>Ga0068869_100001566_pt1 | contig 13592 bp, 9 predicted proteins | sample KBSMisM52_FD_64676 | JGI IMG/M metagenome (GOLD analysis project Ga0068869, IMG submission 64676) | Miscanthus rhizosphere microbial communities from Kellogg Biological Station, Michigan, USA - KBS Miscanthus M5-2 | ecosystem: Host-associated > Plants > Roots > Rhizosphere > Soil ... | reverse complement strand
ATTATTTATACAACCATACTCTCATGAGTGAAAGCAGTTGATCAATTTTTAGCGGCTTGGTGATGTAATCAGATGCGCCGGCTTCAATGCATTTTTCCCGGTCACCCTTCATGGCTTTTGCCGTAACCGCTATGATAGGCAATGAAGTGTTCTTGTGTTCTCTCCTTATTTTTTGAGTGGTTTCATAGCCATCCATTTCAGGCATCATGATATCCATCAGCACCATGTCGATGTTTGGTCTTTCGCCAAGAATATTCATGGCTTCTTGTCCGCTTTCTGCGGTTATCGTTTGAATATTATATTTTTCAAACGCCGTGGTCAGCGCAAAAAGATTTCGCACGTCATCATCCACCACCAGAACCGTTTTACTTGACAATACATCTTTTTTCGAACGCAGGTTCTCGATCAATTTTCTTTTTTCAGGTAGTAATTTTTTATTGTTCAGATGCAATAGCATAACTGTTTCTTCGAGTAGCAGGTCAAGTGAATTGACATCTTTCAATAAAATGCGGCTGGCATACTGTTTTAATTTCATTCTCTCTCTCGGGCCAAAATCCTTGGCCGAATAAATAATGACAGGTGTCATCTGCACCCTTTTTATTGCACTGATCTCTGTCACAAATTTGAGCCCGTCAATGTCCGGCAACATAAAGTCCACAATGATCCCGTCATACTGATTTTTCTTTATAAGATCAAGAGCTTTCACTCCTGAATCAGTTATCTCGATATTCACCAGGTCTCCATTATCAAGGATCTTTGCTATTTGTGATGAATCCAGCTCATTGTCCTCGACGACCAGCAATTTTTTTACCTCGCGCTCATTGTATTGAACGATATCGGTAAATAAGGCATTGAGAGCTTCTGTATTTAATGGCTTTAAGTGGAAACTTCTCGCACCCCGTTGCATAGCCAATAAATAGTTCTCCTCTCCCGAAATGAGATGCACGGGAATGTGCCTGAAATTAATATCGTTTTTAAACAGATCGAGGATCCTCCATCCGCTCGCGTCAGGCAACTTCACATCAAGTGTGATCGCAATGGGATTGTATTTATTGGTGAGATCAAATACTTCACTGAAATTGGTTGCGATGACGGCCTTCAATTCTGTATCGTGGGCTTTTTCCAGCATGATCTTTCCGAAATTGATATCATCTTCAACGACCAGCACTACCTTATCGGTGCTTAAAATATTATTACGGTCGTCACCCACATCGTTGATGATCTCATTCAATACATCGAGATCGTCACCCACCTTGATAGTTGGTACAGATTGAAGAGACACATCATCATTGCTGTCCGAACTTTCAGCTAATTTATATTGACTCACCTTGCGGCTGCTTTGTTTTTCTCTTCTTGTTGTGGTTACCGAAGGATCGTACTCAATGGGCAGGAACAGGGTGAACGTGCTTCCCTTGCCGACTTCGCTTGACAATTCAATAGACCCTCCCAACAGGTCGGCGAGTCCACGGCTGATTGAAAGTCCAAGGCCAGTTCCTCCGTATTTGCGACTTGTCGAACCTTCTGCTTGCTGAAAAGCTTCAAAGATGATGTTTTGTTTGTCCCGTGGGATCCCAATGCCTGTGTCCTTGATCTCGAACGCCACGACACGTCTTGCTGTGTCGAGACTTGGATTCCCTTGTTTCCAATTTCGATCGGCTTCATAAATCCGAAGTTTAACTTCACCCTTTTCAGTGAACTTAAATGAGTTGGAAAGAAGGTTTTTGAGAATTTGATTAAGACGTTGCGCATCTGTTTCGAGGATTTCGGGCAATTTTTCATCCACATCAATGCTGAAACGCAAATTCTTATTTTCTGAAATATGCCTGAAGGTAGTTTGAACAAATGCTGAAATTTCCTGGAAACGCAAATTGACAAAATCAGTTGAAATATATCCTGATTCAATTTTAGACAGATCAAGAATGTCATTGATCAGTTGAATAAGGTCATCGCCACAGCTATGAATGGTTTTTGCGTAGCTCACTTGTTTTTCTGAAAGATTGCCGTCAGCATTTTCGTAAAGCTGTTGAGCAAGGATAAGCAACGAATTCAATGGTGTACGTAACTCATGCGACATATTTGCCAGGAACTCCGATTTGTATTTGGAAGTTATCTGCAACTGTTCCGCTTTTTCTTCCAGTGATCGTCTCGCTTCTTCTACCTCCTTGTTCTTATTTTCTACTTCTTCTTTTTGCTTTACCAGCAGGTGTGCCTTATCTTGCAATTCTTCGTTGGCTCTTCTTAATTCTTCAGTAAGTGATTGCGATTGCTCCAGCAGACCTTCTGTTCTTGAATTGGCTTCAAGGGTATTCAACACGATACCGATACTTTCAGTCAACTGGCTGAGGAAGTCCAGGTGGGTTTCACTGAAATTATCAAAGGATGCCAGTTCAATCACAGCTTTGATTTCTTTTTCAAACAGCACCGGCAATACAATAAGATTAGCAGGCGACGCCTTTCCGAGCCCCGAGCCGATCTTTATGTAATTTTTTGGAACATTCGATAACAAGATCCTTTTCTTTTCCAAAGCACATTGTCCCACCAGGCCTTCTCCCAAAGAAAATTCTCTGGCCGTTTTTACCTCTTCACCGTAAGCATAGGCAGCAAATAATTTTAATTTCTGCTCATTGGTATTTTCAATTTGTTCAAGAATATAGAACATGCCTTTTTGGGCATTCACCACCTGTGCTAATTCGGAAAGGATGCGGTGAGTAACCGTATTCAGATCTTTTTGACCCTGCAACATCTGTGTGAATTTTGCAAGGTTTGATTTCAGCCAGTCCTGTTCCTGGTTTCTCAATGTTGTGTCTTTCAGGTTTGCGATCATCTGGTTGATCGTATCCTTCAATTCTTCCACTTCTCCTTTTGCTTCCACACGTATCATTTGGGTTAGATCACCTTTTGTAACCGCAGATGCCACTTCAGAAATCGCACGTACCTGTGTAGTCAGATTTTCTGCAAGCTGGTTCACATTTTCAGTTAAATTTTTCCAGATACCCGATGCTCCCGGCACACTGGCCTGTCCTCCCAATCTTCCTTCAACACCTACTTCACGTGCCACTGTTGTTACCTGGTCAGCAAACACCGCGAGTGTGTCGATCATTTCATTGATCGTTTCTGTTAATTGTGCTACTTCTCCTCTGGATACGATGGAAAGTTTTTGTTTCAGGTTACCCGTTGCTACGGCAGTTACCACTTTTGCAATTCCGCGTACCTGGTTTGTTAAGTTGGAACCCATCATGTTCACCGAATCTGTCAGATCCTTCCAGGTACCCGCAACACCCTGCACTTCGGCTTGTCCTCCCAATTTTCCTTCGGTACCTACTTCACGGGCCACCCTTGTTACTTCAAATGCAAATGAGTTCAACTGATCCACCATGGTGTTGATGGTATTTTTCAGATCAAGGATTTCTCCTTTTACATCGATCGTTACCTTTTTCGTTAAGTCACCTGATTGCACAGCCTTTGTTACTTCCGCAATGTTTCTCACCTGCGACGTAAGGTTACCGGTCATGTGATTTACCGAGTCGGTCAGATCTTTCCATGTACCACCCACGCCGGGTACAAAAGCCTGTCCTCCTAATTTACCATCAGTACCCACTTCACGTGCCACACGGGTTACTTCAGAAGCAAATGCACGCAATTGATCGACCATCGTATTAAGCGTTTCTTTCAACTGCAAGATCTCTCCGCGTACATCCACCGTAATTTTCTTACTCATATCGCCATTTGCCACGGCAATGGCTACTTCGGCAATGTTACGCACCTGCGCTGTCAGGTTACCCGCCATCTGATTTACCGAGTCAGTCAGATCTTTCCAGGTACCACCTACACCCGGTACACTTGCCTGTCCTCCCAACCTTCCTTCTGTACCGACTTCACGCGCCACACGCGTTACTTCCGACGCAAACGCACGCAACTGTTCCACCATCGTATTGATGGTATTTTTCAACTCAAGGATCTCACCTTTCACATCCACTTCAATTTTTCTCGACAGGTCACCATTTGCCACTGCTGTTGTTACTTCTGCGATATTTCTTACCTGTGATGTAAGATTGGAGGCCATTTTATTCACAGAATCCGTAAGGTCTTTCCAAAGTCCTTCCACACCGGGAACATCAGCTTGTCCTCCGAGTTTTCCTTCAGATCCTACTTCACGTGCTACACGGAATACTTCGGATCCAAATGAATTCAATTGGTCCACCATCGTATTGATGGTATTTTTCAATTCAAGAATTTCACCTTTCACATCCACGGTGATCTTCCTGGAAAGATCTCCTTTTGCCACTGCTGTTGTAACCTCTGCGATATTTCTTACCTGCCCTGTTAGGTTTGATGCCATCTGGTTCACCGAATCAGTCAAATCTTTCCATGTACCACCAACTCCCTGCACTTTGGCTTGTCCACCAAGCTTTCCTTCGGTACCTACTTCAAGCGCCACACGTGTTACTTCCGATGCAAATGAATTCAACTGATCCACCATCGTGTTGATGGTGTTTTTCAATTCAAGAATTTCACCCTCAACATTAACGGTGATTTTTTTCGAAAGGTCTCCATTTGCTACGGCAGTTGTTACTTCTGCAATGTTTCTTACCTGCGCCGTAAGATTGGAAGCCATTTGGTTTACTGATTCCGTAAGGTCTTTCCAAGTACCACCAACATCCTGCACTCTTGCCTGTCCGCCCAGCTTACCTTCGGTACCTACTTCAAGCGCCACGCGTGTTACTTCCGATGCAAATGAGTTCAATTGGTCCACCATCGTGTTGATGGTGTTTTTTAATTCAAGGATCTCACCTTTTACATCCACAGTGATCTTCCTCGAGAGATCTCCTTTTGCCACGGCTGTTGTAACCTCCGCAATATTTCTTACTTGTGCCGTCAGGTTACCAGCCATCTGGTTTACGGAGTCGGTCAGATCCTTCCACACTCCACCGATCCCCTTTACCGTTGCTTGTCCACCTAACTTTCCTTCACTTCCCACTTCTCTTGCTACACGGGTAACTTCCGAAGAAAAAGAGTTTAGCTGGTCAACAAGATTATTGATGGTATTTTTCAATTCAAGGATCTCACCTTTAACATCCACCGTAATTTTTCTGGACAAGTCACCTCGCGCCACCGCTGTTGTTACCTCTGCAATGTTTCTTACCTGCCCGGTTAAGTTGGATGCCATTTGATTCACCGAATCTGTTAAGTCTTTCCATGTACCACCGATCCCTTTTACTTCTGCTTGTCCTCCCAGTTTACCATCGGTACCCACTTCCCTTGCCACACGGGTAACTTCCGAAGAAAAGGAATTCAACTGGTCCACGAGATTATTGATGGTATTTTTCAATTCAAGAATTTCACCCTGCACGTCCACCGTGATCTTTTTCGAGAGGTCACCTTTTGCTACAGCCGTTGTTACTTCTGCAATGTTCCTTACCTGTGCAGTAAGATTACCGGCCATCTGGTTCACTGAATCTGTCAAATCCTTCCATACACCGGCGACACCTTTAACTTTTGCCTGTCCTCCCAGTTTTCCCTCTGATCCTACTTCGCGTGCTACCCTGGTAACTTCCATGGAGAAAAGGTTGAGCTGCTTTACCATGTCATTTACTTCCTTGGCGATTTTTGCAAACTCACCCTGTAACACGTGGTCTCCAATCTTCAATGGCATTTCCTGGGAGAGATTTCCTTTTGCCACCGAACTAATAACGTGGGCAATTTCGATCATAGGATAGACAAGGTCTGAGATCAAACTATTGATGGAATCAGCACCGGCATTCCAGGAACCTCTTGCATATTTGGGGAGCACTACCCGGTGGTTTAACCGCCCCTGTTTCCCGATCGTGTTTCTTGCGACCGTTAACTCTTCAACTAAAATTTCATTAAGAGAAATAATGTCGTTTAGTGTATCGCAAATTTTTCCATTGATGCCCAGTTTATCAACAGGCATTCTCACACTAAAGTTCCCATTTCTTACTTCGGACAACACTCTTAAAAGTTCTTGTGCATCCAGCTCATTGTGCGTGATGCCATTTGTCGAGATCTTGTTTTTAGGTTTTCCATTGGCGCCATTCGTTTTTTTAATAATGGCTACGGATTCCGGAACAAGTCCGGCAGTAATGTTTGATGGGGACATAGATTTGGCCGAAGCCTTGGTTTTCCTTTTCATCCTATAATATTAAAAGTGTATTGGGCTCTATTAAAAGTGTATTGGGCTGTTTGAACAAACATTATATTAAAGACTGAATTTGTCAGGGGACGTTCAAATGTTTCAGGGCCTGTAATAAACGATGGAAATGCCTATCTTAGAGAGTTATTACACGTAAACATTGTGCCATACAGCCACCAAAATGAGAAAAATTTGACGGAAAAAGTCCCTTCGTCAAAATTCATACTCCTGGGCGAGGATGATATTGATGATGAAGAGCTTCTGAAAGAGTTATTTTCCTCCCTGGATGACTCTTTTGAACTAACGTTTATAAATAACGGACGGCATCTGGTCGAGCATTTAGATGCGCTTTCCGACAATCATTTACCATGCCTGTTGATATTGGATTATAACATGCCTGAGCTGAACGGCGCCGACATCCTTGAAAAGCTAAAAACCAGGCAGCGATATGCCGATATCCCTAAAATAATATGGAGCACTTCGGGTACCGAAACTTATAGAAAAAAATGCCTCGAACTGGGTGCTAACGACTATATCATAAAACCCTCCAGGGTCAGTGAATTGGTGCAAGCCATTAAGTACATGATCTCCTATTGCTGATAATTGGGAAATTTTTCCACACTTTTTTAACTGACAGGCTAAAAATGACCGAAATGTACTCAGTATTGCCAGCGCATTTTTAGGTAATAATTTTGTTATTTATCGCTTCAACATGCATAAGGATGAAATAAAAACATATAAGGAACCGGTTTCAGATTTTATCGAGGCGGCGGCTCACGACCTACATGCACCTTTGCGAAAGCTATCCATTTTGATTGACAGAGTTTTTACCAAACACAACGAACAATTTTCAGACGATGCAAAAGAATATGTTACACGAATAAATACCTGTATCGAAGAAATGAGATCACTAATTGATGGTTTAACTGAGCTGGCGATGGCAGATGCGCATACATTCGCGATTGTTGATTGCGATCTGAATGTAATTGTACATGAAACATTGGATATGATGAATGAAGAGATCAAAGAAAAAGGTGCAAAGATTGAAGTGAATCCCTTGCCCGTAGTGAAAGGAAGTGTTATTCAATACCAACAGCTTTTTAGAAATCTTCTTGAGAATGCGGTCAAGTTCAGTCGTAAAGATATCGCGCCGGAGATCTGCATAAGTTGTGAATCAATGGGGAAAGATGAAAAAATTTTTTTCAATCTTCCGCTGGATGAGCAATATTATAAAATTGAGATCGGCGACAATGGCATTGGCTTTAACCAGGTGAATGCTGAAAAAATATTTGAACCATTTGTACGCCTTCATCCAAAATCAGAATATGAAGGAAGTGGCCTTGGTCTTTCCATCTGTAAAAAAATTGTAGACAATCATCATGGAATCATTTATGCAGAAGGAGACGAAAACAAGGGTTCGCGATTTACATTAATTTTACCCGAAACGCACTGACCATACATGTTAAAAGGAAATCAGATCCGCATTGGCGTTATTGACGACGACAAAGATGATTTTTTTATAATCAATGACTATCTCCATGAGATCGAGAATGTGAATTTCGTGATTGAATGGCTTGACAGTTATAAAACTGCCATTGATAAAATAAAGGCCAATGCCTATCACCTTTATTTTCTTGATTACAGGTTAGGGAATGAAACGGGACTGGAGCTCCTGCAGGAGGCAACGGCCATGCAATGCGACTGTCCGATTGTTTTATTGACTGGTAAGGGAAATAAGGCCATTGACATCAAGGCGATGCAAAGCGGGGCCACCGACTACCTGGTAAAGTCAGAACTGAATGCAGAAAAGCTGGAGCGATGTATCCGTTATTCGCTTGACCGCGCTGAATCCTTACGAGAACTGAAAGCCAGGGAAAACAAATACCGTAATCTTTTCAAGGGTTCAAAGGACGCTGTTTTTATATCGGATAAGAACCTGGTTTTTACCGAATATAATCATGCTGCCTCTGTTTTATTCGGTTTCACCGATGGCGAGCTTTTGGCTCGCAATCTCTTTGAATTTTTAAAAGATGAAACACAGAAAGAAATCCTTCGCTGTGTTTTGGCAAAAGAAGAAAATGCAAGTGATATAGAAATACAGGTGCAGGATAGGCATGGAGAAGTAAAACACTGCCTTCTTTCTCTTTCATTCCAGCTTGATTCACATCCTCATCGTTTGATACATGGGATCATCCATGATATCACCAATATCAAAAAAGCAGAGCAGGCAAATATCCAGGCACAAAAACTGGCTGCCAATGAGCGGTTAATAAGGATCCTGGCTCACGAGATAAGAAATCCTTTGAATAATATCATGCTTGCTGTTGAGCAACTGAAAGCACCAAGCGACGACGAAGAAATTCAAAACTACCTTGTCGGTATTGTGCAACGGAACTGTACACGAATAAACAAGATCATTACGGAGTTGCTTGACCTTACCAAACCACTGGAATTGAAATTTGAGAAGCACTCTCTCCAGGAAATACTGGATGAAAGTCTTTCTCTCGCAACCGATCGTATCAACTTACAACATATCAAGGTTCAGAAAAACTATCCGGATTCTCCTATAGAGCTTGAGGTTGACAGGTCAAAATTGATCATTGCGTTCACCAACCTGGTGATAAATGCCATTGAAGCAATGGAAACAAATAAAGGTGAGTTAGCGGTCTCCATAGCTGAATTGCCCACTGCATATAGTGTTTCTATTCGAGATAATGGCAAAGGGATACCCGACGAGTTTATACCAAAACTTTTTGAACCATTCTTTACCTCTAAAAAAAATGGAATGGGTCTTGGGCTTGCAGCTTGTTATTCGATCATTGAATCACACAAAGGAACTATCCAGGTAGAAACCAAGATTGATAAGGGCAGTAATTTTATTATAAGCTTTAACAGGTAGTAACCTATTACTGAAACTTTGCGAACCTATTCCAAAATACGCCGGAGATAATTTACTTGCCCGAGATGATAATTCAAATGAGCCAGCAATTGCACTAACACATAGCCGTTCGAAGTTTTCGGTTTGTCAAAAAATGTGGGATACTCCGCTTCCAGGTCCCTTGCGTTCACTGTTTCGGTGATCATCGGGATAAGCTCTTCCAGCCGAGCGACGAGATATTTTCTTTCTACATCTTTGCTGGTAAATTCCTCGTCGCGATTGCGAACATACCCGCTTTGTGCAAGTGTAGCACCGATAAGATGGTTCAGGCCTCCAATAATATGCAAGACAAGATTGCCACTTGAGTTTTTCACTGAGCCCTGGGTTCTCCACAGGTCTCCTTCGTTTTTAAATAACATGATTTCTTCAATCAGCCTGCGAATGTCCCGCTCGTAAAAATTTGCCAAATCACTATTCAGCATAATAAGAATATTTAGGTTGCAGATTATGAGCAACTCGTCGCGGAGACCCGCTATACGGAACTGCGCGTTGTGCGCAGCGCGATTGAGCTCATTGGTAAATTTCGGAATGTTTAGCTCTCCTCCGTGATTTCGGTTGGATAGAAATCATTTTCTTTGAAAAGCAAATCAAGATCAAAACCTGATTCCTTGGGAATATGAATAAATGCTACACCACCCATGGCAACTTCCCAGCTACCTCCCACTGCAATTATTGGATCCCCAATTCTTTTTGAAAAATCGATGTCCTTAGCATAGGGGGTTAATAAAAACTTTCGTGTTTTATATTGGGAGACTCGTACAATTCGAACCAAAATCAATTCACCTTTATCGTTGGGTAGCGCATTGACCACAGTTCCATAATTAATTCTGCGTGAAAAAAGAGGATTTTCTAAGAGCATATAACTATCATCGCTGACTTGTTCAGCTCCGATCTTCTCTATTATGCCATTGGAGCTCTCAATGATTATATCCCGAATTGTAGACTCTTTCATAATAATTGCACCTGAGTCATAAAAATACGCTAATACTTGTTCAGTTATGTTGTTCTCAGCACGAATTTGAACAATGTAAATTATTTATGTTTTCGGTTTTCTCCTTTTAACCAGCAGCAGCATAACTGCACCAAAGACCAGCATCAGGCCGCCCATCCAGAGATTGACGTTATGGGAAAAAGACTTTTGATACATTTCTGCATCATTGCGGCTTATAAATCCATAGATCGTCAGGATCACGCCAAAAACAAAGAACATGAGACCGATCGGAATTTTTATATCTAGCATAGAATAGTTTTTACCAGAATAGGATAGATAAAATGACAAAAATGATCAAGACCAATAGCGCCAGCGTGTTCGTTCGTTTGAGCCAGGGAATATTTTTTTCGCTGATCTTTGGTGTCAGCGAATAAACAAGACCCTTTAGTTCTTCATCAGTTTTCGTTCGTCGGGTCACCAATGAAATACTTACCGTGAGAAGGGTTGAAGCAGAACAGGCATAGATAGCTGTCCAGAAATTCTGGGCCATCTCTACGGGATAAGTGTGAATTAAGCTCAACCAGCCACCTTTTACCAGCGTAGTGGCTCCGGCAGGAGCGGTGAGGCCATGATGTGTCAGCGCCACGAGGAAACCTCCCAACAATCCTGCAAATGCACCATTCGCTGTTGATCGTTTCCAAAACATCCCGAGAAATATTACTGCAAAGAGGGGCGCATTGATCATGGAGAAAATGGTTTGCAGAAAATCCATGATGTTTCCAAAAAGCCCGGCAAGATAGGCGGCGGCAATGCTCACCAATACACCAAAAATTGTCGCCAGTCTTCCCACGCGCAGATAATGTCTTGCATCACCAGCGGCATCATTTGTTGAAGGACGGATATAACTTTGGTAAATATCATAGGTCCATACCGTATTAAATGCAGATACATTTCCTGCCATGCCCGACATGAATGAAGCAAGCAAGGCCGTAATGCCCACGCCCAGCACACCAGCGGGCAAATAATGTTTCAACAGCATAATGATGGTCAGATCATAATTCGGTTTTCCATTTTCCATGATGCTAAATCCTGAACCCGGATTATTAATGAGTACCAGTGCTATGATGCCAGGCACGATGATCAGGAAAGGGATGAACATTTTTGGGATCGCACCGATGAGTGGGGTTTTGCGCGCAGCGATGGTGGACTCTGCAGCCATGGCCCTTTGTACGATCAAAAAATTAGTACACCAATAACCAAATGAAAGTACAAATCCAAGACCGGCAAAAATGCCATACCATTTCACGCCCATCGGATTTGCATTGGCATCGCTGGTATATTTCCATGTTGTTGTTAAAGTATCCGGCGCAAAACCTTTTTGGGTAGCGATAGGTGCCAGGCCTTCTTTTAAACCACTCCACCCGCCTACTTCCATTAAAGCAAGGATCACAATGGGCAACAAGCCAATGAGGATAATGAAGAACTGGAGCACTTCATTATAAATGGCGGAAGACAAACCACCAAGGTATGTATAGGCAAGGACGATCGCAGCCGATAACCAAAGACTAACATTGAAATTCCAGCCCAATACTTTTTCCATGAGTAAAGCAAGCGCATACATGGAGATGCCGGAAGCCATAATTGTCATCACCGCAAATAAAATAGCATTTAGTGCACGCGTCTTTTCATCGAAGCGTAATTTTAAAAATTCAGGAACAGATCTCGCTTTCGAGCCGTAATAAAAACGCATCATGAAAATGGCAAGGAACACCATGGCCGGAATGGCGCCGATCCAATAAAAATGTGTTGTGAGCATTCCATATTTTGCGCCGGAGCCGGTCATGCCCATTACTTCCAGGGCACCGAGGTTGGTAGAGATAAAAGCCAGGCCCGTGACCCATGCCGGCAGCGAACGGCCCGCTTCCAAAAATTGTTTGGCGTCTTTCATGTATTTGCGAAGGAACCAACCAATGCCCAGTACAAACACGAAATAGATCACCATTATGATGTAATCGATCAGGTGCAGTTGAACTTCCATTGTAAATTTTTATGTTTAAAAATTGACGTGGTAGCTTTCAGGGAGGGCGATTGTATCCATTGCCGTGGCTTAGGTAAAGATAATAGAGAATACGGTATGCTGAATAGTAGTAGGCTCCAGCTTAATTTTTTTACCACGTAGGCACTGAAAGAGCAATGGGGATCACATAGAAGCTATGTGCATCATGAGTCTATATTCCTATGTAGTGAATTACTTGTTGCAACCTACTGTGCTATTTATTTTTCTTTTTGTATTTAAAACTATCCGCAATGATCTTGAGGAGATATTCTTTCTTATCGTTATTGTATTCCCAAAACATCGCTCCTGCGAGATGATTCTTCTTTACATAATTACATTTTTCTTGCACGGATCGTTCATCGTCATAGGAAATAAAAACATTAGTTTCTGAATTAAAAAGATAAGGAGCCATGGCCGCGGTATCCCAATATTGCTTATAACCATTTTTATCAACGACGCTGTCTTTTAAATAAGTGAATCCACCACCGCGTGCCGGCTTTAATGCCTTCCTGTATAAACCATTGTTATCGCCCGATTCCATTTGCCAGCCCTTTCCATAAAACGCAATCCCCATCACAATTTTAGATGCGGGCACACCTGCCGCTATAAATTGCTGGATTGACCGGTGTGCAGAATATTGACCGGTGTCCTTTGAAGAAGTGTACAGGTTAGTATGATGACCAGAGATCGTATCCGATCCATCGGCATAATCATAGCTCATAATATTTATGAAATCGGTGTATTGCTGCAACTTTCCCATTTCGGTGTGATCAATGTAATCCTGCCAGCCGCCAACCGCTGTTGTTACAAAATATTTCAAACGTGTAATTTGTTTGAGACTGTCAAGTGAATGTCTCAGATCCCGGAAAAGAAGAGTATAATTTTGTTTGTCCTCGGGGCGAAACACATTACTGTCACCCATCATGCCCGGGTATTCCCAGTCGATATCGATCCCATCCAAATTATATTTTGAAACAATGGCCACTGCACTCGAAACGAAATTTTGCCTTGAAGTGTCGGTCAGAACGGCGTCAGAAAAATTTTTACTCCACGTCCACCCGCCAATGGAGATCAATATTTTCAGATCACGATTACTATTTTTTAATTCACTTAATTTCCTGAGATTGATCGTATCAGTTGCTTCATGATGCAACCACGCCCGGTTATCTTTTATGTCAATAAAAGCATAGTTGATGTGCGACAGACGCCACACGTCGATCGAATCGGTACTGATCAAGCCTCTGAATCCCCCCACATAAGCAATAATAACAGGTTTGGGTTTCGGTTTGCCAAGGTGGGGCGACAGGATGACCGTTGTGCTGCAAAACAAAAAGCTTATATTGTAAACGATCTTTTTCATTTCATTGAATTTTGATAAGCGTTTTTGTATTTAGTTCAATGTCAATTTACACCTATTTTACATCAATCTTCCTGTTCAACCTGATATGCGCTATAACCACCTGAGCAACGAGAGGATTTTATCTATTGATGCTTTTCGGGGCATTACCATCCTTGT
>Ga0068869_100001565_pt1 | contig 13595 bp, 13 predicted proteins | sample KBSMisM52_FD_64676 | JGI IMG/M metagenome (GOLD analysis project Ga0068869, IMG submission 64676) | Miscanthus rhizosphere microbial communities from Kellogg Biological Station, Michigan, USA - KBS Miscanthus M5-2 | ecosystem: Host-associated > Plants > Roots > Rhizosphere > Soil ... | reverse complement strand
AATATTTTTCGCTTTCGGCAAAAGACACACAAATAGTACGGGCAAATTTCGCTGCAATTTTATTAGCCAGACCCGGAACAACGTCAGACTCATGCAAAATTACCGGGATATGCGCCAGCCACGCTCCAATCGCCACCGGCAAGGAAACATAGCCACCCTTACAAAAAACCAGACCCGGTTTGAACTTTTTCAAACTCCAAAAACTCTGAACAATTCCGATCGGAAATAATAAAATATCTATATTTTTCCAGGAAAAATACCTGCGAAATTTACCGCAGAAAATTCCACGGTACTTCACGCCAAATGGCTGTACCAGATTTTTTTCCATTCCCTTACGCGTCCCCAAATACAGTATCTGAGCATCAGACGGCTGTTTTTTTAGCGCTTCAATAAGGGCTATATTTGGCATTATATGTCCTCCGGTCCCCCCGCCGGCTAGCGCTAGTCGCATACGAAGAATGTTTAGAAATTTGTATTAACACACCGATACCAATGAGAGTCGCGATCATGGATGAACCACCGTAACTCACAAACGGAAGAGTGATACCTGTTACTGGCATCATACCAATATTGATCATAATATTCATGAAAGCCTGAATCACAATCCATGAGGTCACACCAACGGCAGTCAGCATAGTAAATCGATCCGGCGCACCGCGCGCAATAATCAGGCCGCGATAAGCAATAATCGTGTAACCGATAATAATTAAAGCAATGCGTAAAAAGCCCAGCTCCTCTGCAGAAGCCGCAAAAATAAAGTCATCAGAAGCCTGCGGTAACCAGTAAGATTTCTGAACACCCTGCGTGAGACCCTTGCCCCAGAAACCACCGGTCCCCACTGCAATATTCGCCTGTTCCGTCTGCCAGCAGTAATCCTCTCTACAGTCGGAATCCTGATTCAAAAACGCCTCAAAACGGTCATGCACACGCCCAACCATTGTCACCGTCAATGTCCCCAAAATAAGAACGATCAGAGCGCCCAAAGCCATATGCCGTCCCTTCGCACCTGCAGCATAGTACATCGCAGCCGCCACCGAACCCACAATCATCACGCCTCCCAAATCCGGCTGCAACAAAATCGGAAAGAGCAGAATACCCGTCACAATACAGAATGGAAGAAAGCCGTATTGAAAGGTCTGGATCTCCTGATTTTTTCGTTCCATCCAATGCGCCAGATAAAAAATCAGAGCCAGTTTGGCAAACTCAGTCGGCTGAAGGGAAGTATTAAATAAAACGATCCAACTTTTGGCGAATGTCGTATATTGAGATCCAAAAGCCAATACCACAATCAACATCAACACCACGGCCGCATACCAGAACACTGAAGTTTTTTTCCAAAAACGGAAAGAGATTTTACTCACAATAAACATGGCTACAAGGCCAGCCATCATACGAACAAGATGGTTTTTAAACAGCAAATAACAGTCCACCTGCGGATCGTTGCAGTTTGGATACAAAATATTCGGCGCAGAAATCTGAATAGATTTTGGTACACCAATACTCGTGATCATCACCAGACCAAAAACAAGTAAAAGCAGTACGCTCACAATCAGCCATTTGTCTCCTTGCAATTTACGCATAAAACAACCAAAATCTAGGTATACAGATAGTATCAATCACGCCCTTGAAAAGCAAGAATCGGTAGGGCACAATCTGCCCAATGAAAAGGACAAATCTTCAAAAAATAGTGGTTCTCGGCATTTTTTTCGCCATTTTTGACCAACTAAGCAAATGGTGGGCTTTGCAAAACCTGCAGCAGCCGATGGTCCTGACCTCTTGGTTTAGCCTTCGTGTTGAGCAAAATCACGGTATCGCCTGGAGTCTGCCGGTGCCCTATCCATTGTTACTTTTATTGCATATTGGCCTGCTGGTGGCTATTCCCTGGTTTATTTGCAAGCATACCGACATTCATAAGCAAAAAACCTTATGGATAACGGCTTTAGTAATAGGAGGCGCCTTGGGAAACCTTTACGATCGCCTTTTTCGCGGATTTGTGGTGGATTTCATTGCCTTTTCCTTTTGGCCGGTTTTCAACCTGGCTGATGTCTTCCTGACCGTTGGCATCTTCCTTTTCGTGGCTTTTTATGCTAAAATAAAAAGAGTTTCGTAAAACCAAAATCAATGGCAGAACAATATCAGAATGATATGACACAAGGAATTGTGCCTACTGAACAGTTGCCGCAGGAACAGCCTGCTGTGGCAGCAGATATGTTCGGTCCGAGAAAACTGACATTTTTAACATTAGTTTTAAAATCTTTTGCCGGTTTTGCCGGAGGAATTGCCGGAACTCTTGTTCTGCTGCTTATTTTCCTTGGAACATCATCCATTTTGCAGCCGGTCGTCGGAGGCACAACCGCCGGAGAAGCAGCAACAGGTGAAGTCAGCCCGCTCTTTATGGTTGTACTTATGGCAATGGTTTTTGCTACCTGTCTTGTTTCCAGCATGCTTTCAACACTCCTTTTGGCATACACAGAAAGAGACCGATACAACCGCATCGCTACAACTATGTCACAGGTATTCATTATCAACATTGTGATATTTGCTTTTGTACTGCCAATCTATTTAACAACATCTACTGCCCGCATTGAACTCACAGTTTTTGCAGCGGTTCTCCAAGTAATTTTAAGTTCAGCATCCAGCGCCTTAATTTTGGAGCTGATTCATGATCAGAAATATGCGCTCCTTGCTGTATACACGACAGTTCTCGGTATCATGGTCTCCATGGGTATAAATTTCCTTCTGTATTTCACTAGCGGCAATGCAACGATCGTCATGTTTGCAGCGCTTCCAATCATCTGGTCTCTTATCGGATTCTCACAGGCAGCCCTTACGATTTTCTACAACTGGCTCTATGAAACCTGGGGTAACGATTTCCTGGCTTCCACAGCGACTTTCGGCTCAGATTATGGTGTGCCGGATACCAGCGAAGAAGAGGAAGAAGCAGCCATGCAAAAGCCAGATGTTGAAGGCAGTGACTTTTTGAAACAGTAAAAAATGGCAGAAGTTGAACTTTCAGATGCAGAAAAAGTTGAGGCCAAAATGAAAAAACATTTGGCCGAAATTCGAAAATTTATTAAAGGTGAAGTGAAAGAAAAAGATCTGGAAAAAACTGCCCACGACTCATGGCAGGCCCGCGATTTAGAAAAACTGGTAAATGAAAAAATCAAAGATCTCAATAAAGTTTTCACCTCTTCGGAACTTCAGTTACTTCGTATGTCGAATGAATACAATGATGTTTTCGGCAACGATATCGTCACGGTAAAATACAAAACACTGCCAGTATCATACGGATGGAAAATAGAATACGAAGTGGAACTGGAAGAGAGCGGTTCAACCACAATAGTTCCGTGGAACTCAGTCGGATGAAGTTACTTTTTCAATGCATCCAATAAACTTTCCTCCATCTGCTTGAGAGGAGCTTTTTTATCAAACCATAGTTCAAACTGATGCTCAGCCTGAAACAAAAGCATTTTATATCCCGGAATAGTCTGGCAGCCGGCAGCAGCAGCCTCTCTTAAAAGTTTTGTTTCCATAGGCGTATAAACAATATCGAACACAGTCATTCCTGATTTAAAATACTCAACCGGTACGAGTGATTCATCGATATTTGGAGTCATGCCAACTGAAGTAGTGTTAATCAAAATATCTGCCGGGTGTTTCAAAAGATTATTTAAATTTTCATAACCGCAGTGAAAATGGTCTGCCATTTCACGGGCCTTTTCAATCGTGCGATTCAAAATAATAACAGTGCCACCAGCTTTGCGCATGGCATAAACAACTGCAGCAGCCGCCCCGCCCGCTCCCAAAACCACAACCGTTTTCCCTTTAATAGAAGCCGTTTCTTCTAAAGATTTTCTCGCTCCAATCCAGTCGGTGTTATAACCTTTCAAAACTCCATCCTCGTTCACCACCGTATTCACGGCACCAATCTCCTGGGCAACGGGGTCTACTTCATCCAAAAATTCCAAAATATCATCCTTCAATGGAATAGTTACCGAAACTCCGCGAATTTTTTCATCGCGCACTTTTTTTATAAAGCCAAGTAACTCTTCTTTGGGCACATCAAACTTTTCAATTTCAGCATCAATTCTAAACTCCAAAAACGCCCGTCGGAACACGACGGGCGATAAGGAATGAGCGATCGGATGACCAATGACGCCAAAGCGTTGGCTCATAGTTTTAAATTTATTTAGACTTTGCAGCATGCATACCAGCCTGGTGAATACCCTCAAGTGCTTTCAGAGCTTCAACCGGAACCATCCAAACAGTTGTATTTGAAGCGTCGGAAGAAAGGTCATTAATAGTTTGAAGAGTACGAAGATGTAAAGCACCAGGAGCTTCAGCAAGCATACGTGCAGCCTTAGATACGTTCTCAGCAGCCATAACTTCACCCTCTGCAGAAATAATTGTAGCGCGACGTTCACGTTCAGCTTCAGCAACTTTGGCAATTGTACGTTTGAGATCAGGAGAGATAACGATGTCTTTCAAATCCAGATTTGTAACCTGAATACCCCAGGTTTCAGTAGCTTTATCAACATTCACCTGAATCTCTGTAGAGATCTCTTCACGGCTCTTCAGAATTTCATCAAGAGTGTACTGACCAACCATGTTACGCATAGTAACCTGAGCGAGCTGCATGATGGCATAGTAGAAGTTTTCCACCTCCAGAACGGCTTTTTCCGCATGAGTAACCTTGTAGTAAATAACCGCATTGATACCGACCGGAATGTTATCTTTTGTGATGGTTTCCTGTTCAGGAACATCTACCGCTTTGGTACGAATATCCACTTTGCTCATGGACTGGATAATAGGAAGAACAAGCCTCCAACCCGGATCCTTGGTGGACTGATATTTACCAAGCATAAATTTGATACCACGTTCATACTGGTTCACCTGGCGCACGCTTGTGAGCAGAATAAAGCCAATAAAGACTATTAAGGGAAACGAGAGAAACTCCATAAATTTGTAATTTTAAGGGTAAAAACCTCGACTATTGTAGGCTTTAACCCCTAAAAAGCATAATAATACCCATTGAACAAAAGGCCGTTTTTTGGTATAATTAGAAGATATTTTTAAGGTTCTTATGTTCGAACATTTACTGCAAATTTTTTCCATTCCGGTAGCCTTTGCTCAAAAAGCAACAGATGCCGCTGGTGATGTTGCGAACCAGACCCAGGATCAGTTAACCGGCCTTGTGACTTTTTTGGTAGGTCAGATACCGCTATGGATCACAGCAATTATCGTTTTGGTTGCATCGTTTGTTTTAGCTAAAGTCGTAAAATCCAGTGTTGAAAATAGAATGACACAGGAAGGGTTCGAAGAAGAGCACAAAGAGATTCAGATTGTTGCAGGAAGAACCGCCAACGCTGCAGTACTTTTAATCGGCATAACCGTAGCTTTAAAAATTGCCGGTTTGGATTTAACTCCGATCATTGCCGCAGGTGCGTTTGGTATCGGTTTTGCTTTGCAGGATTTAATCATGAACTTTTTAGCAGGTGTGATGATCCTCAGTGCACGTCACTACTCCATTGGTGACATCATCAAGGTCAACGGCACCATGGGAAAAATTATTGAAATACAAACCCGAGCTACAGTGCTCAAAGCTTTTGACGGAACAAAAATAATCGTACCAAATGCAGAACTCTTTAAGAATCAGGTAACAAGCCTTACCAGTAACCCATTCCGCCGCATTCAGTTGGTCAACGGCGTGGCTTACGGAACTGACTTGAAAATGGCATACAACGTAGTAATGGAGGCCGTAAAAAATACTCCAAAAGTTTTGGTCATGCCAAAGCCAAGTATGTTTTTTTATGAATGGGGCGACTCCAGCATTAATTTCAAAGTGAATGCCTGGGTGGATACAAAAGGCGGTTGGGTAAAAGTTCGCAATCAACTCATTATGAATATCGGTGATGCGATTGATAAAGCTGGTATCGAAGTTCCATTCCCAACTCAGACAATTTTATTGAATAAAGAAGAAGGTTCTGAACCCGAACTTGAAAAAGCAGTAAAAGAGACCATGATTCAAAAAGCCGCAACCGAAGCCCAGGCTATGCCAATGGTTGCAGCAGCTACTGCACCAATGACAGCAACTGTTGCCACTACACCTGTAGCAGCACCTGAACCAGTAATTGAAACAACACCGGTTCCGGCTCAACCTGAAGCTGCACCTGCTCCAACACCAGTACCAGCAGAACCAGTACCACAGCAACCAGCTTCTGTGGCTGAACAGTCAACCCCAGCTCCGGTACAAACCGAAGCACCAATCGTGAATCCAGAAAATTTTGATGCACCGGACTGGCTTAAAAAAGCCATGGATAAAAATGTTGTTACACCTATTGGTCCAGTACCGATGGGCGAACTGAATGTCCAACCGGAACCAGCTCCTGCAGCACCAGCACAACCTTATCCGGTACCTTCAGCATTTCAGACAGCCCCAACACCGGCACCAGTAGCAGAAGCAACTCCAATGCCAACACCAGCACCAATGCAAATGGAGCAAGCTCCAGCCCCGGCTCCTGTTGAACAACCAACACCACAACAGCCAGCCCCGGTCATGCCAACTCCTGTACCAGCCCCAACACCAGAACAGCCGGTAGCAGCAGTCTCAACTCCGACATCCGAAATTGTCATGCCAACAACAATTTAGTTTCGGGAATTTTCAAACAACAATACACAAATATCACACTGCCAAAAAAACTCTGCAGTAATATTTTGCAAACGCAGGTATTATTTACGAACGAACATTGGCATTTTTTTAATAACCCGCCCACATGAAAAATACAAAAATTTTCACAGCAGTATTTTTATCTCTGTTCGTTCTTTCATCATGTCAGGGAACAACCGGCATTCTGCAGGGTACACAGGAGACCCAACAAATTTTTGCAAATAAAACTGACGACTGGGAACTCAAACTTGATAAGAACGAATACGACGGTGGCATGCAGGTCATGACAGCAAACGCACCAATGGGCACCTCGCGTATGGCTATGGAAAGCGCTCCAATGAAAGCCGGCAACATAGGTTATTCAGTTGGAGGCGCTAAGGACATCAACAACTTCCGTGAAAATATTGATAACGGCTATTTACCAATTCCATCTGACGTCACACCTGAAGGTCTATACTACGACTATTTTTTTGATACGGCAGATCAAAAAACATGCGATAAACTTTTCTGCCCGTCATACGCGACCGCTGTTTCCAAAGATCCGTTCTCCAAAGAAAAAGAGTACTACATGACAGTTGGTTTAAATTCCAATATCAAAGATTCAGATTTCCAGAGGAAAAAATTAAATCTTGTTGTTGTATTGGATATCTCAGGTTCAATGGGTTCACCGTTTGATCAATATTACTATGATCGTTTCGGAAACAAGCAGGATATTAAAGATTCCGAGTCCAAGACTAAAATCGATATCGCCAAAAAGTCTTTGGTAGGCTTGCTGGGACATCTCAAGCAGGACGACCGATTTGGAATGGTAGTTTTCGATGATGATGCATACACCGCAAAACCTCTTCACAAAGTTGGCGAAACCGACATGCAGAAAATTAAAGATCACGTCATGGAACTTTTTGAGCGCGGCGGAACAAATATGGATGCCGGCATCAAAGGCGGTACTGATCTCTTTAAAGAGTTCACCGACGCCGACAAAGATCAGTATGAAAATCGCATAATTTTTATTACCGACGCCATGCCAAACATGGGCGAAGATTCAGAAGAAGGCTTGGTAGGAATGGCCAAAAAAAATGCTGAAAACGGCATCTACACAACTTTTGTAGGCGTAGGTGTAGATTTTAATACCGAACTTGTTGAAGCCATGACCAAGATTAAAGGAGCCAACTATTACTCTATTCATTCCGAAAAAGATTTCATGGAGCGCATGGATGAAGGTTTTGATTACATGGTCACACCACTCGTGTTCGATCTCAAACTTCAATTAGAGTCCAAAGGTTTCGAAATCGAAAAAGTGTACGGTTCTCCGGAAGCAGATAAAGCAACAGGTCAGATCATGTACGTAAACACATTGTTTCCGTCAAAGACCGAAGACGGCCAGACCAAGGGCGGTGTCGTACTACTTAAACTTAAAAAAATCGATGAAGATTCGCAAATAAAACTCAGTGCCAGTTACAAAGATCGCAACGGCAAAGCAGATCAAAGTGAAGAAAATGTCACATTCAAAGACTCCGACGAAGACTACTATTTCAACAGCGGTGTGCGCAAAGCTATAGTGCTGGCACGATATGCAAACCTGCTTCAAGACTGGTTGATCGATGAAAACCGCGGCCACGACAAACCAATTCCTGTGGACTGCCCGATCATTATGGAGAGAGACCGACACATTATCATTCCTGAGCATCCATTCATTCCTCCATGTATGCCGGACCCAATATTGGGCCAATGGGAACGTCAATCCGACCCATTAAAAGTTTCAAATCACTATGAAGAGATCTTCAGCGACTTTAGTAAATATTTTGATTCAGAAATGAAAGAAATCGGTGATGGAAGTTTGGATAAGGAGTACAACATTCTAGTCAAACTCTCAAAAGAATAGATCCAAAATAAACATCAAGCTTAAGCAAAAAGACCGCCTACAAACAGGTGGTCTTTTGCAATTTGACAAACTCCTTTGAAGGCCTATAATCAGCCTCCTTTAGACATAAAACACACATTGTGCGACCAGATATTGTACCCCGTTCAGAAACATCGAGAACATTTCATGCGACGCGCAGACAGCCAACATATGTGATAAAACCACAAACAGATTCTTCAAAAGTCCCAAAACTCTTAAGCCCTCACGTCGAAACAACTTCACTTGCTTTGGGGAAAACTCTCCACAAATTAGGAGGAGTCGTAAAACTCCACATAAAAAATGACGGTAGAGGTGTGCGTATAGAAGGGGTTCGCAGTGACTATAACAATGATGTTTTTGGCGGTATTGGTGGAAGAAAAAATTTAGCTGAAACCATCCAATATCTAGCCAACGAAACCTCAATGCGAGTTTCCGCAATCTATACAGACGGAGAAGCAAACAGAGAAGATATCAATCTAGAGCTGTACTCCCCAAACAGTGAAGTACTAGTCATATCCCGCGAAAATTTAATTTCCGACTGCATCACCCCAGAACTCGCCGGCTACGAAGCAGATCCCTACTTCGGCCCAATTCACCTAGTTGATTTCACTTTTTCGCAGCTAGTAGATGCCGTAAGAGAAAAAGTAGCCCGATCAAAATACATTCTCATAGACTAAAAAAAACGGGCCAGCGAAGCGCAGCCCCAAAATAAAAAAAAACTAAAAAAAAGACCGAGAAGCGAAGCGAACCTCGGTCTTTTTTTAACCATATTCGGAAAAGCGTTTAAAACGAAGCCCAAACGCACCTTCTTTTTCCTCAAAATTGTTTTTTACGAGGAGCCCAAGAAAAATGCGACGATACGTATCGAAAGATAAGTTGAGGAACATTTTTCGCAGCGGCGACGAAGTAAAAAGCAATTTTCAGGAAAAAAAGAAAAACCCTTCGTTGGTGTGAAGGGTCAAACTCCTTAGTCTATCAACCGCAAAATTAAAATAGTAGATTACGGCTGAGATTTTTTGTTTTTGTGGAATTTATTTTTGTTTTGAGCTGAGGACTAATCAGTTCGAATGCATCTGCTCCGTTTTGGCGTAAGTTTACAGTCTTGCCAAGGACCGCCTGTTGAGTGTGCGGTCTGCATCCCGAAGGATGAACAGTGCACCAGGCAGCGGTAGGGTCGGTCCGGTTAGTCAAGGAGGACCAGGACGGGGCAGAGACCACAGAACCTTTAAGGGGTTAATGTAGAGCCTGGCTTACAAAGCTCTGTGCTCTCTGCTAGTATTGCTGTGTTTTAAGGGGCGGAGGGTGATGACCGTCCGAAAACAGATTCGGGGGTGGCATCATATGAACGTTTACCTTATTTCATCTACTCTTTAGCGTTCACACCATAGTACCAAATGGAAGTGCCAGGGTCAATAATGTGTAATGGACACATCAAGAATACTATTGTAAAACAATATTACCACCTAAAGCGCAAGCGGTCGGAAATATGCTTATCAAAGCCATAAAGTCCAAAATTATTACACCTAAGGATAACCTGGCCAAGGTCATCCAAAACAGCCTCAAAAGCCCCCTCAAAAATGGCGATATTCTGGTAGTTACCTCCAAAGTAGTGGCGGTTACCCAGGGTCGCATTAGCCACATAGCCACCCAAAAAGATTTTGATAAGTTGGTGAAAGCTGAAGCCGACCAGATAATTGGCCACGAAGCAGTTACTCTCACAGTAAAAAACGGTATTTGTATTCCCTGGGCCGGCATCGATCGCTCCAATATTCCAAAAGGGCAGGCCATTCTCTGGCCAAAGGAACCTTTTAAAGCAGCACAAACACTTCTCACTCAGCTCAAAAAAAAATATAAACTCCAAAAACTTGGTGTCCTCATTACAGACTCGCATTGCGTACCCCTCCGCCGCGGAGTTTCGGGAATAGCTTTAGGTTACGCCGGTTTTCATGGCGTCAACGATCTGCGTGGAACGCAGGATCTCTATGGAAATAAACTCAAAGTCACCCAACAAAATATGGCCGACATGCTGGCAGCAGCAGCGCATGCCGTCATGGGCGAGGGAAGTGAACGTACTCCTTTTGTTCTGGTTCAAGATGCACCGGTAAGATTCACCACAAAAAAAATAAACCCGAAAGAGCCCATTATGCCCTGGGATGAATGCATTTATAAACCCTTATATAAAACAAAAATTAATGGGACTTGAGACGTTTAATGTCACTGGGATCAGCACAAATATATTTAAACATAAAATTATCCATCCTAAGGATGATCTTATATTTTCCTGGTGTAACATGACCATTTTCAATTAAATTTTTTGCTTCTTCACCATGAACAATGCAAGCAGTATTTTTTGCACTGATGCGAAAAGAAAACCAAAATGGTACCTTTAGCAGTCGCCATTTTTTTTGAAGATCGGCAGCTGAGTAAAGATCAGTGAGAAATTTTTCGTATTTATCATAGGCAGTTTTACTCTTTGTTTCGGGCTTTGGTGCTTCAGGTTCAGGGATAAGATCCGGTTCAGAAAACGGCTCAACATCTGCCTCAACAGGATCAGGTATTTTTTCCATCTCTGATCTGGAAGCATCAATATGCCCGATAATTTTCTCTACAATTTGTCTGACAGCTTCACGCTCAACGCCCAACTGATCGCCGAGCTCCTGAAGTGTCGCATCATCAGAATCAAGGACAATCTCAAAGACCTCACGTTGTCGTCGGGTAAATTTAGCAAGAGCTACGTGAAGAATCTTTTTCGAGTCACGCAGCGTATCGGAAAGATAATCAGGTTCAACAGGACCAGCGGGTCGCGATTCAGTCTCTATCAAAGCATATTTCTGGAACATCTTATTTTTTTGAATAATCACCAACGCCCAATTCCGGGCAATCACAACAAACCAATCAGAAATTTTGTTATATTTTTTAGGATCATACGTGTCGATGGCTTTCTCATAGGCTGCTTTAACTGCATTCGCATATGCATCATCCATATCATTCGCGTCGTAATGAAGCATTTTTGCAATATTTTTTAGAGCAATCGGTCGCATTGCTATCAGAAATTTTCGCCATTCCTCTGGATCACGAGCTTTCAGCCGTTTAACATCAAAACGATAATCTGATTTTTCCGCGGACTCCAACATTAAATAAATTAAGGGGGAGCCATGATAAATCAATAAATGTAATTTTCAAGAAAAAGTACATTTGACTTTCCGCTTATTTATAAGAGAATAGAGCCACTAACTCATCTGATGCCAAGCACTGCTTCAAAATCAGGACCGCACTATTCGGTCTTTGATATTGCCGGGCCTATTATGGTTGGACCATCCAGTTCACACACGGCGGGTGCATGTAAAATCGGCCAGATGGCTCGCGCGCTTTTCCATGGTACACCTGAAAAAGTCACCTTTTACCTCCATGGATCTTTTGCCACAGTATACAAAGGCCACGCCACCGACCGCGCGCTTGTTGGAGGTATTCTGAAATTCAGAACCTCAGATCCACGCATCAAAACCTCATTTGATTATGCCAAAAAAGAAAACATCAACTATGAGTTTAAAATCGCTAACCTTGGACAAAAATACCATCCGAATACTGTAAAAATTATTCTGGAAAAATGGGATCGTCAGCCTATGGAAATCATAGGTTCTTCCATTGGCGGAGGCATGATCAAAATTGTAAAAATTGATCAGTTCGAAGTGGATTTGAAAGGTGTGGCAGGCCAGTTTAAAACACTCATCGTCTGGCATGATAACAATCAGAAAAACCTTGATCTACTCAAGAAAGAACTGCATCGACTTGGCATGCGAATTCATGATATACAGACCACCAAAGTTGATAAACACGCCCTCTCCATTATCAACATGGACGGCCGCCGCCTCAAACTTCGTGAAGTTTTGGATCTGGAAGATCTGGAAGGCATAGCTGAAGTTCGCTCACTTACATCACTTGAAAAATAATTATGTATAAGTTCGCATTCACAAATTCGGAAGAGCTCCTCAAACTTTGTAAAAAACACAAAGCACCCATTTCTGAAATTGTGATCCGTTATGAAATGGAATACTCAAAACACAAACGCCCGGAGGTCTTAAGTAAGATGAAAAAGACCCGTGACGTGATGGAAGAGGCGATTGGTAAAGCTATCAAGAAACCGGAAAAATCCGCATTCGGCATGGCCGGCGGTGACGCTCCAAAACTTTTTGCTGCACTCAAAAGCAAAAATAAAATGCTCAGTTCGCCATTGGTAAATCGGGCGATGGCATACGCCGCAGCAACAGGGGAAACCAATTCTGCCATGGGAAGAATTGCCGCTTTTCCAACTGCAGGCGGTTCCGGCGTTGTGCCAGGCGTAATTCTGGCCGCCCAACACGACTGGAAAATATCCGAAGAGAAAGCCATCCGCGCTTTATTCACAGCTTCAGCTATAGGAATAATTATTGCGGAAGGTGCAACACTTTCAGCAGCAGCAGCCGGCTGTCAGGCAGAGGTAGGTGCAGCAGTTGCCATGGCCGCCGCCGCAGTAACAGAACTTCGCGGTGGCACACCAGAAGAAGCACTCAACGCATCCGCACTCGGACTCAAAAGTTATTTAGGCCTCGCCTGCGATCCACTGGGTGGACTCGTAGCTGTGCCTTGTATCAAACGAAATATGCTTGGCGCCTCAGCATCATGCGCAGCTTCAGACGCTTCAGTACTTGGTATAAAAAGTTTTATTCCTTTTGATGAAGTAGTGATGGCCATGAAAAATATTGGTAAAATTATGTCGACTAAACTTCGTGAAACAGCACTTGGCGGACTGGCTGTCACAAAATCCGGAATCATGATCCGCAAAAAACTTGGTCTTCCACCACTCAAACCAAACGAAATCGACTAACCAATTTATGGATCAACAAAACCAAAATCCATTTCGCATCGCCGTTTTGGCATCAACCAACGGAACCGATCTACAAGCCATTATCGATGAAATGCAGGCGGGAAAAATGCCGGGAATAGAACTGGCAGTTGTCATTAGCAATAAAAAAACAGCCTACGCGCTTG
>Ga0068869_100001560_pt1 | contig 13605 bp, 12 predicted proteins | sample KBSMisM52_FD_64676 | JGI IMG/M metagenome (GOLD analysis project Ga0068869, IMG submission 64676) | Miscanthus rhizosphere microbial communities from Kellogg Biological Station, Michigan, USA - KBS Miscanthus M5-2 | ecosystem: Host-associated > Plants > Roots > Rhizosphere > Soil ... | reverse complement strand
TCGATGAGGCGATTGAAACTGAACTGCACAACGCCTGAGCCGGGTTCTCGCAATCGCTACTAGGAAAGAATTGCCGTGAGTGAATGTTGTTTAATATTCATTCCAGGAATTGTGCATTCGCTTCTTGGCATCACTGAATCACAAACTTGCTTTCACCATTTTTCCAAACTCATACCCAAAGTTGCTGTTGGTCGCCTGACTCTATGCGCCATCAAAAGATGAATGTTAATTGACTAACGTGACAAAACATGCGATGGGAAAATAGCTATACATAAGACTGACTCGATGCAGTAGTTCTGCTGGTTGTGCGTGAGCAATGGCAAATCCGGCGGAGCATTCGGATTTGCCTTGACTTTTTTGCCTGCCTGCCGGTAGGCAGGTTACCTTTTTTGTCAAGAAAAAAAGTAAATAGAGTATGTTAAGGTCATGGGGGAAACAATGCGTTGCCAGTGCGCGATTGTGACATGATTGAACATTCGTCACAAACTTGCTTTCACCAGTTTTCCAAACTCGTACCAATCGAATCCGGTCTCAGCCCGGTTATGTTTTAGCGCCGGAACCTGCGTCGTAACTAAAAGGATAGTTCCATCAAGGTCTGCCCGGTGATGCTGCGGTATTTTTTGTTTTATTGCCTTACCCATTTTGAAATTCGCTGTGTGAAAGAATTCCTCCACTGATCTTTTCAGTAAGTTGATGTTATCCATGCCGTACATAAGAACCACCTCCGGTTTATACGTTCTTATATTTTCAAGTATTGTGTGCATGCGATCAGAATATACGTGATCCTGGAATAAGCCACGGCTTTTGAGAAAAGGAAATTGTGGCAAGTCGAGCCATGCATAATACCACGCATGATCATGAGTAGGCAAGGGATATAATGGAATCATTGCTTCTTTGGGCGGTGATTGTAATGCAAATGAGTTTTTTTGGTACGTGATCAGATCAGGAAGTTCTTCGTTTTGGTATCCATGAACAAAGGCAATAAGGTTTTTCCATAACCGATGCAATGTTGCATGGTTACCGAAGCGGTAATCGTAAAGGTTTGCGAATTTTTCTGCTCTTGGTCCCTCCGGACGAAAAGTAACATGGCTGTACAGTTCGCGGAGGTCACAGAGCTGCGTGTTGGGGAGATGCTGACTATAAAAGTAGTTGAGCTTGTCGGCTACTTCTTCCGGTATATCACCCCCACTTTCTTCATAACCAACGAACCAAAACTTTGCATGCCATGATCCGAATCCGTAAAAATTATCGATCCAGTACTTGAGCGCTTTATCATTGATAAGCATAACACGAAAGATAATAAATGGCAGCCTTTTTAGAAACCCTGTCTTTACTTTCGTTGCCTGTGCAACTACTCAGCCTCTACTTTCTTTTGCTTCTGCAAAAGAAAGTAGCAAACCTGCCTGCCGGCAGGCAGGGAAAAGCAGACCCGATTTTGATGCGGAACCTTTCTTCCCTCAACCATTACTCGGCCAAAATCGGCCGCTAGGAACTGAACTATTTCGAAAACTTTCTCTCGTATGCCATGCAAGAGGGTATGAATTGTTTAGGTTGAACCCCCGATGCCGACCGGGTTACCAAATGAATTGTAGAAAGTGCCTTCCGTTGACGATTCCAGGCAACTATCTCATGGAGGCTTCCAGCGCCTCTTTTTTCGCCAGGAGAATCAAATTCTCCTATGCAACCAGCAAGCGAAAAATGTAGCGCCTTATGTTTGACCAAACATCAGCCGTATCACCCAATTCCGGCCTCAGAAGTGAAGTGAGTTAGCTCCGTGGACGAAAGTAACTACGCATAGTACAAGTCGGGGCGTATAGTTCGGTAATTTGTGCATTAGCCCGACAAAAGCAGCGGAGCGTTTGCTTTTGTCTTGAATTTTCTTTGGTTACTTTCTTTGTTTCAAGACAAAGAAAGTGACAAATGATCTTGTATAGCCATGTTGCTGGTCATCCGACCAACAGCAAATAAAAGAAGCCTGATTACACATCAATGTTTGCCTGACGTGTTCCTGCAGAGTTGAAATCATGTTATGATCACTGCATACATATAATATCCGCCAAACACCGAAGGTCTTTTATTCAGCACATGAAAACCCGAATACCCCCGGCCTTTAAACAAGGCCTTCGCAGCATCAATGGTAAGCGGGTAAGGAACCCATTGATTGCCTGTTTGCCTATCATATTCAACGATCAAAAAAACTCCATTTGTTTTCATTGAAGAAATGAGCTTCTTCAATAAAGCTTCCTTATCCTTCACATAGTGCAGTGAATTAGCCATAAGAATACCGTCAACTTCCTTTACATCCAATGCATCATTCACGAAGTCAGCGGCTATTGTTTGAATTACGACATTGTTTACTGTTGCAGGTATCTTCGTTAAAGCTTTTTCATCTTTGTCAATGGCAATAATTTTCGAGCCTGGAGGCAGATTACCCGCTAATGCTAAAGTAAACAAACCTGTACCGCATCCAAGGTCTAACCACAATTGCGGTAGTTGGTTCTTATTCTCAAACGATATGAATACTGAAGCATCTTCCCGGTTCATTCTTCGCAACTTAAATCTTTTTGGTATTCCTTAGCGGTAATAAGATAGAGGTGTGGTCACTTTTTTCAGCATATTACTGCAAAATGTCAAAGCTGTTTTCCTTATTGTAATAGGTTACGAACAACAACCGCCACCTGAAATCATTCGGAACGATACCCCAGATAACAATCAGCGTTCTCTTATTCGCCTTTCTGTTGCTTGCCCAAATTTCTTTATTCCACTTTTTGTCTTGACACAAAAAGTGGAGCAAAAAAATCAAGGCAAAAGCAAATGCTCCGCTGCTTTTGCCGGGCTTACGCACAAATTACATCACTACGGGACACAAAATTTCTGAGACTTAGTTCCTTTCTCCTTAGCACTCGCTTCGCTTCTTTAACAACGTGGCTGCAGGCCTTGCTGCTTCGATTCGAGCATACTCCGGGCGCTGTCATCCCGACTACCTTTCTTCCAGTAGAAAATCGAAGGCCATTTTGACGTCGGCATGAAGGCGCTGGAAAACACCGACTCTAAGCCTCTGCCTTATCTCGAGTTTGATCGTCCCGTCCTACAAGGGACCCAATTCAACTGCCATACAGATTTTCGATCGAAGGCACCACCATTATGCGCTCGAGTCACCCACTCGGCACAGAGTGTTCAACAGAATGACTTTATTCCGCCTTGCTTTGTGCACGACCTAAGGCCATTCAATTAAGTGCTGTTCCCAAGAGCCGATTTTGGCCGCGGAGTGGTCGGAAGAGGAACTATTTTGCATCAAAATCGGATTGAACTTTTGGCTCCACCTTTTGTTTCAAGACAAAAGGTGGAAGAGGAAAGCGCGAGAGCAAACTCCAACTGTCATATCGAGGGATTGATAGTAAAGCCGCACGGGATTATTATTGCTGTTTTCATTCACAAATCGTACAACTATTTTTGTACCAGTATGAAAAAAGACAAACCTATTGTTGTTATTAAGATCGGCTCGTCCGTCATCACAAATGAAGAAGGAAATTTGAATATCCCTATCCTTGAAAATATTACCTCGCAGGCCTCGCAGCTTTTTCGGCAATACAATATCATTTTGGTTTCAAGCGGTGCAGTAAGCAGTGGCAAAAAATGGCTAAAGAAATACAACAAACAGTTGACGAAACGTAAAGCAGCAGCTGCTGTCGGCAACCCGCTTTTGATGAAAGAATACAGTACGCATTTTTTGAAACATGGGTACCAGGCTGCGCAAGCACTCTTGGAAAGACAACATTTTGCCAGCCGCCCTCAATTTCTACAATTAAAAGAAACCATCTTTGAACTGTGGCAAAACGAGATTTTTCCAGTTGTAAACGAAAATGATGTAGTCAGTAATTACGAACTGCAATTTTCAGACAACGATGAACTGGCGACGCTGCTTGCCGTTTCATTTAATGCCGATGTGTTGATTTTTTGTACATCGGCTGGTGGATACAAAGATGAACACGGAGCGATTATCCCTTTGGTTGAAGATGTTGACCATGTTATTCGTTTTTTAAGAGATGATACTTCTGCTCATGGGACCGGGGGCATGAGCTCGAAACTCACATTTACTAAATTGGCTGCTGGTTTAGGTATAAAAGTGGTGTATTGTGGTGTGCAGGATGACGACTCATTTATCAGCGCCCTGAAAGGAGAGGGTGGAACTACATTTAAAGCCAGGTCGTCAACATTAAATGAACGTCAGAAATGGCTGGCCAGTGGTTCTATCACAATTGGCTCCATCGAAATTGATGAAGGAGCATATAAAGCGCTCCGGGAACGAAAAAGCTTATTATTGGTCGGTGTCACTAAAATTGAAGGAGCATTCAGCGCCGGTGAGGTGGTGCAACTAACAATTCCCACCGGGCAGATTGTCGGTGTAGCGAGAATGCGGTTCAGTGCATCGGACCTCACTGTGAAAACCAAAAACAAGATGGTGGCGCATGCAGATGATATTGTCATTTTTTAATAATTTTTCTTCGCTTCTTTTGCGTACCCAAATTTCTTTTATTCCACTTTTGTCTTGATACAAAAAGTGGAGCAAAAAAATCAAGGCGAATTTGATGCGGTTAATGAAGTGTGCTTACCATTTCCTCGGCCAAATTCGCCGCTGAGAAAACGTCCTCTGTTGAACACTTTCTGTTGGACAACATACAGGATGGTATGAGTTCCTTCTGCTGAGCACTCTATGCCGAGGGGGTGAGCAAATGAACAATAAACGAGTCTTGAGTGGAGAAGGCTTTTAATAACCCGTTCTCGGGAGAGGCCTCCAGCGCCTCATCCCGACGTCCGGATAAACAAACCTTCGAATAGAAGTCTGCAAGTCGGGATGCAGCGCCTGCAGTATTTACAACTTGAGCCGCAACATTTAAGTGCAGCCATTAAAGAGAAGTAAACAAACATTTCACGAGAAAATAACTAACAATGATGCGCAAGAAAATCGTAGTTCGGTAACTTGTGCAGAGCCTGGCAAATCCAGCGGAGCTCCCGATAGCTATCGGGATGGATTTGCCTTGAATTTTCTTTTCGTTGTTTTCTTTGTTTCAAGGCAAAGAAAAGAACGTGGTCCCGGACAGTTGTTGGTGACATAGAGTTTATCCCGATGACAACCCGGGCTAAAACACCAATGTGATTTATGCCAAATAATATAGACGCAATATTTCAAAACACCTTCACAGCTTCAAAAAGCCTGCAACGTTTCTCTGATGAAACCATTCGCGACCTTTTACAAAGCATTGCCACGGAAATCGAGGCGGACGAAAGGTCTATCCTGAAAGCCAATCAAAAAGATGTTCGAAAGATGGCGGCTTCTGACCCCCTGGTCGATCGCCTGCTGTTAAATAAACAACGATTGCAGGCGATTGCTGATTCTATCAGGACAATCGCCGATTTGCCATCACCGGTAGGTAAACTGATCCTGAAAAGGAAGATGAAGAAAGGCCTGGAATTAAAAAAAATGACAGTGCCTTTTGGAGTAGTCGGAGTTATTTATGAGTCAAGGCCAAATGTAACATTTGATACTTCGGTGCTGTGCCTGAAAAGTAAGAATGCGTGTTTGTTGAAAGGCAGCAGGCATGCAGATGAAACGAATAAAAAATCTGTTCAGCTTATTCACAAGGTGTTGAAGAAGAAAAAATTTCCTGTTGATTGTGTCAGCTTATTGCCCAGTGACCGCAGAACACTGGAAAAAATGTTTGTTGCAACAAAGTACATTGACCTGATCATACCAAGAGGCTCGCAACAATTAATAGATACAGTAAGGCAAAACAGCCTCGTGCCTGTTATTGAAACGGGTGCCGGCGTGTGCCATGTGTATGTGCACAAAGAAGCCAATATGACGAAGGCTTTGCAGATCGTTGAAAATGCAAAGACTTCCCGCCCTTCTGTTTGCAATGCAATGGATACACTTTTGATCGATAAAACAATTGCAGCTACGTTTTTGCCACAATTAGCGCAGAGGTTTTTGAAACATAAAGTGGAGATATATGCTGATGAAAAAACTTTCTCTTTATTGAAGTCCTATCCTTATTTACAAAAAGCTTCAGCAGAAGATTTTGGAAAAGAATTCCTGAGCCTGAAATGCTCTGTTAAAATAGTAAACGATTTTGACCAGGCGATGGATCACATTCAGAAATATTCGACCAAACATTCTGAAGCCATTGTTTCGGAAAATAAGGAGATCTGTGAACGGTTTATGAATGAAGTGGATGCAGCAGTAGTGTACGCTAATGCATCCACGCGATTTACTGACGGTGAAGAGTTTGGGTTGGGAGCGGAAATCGGTATCTCGACACAAAAGTTACATGCGAGAGGGCCCTTTGCGCTGGAAAAGCTGGTGAGTGAAAAATGGTTTGTCACCGGTGAGGGGCATATAAGATAGAATAAGCATTCGTTTAGCCGCCCTGTTGGTCGCCTCACCAACACCATCATTGAAAGAATTCCAAATCCCTTAAATTTAATCCGCTATCTGATCCACCATGAGCAGACATTTTTCAGAAGAGAAGGAAATAACGCGGCTCGAAATATTTATTGACGCGATACTTGCGATCATTGTTACGATCCTGGTGTTGGAATTCAAGGTGCCCGAAAAGGCGTTTTCGACGGATGAGGAGATCAAATCATTCATTGGTCACCTGGTCCCCTCTTTTTTCAGTTACGGTATCTCGTTTGCTACGATTGTCGGGCTGTGGATAGATCACCATTTCTTGTTTCGTATGATTGACAAAGCAGACGTCCGGTTCACATTTCTCAACTTTGTGTTTATTCTCTTTCTATCACCGATCCCATTTACTACCGCATTAGCGGGAAGAAATTATGAAAGTGGATTCGCCGTTGCGCTGGTTGCGACAAATTATTTCCTGATGAATCTCAGCTTCTCTTTTATGTGGAAGTACGCTACGAGAAAACAACTCATACGACAAAGCTGGATCAAAGAAAAATATTTTAAAAGGGACGTGGCAATCACGATTTCTGGCAGCGTGCTTCTATTCCTCACTATTCCGCTGGCGTACGTCAGCACCTATATTTCTTTTACACTCTTTATAGTTGTCATTCTCATGCACATTGTCAAGCAATTTTTCCGCTAATGCAATGTTCGACAGCATTTTCCTCATCACACCTTGCAGATCCGTACTCTGAAAAGCAAATCTTGCCTTTACCTTTGGTCATGGCAAAAGAAAAACTTCCGGAAGTTTGGTTGAGAGGACCCGTTGAGAATATTCCGTCGTTGTTACAACCCGTTGCTCATGCCTTGCTCCAGGCGAGAGAAGAAGTGAATGAATTACTCGAAGATTTTCCAAATGAATTATTGTGGGAAAAGCCTGCCGGTGTGGCATCGACAGGTTTTCATTTGCAACACCTGAGCGGTGTGCTGGATCGTTTGTTTACCTATGCGCAGGGCCGCCAGTTGGATCAAGAGCAACTCGCCGCATTGAAACGAGAAGGCGATTCGCAACAAACAAAAGCAACCGCTGCGGAATTGGTGCTAGCTTTTAATACGCAGGTGGACAAAGCGCTGAAGAGTCTCGGCAAAATTGATGAAGTAAAATTATCGGAGCACAAAGGCGTAGGCAGAGCACAACTGCCTTCCACGGTGATGGGTTGTTTGTTTCATGCCGCCGAACATACGATGAGACATTTAGGCCAGTTGATTGTTACTGTCAAGGTGCTGAAGAGCGGTAAGTAGTTTTTCACTGTCAGGGATCCGTCCGCAGGCGTTCGCATTAACCCTCTACTTTCTTTTGCTTCTGCAAAAGAAAGTAGCAAAGAAAAGCAGAGCCGATTTCGATGCGGCGGCTGTTCCCGGATGTATATTTCCTTTGCCGAAATCGGCGGTAATTTTCTGACCTCTATCGAACACTTTGTATCGAATAACAAGCAAGGCGTTATGAAGAGTTTATGTTGAACGACCCGTGCCGACCGGGTTATCAATTTGAATTATGCAAGAGCTTTGAGTGGGAAGGTTGTAAACGGGCTAATAGGGTTTCCCAGCGCCTGCAGTATGCACAACGCGAAGCGGCTCCAAAAAAAGAATTTGATGAAGTAGAGTGAGATAATATTCAAAGAGAAAATAACTAAATCTGACACAGGGCTGAAGAGTTGCTCTGGAACTTGTGCGCAGGCATGACAAAAGCAGCGGAGCAATTGCTTTGTCTTGAATTTTCTTTTGCTTCTTTTCTTTGTTTCAAGACAAAGAAAAGAATAACAACGTCACCACACCTGGTAAATCTCTCCCGAGCTGGTCAAGTCTGACTGTGATCTATCTCACTTAGCCGATTCTGGGGGATTGATCATGATGTGCGCCGCATATTTTCCCGGGTTCATGATCCATGGCATACCCGGGGCAGATGGTTTTTCCGGCAAACCTGTACTGGCAGCTGTTGCATAAGGAATATAAATTACATACCGGAGATATCCATTTTTTACTTCACCGGTTGCAGGATTAAAATCTTTTTCGTCTGCAGAATAAACATACAATGCCGCAGGTTGTTTGGGCATTTGCAGGGTACCAGCATTTACCTCTTTCTCACGCTCATCAACTAACATCTGATCCCTAATGCCCTGCTTTCTCAGTTCACGCCCTCGTTTCATAAATGGTTCCAGATCCTTCACATAACATGCCACAGAAAAGCCTGGCTCATCTGGATTGTCCGCAAGGCAGATCATTTCATTTGTCCCTTGTTTTAAAACTATTAATTGTTTGTCCGCTGAATAACCATACACGGTGCAACTATCTCTTTTTTCACTGGGAGCCGCTAATAGTGCAGTTTTTATTTGTATGGCTGCGGAAGCTACTTCATTTTTAGCAGCAGCAGATGGATCTTTTTTAGAATTACATCCGAAACAAACAGTGATAAAAGCAATAATCAAAGAAATGGCTTTCATGTTAATTTATTAAGTTGGTAATTTGATTCAAGATATAAAAAGAGGTTTTTAAAGGTACTCTTTTTTGTTACGTCGCCTTCATTTGTCTCTGTGATCTCTGCAACCCCCACGTTCTAAGAAGGTGACCGTACACTGCGTAGAATATAAGATATAAATAGCATGGAAGTAAAACCCAATAGGCCTGTCGTGTATCAAACTTATCTGCGAGCCATCCATAAAAAAGGGGAACAATAGCATTGCCACATAAGCCCATGATCATGATCGAAGCGCCGAGCTTTGTAAACCTGCCGAGGCCATCTAATGCTAACGGCCAGATACCGGCCCATACAAGTGAGTTGGCAAGACCTAATAAAACAACAAACCAAATGGAAAGATCGGTGACGTGGCCCAACACAATAACGCGTCCATGTGTATAAATAATGAGCAGTGTAAACACCAAACCCAATAACGTGCAGAATCGCAAGGCATTTACCTGGCTTATATATTTTGGAATGGTTATAATGCCGAGTGTATACCCGCATATGGTTGCAAACAACGTGTATGAGGGAAAAGATTTTGCTTCCATCAACGAGATATTCATGGAATTAGCATAACCAATAATTGTATCGATGGCTATCACCTGGGTGCCTACATGGAGAAAAATAGCCACAGCACCGAGGATCAAATGAGGAAACTGGAATATGTTTTTCTTGTCAGTATTTGCGGCAGCTGCTTCAATATTGCCGCCATCCGTATTGATCTCGGGAAGCGGGGAATAGCGGATCATTAGTCCCAATCCAAATAAAACAGTTCCAACACAGACGTAAGGAATAATCACTCTTTGTATCAATTCATCCAGGGCCCTGTTTTTTTCTACTTCATTCATCGTTGCCAGTTGGCCAAACAAATCAGTGTCTGTTGCTTTTAATACAACCGCTGCAAATAGCAAAGGAGCAATAATGCCGGCGCCTTTATTAAAAATACCCATGATGGAGATACGTTGTGCTGCACTTTCTTTGGGTCCCAAAAGAGTAATGTATGGGTTGGCTGCTGTCTGTAAAACGGCGAGACCCGCTCCAATCGTGAACAAACCAACCAAAAATATTTCATAGGTTCTTGTAAGGGCTGCAGGAACAAAAATGAAGGCGCCCAAAGACATTGCCCAAAAACCAATCATCATTCCCTTTTTAAAGCCTGTTCTTTTTAACAGGAAGGACGAGGGAACCGACATGATAAAGTACGAAATATAAAAAGCGAACGTAACCAGGTAAGCCTTGAAGTGCGTTAACTCACAGGCTATTTTAAAATAAGGTATCAGGATTGCATTGACCCAGGAAACAAAACCAAAAATGAAGAAGAGTAGACCGATGATCAGGATGGAAATAGTTGTATCCTTTTTCGTTAGTGATCGTATGTCAATTGAAGCAGCTGGAGTCTTACTCATGAAAAGAATAATTATTTCTGTGTTGTCGTTGAAATTTTATTTTGAGAGAGAAGGGCCGCAGAGGCTTCGTCCAAGTAAAAGGTACAAGCGGGATGCAACTGGAGAATGCTGGCGGGGTAAAGATTGCTGACGGACTGTTCCAGGGTATTTTTTACCGCCATCGCTTTCCTGCTATCAGGCACGGAACAAATAATGTGTTTCGATTTTACAATCTGGTTTATAGACATGGTGATTGCTTGCTTTGGCACATCGTCAAATGTATGGAACCATCCCTCGCCTAATTGTTGCCGGCGGCAGGCTTCATCGAGCGAAACAATTATATAAGGCTGCTCGGTCACAAAATCAGCCGGTGGATCATTAAATGCCAGGTGCCCATTTTCTCCAATTCCAACAAGCGCCAGGTCTACCGGGTGTTTTCTGATCAGATTGGCCAGGCGCCCGCATTCGGCTTCACCGTCTATGGCATCGCCATTTATCAAATGAGCTGCTTTTAGGGAAGGGATCTTGTCGATGAATCGTTCTTTTAAATAGTTTCTGAAGCTGGCCTTTGCTGTTGAAGGAAGTCCCATGTATTCGTCTAAGTGAAACATCACCACGTTGCTCCAGTCAATGCCAGGTTCTGAGATTAATTGGCTTAATGTTTCAAATTGACTGGTGCCCGTAGCCAAAATTATATTTGCAGAACCTTTTTCTGAAATGGAACTACGTATTAACGCTGCAGCCGCTTGCCCTGCCGCTTGTCCCAGTTTCGTCGCATCTTTTGTAATGATTATTTCCATTTTTATTGTATCATTTATTGCCGATAGCTAATTATCGATTTCATTTAATGAAAAAGTTAAACCTAAAAACTGCGATCGCAAAAAGATTTTGTTTCAAGCCTATGCCGAGGGTGGCAACCAAAATGAATTATGTGAGAGCTTTGCGTGGAAGAGTTTAACAAAAGAAAAGTTCGTTTCAGGGTACGTACTGCATCAAAATCGGCTTGAACTTTTGGCGCCACCTTTTCTTTCAAGAGAAAAGGTGGTACACGATCTTACCATACTTTGTAAATTTCCCTCGAACCGGTGAGGTACATGTCAGTGTATCCCGCCATTTTCTCTCTCATCTTTTTCATCTCATCGGTATTTTGTTCATACTTCTTCCAGCTTGCTTCAAAAGCAGCGAGGCTATCGTATTTTGAAACCATCACCACTTTATTAAACTGGCCGCTCATATCGGTCATGATATTGACCAATTCTTCATTGCCGGCCATTGCTTCCTTGAACATTTTGGCAACCTTGGATGCATTACCCGGTTTGCAAATGACGATGTCGTGTACGATGATCATAAATTTTGTTTTTATTAAGTTACTATTTTCAAATGAATGTCGGCTCAATGGTTCTCACCGATTTCACACCTGCGTGTCGGCAGGCAGGGAGGAAACCTGTGGCATCTTGTGACCAAAATTGTGGTCGCATCAGCTTGTTATTTAAATCGATCCATACTTCACTGAATAAAACTAATTTTGTCTTCCCAGCATCTTTCTTCCGCTTCAGCATTCTTTGGTTAATGCAGTAGTGATCTCTGATCTCGCATCATTATTGAGGTGTATTGAAGTATCTGTAAACTTTCAAAAGATATTATCATGGAAGATGTAAAAGAACTCCAGGAAAAAGAAGCCACGTTCATTGACTTCCAAGAAAAAGCAAAACTGGTTCGTAAATGGTGTTTGGTCTCTACCACCGAAGCCGGTTCGGGACACCCCACTTCATGCCTATCAGCCGCAGACATCGCGACAGTTTTGTTTGATCGCTATTTTAGATATGATGTCGACAACCCGCTTAATTTGTACAATGATCATTTCGTACTTTCTAAGGGCCACGCCGCTCCGCTGCTTTATACTTTGTTTGGCATGGCGGGCGCCTATCCATTAGAGGAATTAAAAACATTGCGCAAACTCGGCAGTCGCTTTGAAGGCCACCCTGTCCCGAAATACAAATATGCAGATGCTGCAACCGGATCGCTGGGACAAGGATTATCAGTAGGCGCTGGATTGGCGCTGGTAGCCAAACGTGAAGGATATGGAAGTAAAACCTATGTTCTAACCGGCGATGGAGAACTGGCTGAGGGGCAAATTTGGGAAGCCGCCAATTTTGCCGCGCATGAAAAGCTTGACAATCTTGTTGCAATTCTTGATATCAATCGCCTTGGGCAAAGCCAGGAAACTATGTTTGGTCACCGCATCAGGGAATATGTAAAGAAATTCAAAGCGTTCGATTTTGAAGTGATGGCTATCAATGGACATGATTACGGAGAAATCAACCGGGCTCTGCAGGCAACACAAAATCCATCAGGAAAACCTTTCGCCATCATCGCAAAAACTTTCAAAGGCTACCCGATTTCCTTTTTAAAAAACAAAGACGGTTGGCATGGAAAAGCCTTGAAAAAGGAGGAACTGGAAAAAGCTCTCAAACAGCTAGAACCGATCGATGATCATCTTGGATTTGAATTGAAAAAACCAGCCCAAGCAAAAACGCCATTAAAAGCCGGCACCACAACAGCAAAGGCCTTAGACTTTGAGCAGGGAAAACAATATGCAACCAGGGAAGTATTTGGAGATGTATTAGCGAAACTGGCCGGGCAAAATCAAGAGATCTATGCACTCGACGGTGATGTGATGAATTCCACATTTACGCAAACATTTAAGAAAGCTCGCGCAGAAAGGTTTGTAGAATGTTACATCGCCGAACAAAATATGGTGTCTGTTGCGGCAGGTTTGTCTCGCATGGGTAAAATACCTTTTGTTGCAACATTTGCTGCTTTTCTGACAAGAGCTGCCGATCAAATACGGATGGCACGGGTCTCAGAAGCGAATATAAAATTTGTCGGCTCCCACGTTGGAGTAAGCATAGGAGAAGATGGTCCTTCACAAATGGGATTAGAAGATATTTCATTATTCGGCACTATTCCCGACTGTGTGGTTCTTCAACCCTGCGATGCTGTTTCTACATCACAACTGGTTACGGAGATGATGACCCATGATGGTTTCGCCTACATGCGAACGCTGCGACCCAAGACAGCTTTGTTGTATAATAACGAAGACACATTTGACATTGGTGGTTCAAAAATTTTGCGCCAATCGGGCAATGACCTATTAACGGTAGCCGCGACAGGTATTACAGTATTTGAAGCCTTGAAAGCTGCTGATGAATTGCAAAAAGAAAACATTAGCATTCGTGTGGTGGATTGTTATTCTATTCATCCCCTCGATGCTAACACGTTAAAAAAATGTA
>Ga0068869_100001557_pt1 | contig 13620 bp, 15 predicted proteins | sample KBSMisM52_FD_64676 | JGI IMG/M metagenome (GOLD analysis project Ga0068869, IMG submission 64676) | Miscanthus rhizosphere microbial communities from Kellogg Biological Station, Michigan, USA - KBS Miscanthus M5-2 | ecosystem: Host-associated > Plants > Roots > Rhizosphere > Soil ... | reverse complement strand
CCAAAGAACGCTTTGATCAAACAGTATCAGGCGATGATGGCCACCGAAGATGTGATAATCGATTTCACGGACGAAGCGATCGATTCCATCGCGAATTTTGCCTTCAAGGTAAATGAGCACACGGAGAACATCGGCGCCCGCAGACTACAAACCATCATGGAAAAGCTGCTCGAAGAGATCAGCTTTGAAGGGCCTGACCTGGAACCGAAGAATCAGCGTATTGATGGCGCTTATGTCGAGGCGATGCTTGCCGAAACTGTTAAGGACCAGGACCTCAGCCGGTACATTCTGTGAAAAACAGCAGGCAGAAGGCAGAAGACCCAAGGCAGTTTACGCAAAACTCCCTACGAGGGTGTGGCCACCACGCGTCGCTTCCCCGCTCGGGATCCATCCTTCTCATTTTCTGCCTCCTGCCTATTACCGTCTGCCTGCTGAATTGCGGTAAGCGGCGGCCACCGCAGCCCCCGATCGAGCGAGTGCAGCAGCGCACCGAGTTGTTGTCAGGAGTTCAGCGCGGCAACCAGGTTATCCTCAGCTGGCCCGCCCCGTTGCGCAACGCCTCGGATGTCAGCGTGCAGAGCATTCGGCGCATTGATGTCTACAGGCTCGCAGAAAAGCCGCGCGCCCCGCTTGGCTTAACGGAGGAAGAGTTCGCGACCCGTTCGACTTTAATTGGTTCTGTCACTTACGACGAGATCAAGAAAGCCCGTGAAGTACTCACCTATACTGACACGCTCGAGCTTGCCGGCGAACCAACCCGTTTGCGTTATGCCATTCGCTATGTAAACGCCGCCGGCCAACGGGCTGCATTTTCAAACTTCCTGCTGCTCGAGCCGGCCGCGCGAATTTCGCAGCCGCCAACGATGATCGCGACCGGTAAGGAAGTTAGCGAAGACGCAATTACGATCGCCTGGCAACCTCCCGCCGCTAACATTGACGGATCAACGCCCGTGAACCTGCTCGGCTACAACATCTACCGTTTGACCGGCGAGCAGAATGGCGAGGGCAGTCAGCCCTTAAACGACGCACCGGTTTCAGGCACACAATATCAGGACCGGAATTTCAAGTTTGGCGAAACCTATCGCTACACAGTGCGGGCTGTTTCGCTGGGCGCTGAAGGCGGTCAAGTTGAAAGTCTGAACTCGAACTCGATCTCGGTATCGCCGATTGATACCTACGCGCCTTCAGCGCCGGCCTCGATAACCGTGGCTGCGGCTCCGGGACGACTCTCAATTTTCTTCCCGGCGAATCCGGAACCGGACATCGCCGGCTATAACATCTATCGCTCCACTGATCCGGATCTGCCGAAGGACCGTTGGAACAAACTAAACGCGGAGCTGTTAACGCGAACAACTTTCCAGGACGAGAAAGTGGAGTCCGGCAGACGCTACTACTACTACCTGACCGCGGTCGATCAGGTTGGCAACGTTAGTCCCCTCTCGGAAGTAGTTTCAGAAACCGTCCCCTAACTAGAAACGGGGACCGTAATACTGGGACCGCGGGCGCCCCCGCCCGCAAATGAGCGCGAAGCGCGAACATGTCTATGCGTATTTGTAGATTTATGACAACTGGAAGTGCCAAAGCCCGTTTTGGCTTGGTTGAAAGCGACATGGTTCGGCCGCTTGCCGACGGCGAGACAATCGACTCATTCCCCGAGCCCCGCACCGACAAGCCAATTTCTATCGCTGAAGTTGAGTTTATGGCTCCAGTTTCACCTTCAAAAATTGTCTGCGTTGGACGGAACTACAAAGAACATGCGGCCGAGCTGGGAAACAAAATGCCTGACGAGCCGCTGCTTTTTCTCAAAGCGCCGTCGGCGATTATTGCGGACGGAGCGTCAATTGAGCGACCGCCGCAATCGCAGCAGGTGGAACATGAGGGCGAACTCGGCGTCGTGATTGGCCGGCTGGCGCGAAAGCTCAGCGAGGAAGAAGACCCGCTCTCTTATGTTGTGGGCTATACCTGCGTGAATGATGTGACTGCGCGCGATCTGCAACGCAAGGACGTTCAGTTTACTCGCGCAAAATCTTTTGACACGTTTTGTCCCGTCGGACCTTTTATTGTCGACGGCTTGGATCCACTGAAGCTGGTGGTTACGACCCGCGTCAACGGTACGGTCAAACAAAACGGGCGCACGGCTGACATGGCGTTTTCAGTTCCCTTCTTGATCAGGTACATAAGCAATATCATGACGCTCTACCCGGGAGACTTGATTGCTACGGGAACCCCGGCCGGCGTTTCACCAATGAAGGATGGCGACGTCGTGGAAGTCGAGATAGAAGGAATTGGAGTACTGCGAAATCCTGTGCGCGATGTGACGTGATTGAAAGATCACTTGGTATGATTTTCTGCCATTAGTTTGAAAGCGCCTTTGGCGCTCTGTGCCCTAAATAACTGGAGGTCTTATGAAGTTTTTTCTTGATACGGCAAATCTCGACGAGATCCGCAATGCAGCAGCGTTTGGTATAGCTGACGGTGTTACCACCAATCCTTCGTTAATCTCCAAGGAGGGCAACGTCGATTTCAAGGAACATATCGCGGCTATCTGTCAGATTGTGAGCGGCCCAGTCTCTGCTGAGTGCACCAGTGAAGATGCCGAAGGGATGATTAGCCAGGGGCGTGACTACGCGACGATTGCACCCAATGTCGTTATCAAATGTCCGCTGACTCGCGAAGGTTTGAAGGCGACGAATAAGTTGTCGAATGAAGGAATAAAGGTCAACGTCACCCTTTGCTTCTCTGCCGCCCAGGCGATCCTCGCCGCAAAAGCCGGGGCTTCGTTCATCAGTCCTTTCCTGGGCCGGCTAGATGATATCGGCGAGAATGGCTTGCTGTTGTTGCAGGATATTATTGAGGTCTACAGAAACTACGACTGGAAAACTGAAGTGCTTGCGGCCAGCATGCGTCACCCGATCCATGTGATCGAAGCTGCGCGCATGGGCGCCGACATTGCCACCATTCCCTTCAAAGTAATCGATCAGATGTTCAATCATCCTTTGACCGATAAGGGCCAGGCGCAGTTTTTGGCCGACTGGCATAAGAGCGGCAGGAAGTAGAACAGGTTGAGACTGGCAAGAGTCAAGCAGTTCAGAGTTCAAGCTTTAGCTTGCGGGGTCAACCAAGCCACAACCTAAAGGTTGAACTCTGAACTGCTTGCGTGCCGGAAAGCAGAGTCGAGTTGTCGCAAAATGGAAAGTCGATTCTTGTACGCGCTTACAAGTATGACGGCGTGCTTCACCGGACCTGGCACGCGCAGCTGGTTCGCCTAGAGGGCCCGCTGGTCGTCCTCGACGCCAGGTTTCCTGACGAGATTGTGCACGATCTCCTGGGAACGATTGCCAGCGGGACACGGAGTCTTGAATACTACTGGCTGGACCGCTGGTACAACGTCTTTCGCTTCGCGCAGCCCGACGGCAGCCTGAGAAACTACTATTGCAATGTTAACGTGCCGGCCAGCTTCGACGGCGAAACTTTGAGCTACGTCGATCTGGACCTGGACATTCTGGTCGATCCGGACTTTTCTTACAGAGTGCTCGACGTCGAAGACTTTGAAAGAAATGCTAAGCGTTTTGGCTACACTGAAGAGGTGCGGGCTAACGCGCATCAGGCGCTTGAAGAACTCGTAAAGATGATTGCGGGCCGGGCCTTTCCGTTTACCGATTTATGACGCAAACTGTTTAGTAGGGCAGACATGACCAAACAACAGCCGAAGCAGTCCAAAACCAAACTCGAAGTTCTGCGAGATCGCTCATTGAATGCGGAACAGGGTGGCGGAGCCGAGCGCGTCGAGAAGCAGCATGCGGCAAAGAAAATGACCGCGCGCGAGCGGATCGACTTCCTGCTTGACGAAGACAGCTTTGAAGAGTTTGGCAAACTCGTGGTGCATCGTTCGAAGGACTTCGGTCTCGACGAACAACTCTATCCCGGTGATGGTGTGGTTACCGGCTATGGGCTGATAGACGGACGGCGCGTGGTGGTGTTCGCGCAGGACTTCACTGTCTTCGGTGGTTCTCTCTCGGAGACGCACGCAGAAAAAATTTGCAAAGTTCTTGACCTGGCGATGAAGGTCGGGGTTCCGGTCATCGGCTTGAATGATTCCGGTGGCGCGCGCATTCAGGAAGGCGTGGTGAGTTTGGGAGGCTACGCCGACATTTTCCTCCGCAACACCCTGGCCAGCGGAGTCGTGCCGCAGATTAGTTGCATCATGGGCCCGTGCGCCGGTGGTGCGGTCTATAGTCCGGCGATTACTGACTTCAACGTCATGGTTAAGGACACGTCATACATGTTCATCACTGGACCCGACGTGATCAAGACTGTGACGCATGCCGACGTTACGAAAGAAGAGTTGGGCGGTGCGCTAACTCACAACCGCATTTCGGGAGTGGCCCACTTCGCCGCAGACTCCGACGAACATGCTCTGCGAATGGTGCGCGAGCTGCTCTCGTTCATACCTTCAAACAATCTCGAAGACGCGCCGCGTGTAAATCCGACCGACCGTCCCGACCGGACGGAAGCTAAACTGAACTCGATCGTTCCCGAGGCTTCGAATCAGCCGTACGACATACGCGAAGTTATCAATGAGATCGTCGATGACGGTTACTTTTTCGAAGTGCAACAACATCACGCGCCGAATATCTGCGTGGGCTTTGCACGGCTGGACGGTCGCTCAGTGGGTATCGTTGCCAATCAGCCGGCGTTTTTGGCCGGCGTACTTGATATCGACGCTTCAGTAAAGGCCGCGCGCTTTGTCAGGTTCTGTGACTGTTTCAATATTCCACTCATTACCTTCGAAGATGTGCCCGGCTTCCTGCCCGGCGTTGAACAGGAACACGGCGGGATTATCCGACACGGCGCAAAGTTGCTTTATGCATTCGCGGAAGCGACGGTGCCGAAGTTAACAGTGATAACTCGTAAAGCGTATGGCGGCGCCTATTGCGTGATGGCCTCGAAGCACATTCGCACTGATGTTAACTTTGCCTGGCCATCTGCAGAGATAGCGGTGATGGGAGCTGAGGGAGCGGTTGGCGTTTTGTACCGGCGCGAGATTAACGAAGCGAAGGACAAAGAGGCAGCGCGGCGCGCTCGCATACTGGAGTTGGAAGATAAGTTTGCGAATCCTTACGTCGCCGCCGAGCGCGGCTTCATCGATGAGGTCATCGAACCTTCACAGACCAGACCCAAACTCATCAAGGCCCTTGCCCTGCTCGAAAACAAGCGCGACACGAATCCACCAAAGAAGCACGGTAATATTCCGCTGTAACAACGATCGGATAATGAAATCCGCAAATCGGGAATCGAAGCGGTCAAGTGATTTGCTGGGACCGCGGGCGTCCCGCCCGCAACGCGCCGCAGGCCCGCACGCTGTTAGAAATAGGTCCGGATGTGTTTTCGCGCTTCGCGCTCATTGCGGGCGGGACGCCCGCGGTCCCAGCAAATCACTTGATTGAGGGACGCTCAGGTGGAATGACTATTGGGCGGAGCGAACCTGACAGTGTGTGAACGCGGCTTTGTAAACGCCCCAACCATGACCCGCCAGCGTTCTGAGCTCGCGCCCGGATTTCGTGTCCCATAACTTGATCGTCCCGTCCCAACTGGCTGATGCGAGAATTTTTCCGTCAGGACTGAAGACAACACTGTACGCCCGCGTTGTGTGGTTGGGCTGTCGGACGAAGACTGACGCCAAGCGGTTGGTTGCCGGGGCTTGTGCGGAGCAACACCAGGCCAGAGTCAGTACCGGCAGGAGTGCGGCATACCGCAAGAAACCGGCCCGAGTTTCCGAATGACTTTTCCAGCTTGAACAGATTTCATAAATCAAAGACTGTCACCCACTCGGCCTGAGCAATCCTATATTTCAGCTTATGAAGCAAAAAGCTGGTGACGCTGCGCATGTGCATGGCTCCGAAAACAATGCCAACAGTCTTTTTATCGTTCTCTTTCGCTTCATGAACGCTTTTGATATTCCGAATCAATATGCGATCTCGCTCATCCAGCACGAGGGCATCCAGCTTTTCAAAATCATCGTACTGGAAAAGAACCTCGTTAGACGAAGGCAAGTCCTCAACGGCAATATTCTCGGCAATTGTTTCTCTAGTTCCAAAGAGAAACAGATAGATTATGTAAACCGGCATTAGAAGAAATATCTGCGCCTTTAAGGTTAACGGAAGAGCAGACCACTGCTCATCAAAGGTGTGACCTTCAATATCCGCACTCATAAGTTTGTCACGGAAACTGGAGACTTTCATTCCTTCCTGCTGCGTCACTAGGTCCATGCGTTTAATCTTGTTGACGATTCGATAAGAACGAGTAAGAAGATAAGCTCTCTTTGAATCAACGCCTTCCGCAAGAATCAGATCACATTTCGCTAACCTCTTACTCACCTCATCATAAAACTCCTGCGAGCCGACATGAATCATCGGGAAAAGGATAAACTCGAGGCCCTCATCGTCCTTTTTAAGTCGGTAAATCGCCGACCGTACGTTGAAGGAGTTCTTTTCAATAAACTGCATTTCTGGTTGTTAGCCGGCCTCCCGCTCTGCAATTCTGAATGGTTGGATCTTGCTATAGGTGAGCGAACGCCACAACCACTCTGCCGGTCCGAATCGAAACCGGCGTAACCATGCCGCAGCAAACCACATTTGAATCACATATTCTGCACACCAGATCGGAAGGAGCCATACCGGGCCAATCAAACCCATCAAGCCCGGCCCCGGCATAAAACCATAAAACAGCCACAACCCAAACAGTGTCTGCAGGAGGTAGCACGTCAGAGCCATCCTCCCAACCGGAGCAAAAAGGCGTTGGACGCGGACCCAACGGCGCTGTTGGAACAGCAGCACCAGCCCCGCGGCATAGGCCAGAGTGAGTCCCAGGTACCCCAATTCCGCGACGAGTTTTCCGCAGAACGGCAAGAAGAAACGACCAGTGACGTCCGAGTCGAAATATCGCCGGGCGATAAGGAAATTCCCGAGAAGCCCGACGACCGCTCCTACGATTAGTACCTTGCGGAAGAGCGTGTAATGGCTTCGAAGATCGGAAAGCACAAAAGTGCGTGCGGCGTAGAGGCCGAGCAGAAGGCGTCCCAGAACCGCGACCTGGTACGCAATCTGGCCCACCGAAAGTGTAAGGTGCCAGTCGTATAGCCAGTTGACGCGGAGAAACCCGACATAGGAGCTGGCCGAGAAGGCCTGCAGCGCCAGGGCGTCCATGGTGGAGTCGCCAGCCGAAGGCGGCAGCAGCAGTGATCGAAACCCACTGACCAGAGCAGGCGCGAGGACCGCACAGAACAAGGCGGCGCTCAGCAATGTTTTCTTCGGCACCCGCATAAACAAGGGCAGGAGCAATCCCCAAAGCGCATAGAACCTCAGGATGTCGAAGCACCAGCAGAGCCAACCATGAATCGCGCCAAAAAGAAATAGCCATAAAAGACGCCTGTAGAACAGGCCGGTACCGGCAACTCCACGCTGACGGAGGCGATCCAGAAAGAGCCAGAAGCTGACGCCGAACAGAAAGGCGAACAGTCCCATGAATTTGTTTTCGACGAAGATCAATTCCAGCAGGTAGACAAACTTATCTAAGCCAGCCGTTGGCAACGCAGCCCGTTGCGCCTCCGTCATGTAGTCGAAGCCTGAGAAAATGAACAGGTTCGCCCCCAGAACACCGATCAGGGCGAAGCCGCGGAGAGCGTCGACATACTCCAGCCGATTGGTCGTGTGCGTTGGAGGTTTCGGTAGGTCCATGGGGATGATCTTCCAGAAGTGGCTACAGCACTTACGCTACGGTTCAGCGGCGGCGCGCCGTACTCTGAGCTGCAAAGCTCTCGTCCCCCATTAGGTTTGCTCATTCCCAGCGCGCCGCAGCAGGACCACGCTCAACAGGCAGAGCTCTTCCTTCAGGGTCACGAATGCGCTCGCTATGATTACCACATTGGCGAGCAGAACTAGATAACGCATGTGAATCGCCTGCTGCTTAGTTTCGTCAGGCCGGTGCGCCATCGCAGCAAATGCGAGAAGTGAAATGGATGAAATCACGCCAGACAGACTACTAAGAGTTCTCCCGTTGATCGAGCAATTTAGTCGTTGATTCAGTAACGCTCGGCGGCTGAACCATCTCTGCCGTATCTATCGCATTCTTTCGGAAATCCGTGAGCGGGACGCTTTGACCGGCAGGTAAAGAAAGCGCGCGCGTGCGTGCGCCAATCTGGGTTCTGCTCTTCAGATCCATCTCTTGTTTAGCCTCGAACACCGCATAAGCAAACCGCAGGATCGGAAGCGTCAGTAGAATAAAAAAAGCTTTTCCCAGGAATATTTGAGGTACCAAAGCGACGTTAAATACCCCTTGCATAGCCATCAGGAAAATTATTATCAGTGGGAGAGATAGCATGAGTGCTGCCTGTGCGAGTCCCCTCCGGGAACGCAGGTCTCCGCCCACTCGAATATCCAGCCAGCTTGGCGGCAGATCTTCTTTCTCATCAGGGCTTAGTAAATCCTTGACGCCGTCGAGCGCAAAGCCGCAGCGATTACAATAGCTTACAGCATCAGAAACTACCTGTTGACCACATTGCGGGCAGTGCATCAAGGAATCCTCCTCTCAAGGGATTGGCGAGGCGTGCGCGATCGTAGTCCACTTAGGATCTAGTCGTGAAGCACTTTACCCCGTCGACGTGAATAACCATGCAACTCGACCCTCAGGCTTTCGTCTTGGGCGCCCCTCCCAGATCGTCCAACCGGACTCGCGAAACCATTCTCCCGGGTAATGACGCCGCTTGGCTGGTGGTCGCCAAGCCCCGTCATGGCAATGACTGAAGAAGATACCATTCTCTGATAGACGCTGCGCCAGCGCATTCAAGACAGTTCCAATACCGTGCGTATAGTAATTCTGAGCTGTTAGCCGTTCGACGATCACATCAAAGGGCCCGGGGCAGATAGTAGGGTCAAGGATATCGCCCTTTACAAATTCGACCTTTCCTCCAGCTCTCTGCAATCCGGGCTCGTAATAATGAGAGATAGCCTCCGGCGGAAACGGATAGCTTTCGGCGATTTCAACGGCTTGCGCTGAAATGTCCAACGCAACTACCTCCATTCCAGCGGCGGCGAGTGCTTTGGGCTCCTGAGAGATGCCACTACCTGCACACAAGATGCTCCTCTTTCCCTCATCGTTCATCACTCTTATAAGCTCAGAGTCGTCGCAGAACATATCGAAGAGCTGAGGCCCAATGCCGTGGTTGATGTGGTTAAGCCAAAACTGATCCCATGCGGCACCATCAAGAGGATTAGCCGGCGGGTTAAGCCAGGCCAAGTCGTCGTTGTAGTCTTGTTGCTCCGGAGTCGTCACGGGCGGGGTCGGCCGGAGCAGCCGCCATATTTTTGAGAGCATCTCTTTTCTCCGTCGCGACTAATATCAGAGCTTGAACGAAGGATTAATCTATCACTCGCCTCAGGGTACTGGATCAGTTTGAAAGGTTTGCTCCGGTTCTCGAACTTTGCCGAAACTTAGAGCGAACGCTAAGACGAAATCAGAACTGGGAGCGCAGCGACCAGCCCTACACTCAAGAGCTCAAACATCTAAAGAAAAGTGCGGTTTCAAATGAAGACTATCAACGTCGAGTCTTTGGCTGGTCGCTGTCCCGACAGGTCGGGATTCTGATTTTGTCTCGAATCGTTGGCTGGAATTCCAAACTGACCCAACACTCGCCTCAACCCATTGTTTTGAATTGGACCTGGTTCATGGAACTGTTAACGAGGACGCCATCACGTTCAAACCATACTTCGCCGCCGGCTGAATCCAGGTGAATGCCACCTACCCAGTCATCAATCCCGTTCAGCCTCACTGCATTGGCGCTGCCATTCAAAACCGCTTTGCCGGTTTCCGTTACCGTAACTTCGGTTTCTCTCATTTCAGCCAGGTTGCCCTTGAGCGAAACAAGCGGATGATTCAATAACGGGTGACCCAGTAGCTTGAGGCGCGCGAAGAGATAAGCATCCCCGACACAATCCAGGTTGTCAATCAACCGAATGATCGTGAATCCGATAACTTTCACAGCCGTTGGTCCTCTTTCAACGACCTGTCTAAGTAATTCGAAGTCCCACACGTTGAGTCCATTATCAAAATGGGGGAAACGTGTTAGCAACGATTTAAGACTTCTTTGTAGAAACGGCAACGGACCGGGATTACCAGCCACAAATTCGAGCAGGCGGGCTGGGCTGGAGCTGGTCACAGCCGTCCAGGCCGCATCGAGTCTTTCAATCGACACTTCATTGAGAACAAATGGCTCAGGATGCGCCCTCACTTGCTCGGCATTTAGCATTCCGATGCCCAAAATCTCAGAGCCCTTTTCAGTGTCAGGGGCATCAGTGTCAGGGGCAAACTGAATTACACGTAATTGTTTGAGATCAATATTGAGAAGACGAAATACTTGAATGAGCCAGGCGAAAAGCAACTGTTCGGCAAGACCAGTGCCCAGCCATAACGTCAGCTGGTTGGCGTGCCCCAAATCCTCTGTGCAACTGAGCAAATCATGATTAACAGAGTCGAAAGAGAATGCAATCGGGTACAGGGTACGCAGGTACGTCTCGCGTTGAGTTCGCCACTCATCGATGGTGCGTAAGGGTAAGAGCGGGCCGCATGATAACAAGTCGTCATGGATTAATATGTCGTCGCGAGAAAGACTTAACGCCTGGCGGAGAATACCGCCTCCGGAACTTCCATTAACGATATGTAACTCACGATGATTTGACATTAAACAATACTCGAAGCACCCCAGCGCTGGATCGACACCAAGACCGGCATTCGCTAGTTATTTCCCGATCCGAAAACAGCCACCAGGATCATCAGAACGAATAGGATCGCCGTTATGAAGAGCGCGATCTTCCGGGCACTATACGGCCGGTCGCCAAGTATCTCGCCGGTCCGTCCGTTGATCACGACTTGAAATGGCTTCCGATTAAAGCGGTAGGCGCCGGCGTAGACCGGCAGCAACAAATGCTTGAAGGTGATTCCGGAATAGTGAGTAGCAACGTTGTGAATCCGCTGTTCATCGCCGCCAATGTCGTTCGTAACGTCGGCGCGAATTACGCCTGAGCAAACCTGCCTGACACGCTCGAAACCTTTGGCGAGGTCCACCTGATAATGCTGGGCCTTAAACCCGGACAGGAAAGCCGGATCATATGGCTTCAACTCCATCAGGTCCCACGGCTCCAACGCCTCGAGACGTTTCTGCGGCATCGATACAGTAGCTGGGACGAGTATGTCGTCGAACCAGCGGGTCACTGTGCCGGAAGCCGGAGACCAGCGGGTGTGTCGCACTTGCCGGGTGCGTGCGACCTGGTTCCCTTTGCTGTCCTGTTCGTAATAGGTTTCGGTTGTGTAGTAATGATCGCCACGTTCACCGTTGTAGAAACTGGTGGTGTTCGTGTCGTAGGTCCAGAACGGAAGATACACACCTCGTATCGCCTCAGTTTGCGCAAAAGTCTTTAGCGCGTTCGGTGCGAACCATCTTGACCGGAGCCATTCGCGCAAGCTCGCGTTGGCCTGTTGTTGAGTAATACAAAACGGCAGGATCCCTTCAGGCGCGAGGGTGGGATCGGCGGACCTGGGCTCGGCAACTATCTGCACGCCACAGAAGTCGCACTGGCGGGCGACTTCCGGTGGCGTGAACGCCACTTTTGCGCCGCAGCTTTGACACTGAACCTCGAGCGCGTTTGCTGTCAAAGGCTGCAACTGCTGCGGTCGCATTTGCAGGTAATGCTCGAATGAGCGCTCCTCGACCCGTTCTGCGCTTTCGGGAATTGCCTCCTTGTTGCCACAGTGCAGACAGGATAGAAAACCATCCTTTGGTTCGTAGAGAAGATCAGCTCCGCAGGCCGGGCAGGGATAGCGATGGATTTTCTGCGAAGCGATGGCAGGTGTTTGCAGGCTCATTCTTTGTCAGTCTCGGCTCCTTCGATACCCGCGCTCACGCGAAACGTATGACCGTCAGGATGTTGGATGTGGCACTCGCGAACGCCCCACGGCTCGTCAGTAGGCGGCCAGGTCACCGTCAGGCCTCGCTCTAACGCGAGCTTGTGAGTTGCGTCCACCGCGGCGGGGGAGTCCACCCACCAGCTCATCCACACGCCGCCCGTATCATCATTGAAACCAAGATGTCGCGGCGACGGACCGCCCCGCGAACCCTGCCCGTTCTCGCAAAGAAATATTTCGACTTCTCCACTGCATACGCCGCCGAAACTTGGCGGATCACCCCAATCCCAACCTTTCTGCCAGCCAAGCTTTTCGAACCAGGCGAAACTCTCGGCGATATTTGAAACGTTGAGAATTGGAGTAAGGCGTTTGACGTTCATCGTGGGGTCGACCTCCGTGAAGGATATTTAGGTGCGGGTAATGATCTCTCAATGCGTCAGTTTATGAATCTGCTTCTGAAAGTATTCGCGCCAACTATCGGATAAGGCTTCCAGCTTCACCGCGCGCCGGAGCGTGTCCAGGTCATCCTTCTCAAAGGCGTACAGCCGGGTAATGTCGGCGATAGTGATGTCGTTGCTGTCCCGGCTGAGCAGTTTGATTTCGTCTCCTGCCTCGACCTGTCCTTCTTTCACTACGGCAAAATAAAATCCGGTGCGACGACTATGCAGGAACCTCCTGAGAATGTCGGGGCGCCCAAACTTAATTCCGAGTTTGTAGCACGGCAAACGCGGCTCCGTCACCATCAACTCAGCTTCGCCGATGCCAAAGCGGTCGCCAACGTTGAGCGAGTCTTCAAACAGTCCTTCCGTAGTAAAGTTTTCGCCAAACATGCCGAAAGGCAACTCCATGTCCGGCAGTTCCCTCCTCCAAAACTCGTAGTGCTCTACCGGGTAGCCATAGACGGCTTTGCTGATCCCGCCGTGCACCGTCAAGTCAGCCTGCCGGTCACCGTCAAGGTTTAGCGTCCGCAACATGACCGGACCCTGTTTCGGGTCTTTGAAGATGCCGGTTGCGACCGGCTCGCCATTTGACTCGACGATGCGTGGCAGTCCGACGTTTAGCGAAATGAGTTTCACGATTGGAAAGGCAGTTTACTCGTGATGCCCGGCTCTTGTCCTGTTTTAAAGCCTCAGCGCAAAATGGATTACGTGAAAACTTTCCGTCAGGTGTTGACGTAATGTTACCCATACTCTCAGGCAACCCTGGAAAACTTGTTTGGAGGTGACGTCGATGACTTTACGAAGTTTCGTAATCTACCTTTCCTCTTTCGCCTTTGCGCTGGTGTTGGCGGCCGCGACCGCGTCTGTCGCGAAGTCGCAAAGTGTTCAGGACGATCGCGCCTCTGACCGCACAGCGATTCGAGCACACATCGACAGCATCTTTCAGGCTTTCATCAAGAAAGACGCCACCGCGTTGCGTGCGACGCACGCTGAGAACTGGCTTGGCTATCTTGAAGGTTCACGCGAAATGATTAAGGGCGTGGATGGCTACATGGACTGGAACTCCGTCGATCCGAAGAGTTCTTACGGAATGAAGAGTTACAAGATGCGCGAGTTCGACATGATCTTCAAAGGCGATGCGGCGTTTGTTTGCTTCGTCGCCGAGGTCGAGGCGATTACGCCAAACGGTCCGTACCATCGAGTGCTGCGAATTTCGGATTTCTAC
>Ga0068869_100001555_pt1 | contig 13634 bp, 12 predicted proteins | sample KBSMisM52_FD_64676 | JGI IMG/M metagenome (GOLD analysis project Ga0068869, IMG submission 64676) | Miscanthus rhizosphere microbial communities from Kellogg Biological Station, Michigan, USA - KBS Miscanthus M5-2 | ecosystem: Host-associated > Plants > Roots > Rhizosphere > Soil ... | reverse complement strand
AACGCGCGCGACGCCATGCCCACCGGCGGCAGCCTCGCGCTCACCGCCGCATTCCGCGCGCGTGAGGCGTTGCCGCCTGCCGTTGCCGGGTTCCCCGGCGGAGCCGTCGAGATCGCCGTGACCGACACCGGGACGGGCATGGACGAGGCGACGCGCAGCCGCGTCTTCGAACCGTTCTTCACCACCAAGGGCACGCGCGGAACCGGCCTCGGACTCTCCACGGTGTACGGAGTCGTCCAGCAGGCGCACGGCGCGATCGACGTCCAGAGCGCGCTGGGACAGGGCACGTCGGTGCGACTGTTCTTTCCGCGGCTGACAAGCGCCGAGCGGGTGGAGGCGGCGGCAGAACTACAGGCGCCGACCGCGGCCGTCGGGCAGGACGTGCTGCTGGCTGAGGACGATCGGGACGTGCGGACGACGCTGGCCCGGGCACTCCGGCAGGCCGGTCATCGTGTCGTCGAGGTCGGCGATGTCGAAGCTGGACGCGTCGCGATCAGTGAGCGTGGCAGCGAGTTCGACGTCCTGGTCACCGACGGCATCATGCCCGGCGGCGGGACGCGGCAACTGATCGACGACTTCTTGATGGCGCGTCGGGACGGACGCGTCATCGTGTGCTCCGGCTACTTCGACGACGAGCTGTCGCTTCGCGACATCAGCGCGCGAACATTCGACTTCATGCCGAAGCCGTTCGCCCCGTCAGAGCTCGTCTTGCGTCTGAACGGTGCGGGTGCCCGCTCACGGCCTTTTCCCTAGAACCCGCCTCCGATCTGCAGCGACACGGTACCCGTGACGCCGTTGAGGTCTCCGTAGCCGTAGCCGTTGTACCCGTAGTGCCCCCAGTAGGGATCCGCCGTGAACCGATAGCCCACGCCGCCCGTGAGCGCCAGGTGCTTGTTCACCTGCACGACGACGTTGGCCTCCGGCTCGAAGACCGCGATTCCAGTGCGATATCCGCCCGTCACATAGGCTGGTGCAGGCACGCCGCCGCGCGGTGGAGGGTAGGCGTAGTACTGCTGCGCGAATGTCGCTTCGCCGCCGCCGATGAGCGCCTTGAAGCCAAAGCCCACCGGGCGATCGCGGTTGATGTACACGCCGGTCACGAGGCCGAAGTACCACATGTCCCGCTGGCTGGACGTGTCGGTGAGGCCGTAGCCGCCGGCGCCGATGAAGAACGTGTTTTCGACCAGGTAGCCGCCGAACGCCCCCGCCACGCCGGACGTCTTGCCGTCGAAGTCGGTGATCTTGAAATCAGGCGCGATGAACGCGCTGTTGCCGATGCGCTGCACGGTCATCGGTCCCGCGGAGCCCTGCGCGGCCGCGGCACCCGGCAGCAGCGAGCCGCAGAGGCACACGGCGATCCGCAGCGCCCCAATCCTGGACACCATGCGTCACCTCCCCGCTCGCAGGCTGACGTTGAGCGGCAACGTCTGCCCCTGCGCCAGCGTGATCTCGGTCGAGTAGGTGTCGAAGCCGTCTTTCCTGATTTCGATCCGATGCGGCCCCTCGGGCACCTCCACGATCAGACGATCCAGTCCGGATGATTGCCAGCGCTCGCCGTCGATGAGCACGATGGCATCGGCCGGCTGCGCGCGAATGGCGAGCGTGCCGAAACCGGTCGTGCCTCGAGCCAGCGGCGGCTGTGCCTCGGCGTCATCCGGTGGCGGAGGAGGCGGCGTCGGACGGGGCTCGGCCACGTCGCCAGCCGCGAGCGGCTCCATGTTGTACGAGACCTTGAACGTCGAGCCGGGTGAGAGATGCAGCGACTGATGGACGGTCTTGAAGCCGTCGCGATAGAGCGTCAATTCGTGACCGCCAGGCGGCAGGCGGAGCCGTTGGAACGTCCCGTCGAATTCGTCGACCGTTCCGACCATGTAGCCGTCGACGTACACTTCGGCCTCCTTCGGCGTCACCTCGAGCCGAAGCGCCGAGCTCGTGTCGTAGGCCCCGACCCCGTACCCGCCGTAGTAGGGGTACCCGCCATAAGGCCATCCATATCCATATCCCCACCCTGCGTAAAAGGATGGATAGCCATACCACCCGTACGCGTAGGGATATCCGTAGTAGCGAGATCGGTAGCCGTAATACGGATAGCGCCCGACGCCGGGACCGTAAACCGGCCGGCCTGAGCGATACACGGGTGCCCCGGGACCAGCAGGGCGTCCACCACCACCGCCCCCGGCTGACGGCGGACCTCCACCAGTCCCCCCGCCCCCCGGCCGTCCGCCTCCACCGCCCCCGCCCCCGCGTCCCTGCGACAGCACTGGTGTCGCGAGAGCGATGACGAGACTGAGAATCGACGCGGCGACGAACACAATCCGGGTCTTGCTGGTCACGGGGCACCTCACGAGGATGAAGTCCTCGTTGCAATGGGAATACCAATGGTGCGGCCGTAAATGGCCGCCATTCGCGCGAAACCCGGTGTCATTCGAACGAGACACCGCCCTGATCTCAGATCGCTCCAGAGCTATGGTCTAGAATCCTCTGGCCGCTGGTGGCTGTGACGCCAGAGCTGAGGAGGACGACAACATGCGATGCGCACGTCTCGTGGCTATCTTCATCGGCCTTGCCCTGTTTGCGGACACCGCTCGCGCGCACCACAGTCAGGCCGGGATTTTCGAGTCAACGAAGACGATCGAAATCACCGGCGTGATCGAGTCCGTGTCATGGCGCAACCCTCATGGACAAATCCTGCTGTCCGTCACAGACGAGGCGGGCAAGAAGACGGTGTGGGACGCGGAAACGGCCTCGGTGAGCATCCTGCGGAACCGCGGCGCCGACGGCAGCTCGATTCGCGTCGGCGATCGCGTGACGATCGCCGGCTCACCGTCGAGCCGCAACCGCCCCGAGATACTGGCCCGCAGCGTGCTGCTGCCGACCGGCTATGAATTCACGTTCGGCTCGCCCAACGCCTACTTCCCGGCCGGCAAGGCGGGGCGCGTCATCGGCCGCGCCAAGATCGAGGGCGACGTCGCCGCCGCGACGAAGCGCGCCGACGGCCTCTTCCGCGTGTGGTCCACGAACATGAGCGACCCGGCCGCCTTCCCCATGTTCAAGGGCGGCTACCCGCTGACGGCCGCCGGCAAGGCCGGACTCGCGAAGTGGAACCCGCGGAACAACGTGCTCCTGAAGTGCGGCACGAAGGGGACGCCGCTGATCATGATCTCCCCGCTGCCGATGGAGTTCGTCAAGGACGGCGACAAGATCGTCATGCGCCTCGAAGAGTACGACACGGTGCGCACCATCCACATGAATCCGAAGGCGGTGGCGCCGGCCGCGCATACGCTGTTCGGCTTCTCTCGCGGTCGCTGGGACGGCACCACGCTCGTCGTGGAAACGGACCATATCGCCGCCGGCTACTTCGATCACGAAGGAACACCGCAAAGCGACCAGGTCAAGACGGTGGAACGTTTCACCCCCAGCGCGGACTACAGCCGGATTGACTACACGTTGACCACCACCGACCCGGTGAACTTCGAACGAACGTTCACGTTGACGCGGTACTTCGTCTGGAAGCCGGAGAACTCTGTACACAAGTACGAATGCCTGGATCGGTTCTGAGCCCGACCACAGCGCGGCTCCTGCAGCCGCTGATCCTGGCGCTGGCGATCGTCGCTGCCTATTGGAGCGGCCTGCACGCCCCGTTTCAGTTCGACGACGCCGCCGCCATCGTCGAGAACGTCGCGATTCGCCACTGGTGGCCGTTCGCACGAGAACTCCCGGCCGCCACGCAAGTGGCCGGCCGGCCGGTCGTCGCGCTCTCGTACGCGCTCAACTTTCAGTGGGCGGGCCTCGACCCCTTCGGCTATCGGGTCGTCAACCTCCTCATTCATTTCGCGTGCGCGTGGCTGCTGTTTGCGCTGGCGCGAGAGGCCCTCTCTCGGGCGCACGGCCCGAATCATGCGGGGCGAATCGCGGCGGCCATTGCCGTGCTGTGGGCGGTCCACCCGCTGAACGTCGGCACGATTACCTACGTGTCGGCCCGATCCGAGGCGCTGGTGTCCGCGGCCTACTTGAGCGTGCTCTACGCGTCTCTCCGAGCTCACGGTGCGACGCACCAGCGGGCATGGAGCGCGTTCGCGATCGCCGCCTGCGCGATCGGGATGGCCACCAAGGAAACGATGGTAACGGCTCCGCTGCTGGTCGTGTTCTTCGACCGTGCCTTCTACTATTCGTCGTTCCGCGAGGCGATTCGGGACCGACACAGACTGTATCTCGCCCTTGGCGCCACCTGGGTCGTGCTGGTCGCGGTGTCCTGGACGGCTCCACGATCGGCCTCGGCCGGATTCAACGTCGGAGTCTCACCCTGGACGTACTTGCTGAACCAGGGACCGGTGCTCACGGACTACTTGCGGACCGCGGTCTGGCCCGACCGCTTCGTCTTCACGTATGGCGAACCCGTGCCACTGGATTTCCTCAGCGCCGCACCCTTCCTCGCGCTGATCGTGCTGCTCCTCGCCGCAACCGCCTGGGCCTGGTGGCGGCAGCCGTCGATCGGCGTGCTCGGCGTCGCGTTCTTCCTGGTTCTGGCACCGACCTCGACGTTGGTTCCGATCGCCACCGAAGTGGGAGCCGAGCGCCGGATGTACCTGCCGCTCGCGGCCCTGATCACCCTCATCGTGATCGCGTTCGCCAGGCTTCCCAGGTTCAAGACCGTGAGCGTCGCGATCGTGTCGATTGTGCTGATCGCCCTGACCTCGCGCCGGAACGCCGAGTATTTGACCAGCGAGGCGCTGTGGCGAAGCACGGTCTCGCATTGGCCTTCCGCGGTCGCGCATCGAAACCTTGGGACGTCACTGAAGCTGGCCGGCAAACGGGACGAGGCGCTCGAGCAGTTCAGGATTGCCGCGCAGGAGCGCCCCGAGGTTCGCCGGATCGTTGGCCAGGAACTGTTCGAGCTCGGTCGCTTTGCCGAAGCCGTCGACGAGCTCCGATTCTTTCTGGCCACTGCCGATCCGGGCAGTGATGGCACGCGGGACGCCCGCCTCCTCCTGGGACGATCGCTGGCGTCCCTGGCGCGCACTGGGGAGGCCGCCAATGAATTCGACACGATCGTCCGGGCGCGTCCAAACGATCTCGCCGCGCTACGCGCTCTGGCCGATGCCCGTCTTGACCTTCGCGAATTCGACCAGGCCGTCGCCACGTATCGCCGCTATCTCGGAGGGCAGCCCACCGATACGAACGCGGTGATCAATCTGGGAATCGCCCTGCTGTCGCGGGGCGACACGTCACAGGCCGTCCAGACGCTGACGCATGCGACGCAGCTGGATCCGGCCAGTCAGAAGGCGCACCTCAACCTGGCAGTGGCCTTGGCACAACAAGGGGCCCTGGCCGATGCGGCTGAACACGCGTCACGAGCCGTGGACCTGGCGCCGAACGACGGCAGGGCGCGCGACTTGCTCGCGCAACTTCGCAAGTCTTCGAACTAAGGGCGACCGCTCACCTGCACGTCGGTGTCGGACCAGCCGACGACGATGTAGGACGGCGTGGCGTCTGGAATCTGCGGCACGCGCACCCGGTAGGTGCCGGGCGTGACGGCGGGAAACTCGAACGAGCCGTCTTTCCGCACCCGCGCCTCGAGCGTGCCGATCACGCGGCCCGTCAACTCGACCCGCGCGTCCGCCAGGGTCGCGGCCGGAACACCGACGATCCGACCACGCACGCGCGGGAGCTGTGCGGGAGCAGCAATCGTCACCACCACCCCCGAGATGTCCTCCGCGCCGATGACGAGTCCATTGGTGACGTCCCGTTGACCGACGCGAACCGAGCGCAGCGAATAGCCTGGCGGCAGGCCGGCCGGCGCCACCGCATGGCGGGCCGGCTGGAGCTGCACGCGGAACGTCCCGTCGCTCTCGATGCGCGCCGCCACGTAGCTCGTGTCGGTGGAGAAACCGAGCGATGAGTACGGAAGCGGGCCGACCGGTACGACGACACGTCCGCTGATCGTGCGGAGCGCCGGCCGAACCAGATCGACGCGCGTATCGGCCTCCCCCACCGTGAACGCCCGCGACGACATGCCGGGAGGCTCGGGAAACAGACTCAAGAGGTACGACCCTTTCGGCAGGTGGCCGAAGGTGAAGCTTCCGTCGGCCCCGACCGGCGTCTCGATCAGCTCGGCGAGCTCCAGCCCGGACAGGACGGCCCTCTCTGGGCCGGTGGGAGGGATGTTCACGCGTCCACTGATGCGGCCGCCGGGGGGCATCCGCACGGTGAAGTCGATGCCCTCGGCCGGCGCCCCCGGACCGACGGTCACGACGGTGGCCGCGTCGAGGCTCGTCGTATCCGGGTAGAAGGTCGAGTAGCCGAAGACGGTCGCGACGATGAAATAGCGGCCCGGCTCGAGATTGGCCAGACGGTAGCGTCCGTTGGCGTCGGTGAGCGCGGTGCTCGCCGGCCCCCGGGCCGAGTAGTAGTTCTGACCGTCGGACGGCCGGATGTTCGGCGGCGGGGCCGGCACCGCCGCAATCCGGATTGCCGCGGCGGGGCTCCCTTCGGGGGTTTGAAGTCTGCCGAGCACCACGCCGGGACGGGGAGTCGTGGCTGCCGCACCCTGCAGCAGCAACATCAACGAGAGAATCGCGTGCACCATGAGTCCGCTGCTAATCCTAATGCCCGAATCGCGTTCGGGTCGAGCGACGTTGAATCACGCGCGGCCAATCGCGATGTTGGTGGCGAGCGGAAGCTGGAACATGCCGTTCGTCGTGCCCCGTGCAATGAGGTCCTGACTCTCGGCGGCGACCTGGCCGGCGAGCTCGCCGCGCTCCGCCTCGCTCATCGCCCTTCCCTTCTCGCTCATGCCGATCACCGCCATCGCGTTCAGACGGGCGAACAACGTGCCATCAGCGAACTGCACGTCGTGGGCGTGCGTGTCCACGGTGACGTCGCTGAAACCGGCGCCCGTCAACAGCGCTTTCAACGCGTTCGCATCCCCGAAGCTGTGGCGCGAGTCGGCGATTCGTCCGACGTGCCGCTCGGCCACCGCGTTCAGTTCGACCACCTGTGGCAGATCGTCGAGCGGGCGCCACGTCGCGATGGCCGCACGGCCGCCCGGTGCAAGCACCCGCTGCATTTCGCGGACAGCGGCGGGCTTGTCAGGGATGAACTGCAGCCCTTGATGGCAGGTCAGCACCGTGAACGACTCGGCGGCGCCCACGGGAAGCGACATCGCGTTCCCCTCCCGCCAGTCGATCGACGAATCGACGCGCTGTGCCACGGCGAGCATCGCCGGCGCGACGTCGACACCGACGACCCGCGTGCCGGCGCCAAGCCGCTCGCGCGCGAGGCGGGCCACGATGCCGGTGCCGCACGCGACGTCGATGACGCTGTCGCCGTCCCTCAACGCCACGCGCGCCAGCAGCTGCTCGGCGAACGGCCGGAAGAGCGGCGCCACCAGCAGGCGCTCGTACATTTCCGTAAAGGTCGTGGCCACGAAGAGTTGCGCCTCTGACATCCGCCCTCCTCTACCCCGTGCCGCCGTTCGCGGCGGCTTCTCCTGTTGACATTCTAGAGAAGATGACGGACATTCCTCTTGAATGCCTACAGAAGTCCTTCAGGGTACGCTCGATCTCATGGTACTGCGCACCCTCGACGCGATGGGGACGCAGCACGGGTTCGGACTCGCCAAACGCATCCTCCAGGTGTCGGAGGGGCTCCTCGACCTCAATCAGGGCACGCTCTACCCCGCGCTCCTCCGGCTGGAGCAGCGGCGGTGGATCAAATCCCGCTGGGGCCTCTCGGACAACAACCGGAGGGCGAAGTTCTACGAGCTCACGCCCCTCGGACGCCGGCAGATTCGCGAGGAAACCGCGAGCTGGGAGCTGACCGTCGCGTTGATGGCCAAATTCCTGGCCAAGCCGGCGGGCGAGCCGTGATCTGGCGGCGCGTCGTCGATCTCTTCCGCCGGCGCCGGCTCGACGCGGATCTGGACGCGCAGCTCGCCTACCATCTCGACGCGCTCGAAGCTGAGTACCGCGCCACGGGGCTGGCGCCCGACGACGCCCGCGCCGCCGCTCGCCGGGCGATGGGCGGCCTCACGCAGGTGAAGGACGAGTATCGCGATCAGCTCCGGATCCCGATCGTCGACACGATCCGCCAGGACGCCCGGTATGCCCTTCGCGCCATGCGCCACAACGTCACCTTCACCCTGGTGGCCGTGTCGACGCTGGCCATCGGGATCGGCGCGAACACGGCGGTGTTCAGCGTGGTCAACAGCGTCCTGCTCAAACCGTTGTCGTATCCGCGCGCCGACGATCTGGTAGCGCTGCGGCTTACCGCGCCCGGCGCGCCAGGGTTGGCGGACGGGCTGCGTCTCTCCCCGTCGATGTATCGCACGTTCGCCGACCACAACCGCGTCTTTCAGTCGCTCGGGGTGTGGATCGCGACCCGGGGAACGATCACCGAGGTGGGCGAACCGGAAGACGTTCGCGCCATCGGCGTCAGCGATGGCCTCCTCGAGACCTTCAACGTCCCGCCCGCGGCCGGCCGCTGGTTTGTTGCAGAGGAGTTCCTCGGCCCACAACGGCCGCCGCCGACCGTCCTCAGGGTGTACACCACCATGATGCTCAGCTACGGGTATTGGCAACGGCGTTTCGGCGGCGATCCGTCGGTCGTCGGACGCACGCTGACCGTGGACGGGCTCCCGAAGAAGGTCGTCGGCGTGATGCCGGACGGATTCCGCGTCGTCAACGCCGACACGGAGATGATCTTTCCGCTGTCGTTCGACGTGAGCCGGTTCACGCTGGACGGCTTCAACTATCAGGGTGTGGCGCGGCTGCGGCGCGGCGTCACCATCGCCCAGGCCAACGCCGACCTGTCACGCCTGATCCCGACGTGGATGCAGTCGTGGTCCGACGGGCCGGGCACGAGCCCCCGATCCTACGAGAGCTGGAACATTGCCGCGGCCCTCCGCCCGCTCAAAGACGACGTGATCGGCGGCGTGACGGACGTGCTCTGGGTCGTCATGGGCACGATCGGCGTGGTGATGCTGATCGCCTGCGCGAACGTCACGAACCTGCTGCTGGTGCGAGGCGAGGTCCGCCAGAAGGAGCTGTCGGTGCGGGCGGCGCTCGGCGCCAGCCGCGGGCGGGTGGTCGGGAGCCTGCTGGTCGAGAGCGTGCTGCTCGGTCTTCTCGGCGGCGCGCTCGGAGCCGCCCTCGCCTACGCCGGCGTGCGCGTGCTGCGCACGATCGGGCCACCGAATCTGCCGCGGCTCGGCGAAATCGCGGTGGATGCGCGAACGCTGGCGTTCGCGGCCGGCCTGTCGCTGCTGTCGAGCGTGTTGTTCGGATTGATCCCCGCGGTGAAGTACACGACGCCGCGAATCGCCGCCGCGCTCGGGAGCCTGGGGCGCACGACGAGCGTGAGCCGCGAGCGGCACCGCGTCCGCAGCGCGCTGGTCATCGTACAGGTGGCGCTCGCGCTCGTGCTCCTGGTGAGCGCCGGCCTGATGATTCGCACGTTCCAATCCATACGAACCATGGATCCCGGCTTCACGCAGCCTGACCATCTGCAGATCCTGCGGATCTTCGTCTCGTCGGTCGCGCCCACCGCCGAACAGGCGACACGCATCGAGAACGCCATTCAAGACTCGCTGGCGTCGATCCCGGGGGTGACCTCCGCGGCGTTCGGGAGCGCGATGCCGATGGAGGGGTTTGGCCCCAACCTGGGCGTCGTCAACCTGGGAAGCATCCGCGCGCAGGACCAGACGGCTCCACCGTCCGACAGTCCCCCCGTCCGGCTGTTCAAGTACGCGTCGCCCGGGTTCTTTCGTACCGCCGGCACCAGGGTCGTTGCCGGCCGCGAGATCACGTGGGCCGAGGTCTACGACCTCCGGCCCGTAGTCGTCGTGTCCGAAAACCTGGCGCGTGAGCTGTGGGGCACCGCGAGCGCCGCGATCGGGAAACGGATCCGCCATCTGCCCGAGATGCCGTGGCACGAGGTCATCGGCGTCGTGCAGGACGTCCGCGAGAACGGCGTGTACGAAGCGGCGCCGCCCACCGTGTACTGGCCCACCATGTCGGCGTCCCTGAACGCCAGGCCCGGACGGCCGAATGCCATTCGCGGCGTGAGCTTCATCGTCCGCAGCGACCGGCCCCTCACCGCGGCCTTTCTGAACCAGATCCGGCAGGCCGTCTGGGCGGTGAACCCCGGGCTGCCGGCGGCGCCGCGCACAATGCGCGAGATCTACGACCAGTCGCTTGCGCGCACGTCCTTCACGCTGGTGATGCTGGCGATCGCCGCGTCGATGGCGCTGCTCCTGGGCATCGTCGGCATCTACGGCGTGATCGCCTACGTGGTCTCGCAGCGGCGGCGCGAGATCGGCATCCGCGCCGCGCTCGGGGCCCAGCGCGGCGAGCTGCAACGGATATTCGTGCGCCACGGCCTGGCGCTGGCGGGCATCGGCGTTGCTGTGGGGCTCGGCGCGGCCGCGGCGCTCACGCGGCTGATGTCGACGCTGCTGTACGGCGTCACCCCGCTCGATCCCGTGACCTACCTTGCGGTGCCGGTGGTTCTGGTGGCGGCCACGGTACTGGCGAGCTATGTGCCCGCACGGCGCGCAGCGTCGGTGGATCCGGTCGAAGCGCTCGTCGGCGAGTAGGTCTACCGGGCGTCAGGCCGCCGGCGACTCTGCCCCGGTGTCGGCCTCGCCCGTGCCGCGCGGAATGAAGAGCACGGCCACGAAGGCCAGCGCCGTATACACGGCCATCAACAGGAAGAGCGGCTGGTAGCTGCCCACCAGATCGAAGATGCCGCCATTCACTGGATCGCCAATCACGCCGCCGAGCGCCATACACAGCAGAAAGAGCGCGGCCAGAATGCCGCGCCGTTCCCTGGGAACCGGTTCGACGAAGAGCGGATAGGCGTTCACGGTCGGCAGCGTCCAACTCGCCGAGGCGAGTGCCAGGAGCGGCACGGCCTGTGTGATGGTGGCGACGCGGTTGAGCGCGAACAGGCACGCGGCCATCAGCGCGAAGCCCAGGAGCATGGCGTTCCGCCGGCCCAGGCGGCTGCCGATGAAGCCCGCCGGCAGCGCGCCGATCACGCCACCGACCGCCCACGCGATCATGCCGATGGTCACGTCCTCCGGCCGAAGGCCGAACCGTTCGGTCCCGTGCAGCGCGAACCACGTGGTGAAGGTTTGAAACGTCAACTGCAGGAGGAAGGAGGCCAGGAAGATCGCCCGCATTCCCGCGACCTCCCCACGCACGGCTGTCCACGCCGCATCGAAGAGCGAACGGTACGTGGCTTCCGCGGCGTGCGACTGCGGCGTCGCCGGTTCCCGAAGGCCGAGCGCAAACGCGCCGGCTATCACCAGCACGGTGGCCGACGCGATCAGAAACGCCGGCCGCATCCCGAGCATCTGCCCCAGCATCAGGAAGACGATGGCGCCAACGCACATCTGGAAGGTGACCGAGCCGGTCGCCAACGATCGATGCCGGGACGGCACGACATCGGCGACGAGCGCCTGGAAGGGCGCCCGCTGAACGTTGATCCCGGTGTACAGCAGGACCATCGACGCAATCAGCCCGGTTGCCCCCGCCAACACCGGCGAGGCAAAGAGCGCCATGCCGGCCGACGCCATCACGAACCCGGCGAGCACGATGAGGAGCCGGCCGCGGCCGCTGGCGCTCGCGCGATCCGAGGCCGCTCCGGCCCAGGGCACCAGCAGGAGGAGCAGGACGTTGTCGATCGCCATCACCCCGCCGATGGCGGTGCTCCGGTCGCCGATGGCGGCCCGCACGAGCAGCGGGACGAAGGCGCTGAGGAGCGGGCCGGTGGCACCCGCGAAGAGTCCTCCCAGCCCAAGGACCAGACACGTGCCATAGGGCACTCGCGCTGGAACGACACGTTGAGCCGGGACGCTCCCAACCAGCGTCGCCGTTGAACGAAGGGAACCCACCGGTGGCGACTCTACCGGCGGCCTGACAGGGCCTTCAATAGTATGGATGCACTAACGCCCGCTATTGCGCCGCAATACGTGCGCGCGCGACGTAGCGATGGCACTGGACACAGCGCATCGTCAGGGTGACGTAGGCCAGCGGCGCGCCATCGGCATCGCGGCGCGCGGCCGCGTCCACCAGGTCGTTGACCGCTCGCAAGAAGGCTTCGCCCTGTTTCGCGTACTCCGGGGTCCTGAGCACGAGCCATGCGGGATCCTCGGTGGCCTTCGCCAGCGCCTTGCTCCGGCGATCGAGCTCACCCCAGTTGCTGGTCACGACGGCAGCCATCACGCCCTGCGCATCGACCAGCTTCTGGCGCATCACCCGGGCCGTCGCCGTCGTCTGGGCGTTCGCGTTCCCGATGGTCGCAATCATCAGCAGAGCGATTGTCACGAATGTCTTCATAAAGTGGAGTATATAGGGCGGCTTCATGGAGATAGTCCTTGCGGAATGCACCCTGCGTGACTGGCGGCCGAGTGATGCGGCCTCGCTGACGCGGCACGCCAACGATCGGCGTATCTGGCTCAACATGCGCGATGCATTTCCTCATCCGTACACGATCGCCGACGCCAACGTATTTCTGGCCAAGGCGGCCGCGATGAGGCCGCTCACCTGGTTTGCCGTGACCGTGAACGACGAGGCCGTCGGCGGAATCGGGTACACGCCCCATGACGATGTCGAACGCATCTCCGCCGAGATCGGTTACTGGTTGGGAACCGCCTTCTGGGGGCGCGGCATCATGACGGCCGCGCTCAAGGCGGTGACGGCCCACGCCTTTCGCGCGCATTCCGACTTGCGGCGAATCTATGCCGTGCCCTATGTCACGAGCGCAGCCTCGACGCGCATTCTGGAAAAGGCCGGATACCGCCTCGAGGGGCGAATGCGGCAGAGCGTGGTCAAAGACGGTCAGGTGCTGGACCAGTTCCTGTACAGCATCCTTCGCGACGAGGGCGCGGCGGGGGACTGACCCGGCGCTCGGATCGGCGTGGCGGCGCAGCCGGCTACTTGGCGGCAGCGCCCTTCATCTTCGACATCATCTGGTCCATGTTTCCGTGCATGCTCTGGTGGTACTGCACGAGCGTGGTCAAGAGCTCGGCCATCGCGTCGACCTTGGCCTGGCCCTGCGCCACGTTCATCTTCGCGACCAGCTCGCCGAGCTTCGCGTCGGCTGCTTTCATGTCCATGCCCTTCATGCCGGCCATGGCTTTGGCCTCGGGCGCTGGCGCCGAGTGGGGCGTGGGCGCCGCCTTGTCTGCCTGCGCCGCGGGGTGATGTGCCGCGTGCTCCTCGGGGCTCACCTGCCATCCGTGAGCCGGGACAATCGTGAGCGCGGTCACCAGCAACGCACCGACGAGAACGGCACCAGGTGATTTGATGAACGTGCCCCCATGAAGAGAATGCCGTGGGCACCGTGGCGGCTCCCACGACGGGCAATAGGCGCACTCGGCTTCGTTCACCACGCGCTCGGCATCTGGAACCCGCCGGCAGACCGCGTACTCGAATCCGTCCATCGAGCGGCGCGAGCCTGGCTCGATCCAGAAGCAGTTGAGTGGCGACGTTGCGGTGGTGACGGTACCAGCCATGACATCCTCCAGCTTCAGCCTTGCCCGCGCTCTCGCAGCGAGAAGGACAAGGAGACCGACAGCACGAACGGCACCGGGCGTCCGTTCAGGACGACCGGGGAATAGCGCCACTGCC
>Ga0068869_100001542_pt1 | contig 13695 bp, 9 predicted proteins | sample KBSMisM52_FD_64676 | JGI IMG/M metagenome (GOLD analysis project Ga0068869, IMG submission 64676) | Miscanthus rhizosphere microbial communities from Kellogg Biological Station, Michigan, USA - KBS Miscanthus M5-2 | ecosystem: Host-associated > Plants > Roots > Rhizosphere > Soil ... | reverse complement strand
GCATTTTTCATATTGAAAACTTCTTAGCAGTCCGCAAAGCGGAGAATGATTGTAGCCCAGCGATTCATCGCTGGGATTGTGAGGAGGTCGAGAAGAAGTCCGTGAAGCGGACGACTGAAAAGAGCAGAAGATCCTAGCGCTAGTATTCAGCCGTCCGCTCCACGGACTAAAACACCTTTGGCTCTTTACCCCAGCAGTGAACTGCTGGGCTACTATCATTCGTCCGCTTTGCGGACTGAACAACTTTTTCGGATCAACTCTGGGGACGGCCAAAGTTGTAAACGATTACTCCGGTCACTCTCACTGGTTCTCCCGATAGCAACGTCGGGGAGAACTTTGCCTGGAGTGCGGCATTGACCGACACGTCCTGAAGCTGTTTGGGTCCGGAGATCGCGCGAGCCTCAGCAACATTTCCCTGCTCGTCGACAGTCACCTGAATGACTACGACACCTTCAGCGCCGGCAGCTCTCGCGTCCGGAGGGTAGTCCGGCTTGGGCAGACTGATGGCTTTGCCGTTCAGGACGCCTGCCGAGATCGGCGCCCGCTTCCCGGGGTCAGTCCCGGGTCGCTGCGCTTCATCTGGTTTAGGTTCCTCGTTAGCGGCGGGCTTTGCCGGCGTGGTTTCGGTCGGTGCTGTCACCGGGCCTTCGGACGATCCTGAGGCAGCGGCAGCGACTGAAGGCGGTGGTCCGGCGCCCTTTTCCGGCAGCATGAAGGAACTCAAGAATTCCTCCTGGACCTTATCGTCCTTTTTGATGTCTAAGTAGACTATCGAATAAAAGCGCTTGCGCGTGGCAAATACCTGGGCCGTACCCGCGAGGTCGCCGATCGTCATGCGGTATTCGCGTCCCGGATTTCCCTGCAGAGTTTTTTCTCCCACCAGCGTGAGTTTCGCCACCATGTCTTTGCGGATCTTCGGCGCGAAAAAAGTCTTGAAGGCATCGACATAAGAGTTGATGCGTTGCATTTCCGTATACAGCGCCGGGTTTGATTTGATTCCGCTCAGTGAGACTACCGCGAACACCGGCCCGGGCTTGGTGTTATAAAGATAGGTTCGCGTATTCAACTCCATCTTGTGATACGGCTCTTTGCTGGTTTCAAAAGTTGAACCCTTAGGCATGAGAACCGAGAACTCTTCGCCTTCGGGGCGCAGCGTTTCCCACTGTGGAGTCGCCGCCGCACCTTGCCCTAACGCGCAGACGCAAGTTGATAGAATGAATAAGAGGAGGAACGATTGTCGTTTGCAATTAAATGAACGCATGACGCAGTACTCCTTATAAAGCTATTCGCGATTCATGAGATTCATCGGGACCGGGTCGGTCGGGACAGCTTGCGTAGATTCTCGCCGTTGACTCAGATTATTTCAAGGCTACAGCTGCGACATCATCTCGGCCGGGTTCCAGTAGGCATGCAGCGTCTGTATTTTTCCCGCTTCGTTAACTTCAAAAACGTCTATGCCTTCGAAGTGCGCCTTGCGTCCGCGCTGGCTGATCCCGCGTCCCGACCACTTCACTGCGGCGCCATTGCCGGCGATGAATATTTCGTCTTCAGTGAGTCCAACCTCTTTGAAGGCCGAAGTGATCGTTTGAAAAAACTGCCTTAAGCTCTGATGGCCGACCATCGCCGGCGCGCCCACCGGATCGTGGGACACGGCATCTTCGGCGAAAGTATCGATCCAGGCTTGTTCATCCATAGCGCGTATGGCTGCAAAGTAAGCCCTGACCGCTTGCGAAACAGTTTCTGGGGACATCTATTCGTTTTTCCTTTCTCGTTCCTGCTGTACTAACACTCGCCGCAAGATTTTTCCCGACGGCGATTTCGGAATCTTATCAATGAATTCAAGTAGTCGAATCTTCTTGTGTGGGGCCACCCGCCCAGCCACGAAATCCATCAGCTCTTCTGCGGTTGCCTCGCCCTTCCTTACAACGAAAGCCTTTGGTATTTCTCCGGCCTCATCGTCCTGACAGGGAATAACAGCAGCGTCGGCAACAGCCGGATGAGTCAACAACACAGCTTCGAGTTCCGCCGGTGGCACCTGAAAACCCTTGTATTTGATCAACTCCTTGGCGCGATCGACGATGAAGAAGTGGCCGGCGTCGTCCGCATAGCCGATGTCACCCGTGTGCAGCCAGCCCTCAGGGTCTATCGTCGCGGCCGTGGCCTCGGGCCGATTAAGATAACCCTTCATTACCTGCGGACCGCGAACGCAGACCTCGCCTTCTTTCTTGTGTTCCAGAGTATCTCCTGTTTCCAGATCTACAATCTTGCACTCAGTATTCGGAGCGGGAACACCAACTGAACCAAATCTTACCTGCGACGGATCGGCCGGGGACGAATGTGTTACCGGACTGGTTTCGGTCATGCCGTAACCCTGACGCACATCACAACTAAGACGCTGCATGCAGGCGCGCGTCAGGTGTTCATCGAGTGGCGCGGCGCCAGAGAAAATAGTCTGAAGTTTCGACAGGTCGTAATTATCAACTACCGGACTCTTACTTAGGAGCAGGACGATAGGCGGCACGAGGTGCGCCAGCGTTACGCCGTGGTCCTGAACCAACTGGAGGAAAGGCTCGAGTTCAAAGCGCGGCACGGTCACGATGGTGGAACCCTGAGACAGGCCCATATTCAGAACGACTACCAGTCCGTAAATGTGAAAGAGCGGTAAAACGCAGATCAGAGTGTCGTTCTCGCTGAAGTAGTCAAGGCCTTCCATCTGGCGCATGTTGGCGACCAGATTGTAGTGAGTGAGCATCACTCCCTTTGCGAGTCCGGTGGTGCCGCTTGAATAGGGAAGCGCCACCAAATCCTCGCGAGGGTTTATGGCTACTTCTGGATAGCGGCCGTCGCTGTCCAGGAGAGAAGAGAAGGGCGTGGCCCCGTCCATTTCGTCTCCAGGTTGATCAAAGATAAATAACTCTTCGATGTCAGCTTCGCGCGCGGCGGCCTTAGCTTTCTCCAGAAACTGCGGCACGCTGACCAGGAAACGCGCGCCGGCGTCTTTCAGTTGATGGGCGATCTCCTGTTCGGTGTAGAGTGGATTGACCGGACTGTTGATGCCACCCAGAGACGCTACGGCATGAAAGGCTATTGCATACTCAGGAAGATTATGACTGAGAATTCCAAACACCTCGCCCTTTTTGAAACCGCGTTTCCAGAGACTGGCAGCCACACGTGAAATACGATCGGCAAGTTCTGAGTATTTGATAGTACGTCCGCTTGGACCGTCGATCAGCGCCGGCTTATCGCCACGCTCCGCAGCGCGTTGCAGCACAAAAGTCGTAACCGGAATTTCTGGGATGTCGACTTGGGGAAAGGGTCCGCGGAAGATCATGGGCGCTTACCTTATCAGGTGACCGGCATTCCGTAAAAGGTTTATATTAGCGCGTCCCTGCAGTGCCCTGGTTTTGAAATCTCTGTGCGTCCTTTGTGACCTTTGTGTCTCTGTGATGAGTGTTTGTCGAGTGAAATCAGAACAGAGACAAAGAGGGCACAAAGGTGGCACAGAGGGAAGCAAAATTAGGTGACCTTCATCTGGGAATAGAGAAGAATGCCAGAATCCGCAACTCGCCCACTCAACATCGTCTGCCTCGCCACCTACTTCAAAGGCGGCGACTTTATTCGCGAATGCAAACGGCTCGGCTGCAATGTCATTCTGATCACCAAAGAAAAAATGCTTGAGGAAGACTGGCCACGCGACAGTCTGGACGATCTGATTGCAGTGCCCAACGATGCCGGTCCCCCGTTAATGATCGATCTCACGGCTTTCATTGCCCGCAAGCTGAAAGTTGATCGTGTGGTCGCGCTTGAAGAGTTTGACGTGATGACCGCGGCTTTGATTCGAGAACACTTTTGCCTGCCCGGCATGAGCAGCTCGACTGCAAAAACTTTCCGCGACAAATTCAGGATGGCTGAAGCCGCGAGTGTTGCGGGCATCCTGCTTCCTGAGTTTGTGCCGCTGATAAATGCGGATGAAGTGCGCGACTTCATGGAGCGCGTACCCCCGCCCTGGATCATTAAGCCCCGTTCTGATGTTTCCGCCATCGGCATTCGCAAAGTAGATGAACCGGCCGAAGTTTGGCGCATCACCGGTGAAATGAACGAACGCGAGAACCTCCGAGAGCGCTCGTCTTATTACGTGTTGGCGCAATTTATTGGCGGCGAAGTTTTTCATGTCGATTCTATTGTCAGCGGCGGTCGCGTTGTGTTTGCCGGAGCGAATCGCTATGGACGTCCGCCGCTGGAAGTAGCGCACGGTGGGGGTGCCTACGTTTCGCGCACCGTCGCGCATGGATCGGCGAACGAGAAGAAACTGTTTGCGATCAATCGCAAGCTCGTCAAAGCGCTGCAACTCGAACGCGGCGCCGCGCATGCCGAGTTTATTAAGAGCGACGCGGACGGCGAGTTTTACTTTCTCGAGATGGCTGCGCGCGTGGGAGGCGCTTACATTGCTGACGTTCTGGAGGCGGCTTCGGGGCTGAACTTGTGGCGCGAGTGGGCGCAGATGGAAGTTTCAGACGGGAGATTGAGCAACAGGCAATTGAAGCCAATGCGAAACGAGTATGCCGGCATAGTCCTCTCGCTTGCGAAACAAGCAGAGCCGGACACGTCAGCGTACGACGATCCGGAGATTGTTTATCGCGTAAAGAAGAAGCATCACGCCGGCCTGATTGTACGATCTAAGAAATTGGAACGCGTCGAGGAACTACTGACGCAGTATGCCGCGCGCTTCGCAGATGATTTTGTTGCAGTGGTCCCGCCGCTTGAGAAAGCTGAGTGAATTCTCGTCGAGACTTCGCCACCTGATGTGCGGAAGGCCTATGGCCTTCCGAGACTTAGAGAGATGTATCGGGGCTGCGCCGTTAGTTCGGGCACAGCCCCAACTCTTTAGTGGGCGGTTAACGGAAGGGCAGAGCCCTTCCGCACATCAAGCGGCGGAGCCGTAAGCAAATGTCAGTTGGCATAGTCGACCCAGTGAGCAACGGGGAGTTGCTTCAGATTTCTTTCAAGCTCCAGATTTCAACACTGAGCTTTTCGCAATAGTGCAGCAACGGATCGCCGTTCGGCGTCGACAAGCCATGAGATTCGATCATGGTTGAGTTGAGAGAATCAAGTTTGGCGCTACGCAACGGCCAGGGCTGGTGATGAATGCGCGCGCGGTAAAGTTTGCCGTTGTGTTCAGCATCGAGGCAGTAGCGTTCAGTTAGAAAGAATTCGAGTGAACCCGGTGAAGCAGCCGGAAGAGTTTCACCAATTGACCAGGCAGTTTGAAGTTCCGCCGGGGTTCCACGTCGATCGTTCCGCACCGAGGAATAACTAATCGTATTGCCGGTTTGATTTAGCGACATACGCGCATTGAAGTAAGGCAGGTGATAAAACGCCCGCGCCCCCCACACGGCGAGCCGGTTTGCCGCATCGAGCGAGAGGAACCAAACGCTGGGCACGCCTCGATGATGGACGTAGGTGCGCACGTTCAACTCATGAAACGCGCTGGTGCCCGGGATCGCTGGAAGAAAAGAAGCGCGAATGCCCCACATCGTGAAGGGAACGACGCCAATCCAGGCCGAACCGTCGAAGGTGTCGATTTCCAGCTGCGGGGGAATCAGTGGGCGCAGCAACTTCGGCTCAATTCGCCAGTGCATGAAGAGGAGTTTGCCCCAGTTCTGGTACATGATGGGCCGGCCGGCAGGTCGCTCGCGCATAATTTTTGGAGTGCGGTGACCTGTCACCGCTTTGGCTTTCGGCGGCTTGACGCCAAAATCGAGAGTAGATTCCTGCTAATCGTGGTCGCGCCAGGTCGCGACCGACTAAAGCGGTGACAGGTCACCGCACTCCAAAAGCTAAGGCGGTCGCGGTCCAGAAAGTTTCACCACAATAATTACCGAGTTCTTGACGCCGTAGTCATCATCTTCCGTGTTTGGGTTGGCAGGATCGAGCAGCCAGTTTCCATCAACGATAAACTTGTACGCGTGCTTGCCCGGTTCCAGATCGACACGGCAAACCCACTCATCCCCTTCACGACCAAGAATGTATTCGGATTGATTCCAGCCATTGAAAGAACCCGCAAGCGCGACGATGCTCGCGTCGGCGTAACCTTTTAACCTGAAAGTTGTGTTGCCCTTCAGACTTGGCGGCGGCAGCGTCACTCTGGCTGCAGTGTATTTCGCGCCTTCGTATTCAAAGTCGACGCTGACAATCTTCCCGTCCTCGTCTTTGTTGAAGCTGAGCGGCGTGCCTTCGATCTCGTCGACGAAAACCGTTTTTGATTTGTGAACCAGTCGACGCTTCTTTACGACTGAAGGTTTGACCCAAAGTTCACCATTCTCAAGCGAGACGTCTAACGTTGAGATGGGGATAATGCCGGCGTCGAGTCCATACCTGCCGACGTATTTCTTTAACGCTTCGGGATTAATCTTGCGCGCGGGCGGCCCCTGTAAAGGATGAGGGAGGGCAAAAGGATGAAGGATGAAGGATGAAGGATGAATAAGAAGCGAGCAGGGGTTACAGGCCAACGATGATGCGGCAGCGCTTAACGCTACGGGATAGGCGAACACGCTCATAGCCGAAAGACAAAGGATGAACCTGAAGCGACTCATAAATCTCCGCCTCCTATTCATCCTTCATCCCTCCGCCTTCATCCTTGTTTAGTACTGCCAGTTCACATTTACGAAACCCGTGCCGCTGGTCGGAACCGTATAGGTATGGTTTGAGCCATTCTCCCAGGTGACGGCGCCGCCCGAGGCGATCTTGATGAACTTGAACTGGATTGTTTGCCCGGCCGGCACACTGGCCGTCAGGAACCAGTTGGGATAATTCGGCGTCAGCATCGGTCCGACCGCGCCGTCCCAGGTCGTGCTCCAGGCGCCAAGCTCAACAGTGTTTCCGGTAAGAAAAATATAGTCGCCGGTTGACGTTGGAGTGGCGTTGTTAACCGTGAATGTAACCGGAATCAACTTCGCGGTCAGCACGGTATATTGAATTCCGTTGGAGACGGTGCCGCCGGAGTTTGTCACGGTGACGTTGTAGCTGCCGTTTGTTACTGTCGGCGTGGTGACCACGATCTGCGTAGGTGTCCACGAGTTGACGGTTGCTGTCGTCGTTCCGAATTTCACGGAGCCGCCGGAAGCACCAAAGTTGCGGCCGGCTATAACAGTCTTCACGCCAGGCTGTCCGGAAGTTGGTCCAATTGAACCAATCTCCGGCGACGCCGCGCCTTCCGTAAACTGCCAAACAGAAACAGCATGCGCCGGCAGAGTGAAAGTTGTTACCGGGTTATTTCCTCCCGATCCGGAACCAACAGTGATCGACACTCCCCCGAGTAAGCCGGTCAGGTTATCTGTCTGCGTGCCGACAGGCAAAGAGGTATTCAGTCCGCTGATGCTGTAACCCGTCGTCTCATTTTTGTTGATTGCTACAAGTACGACACTCCCGAAGAACTTGCGCTCGTAAATGTAAACGTCGTTGTTTATCCAGCGTTGAGTCATGGAACCGTAGGGAACCGCCGGGTTGCTGCGACGAAGACTGGAGAGTCTATTCATGAGGGTGTATGCCGTGGTCGAGGTTGAGAAGGCAGGCATCATCGGGCGATTGTAAGGATCGGTGCCGCCGCTGGTGTCGTTGTGCAAATACTGTTCGGTGCCGTAATAGATACACGGTATGCCGCGGGCGGTCAGAACGAAGGCCATCGCCTCATGCAGGCGGTTATTGTTGTTGTTGACGGAAAGAAAACGCGCCATGTCGTGATTGTCGATAAAGGTGACTAGATCTTCTTTCCAGGTAAAGTTGCTCGCCTCCTGGGTGAGAACGGAATCAATCTCAGAGAAGTTTGCATTTGAAGCAAAGACGCTGCGAATGGCGGTATTGAGCGGGAAGTCGAGCATAGACATGCCGCTCTTGTTCGCAAACTTGTAGGAGTCGTGATAGAGCGGGTCGGAAGTGTTTCCCTGATACCACTCGCCAAACATAAAACTGTCGCCATAGGTGTAAACGGAATTGGCAAAGCTGTATTCCCAGCCCCAGGTTATGTGTTTGATCGCGTCGATGCGGAAACCGTCTACCCCATGCTGTTGGAAGAGCTGGGCTGCCGACTTCAGGTAGCCGTCGATGGTGGCGTGCTCCTGATTGAGATCGGCCAGATCAAACAGCGTGAAGTACTCAACCTGATAACGATCATCCCAACCGCCGCCCGAGATGTTTGCATTGTGGTGAAAATAACCGTTGCTGTCGGAAGTGTAGTTACCGAGAAAAGTACCGTTGTCGTATAGCGAGCCAAACTCGCCGGCGTTGTCCTGGGTGGAATGGTTCGGAGCGAAGTCGATGATTACCTTGATGCCATTCGAGTGTGCTGCGGTAACCATGGCGTCGAAATCCGTCCAGGTATTGCTGCTGTTGCCGAAGTGTTCTTCGATACGTTTAAAATCGCGGCCCTGATAGCCGTGGTAGGAAGCCTGCGGGTTGCCGCCGCCGTCGGGAATGTTTGTATTCAGATTATCTACCGGCGGAGAGATCCAGATTGCGGTGACGCCCATGCCGGCAAGGTAAGACATCTTTTGTTGAATGCCTTGCAAGTCGCCGCCCCAGTAGAGGCGCCAGTTGGTTTTGGTTGAGTCATACAGTCCAGAGCTTTGCGACGGGTTGTTGTTAGCGCTGTTGCCGTCAAAGAAGCGGTCAGTGATGATTTGATAGATGACTTCGCGTTTGAAGTCGGCCGCGAACGCGCCGGTGAGTGGGTGGAAAAGTATTGAAGTAAGAAGCGCGAGTGCAGCGAGTCTGTGCGTGAGTTTTCGCATAGTAGAGCTCCGTTCTATTCTCAGGGCTGGTTTTGGGAGTTGAGGAAAGGGAATCATACATCTAAATCATGAGGTTGGGCACCGAAATCAACCTTCAGCGGTGGCCCGGTTTGAAATCTCTGTGCGTCCTCCGTGTTCTCTGTGCCTCTGTAGTGAGCGTTCCCCGAGCTTGTTACACCACAGAGACACAGAGAACACAAAGGCAGAGTAAACCCATTACTGCCTTTGCTTGTCACAGAACCGCTCTACTCCCTGGAAGAGCTGCCGGCAATATTGATCAGATCCAAGTCCTACCCGCTCACACTGCGCCTGTTGCCATGTACCACTCTTAATAAACTCAGTTTCGCGTGGTACTTCATTGCAAAAACCTGGTGTCGGACTACTAACACGAAGGCAGCTCTCCATGAAGATGCCGCTGCTAATCCCGTTGGTGAAGCCCGGCTCTCCTTTGTAGCGAGCGATTGCTTGATCGACACAACCCTGGTTGTCGGTTTGGCGCCCCGCCTCCTGGCCTTCCTCTACCAGGGCCTTGGCTTTCGCCATCAACGCGTCCTTATTATTTGACCACCAGTAAACACCCGCGCCAATCACCCCAATGACAAGCAGTATGATTAGTACACCGGCGATGATTAAGGCTTTGGCCCAACCCGGCATGGTGTTCCTCCATATGTTTGTGGGCAGCGAGCGGATGTTTACTTCAAATACTTATCCATCCAGTCGAGCACGGTGTGATACCAGAGCTGCGAATTCTGTGGCTTCAGCACCCAGTGACCCTCATCCGGAAACACCAGGAGCTTTGAGTCGACTCCCATGCGCTGTGCAGCGGTGAACAATTGCAGTCCTTCGCCAAAGGGGACGCGATAATCCAGTTCGCTATGGATGATCAGGATTGGCGTCTTGAAGTTTTTGACGAACTTGTTCGGCGACCAGCGCGCGTACATCATCGGGTTGGTCCAGGGCGTTCCTTTGAATTCCCAATCGGTGAACCAAAGTTCTTCGGTCGCGCCATACATACTTTCGAGATTGTAAACGCCGTCGTGTGACACCAGCACTTTGAAACGGAAACGAGGATCATTGTTGTGTCCCTCGATCCAGTTGATCATATAACCGCCGTAACTGGCGCCCGCCGCTCCCACGCGATTTTTGTCGATGAAAGAATTGCGACGCAGGACGTCCGCGACTCCATTCATGATGTCGGTATAAGCCTTGCCGCCCCAGTCGGCGCTGATATCGTTCACAAACTGCTGCCCATAACCGGTCGAGCCGCGCGGGTTGGGCAGGAAAGCGATGTAGCCGTTGTTGACCCACACTTGCGGGTTCCAGCGATAGCCCCAACTGTCGTTGAAAGCGCTCTGCGGTCCGCCGTGAATGATGACGGCCAGCGGATACTTGCGGTTCGGATCAAAGTTCGGCGGCTTAATGATGAAGCCATGAATCTTCTTACCCAGCGCGCCGGTCCATTCCACTTCTTCGGCTTTACGCAAAGCGAACGGCGCCATCAGACTGTTGTTCGCAGTCGTCAGGGGCGTTGTTGTTCCCTCATCAATGTCAGCCCGATAAATCTCCGCCGGCATCGCCATTGTGCTGTGCGCGAAAACGAGAGATTTACCGTCGGGTGTTATCTGTAAGCCCGACGCTGAAACATTAGGCACCATCTTCTGCGGTTCGGCGCCGCCCAGGGGCACGCGAAACACAGGCAGACGTCCGCGATCGCCGGCGATGAAGTAAGCGTAGTTGCCATCCGGTGACAGGGCTATTTCTTCAACCTGGAGATCAAATTTCTTGGCTACTTCCGTGCTCACTCCGCTCGCGCGGTTGTAAGACATCAGTCGCCAGCGGTCGGCCTCAAACCCTGCCGTCGCCTGCGAACGATAGATGATGCTTCTGCCGTCGCGTGTATAGATCGGGCCAACGTCATAGCCCCTATTACTCACGGTGATATTTTTGGCTGCACCCCCGGATAACGGGACCACGTAGATGTCGCTGTTAGTCGAAACTGCTTCAACCTTGTCCGGGTTGCGAACGTAGGCAAGTTCCTTCGAGTCGGGCGAGAAGGCATAGTCAACGCCGGAGGCCGCCGCATAAGGCGGAGAATCAAAGTCGCCGGGTGTAAGGTCTCGCGCCGTACCACCCTTGCTGGAAACCACAAACACGTGAGTTCGTTTGACGTCGCGCCATTCATCCCAGTGACGGAAGAGCAGTCGAGTAGTTATGTGAGCTTTGACCTTGCTGTTTTCGGCGGCTTCGTCCTTCTTCTTATTGCAATCATCATCACTGCAATCTGGATAAACTTCGGAAGTAAACGCGATCCATTTTCCGTCTGGCGACCAAACCGGCGCGGCGGCGCTGGTTGAGATCTTCGTGACCTTGTCCTTGTTATCGCCATCGTCTTCCATTGTCCAAACTTGTCCGCCGGTTACGAAGGCAATCCGTTTTCCCTCGGGTGACCAGCGCGGCGTGGTAGACGATGCCGCGCCACTGGTGAGTTGCTTCAGGCCGCTACCGTCAATCTGCATCACGTAGATCTGGGTAATGACTTTATTCAGATCGTAATTGACGTCCCCGATCGTAAAGGCAACGCGCTTGCCGTTTGGTGAAACTTGCGGGTCGCCGACGCGGCGGACCTTCAATAGTTCTTCAACTGTAAAACGACGAGTTTCCTGAGCAGTGGCAATGGCTGCAAACCACGACATTGCGAACACAAGAACAGAAACGGCGATAACGAAACGCTTCATAGAAGTTCTCTCCAAATGGCTCAAAAATTAAGGGGGGAAAGCGCGGTTATTATTGCACACTAAAACATAAACCACATCTAACGTGAACGCTGCTGACTCGCGCTTCGATGGTCGAATGAGGTCAGTACCACCACGCGCTAGCGGGTGGGACTCATGATTGCAGATGGTCAATCGAAACTGAAAACCCACCCGCTACCGGGTGGTGGTACTGGCCTCATTTCACCGCAAAAGGACCACCGATCTTGAGCAATAGACAACGCGTAAGCAAAATATCTACTCTAAGAATGCTTCCCCCCAAGCACTTCATCAGTTTTGAATACTTTCCGAGGGGAATTTTTCATGACTGCTTCGCGTCGCCGGCTCGCATTTTTCACAGCTACAGTATGGTTCGCTCTGCTCTCCTCGAATGTTCTTGCGGCTACCCTGCCCGCTGATTTCACTGAAACGCAGCTCGCCAGCGGGATTAGTAACCCAACTGCCATGGCCTTCGCGCCGGACGGGCGTCTTTTTGTTTGCCAGCAGGGAGGGCAGTTGCGGGTGGTCAAAAATGGTGTTCTCCTGCCGACTCCGTTCGTAAGTCTGACAGTTGATCCTTTCGGCGAGCGCGGGCTTCTGGGAGTGGCCTTTGATCCAAACTTCACAACAAACAACTTCGTCTACGTTTATTACACGGCAACCACGCCGGCAACTCACAATCGAATAAGTCGCTTCACGGCTAACGGAGACGTCGCGGTGGTGGGTAGTGAAGTCGCTATTTTCGACCTTAACAACCTTGGCACTTCCACGAGTCATAATGGGGGCGCCATACACTTTGGTCCTGACGGCAAGCTCTACATCGCGGTAGGCGAAAACACGAACTCCGCGAACTCGCAAACGCTCAGTAACTTGTTGGGCAAGATTCTCCGCATCAATTCCGACGGCACGATTCCCGGCGACAATCCCACAACTTTTCAGGGAATCATAGGTTCGCCATCGGGAAACAATCGCGCCATTTGGTCACTTGGTTTACGCAACCCGTACACGTTCACATTTCAACCGGGCACCGGCAGGATGTTCATTAACGACGTCGGTGAAAGCACCTTCGAGGAGATCAACGACGGTATCGCTGGTTCAAATTATGGCTGGTCCAGCTGTGAGGGTGCCTGTGTGCCTGCGAACCCAAATTTTCGTGACCCGCTATTTCAATACTTTCATAGCAACTCGCCAACGACTGGTTGTGCCATAACCGGTGGGGCCTTTTACAACCCGGCCACCACAAATTTTCCAGCGGAGTATGTTGGTAAGTACTTTTTTGCAGATTTCTGTAACGGTTGGATTCGGAGGTTTGATCCGGCTACGGGTACGGCGACCGCGTTTGCGACAGGAATTTCCAGCCCGGTCGACCTAATTGTGACGGCGGATGGCAGTCTCTACTATTTGGCCCGGGGTACGGGGGCAGTTTTTCGCGTTCGCTTCAACGGACCGCCTGACAACTTGGGCGAAGTGATCGGCCGGATAACCAGGAGCAGCGACGGTTCGGGGATTTCCGGTGTCGTTGTGCGAATGAGCGGCACCCAAACGCGAAAGACAATCACTGATGCGAACGGCAACTATCGTTTCGACGGTGTTCCGACCAGTGGCACCTATACTATTACACCTTCGCGCGTTAACTTCTCGTTTTCTCCAACTGCGCGGATGCTCAGCCAGCTCGGCAATACAACCGATGCGCCTTTCACCGGCGTTCCCACCGGCCCCAGCGTAAATCCGCTCGATACGCCGGAGTTTTTTGTGCGGCAGCACTATGTAGACTTCCTGAATCGCGAGCCGGACGAAAGTGGGTTCAACTTCTGGAGCGATCAAATCATTAGCTGCGGAGCAGATGCCGTTTGCACCGAGCGGCGCAGAATAAATGTCTCAGCCGCCTATTTTCTGTCGATTGAGTTTCAGGAGACCGGGGGGTTGGTTGACAGTTTGTACCGGACGAGTTTTAACCGGCGGCCGTTTTACAGTGAGTTTGTGCCGGACACGCAAATCGTTGGACAAAACGTGGTTGTCGGCCGCACCGGATGGGAAAACCAGTTGGAAACAAACAAGCAGGCATTCCTGAGTGCGTGGGTCCAGCGTTCTGCTTTTGTTAGTGCTTATGGAGCGCTAACGGATGACGCTTACGTTGATACGCTGATCAGCCATACGGG
>Ga0068869_100001538_pt1 | contig 13707 bp, 15 predicted proteins | sample KBSMisM52_FD_64676 | JGI IMG/M metagenome (GOLD analysis project Ga0068869, IMG submission 64676) | Miscanthus rhizosphere microbial communities from Kellogg Biological Station, Michigan, USA - KBS Miscanthus M5-2 | ecosystem: Host-associated > Plants > Roots > Rhizosphere > Soil ... | reverse complement strand
GGAAGACCAGTACCCCCGCTCGGCAAACCTCGCCTGAGAGCCGCCGACCGTAGTTCTTGGACGATTGGACACATGGACATGTGCCCAATCGTCCAAGATCGCTTTGGGGTGCCTCGACCCTGTCATACGCGTATTCTCTAGCATACAATCGCACCCATGGGGGAGCGCGAGTACCGGTGGAGCGAGCGCGGCCGGCACTCCGCCGAGAGCTTTGGTGTCGGCCTTCACGAGGTGATCGAGGCCCTTCAGGCCCCGCGGGCTCTGAGCGTGGAACGGGAGGTCGGCGACCTCGTCGTCATCGAGGGCATGGCGGAATCGGGCCGGGTGATCGTGGTCGTGGCGGAGCGGATGGCGCGCAACCTCAACGTGTTTCGAATACTGCTGGCCAAACCGCTCGGGCCCGAGGCGCTGGACCGCTGGAGGAAGGAACTGCCGTGACCGATGCCGACTTCGCAGCGATGACCAAGGAGGAACTGCTCAGGTACGTCGAGTCGGCCGAGGATCTGACCGACTTCACGTCCTGGGTGGCGGCCGGCCGTTCCGCCGGTCCGTCCTCGGTGACCGTTGAGGATCCCGACAACTCGACCTTGCGCGTCACCACCGTGCGCCTGCCTCGCAACATCATCATCGAGCTCGACGAGCGGTTCGGTCACACGCGTGACGGTCGATCCGGCTTCATCCGGGACGCCGTCATCGAGAAACTTGAGCGCATCCGCGCCGGCGGCAGCTGACTACTGGGACTCTTCGTCGCGGCGGCGTTGCTCGTCGAGGCGGCGCAGGAACTCGGGGTCGTCGTCCGGGGCGAGCGCGCGCTGCGGGCCGCCGGATCCTCGGCCGAACGGGTTGAAGCGCCGCTCGTCCGGGGCGGAACCGGAACCGGAACCCAAGCCGGCCCCGGGTAATGCCGCGCCGTGCGGCCGGCCGGCGATGAACCAGACGACCGATCCGAGCAGCGGAAACAGCAGGATGACCAGTACCCAGAGCACCTTCGGCAGGGCGCGGATCTCGTCCTCGTCCCGGGCGAGGCAGTCGACCAGAGCGAACAATGCGAGTGCCAGGATGAGGAGCACTGGCAGGAGGCGGAGCATGCGCCCAATGATGACGTAGCGTGTCGAAGTCGGGTAGGGCGACCGGTGACCGTTCTCACCGGGAAGCGCCACGCGAGGAAAAGCTACTCGAGGGTAACATCGGACGGTGCCCGGTAACCTGGGCTCACCAGAAGACCTAGTAGGAGGCTTCGCGCAGGCATGAAGATCGTTGTTCTTGTGAAGCAGGTGCCTGATTCGGGTGCGGAGCGCAGCCTGCGTGCCGATGACAACACTGTCGAACGGGCCAGTGCCAATAACGTCATCAACGAGATGGACGAGTACGCCATCGAGGAGGCGCTGCGCATCAAGGAGGCGCAGGGCGGCGAGGTCGTCATCCTCACGATGGGCCCGGACCGGGCGAGCGAGTCCATCCGCAAGGCGCTGTCGATGGGCCCGGATGCCGCGGTCCACGTGATCGATGACGCGCTGCACGGGTCGTGCGCGGTCGCCACGAGCAAGGTGCTGGCCAAGGCGATCGAGACGCAGAACGCCGACCTGGTGCTCTGCGGCGCGGAGTCCACCGACGGCCGCGTCCAGGTGATGCCGCACATGCTCGCCGAGCGGCTGGGCATGCCCGCCGTCACCGGTGCCCGCAAGCTCACCATCGACGGCTCGAACCTGACGGCCGAGCGCCAGACCGAGGAGGGCTACGAGGTCGTCACGGCGCCCACGCCGGCGATCGTCTCGGTGTGGGACACGATCAACGAGCCGCGGTACCCGTCGTTCAAGGGAATCATGGCCGCGAAGAAGAAGCCGGTGACCACGCTGTCGCTGGCCGACCTGGGCGTGGAACCGAACGAGGTCGGCTTCGACGGCGCGACAAGCACCGTGATCGAGCACGGCACCCGGCCGCCGCGGCAGGGCGGGAACACCGTGGCCGACGACGGTGACGGCGGCACGAAGCTGGTCGAGTACCTGGCCGGCGAGAAGTTCGTCTGAGAGGGGTCGTACAGATGGCTGAAGTTCTGGTGGTCGTCGACGCGACCGGTGGCGCGCCCAAGAAGGTGAGCCTCGAACTGCTCACGCTCGCCCGCACGCTGGGTGAGCCCGCGGCCGTCGTGTTCGGCGACGCCGCACCGCTCGACGCGAAGCTCAAGGAGTACGGCGCCGCCAAGGTCTACGTGGCCGACGCCCCGGACATCGAGAAGTACCTCGTGGCCCCGAAGGCGACGGTGCTGGCGAACCTGGTGCGGGACAAGCAGCCCGCCGCGGTCCTGCTGCCGTCCACCCAGGAGGGCAAGGAGATCGCCGGCCGGCTCGCGGTCAAGCTCGACAACGGCCTGCTCGTCGACGCCGTCGACGTCGCCGCCGACGGCACCGCCACACAGACCGTCTTCGCCGGCTCGACGATCGTCAAGTCGAAGGTCACCAAGGGCATCCCGCTCATCACGATCCGCCCCAACTCGGTGACCCCGACGCCGGCCGACAGCCCGGGCGCCGCGGCCGTGGAGAGCGTCGCCGTCGAGCTTTCCGACACCGACAAGCTGGCGACCGTCACCGACCGGGTGGCGGAGAAGAAGGGCTCCCGCCCGGAGCTGACCGAGGCGTCGATCGTCGTCGCCGGTGGCCGGGGCGTGGGCAGCGCGGAGAACTTCAAGCTCGTCGAGGACATGGCCGACCTGCTCGGCGGCGCCGTCGGCGCGTCCCGCGCGGCCACCGACTCCGGCTTCTACCCGCACCAGTTCCAGGTCGGGCAGACCGGCAAGACGGTCTCGCCACAGCTGTACATCGCGCTCGGCATCTCGGGCGCGATCCAGCACCGGGCCGGCATGCAGACGTCCAAGACGATCATCGCCGTGAACAAGGACGGTGAGGCGCCGATCTTCGAGCTCGCCGACTTCGGCGTCGTGGGTGACCTGTTCAAGGTCGTCCCGCAGGCGATGGAGGAGATCCGCAAGCGCAAGTAGCACAGCGCTCGGTTCTGGCTCGATCCTCGACGGGGTGGGCGGGCAATGCCCGCCCACACCTCGTACGTGGCACTCCGACGCGGAACGGCCGGCTCGACGCCGGCCGAACTGCGGTGCGGATACGCTTGACGGCGATGGTCTACTTCGATCACGCCGCCACCACTCCCATGCTGCCGGAGGCGCTGTCGGCCTATGTTGACGCGGCCGCCACCGTCGGCAACGCCTCCTCGCTGCACGCCGCGGGGCGCGACGCGCGGCGGCGGGTCGAGGAGGCGCGCGAGCGCATCGCCGCGGCGGTGGGCGCCCGGCCGTCCGAGGTCATCTTCACCGGCGGCGGCACCGAGGCCGACAACCTGGCCGTCAAGGGCATCTTCTGGGCCCGCCGCGCCGCTCGCGGCGGGCGCACCCGGGTCGTCGCAAGCTCCGTCGAGCACCACGCCGTGCTCGACGCCGTGCAGTGGCTGGGCGAGCACGAGGGTGCGGAGATCACCTGGCTGCCCGTCGACGCGACCGGTCGCGTGGCGCCGGAGGTGTTCGGGTCGGCGCTCGGCGACGACGTCGCGGTCGCCAGCGTGATGTGGGCGAACAACGAGGTGGGCGCCCTGCAGCCGATCGGCGAACTGGCCGCCCTCGCCGCCTCGGCCGGCGTGCCCCTGCACACCGACGCGGTGCAGGCCGTCGGCCAGGTGCCCGTGCACTTCGCGGCGTCCGGGGTGTCGGCCCTGACGATCAGCGGGCACAAACTGGGCGGCCCGGTGGGCGTCGGCGCGCTGCTGCTGGGCCGCGACGTCGACTGCACGCCGCTGTCGCACGGCGGCGGCCAGGAGCGCGACGTGCGGTCCGGCACGCTGGACGTGCCCGGCATCGTGGCGTTCGCGGTGGCCGTCGAGTCGGCGGTGAAGAACCAGCAGGAGTACGCCGTGCGGGTGGGCGGCCTGCGCGACGAACTCGTGCGGCGGGTGCTGGAGGTGGTGCCCGACGCGATCTGCAACGGGCCGCCCGGCGACCGGCTGCCCGGCAACGCACACTTCTCGTTCCCCGGCTGCGAGGGCGACGCGCTGCTGCTCCTCCTCGACGCGCAGGGCATCGCCTGCTCGACCGGGTCGGCCTGCTCGGCCGGTGTGGCGCAGCCGTCGCACGTCTTGCTGGCGATGGGCGCCGACGGCGACCGGGCGCGCTCGTCACTGCGGTTCACGCTGGGCCACACGTCCACCCGGGCCGACGTCGAGGCGCTGGTGGCCGCGCTGCCGGCCGCCACCGAGCGGGCCCGGCGGGCCGGTTCCCTGAAGCAGGCCCGCACATGAGTTGGGTGCTCGACCGGCGCTACCTCGTCGCCGGCACGGTCGTGCTGTGGACGATCTGGGCCGTCGAGTGCGTGCGCAAGGGCGGGTTCATCTGGCCGTGGCCCCTGGTGCCGCTGGCGATCTGGGCCGGCTACTACTGGTACGCGAGGCGGAACGAGGTGACACCGTGAAGGTCCTCGCTGCCATGTCCGGCGGCGTCGACTCGGCGGTGGCCGCCGCCCGCGCCGTCGACGCCGGCCACGACGTCACCGGGATACACCTGGCGCTGGCCCGCAACCCGCAGACGTACCGCTCGGGCGCCCGGGGCTGCTGCACGATCGAGGACGCCCGCGACGCCCGCCGCGCCGCCGACGTGCTGCGCATCCCGTTCTACGTCTGGGATCTGGCCGACGAGTTCCACGCCGACGTCGTCGACAACTTCGTCGCCGAGTACGCGGCCGGCCGCACGCCCAACCCGTGCCTTCGGTGCAACGAGAAGATCAAGTTCGCCGCCGTGCTGGACAAGGCGCTGGCGCTGGGCTTCGACGCGGTCGTCACCGGCCACCACGCCCGCCTCGGCGCCGACGGCCTGCTGCGGCGCAGCGTCGACCTCGGCAAGGACCAGTCGTACGTGCTCGCGGTGCTCACCGCGGCGCAGCTGAGCCACGCGGTCTTCCCGCTGGGCGACACCACCAAGGTCGGCGTGCGCGCCGAGGCCGCCGAGCGCGGGCTCGCCGTCGCCGACAAGCCGGACAGCCACGACATCTGCTTCATCGCCGACGGCGACACCCGCCGCTTCCTCGGCGAGCGGCTCGGCACCGCGCCGGGCCCGATCGTCGACGCGCAGACCGGTGCGGTGCTCGGCGAGCACGCGGGCGCCCACGGCTACACGATCGGCCAGCGCAAGGGCCTCGATCTGCGCAACCCGGCCCCCGACGGGCGGCCCCGCTACGTGCTGTCGATCACGCCGGTGACCAACACGGTGACGGTGGGCCCGGCCGAGGCGCTCGACGTGCTCGAGGTGCGCGGCGACCGGCCGATCTGGCACGACGCCACCGCCGAGGTCGACTGCCAGGTGCAGCTGCGCGCGCACGGCGAGCCGCTCGACGCTCGCGTCAGCGTCGCCGATGGTGAGCTGGTGGCCCGGCTCCGCGCGCCGGCGCGCGGCATCGCGCCCGGGCAGGCCGTCGTCGCGTACCGTCCTGACCCCGACGGCGACGTCGTGCTCGGGTCGGCCACGATCACGGCGACGGCGGATGAGCCGCGAGCGGAGCGAGCGCCATCAAACCCGGCGGCCGCCGCATGACGTTGTGGCCCCCCGGCGCGGCAACGGGCACAGGCTCGCTGCCGGGCACGGATCCGGCGGAGGCGCTGCGGATCGTCCTCGGCGAGCTGCCCGACCTGCCGTTCCTGCCCGAGCTGCCGGCCCGCGGCGCGGGCGCCGACCTGATCGGGCGCGGCGCGGCGCTGCTCACCGAGCTGCCGGTCGAGGTCTACGCGGGCCGGTGGCGGCTGACCGGTCGACCCGGGCGCGACCTGCGCCGGGCCCGCGAGCTGCTCGAACGCGACCTCGACACGCTGCACGAGCAGGCGTCCGAGTACGAGGGTTCGGTCAAGCTGCAGGTCGCCGGGCCGTGGACGCTCGCGGCCGGGCTCGAGCTTCCGCTCGGCGGCCGCGCGCTGCGCGACCACGGAGCGGCCCGCGAGATCAGCCAGGCGCTCGCCGACGGGGTGCGCAAGCACGTGGCCGACGTGGCCGCCCGACTCCCGCACGCCAGCGTGCTGCTGCAGCTCGACGAGCCGTCGCTGCCGGCGGTGCTGGCCGGCCGGATCCGCACCGACAGCGGCCTGTACACGTACCGGTCGGTCGAGGCGTCGACGGCGCGGGCGGCGCTCGCCGAGATCGTCGAGGCGGTCGGGGTGCCGGTGATCGTGCACTGCTGCGCGTCCGACGTCCCGTTGACACTGCTGCGGGAGGCGGGCGCCGCGGCCCTCGCGATCGATCTCGCGCTGGTCACCGACCTCGACCCGCTCGGCGAGGCGATCGACGCGGGGACGGCTGTCGTCGCGGGCGCGGCCGACCCCCGGCAGCCGGCGCCGCCGTCGGCCGAGGTGGCGAACAGGATCCGCGACGTGTGGAGCCGGCTGGGCTTTCCCCCGGCCCTGGCCGCCGAGCGGGTGGCGGTCTCCCCGGCGTGCGGTCTGGCCGGCGCCAGCGTGTCGGCGGCGCGGTCGCTGCTAGCGGCCTGCCGCGACGCCGGCCGCCGCCTGAAGGACGACGCCGAGGCGTAGCCCTCGCGTCCGTACCCCCGGGTCCGCGTCGATCTTGCAGTTGTGGTGCCAGGATTCGCCACAGTTTGTGCCGCTTCCTCCGCCACCACAACTGCAAGATCGACGCGATCTTGAGGGCGGGGCTTGCGCCGGGTGGCTAGTGGTGTTAGCTTTTTGGCTATGGCTACTAGCTACTTGAGTGTGGACGGCGGACGGATCGCGTACGAGGTGACCGGCGAAGGGCCGCTGGTGGTGTGCGTGCCGGGGATGGGCGACGTGCGGCAGGTCTTCCGGAACACCGTGCCGGCCCTGGTGAACGCCGGTTACCGCGTCGCGTCGATGGATCTTCGCGGGCACGGCGAGAGCGACGCGACGATGACCGAGTACGGCGACGCCGCGACCGCCCGCGACCTGCTCGCGCTCATCGCGCACCTGGGTGGGCCGGCGATCGTCGTCGGCAGTTCGATGGGCGCGGGCGTCGCGGTGATCGCGGCGGCCGAGGCGCCCGACGCCGTCAGCGGCATGGCGCTGGCCGGGCCGTTCGTGCGCAACGGCCCTGGCGGCGTCGCGAAGCTGATGGCCCGCCTCGCGCTGACGAAGCCGTGGGGGCCGGGCTTCTGGGCGTCCTACTACAAGAAGTTCTACCCGGGACGCCCGCCGGCCGACCTGGCCGCGCACATAGACCTGATCTCGCAGAGCATGCGCCGGCCCGGCCACTGGAAGGCGTTCCAGCGCACCGCGTTCGCCGGGCACGACGACGCCGCGGCGCGGGTCGACGCCGTGCGGGCGCCGGTGCTCGTCGTCATGGGGGACAAGGACCCGGACTGGAAGGACCCGGCGGCCGAGGCGCGCTGGGTGGCCGATGCGCTGCACGGCGAGCTTCTGCTCGTCCCCGGTGCGGGGCACTACCCGATGACCGAGTACCCGGAGACGGTCAACCCGGCGATCGTCACGTTCGCCGACACCGTGAGCGCGCGTGCCTAGGGCCGGCCTGTCGACGAGCGTGGTCGTGACCGAGGCGGCCGTCCTCGCCGACGAGGTCGGCCTGCCCTCGCTCACGCTGGCGATGGTGGCCAAGCGGTTCGGCGTCGCATTGCCCAGCCTCTACAAGCACGTGTCCGGGCTGGACGCGTTGCTGCAGAAGGTCTCGGCCGTCGCGACGGCCGAACTGGCCGACGAGGTGGCGGCCGCGGCCGCCGGGCGGGCGCGCGGCGACGCGGTGCGCGCGGTGGCGGCGGCCTACCGCGGGTACGCGCGCCGCCACCCGGGCCGGTACCCGGCGACGCAGCGGGTGCCCGACCCGGCCGACCCGGCGCACGTGGCCGCGGGGGAGAAGGTGGTCGGCACGGTGTTCGCGATCCTGCGCGGGTACGGTCTCGACGGCGACGACCTCGTCGACGCCGCCCGCGCGCTGCGCAGCGCCCTGCACGGCTTCGTCGTGCTCGAATCCGGCGGCGGGTTCGGGCTGCCGCGCGACATCGACAGGTCGTTCGACCGCATGGTGGCCGTGCTGGACGCGGGCTTCGACCGCTGGCCGGCCGTTCGTTAATCCGTTGCGCCGCAACATCGTCGGCTGCGATCTTTGATCCGGCCCCGGCGGCTTCAGAAGCAAGCGCCTCCACAGTGGACGCACTGGCGATCCAACCACGCTGGTCCATTGCCATCCTGGCGACCGATCCTTCACGTCGGATCCGATGCGGGGCCACCCTTTGCTTCACAGCCGGAGGTGAACCATGTCGAAGCGCACGGAAGTCACGGTCCGCAGCACGCACCGCGGCCTGCGGTACGTCGACGGTCGGTTCGACGCCGTGCTGGAGCCCGGCCGCTACGAGCTGCCCCGCGCGTCGGTGTGGCGGCGCCGGCCCACCGTCGAGGTCGTGCTCGTCGACATGCGCGAGCGCGAGTTCACCATCAAGGGCCAGGAGATCCTGACGGCCGACAAGGTCGCGCTGCGGGTCAGCATCATCACCCAGTACCGCGTGGTCGACCCGGTCGCCGCGGTCGAGAAGGTGGCCGGCTACGAGGACCGGCTCTACAGCGACGTCCAGCTGGCGGCGCGGCGTTCGCTCGCGTCGATGACGCTCGAGGCGATCCTGACCAACCGCAACCAGCTCAGCGAGGACATCCTCCGCGACGTCGAGGGTGTCGCCAGTGGCTACGGCGTGGCGATCCTGCGCGCCGACGTCAAGGACATCGTCTTCCCGGGCAACCTGCAGGACGTCATGAACCGCGTGCTCATGGCGCAGCGGCTGGCCGAGGCGCAGCTGGTCGAGGCCCGCACGAAGGCCGAGCGCGAGGCCCTGGAGGCCGGCTCGCGGGCCGACGCAGAACTGGTCGCCGCGCAGGCGCGGCGCGAGTCGCGCCGGCTGGCCGCCGAGGGTGAGGCGGAGGCGACGCGGATCCGCGCCGAGGCGGAGGTCGACGCGCTGCAGCGGCTTGCCGCGGCGGCGTCGGCGTACGCGGAGCACCCGGCGCTGCTGCGGGTGCGCGAGCTGGAGACGATGGGTGCGCTGGGCGCCAACGCCGAGGCGCGGCTGTACATCGGCTTCGACAAGCACGCCGACGGCCGCAATGTCGTACCCGGGCGATAGATTGCCTGCGTGAGCGATGTTGACGGGGTAACCGAGGTCTCGGCCGAACAGCGGGCGGCGGCGGGTGGTGAGCCGCCGCCCGAGGTTCGGGAGCGGGCGGCGGTGCTGGCCCAGGAGATCGACGAACACCAGTACCGATACCACGTGCTCGACTCGCCGATCGTCAGCGACGGCGAGTACGACGCGTTGATGCGGGAGCTGCAGCGCATCGAGGAGCAGTACTCGGCGCTGCGCACGCCCGACTCGCCCACCCAGCGCGTCGGCTATGCCTACTCGGCGCTGTTCACGGCGGTGACCCACGCCGAGCGCATGATGAGCCTTGACAACGCGCTCACCGAGGCGGAGCTCGACGCGTGGGCCGAGCGGGTCGAGCGCGACGCGGGCAGCGCCCCGAAGTACCTGTGCGAGCTGAAGATCGATGGGCTGGCGATCAACCTGACGTACGAGAAGGGCCGTCTCGTCAAGGCCGCCACCCGGGGCGACGGGCGCACCGGCGAAGACGTCACCCCCAACGTCCGCACGATCGGCGACGTGCCGGAACGGCTGGCCGGCGAGAACGTGCCCGCGCTCCTCGAAGTGCGCGGCGAGGTGTACTTCCCCGTCGCCGCGTTCACCGAGCTGAACGAGTCGCTCGTGGCGGCGGGCAAGGCCCCGTTCGCCAACCCGCGCAACGCCGCGGCCGGCAGCCTGCGCCAGAAAGACGCGAAGATCACCGCGAGCCGCGGCCTGCGACTGCTCGTGCACGGCATCGGCGCCCGCACCGGGTTCGAGCCGAAGCGGCAGTCCGAGGCGTACGAGGCGATGGGCGCATGGGGCCTGCCGGTGTCGACGCGCTGGAAGGTGGTCGACGACCTGGCCGGCGTGAAGGAGTACATCGCCGAGTACGCCAAGCGCCGGCACTCCATCGAGCACGAGATCGACGGCGTGGTCGTCAAGGTCGACGAGACGGCGATCCAGCGCCGCCTCGGCTCCACGAGCCGGGCCCCCCGCTGGGCGATCGCGTTCAAGTACCCGGCCGAGGAGGTCACCACCAAGCTGCTCGACGTGCAGACCAACGTCGGGCGCACCGGCCGGGTCACCCCGTACGCGGTGCTCGAACCGGTGCGGGTGGCCGGCTCCACCGTCACGTACGCCACGTTGCACAACCCGCAGGAGGTCGCGCGCAAGGGCGTACTGATCGGCGACACCGTCGTGCTGCGCAAGGCCGGCGACGTGATCCCGGAGATCGTCAGCCCGGTGGTCGACAAGCGCGACGGCAGCGAGCGGCCGTTCGTGATGCCGCCGAACTGCCCGTCCTGCGGCACCCCGATCGCTCCCGAGAAGGAGAACGACATCGACCTGCGCTGCCCGAACCACCAGCACTGCCCGGGGCAGCGGGTCGAGCGGCTGAGCTTCGCCGGCAGCCGCGACGTGCTCGACATCGAGGTCCTCGGTTACAAGGCCGCCTGGGCGCTTCTCGAAGACAAGGTCATCGCCGACGAGGGCGACCTGTTCGACATCGACGCCGCGAAGCTGTCCGGGTCGCCGTTCTTCGTGAACAAGGACGGCTCGCTCGGCAGCAACGCGGCGAAGTTCCTCGCCAGCCTGGCCGAGGCCAAGGAACGTCCACTGTGGAGGGTCATCCTCGCGTTCTCGATCCGCCACGTCGGGCCGAAGGCGAGCCGGGCGCTGGCGCAGCGGTTCGGCTCGATCCAGGCGATCGACGAGGCGAGCGAGGAGGAACTCGCGAACGCCGACGCGGTCGGCCCCACGATCGCGCGTTCCCTGAAGGAGTGGTTCGCGGTCGAGTGGCACCGCGACATCGTCGAGAAGTGGCGGGCCGCCGGCGTGCGGATGGAGGAGGAGCACGTCGAGACCGGGCCGCGCCTGCTCGAAGGGGTCACCGTCGTGGTCACCGGCACGTTGCCGACCTACTCGCGCGACCGCGCCACCGAGGAGATCGAGGAGCGCGGCGGCAAGGTGAGCGGGTCGGTGTCGAAGAAGACGGGCTTCGTGGTGGTCGGCGACTCGCCGGGATCCAAGTACGACAAGGCGGTTTCGCTGAAGGTGCCGATCCTCGACGAGGAAGGGCTGAAGGTCCTGCTGGCAGACGGTCCGGAGGCGGCGCGGGCCGTCGCGCAACCGGATCCGGCGGCCGCCGAATAGCGGTCGATCGCGTCACCGCCGCCCCGCCGCGGTCGTTCCACCTTCCGTGAATCGGGGCACATGGATGACGCGCGTGCGGGCCGGGCGCCGCGCCGCCCGCCGGCCGGCGGCCGCTGATCCGCTGACCGGCCTGCCGCCGCGGTCCGCGCTGGAGGCGTACGCGACTGCCGACGGCGTGGCCGTCGTCGTGCTCGACGTCGACGGGTTCCAGGACGTCAACGCGGCGCTCGGATTCGCGGCGGGCGACCGGTTGCTCGTCGACTTGGCCCGGCGGCTGGCCGCGTGCGGGCCGGCGATACTGACCCGGCTCGGCGCCGACCGGTTCGCCGCGGTGGTGCGGGCGGACCCGTCGGCGGGCGGCTGGCTCGCCGAGGCCGCGCGGCTTGCCGAGGCCGCGCGGCTTGCCGAGGCTGCGCGTGTTGCGACGGCCGCTCCCGCCGACCTGGATTCGCTTGCCCACGTGGGGATGGGCGTGTCCGTCGGCGTTGCCGCGCACCCGGAGCACGGCCGCGACGCGGCGACCCTGCTGCGCCGGGCCGAGCACGCGCTGCGGGAGGCAAAGGGGCGCGGCGACAGCCAGGTCGGCGTCCCGTCAAGCGGCGGGGTGGGTGGGGCGCATACCGCCGAGCAGTTGCGGCGGTTGACCGCTCTGCGCCGGGCCGTCTGCGACCCCACCGATCAGAGCATCCGGATGTACTACCAACCGCAGGTCGACCCGGGCACCGGCGCCGTGGTCGGGGTCGAGGCGCTGCCGCGCTGGCACCTGCGCGGACGGAGCCCGCTCGACCCGGCCGAACTGTTCCGCGGCGTCGAGACCGGCCCGGCCGCACGGCGCACCGGCGTCCCGCGGCTGCTGGCGGCCCGGGTGCTCGACGACGTGACCGCGCAACTGGCGCGGTGGGGCGACGCCACCGGCGAGCTGCGGGTGTCGGTGAACGTGACGATGTCGGACCTGGCCGGCCCGGACCTCGTCGACAGGCTCGCCGACCGGCTGGCGGAGCGCAGCCTGCCGGCGTCGCGTCTGCAGGTGGAGATCGCACACGGCGGACCCGGCGCCGATCCGCGCGCCGATCCGCGCGCCGATCCGCGCGCCGGGCTGGCGGCGGTGAGCCGGCTGCACCGGCTCGGCGTCTCGATCGCGCTCGACCACTTCGGTGGCGGCGCGGCGTCGCTGGCGATGCTGCGCCGGCTACCGCTCGCCGAGGTGAAGATCGACAGATCGTTCGTGCTCGGCGCGGCCACCGACGAGGCCGACGCCGCGGTGGTGCGGGCCGTCGTCGGGCTCGCCGGCGACCTCGGGTTGCGGACGGTGGCCGACGGCGTGGAGGACGAGCGCACGTGGCGTGCGCTCGCGCGCACCGGCTGCCTGATGCAGGGCTGGTACTGCGCGCGGCCGATGCCGGCCGAGCGGCTCGTCAACTGGATGGCGCTGTACCGCGACCGGTTGCGGCCGCAGCTCACGTGACCCGGATCCGGGCGCACGCGGTGGGACAAATAGACTCGCCGGGTGCGCCGCGCACGGCGACGACATGCAGAAGATCCGCTTGAGGAGGAGCCGTCATGGCCGCCATCTCCCGCGACGAGGTTGCGCATCTCGCGCGGCTGTCGCGCCTGGCCGTCACCGACGACGAACTGGACATGTTCGCCGGTCAGTTGGACGTGATCCTGCAGGCGGTCGCGCGGGTCAGCGAGGTCGCGGCGGCCGACATCCCGCCGACCTCGCACTCGGTTCCGCTGACGAACGTGTTCCGCGACGACGTCGTCGAGCCGTGCCTGCCGCAGGCGGAGGCCCTGGCCGGCGCACCCGACGTCGCGGACGGCCGGTTCCGCGTCCCGCGCATCTTGGACGAGGAGGCGTAGGCGTGAGTGATCCGACCAGGATGACCGCGGCGGACCTCGGCCGCGCCATCGGCGCGGGCGACCTGTCCGCTGTCGACGTGACCCGCGCCCACCTCGACCGGATCGCCGCCGTGGACGAGCGGGTGCACGCGTTCCTGCACGTCGACAACGAGGGCGCGCTGGCCGCCGCCGCGCGGGTCGACGCGGCGCGGGCGGCCGGCGAGCCGCTGGGGCCGCTGGCCGGCGTGCCCGTCGCGGTGAAGGACGTGGTGACCACGCGCGGGCTGCCGTCCACCGCCGGATCGAAGATCCTCGAAGGCTGGCGGCCGCCGTACGACGCCACGATCGTGGCCCGCATGAAGGACGCGGGCATGGTGGTCCTCGGCAAGACCAACATGGACGAGTTCGCGATGGGCTCGTCGACCGAGTACTCCGCCTACGGGCCGACCTACAACCCGTGGGACCTTACCCGGATCCCCGGCGGCTCCGGCGGCGGGTCGTCGGCGGCGATCGCCGCGTACGAGGCGCCGCTCGCGATCGGCACCGACACCGGCGGCTCGATCCGGCAGCCGGGCGCGGTGAC
>Ga0068869_100001535_pt1 | contig 13709 bp, 8 predicted proteins | sample KBSMisM52_FD_64676 | JGI IMG/M metagenome (GOLD analysis project Ga0068869, IMG submission 64676) | Miscanthus rhizosphere microbial communities from Kellogg Biological Station, Michigan, USA - KBS Miscanthus M5-2 | ecosystem: Host-associated > Plants > Roots > Rhizosphere > Soil ... | reverse complement strand
CTTGTCCTTAGTTGATCTAAATAAGTGGAGCAATATTGAAAAGACCGCGCTGGCGAAAGTCATCCGTGCTAAATCGGGTTCGGATGAGAGCAACTATTTGAAGTCCATGCAAAAGCACCGGCTACTCCGGAAAGAAATGATCCGGCTTGGCTCCTAGTTTTTGGCTTGTAGTAAGCCGCTCTCTGCTCGACGGTTTATGGGCAGGCAATCAGTGTGGTACCAAGGGCGCCGCCGTTGTTGACGGTCAGACGGAAACAGTTTCCCCCGTCGATGGCCCTAAGGATGAGACCCTTTAACTGCGTCGTGATAGCTACATCACCTCCTACCACTTGGAGCTTCGCGTTGGGAGTAGGAGTGTTAACACCAACATTGCCGCCTTCCATAACCGCGAACCTGCCTCCGGGAATGTTTGTGGCATCAATCTGGAAATCTCCATTGGCGGCGAATGACGCCACCCTCCCCCCAGCCAGGCTAGTTTCAACGCGAATCCCGACGTTCAAAGAATCAATAACGTGTAATTTATAGGTGGGGGCCGTTGTGCCAATGCCGACGTTGGTGTCGGATGCTCCGTTGACTCCGTTGATACCTCCAAGCACTAGTGAATTGCTCCGCGTAACCTGTGCGCGGTAGCCGAGAGCGGTGGCATTCGTAATGCCGGACACACCGTTACTCAGAGCACCGATGAAGGTATTGTTGTGCTCGGTCGAGTTGCTTAATCCGGCAAAGTAACCGAAGAAGGAGTTCTGGATGCCCAGCGTGTTAGTGCTTCCAGCAGAGCTGCCGAAGAAGGAGTTACCGGAGCCCTGAAGTTGGTTGAGGCCGGCTTCGTGGCCAAAGAACGAGTTGGCAGTACCTTGAATGTTTGAGTATCCGCTACGGTAGCCGAAGAAAGAGTTATGGGTGCCGGTACCGCCGTCAAAGTCACTAAAGTTTGATGCGCCTGCGCCGACGCCTACGAACGTACTTCTTAGTTCCTGAATGCTCAGCACCTTATTGCCCGCGATGTCGTATTGCGTTGCGTGGACATTGCCTGCCACTTGCAACTTCGCCACAGGGTTGCTGGTGCCAGTACCGATACCGACATTACCCACCGGATTTATAAACATCCGGACCTGGTCTGGCCCGGTCAGTAAAACGATCGAACCTTCGGCGCCAACTGGATTCGCAACGTTGCCCGTGGAGATTGAAAACAACCCGCGCTGGTTGGCAAGCGCTGTGTAGCTATTGCCGCGCATCGCAAAGTAAGGGCCGTTGTTGGCGAGGAATGCAGGGGCCGGGCTCGCGATTATCCCGATGGTGCTACTGCTGCTGTTGGTAGAAAGCAGGTTGGTGTCAACGCTCGAGTTGGCGGGCGCGGTCAGCTGCAAACCGTTACCGGTATCAACCACGATGGAGTCGCCAAGTGTGCCGGCGTTGTCGGTCCACTTTGAAAGCCGGTTCTGTGCGCCGGTGCCGGCCACATTAGGTACGAGCTTGCCGTCCTCGTCCTTACGCCCGCTTAGACCTGTCGTCTGCACTGTCCCATCCGCAAACTCCACCCCTTTGTCGAGACGCAGAGAGCCGCTCGAGCGAATATCTCCGGCCACCTCGAGCTTCGCCTGCGGTTTGTCCGTGCCAATACCAACATTGCCTTCGGGTGTGATTCGCGCGCGCTCGACGTCCTTGCCCGAGAAGAGATCGCCCGTGCGGAAGGTGAGCGCGCCCGTGCTCGAGGTCAACTGCCCCTCGGTGCCGTTGTGCGTGACAGCGGTGATCGCTTCTGCTTCAGTTTCACGGAGAATGGTAACTGCGGCATTGCCTTCTAGCGGGCCGATAGTCTGCTGCTGCGCGGCGGAGAGTTGGGCCGCTGCGCCAGCTTCGATGGTCGCCTTGTTGTCACTGAGCGTCACTACTCCGATTCGCTGGCTGAGGCGTCCAGACAGATTCTTTATTGTCAGCACGCAGGCGTAAGAGCCTGACGGCAATCGCTCGCCGGCCCCGTCCTGCAGGTTCCAATCCAGCACGTTGCCACCGTGCAATTCCGTGTCGAAGAGTTTCTGCGCCGCTGTGCTGTAAACCTCCAATCTGAGTTGGACTACTGAGCCCGGACTTACAAAGCGCACTCGCTCAGCGGTGACCGCGGCGGTTACCAGCGGGGCAACGAGCGTCGGCGCATCTGCTTCCCCAGGCTTTTGTATTGGCGTGCGACTTTCCTGCGTCAATGCAGTGCAGGCCAATACAAACACAAACAGACTGCTGCCTATCAGGCGCTTGAATGTAAACATCTTGCTCTCCTTTTGCGGGAAAAGACGCGGACCTGTAATCCAAATCTGACTAGAGCGGGCAATTATCGGAAGGATCCCAGGAGGTAAGAAACGGATACTACATCTTGCAAACCTATGGGCTATTCGATGCTGGTAACATACGCCTGCGTGTCAGGACGGTCAACCAGTTGACTCTACTCGGCAGGATGTTGGGCGCTGCTCTCGCGCTTGCATGCGCGCATTCCAATCAGAATTTTCGAGTACTGGACAACGCCTCGATCTTCCTGCGAACCGATCCGCCCCACGAACCGCTAGAGTGTCTAACTATCGCCGGCGCTTATTCAACAAAAGCGATTCAAGGCGCCGCAAGCGATTCTCCAGATCAGTAATCTGCTGTGCCTGACTTTTTAGTTGCTGCGCCTGAGACAGGATGTGACTCTCCTGTTTCTGCACTTCATTCAACAGCATTGTGCTTAGCAAATGATAGCGGACCGTTTGCGGTTTTCCGTCAGTTCCAAACGAAACCAGATCAGGATAGACCTTCGCCACTTCCTCAGCGATCAATCCATACTGGAGCGTTTGATCTCCGGCAGCGTATTCCGGCCGATAGAGAAATGTCACCGGTCGCAACCGCATCAGATTGCTGCTGGCATCGCCCATGCTGCGGATGTCTTTCTTATACCGCCGCGACGATACAATGATTCCCAATTGGCCGTTGGAGTTAACTACGACGGAACTGGACGGATTCACATTAACCCCGTTGATGCCGGCAATAAAGGTTGCAGTTTGGGTTCCTTCCGTGCCGATGCGAATGGTATTGGACTCCTCCGCGCCGGCGTTGGCCAGGTAAATATTGTTATTGCCTGTTACCAGGTTAAGACCAGCCACGCTGCCGATCACTATGTTGCCGCTCCCGGTCGAATTCGCCGATGCCGCCATTTCGCCAAAGAAGGAGTTGTTACTGCCATTAGTGTTTGAGCCGCCCGCATTCGCGCCAAAGAAAGCATTGTTTCCGCCCATCGTATTAACGTCGCCGGCCAGACTCCCAAAGAAGGAGTTGTTGTTGGCTACAGTCACGGCGCCGGCACTTCTTCCAAAGTAAGAGTTGTCGGTATTGGTGACGTTCGCGGCGCCGGCTTCCGCACCAAAGAAGGAGTTATTGGTGCCGGTCGTATTACCGTGGCCGGCGGAAACTCCGAAGAAGGAGTTACAGCAACTAGTTGTATTATTTTGACCGGCGGAGGCGCCGAAGAAGGAGTTGAATGAGCCTTCCGTATTGAAAGACCCGGCGCCCCGGCCAACGAATGTGTTGCTGGCACCGATGGTGTTTGCCTGGCCCGTAAAACCTCCGACGAATACATTGTCAGTTCCGGTCGTATTAGCCCTGCCTGCACTGAACCCAAAGAATGAATTAGCGGCGGCGGTGTTATTAAAACCAGCTTCAATGCCGAAAAATGAATTGTTGATGCCAGTCGAGTTGAAGTACCCGGAAGCTGTACCGAAGAAAGAGTTGCCGGTACCGGTTGAATTAAACTGGCCGGCTGATGCGCCGAAGAACGAGTTGCTGTGGCCGGTGGTATTAGCTTCGCCAGCCTGATTGCCGAAGAATGAGTTGGCGCTTGCAGTTGGACCAAAGGTTGAGGCGCCGGCGCGATAGCCGAAGAATGAGTTGTAGCCGCCCTCGTTGTTTGAGAAGCCCGCGGCCAGGCCGAAGAATGAGTTGAAGGTACCGGTGGTATTGCTGAAACCAGCGTTTTGACCGAAGAAGGAATTGTTGCTGGCGGTGTTATTTCTACCGGCTTGATTGCCGAAGAAGGAATTGAAGTTGCCCGCGCCATTGGCGAAACCTGCATCCGTCCCAACAAACGAGTTGCCACCGCCGGTTGAATTAGCATTGCCGGCATTGGAGCCAAAGAAGGAATTGCTTTGGCCTGTTGTTGTCGAGTAGCCAGCATTGAATCCGAAAGCTGAGTTATTTCCCCCGGTGCTGTTGAAGTAGCCGGCTGCCTGGCCGAAGAATGAGTTGCAGCAGCCAGTCGTATTTTGACTGCCGGCAGTGTTGCCGAAGAACGAGTTGCTGTTGCCGGTTGAGTTATTACTGCCCGCTGAAGCTCCGAAGAAGGAGTTGAGACTACCGGTTGTATTTGAGCTACCGACATTGCCTCCGAAAAACGCGTTCTCATTTCCGGTGGTGTTAGCAAAGCCGGCGCCGTTTCCAAAAAACGCATTGCTGTTACCGGTCGTGTTCGCCTGACCAGATCGATAGCCGAAGAAAGAATTGAAGCTGGCGGTATCACTTTGGCCTGAGAAATCACCGAAGAAAGAGTTTTGGTTACCGGTTGTGTTCGCGAAGCCAGCCCGGTTGCCGAAGAATGAATTACCGCCACCCGACGTATTGGACTGGCCGGCTTGCGCGCCGAAAAAAGAGTTTTCAATCCCTGAAGTATTCGAGCTGCCGGCACCAGTGCCGACGAAAGTATTGTTGGTTCCGGCGATACTGAAGACCCGATTGCCGCCGATATTGTATTGCGTGGAGGTGTTGATGTTTCCCACGACGTCGAACTTCGTCCCGGGCGTAGTAGTGCCGACGCCGATATCGCCGCTCGGTTTGATCACCATCCGCACTTGATCTGCTCCCGTAAGGAACACAATCGTGCCGTCATTGCCTACCGGTCCGGCGACACTTCCTGCTGACATTGAGAATAACCCACGCTGGCCCGGTATGCTCGAGTAACTGTTTCCGCGCATTGCGAAGTAGGGTCCATTGAGGGCGCTGAACGAGGGAGTTGGAGAGGCAATCATTCCCGTGGTGCGATCGAAGCCATTAACAAAGATCAGATTTGTATCCACACTCGCATTGGGCGCCGCCGTCATCTGAATGTTGGTACCATGGTTGACTATGTTGCCGCCGGCTTCGGAGAGTAGCGAGTCGCCGAGCGTGCCGCTGTTGTCGAGCCACTTAGCCAGCCGGTCCTGCGTGCCGGATCCGGTGGCATTAGGAACCAGGTTGCCGTTTGCGTCCTTGCGTCCGCTGAGTCCCGTCGTCTGCACCGTGCCGTCTGAGAACTCGATTCCTTTAGTCGTACGTATCGAGCCGGCCACATCCAGTTTTGCCTGCGGTTTGTCTGTCCCTATCCCGAGATTACCTTCTTCCGTCAAACGCATTTGTTCCTTGTCAGAGCCACTGAGGAAATCTCCCAGCCTGAAGGAGAGCGCGCCGGTCGTGCGTGCTACCTGACCATCAGCGCCATCATGTGCGACGACGGTTAGATGTTCCGCCTCATTCTGCAGGCGAACGGTGAAGGTGCCGTCACTTTCCACCGGGCCGATAGTCTGCTGCTGGGCCTGGGAGAGTTGGGTCGGTTCAACTGGTGCGACCGATGCACCTTCCCCGTTGACTGCCATCAGTCCTACACGCTGGCTCAAACGTCCGGACAAACTCTTGATGGTTAACACGCAGGCGTATGACCCAGGCTGAAGCCGCTGGCCGGAGCCGTCCTGCAAATGCCAATCAAGTACGTTGCCGCGCAGTTCAGTGTCAAATAGTCTCTGTCCTGCTTCGTTGTAAATCTCCAGCCGCAGTTGCACCACACTGCCGGGGCTGACGAAGCGTATTCTGTCAGCGGTGGCCGTCGCTGTTACCAGCGGCCCTTCAAGCTTCGCAGCGTCGACCAAAGCGCGACTTTCCTGAGCCAACGCGAGGCCCGCGAGAACAAAGATAAAGAGACTGCTGCCAATTAGACGCTTGAATGTAGACATGATCATCTCCTTCGGTGGCAAAGCTGGGGAATCACTTGCGAGTTTTAGGGGGGCCGAACTAACCGAGGGGGATCCCGCTGATAGTGAGATGGGCGTCTGGTTAACTGTCAGCCAGGTCAGCAATTCGGTGTGCGGCTAAGATACTGCGAAGGAACAAAAACGGTCAATTATTTATCGCGTTGTGGATTGATTGAACGTGTCCCTTGGCCTGGTTGGGTCACGGCATTCGGATCGAGTTCTAATTATCTTCAGGAGCACGCCTGCAGTCGATTCTCCAGAATCTTGTCCGCTGTGAGGTTTTCCAGTTTCTTAAAATACTCAGCTCGTTTGTCCAGAGCCTTCATCGGAACGAGGCCGACAATCTCGGTGCTAAACACCTCGACGCCCAACCGCGCGGCCTCAACGCTCACGGCCTCATAAGCCTGAGCCATGCCGGTCGCTTGGTAATTCACCAGGTTCATGGAGACCTGCACGAGCCCTCGGGTCGACAACTCAAATCCGAGCGCCTTAACAAAAGGTAAACCACCATGTCGCGCTCTGACAACACGGGCGATAGCTCTGGCTATCGAAACGTCACGGCTCTTCAAGTTCACATTAAACGCGATTAGAAATGGCCGAGCGCCGACAGCGATCGCCCCCGCGCTCTCATGAACCATTAACGGTCCAACGTCGGGAGTTCGCGCGGGTTCCACTGCGATCTGTTCACGTAACAACTCCAGCGCGCCGCGTCGGACGTCCTCGAGGTTGACCCGATCAGGTTTCAGCGCCGCACGTTCATAAAAGAAAACCGGAATCGAAAGCTCGCGCGCGATGCGTTCCCCGGCACTGTGCGCCAGGGCTACGCAATCATCCATCGTCACGCCGCTGATGGGAATGAAAGGCAACACGTCGGTAGCGCCGAGGCGTGGATGCACGCCCTGATGTTGCCGCATGTCGATTAGCTCAGCAGCCAGTTTGACGGCTGCGAAAGCCGCATCGACAACTCTTTCGGGAGACGCTACAAAGGTGATGACGGAGCGGTTGTGATCGGGATCGACGTGCTTGTCCAGCAGGCAGGCAGTCGGAATAGAAGAGATTGCATGCGCCAGTCGCTCAACCGTTTCCGTCTTGCGGCCCTCGCTGAAGTTTGGTACACACTCAACAAGATTGCCGAACGCTGATTGCTGATCGCGGATTTGAGTGTTCTCCATTGAACTTTTAGCTTAACATTGGGCTGGAGAGTCGCCAATCGGCAATCAGAAATCAACAATCCGCAATCGTAATGGCTGACCGTTTCATCGAAAAGCACAAGACAGCCTGGCAGCGTCTCGAAGATCTGCTCAAGTTGCTTGACGGCACTTCACTCCGCCGGCTGCACCGAGAAGAGGTGCGCGAGCTGGGGAAAATATACCGTCGCACTTCCTCCGATCTGGCAGTGGCACGCGCGGAGTCGCGCGATCCTCGTCTCATCAACTATCTGAACAGCCTCGTCATTCGCGCGCACGGACGCATATATCAGGCTGATGCGCAGGGCGGCTCGCGTATCACTTCGTTTTTCGCGCAAGACTTGCCACAGACGTTTCGTCGCACCTGGCGTTACACCGCAGTTGCCTTCAGCGTTTTTGCCTTGTTCTCGGTCATCGGGTTTTTAGGCACTAAGTATGATCCGGAGTTTTCCGAGTTAGTAGGCGTGTCGCCGTCGTTTCGCGAGGTCTACATCGAAACGAAAACTCACTGGTGGGAAGATCTGAACGAAGCTAACCAGGTAGGCGCCAGCGCGATTTTCACGAACAACATTCAGGTAACGATTTACACCTTCGCGTTTGGCGGAGTGTTTGGCGTAGGCACTTTGTTTTATCTCGCTTTCAACGGCGCCACCATCGCCGCGGTGCTGTCGTTAACTTATCGCGCCGGTTTTGGCAATGACCTGCTCACCTTTATGGTTGCGCACGGCGTAATTGAACTGTCGTGCATCTTCATCGCCGGCGGAGCCGGCCTATTGATAGGGAGCGCGATGGTTATGCCAGGAAATCTATCGCGAGCCGACGCGTTGAAAAGCCGTGGCAAAGATGCGGTTCGTTTGATGATGGGAGTTGCGGTGCTGCTTGTGGTAGCCGGAATAATCGAAGGATTCATCTCGCCGGCGCCGATCAACCCGAAAATCAAGTTCAGCATCGGCGCGCTCACCGGCCTGGCGCTTTATTCTTACCTGTTGCTCGCTGGCCGAGATCACAAAGCTAACGAGGGCACAGCATAAATTTGCAGAACCAAAGAGCGGGGCAAGCCCGCCTTCCTCACCCCGAGCCTACTGCACTTGAGTGTTTTGAAAATGAAGGAGCGGCTTTCAAACTTGATTAGCCGAACAAGCGAGAAGTCTCTCAGGTCAGGAAGGCGGGCTTGCCCCCGCTCTTCCTGAGTTGTTTACAAGAGCCCGCGCTCTTTTACCTGCAAATATTTTTCTAAGATCGCAGGCGCAAGCGCCGCCGCCGTCACATCGAGCGCAAGTCCTCCCTGCGATTCGACCAGACGGAGCGCCGCCTCCCGCAGGTAGATAATCTCTTCAGCTACCGACTGAGTAAAAAGATCATGGGAGTCTTCCGGTGCAGTGCTCACCACAGCCCTGAGGTCGCGATCCGCGATCGTTACCACCAGCGGCAGATGTCTCGGACGCAGCAGCCGCAAAGACGTCAACAGCTCCTTCGAACCTTCTTCATCAACGAGGTCGGTAATAACAATAACTAACGAGCGCCGCTTGCTGTTTGCGGCAATATACTCAAACGCATGCGAGTAAGACGGTTCGATCATTTCCGGCTCGACTGAGTAGAGCGCCTCGAGCGCGGCATCCATATGATCATGCCCGCGACTCGGCGGCAGGAACGCCTTGATCTTACGGCCAAACACGAGCAACCCGGCGTTGTCGCCGGCTCGAGCGGCCGCGGACATGAGTGCCAGCGCGGCGTGAACCGCGGAATCGAGTTTGGTTTCCTGTTCAATGCGCGCGGTCATCAGTCGGCCGCCGTCGATGGCGATCAAAATCGTCTGATCGCGCTCCACCTGATATTGCCGCGTCGTCAACTTTCCCCGTCTGGCTGTCGCGGACCAGGAGATGTGTCTGAGCTCATCGCCGCGCACATAATCGCGCAACGATTCAAACTCACGACCTTCGCCACGCCATGATGTCTTTCGATGCGAAGCAACCAACGAACGCGCTCCCAGCGCTTTTAACTCCGCTTCCCGGGCGCGCCTCATGTTTGGATAAACTTTGACGGCGGTTACGGCTTCGCCCACGCGCGTTTCACACCAGACCAGATTCAAACGCGAGAGGAAACGAACCACTATCTGACCAAACTCAAACCGGCCCCGCTTGGGCGGCGTAAGACCGTAGACCAACGCCGCAGAAGTTTGCCCCTCAATGCGCAGGTGCGCCTCGCGCAAACCCGACAGTTTCATTTGCGGCGGATACTCGTCTTTTAACTGGAGAGAAATAGCGTGTGGTTGCGCGTTTTGCACATTGATGTGGACCTCGTTCTCCGCGCCGACCGCGAAGCGTCCACTGAATTCACGCGTGATGCGAACGCCTTTGGGAAGTTGACTCAGGCGCGCATCGATTATCGCCAGGGCAATCAAGGCGAGGTCGTAAGCAAAGGCAACCCAACGAAGCCAGGGTCGTCCCCAGGAGAGCGACAGAATAATCAGGCTGGCGGCAACCAGGAGATAAAAGAGTTTAGTGAAAACAAAGCGCATCTTTTGGGTTTGGTGACCTGTCACCGCTTTGGCCGTCGCGAGCTGTCGCGACCATCGTCAGAACTGAACTGAAAAAAGTGCGCTTCAAGCCGCCCAGGATCAAGGCAGTGACAGGTCACCGCACTCCAAATCTGGTTTCAGGCTAAGGACCGCCGAGGATCTTTACGACAAACCGGCAACCACATCGGTCACACTTTGTCTCGGTTAAAGAATTTGGCTGGGTAGCGCCACACTGCGGGCAGGTAACGGTCGCCCACAATCTGCGGCCCGGAGCAGGGTCTTTGCCGCCCGCGCTACTGAAATCATCACGGCTTAACCGATGGAAAATCGGTGTCATTATTGTGAGAGCCGCAACCACTATCGACAGGGTTCCGATTAGTCGAAAACCCAAATCGCCGCTCGGCTCGAAATAGATAGTCATCACAATGAGTACGGCGAGAGTGTAAACCGCAGTCAGCGTTACTAATTTGGCCCAGCCAAAGCGTGGCGCTAATTTCGCCAGCGACAACAAGCAGGCATGAGTTGTTGCGGTAGCAAGAACACCAGTAGAGGCAGTAAATTTCCAGTATTGTTCGCTATGAGGTTCGATCCAAATGCCACTGATTATCAGCAGCGCCGCCAATACTGCCAGCACTATGCCAAGCAACGGCAATTCTTTCTGACCTCGACCCTCCCATAGCGCTCCGGCAGCCAGCGCGCCAATGCTGGCAGCTGAAATCGTGAGCGTGGTCAAAATAATTCGCATTTCAAAGTCGCCGAAGTGGCCGGTAAGGATGGCAAGGATCCCCAGGGCTGCGCTGAGCGCAACGGAGACAATCAAAAACCACAGTGAGACTTTTTTGGGACTCATGGAATGCAAGAGTTCGGAGGTCAGAGTTTAGAGGTCAGATAATTCTCATCTCTGACCTTGCGGGCGCGCGCGTAACTTCTGACCTCTGACTTCTGTTCTCTGACCTCTGTTCTCTATCTCGGCACTTCCGCGCTCTTCAAAATATCAGTGATCACAGCATCAGGCGTGGCGCCATCGAGTTCTGCTTCGGCACGCAGGGTTAATCTATGACGCATGACCGGACGGGCTACGTCGCGCACGTCGTCTGGCGTTGAAAACTCGCGGCCGCGAATAGCAGACAGCGCTTTCGCGCAAAGCAGCAGCGCCACGGAAGCACGCGGGCTCGCGCCATAATGAATGAAGGGATGGGTACGCGTGCGACGAACCAAATCAACGGCGTAATGCTGTACCCCGGGTTCCATGCGCGTTGTGCTTACTTCGCGACGGCAACGGGAAATAGCATCTGCGTCGGCCAGTGGTTCGACGTTGACGTCGTTCAAACGGCGGGAGTTGAAACCGGCATCCCAGTTGGCTACCACTTGCCGCTCGTGATCTTCACCCGGATAGTCGAGCAGAATCTTGAGCATAAAGCGGTCCAGTTGCGCTTCAGGCAGTGGATAGGTTCCTTCATACTCGATCGGATTTTCCGTAGCCAGCACTGTAAAGATTGGCGAGAGCGCGTGGCGATCACCGTCAATAGTAACCTGCCGTTCTTCCATCGCTTCAAGCAGCGCCGCTTGCGTCTTTGGCGGCGTGCGGTTGATTTCATCGGCCAGCAGGATGTCGGTGAAGATGGGCCCTTGTCGCAAATTGAACGTTGACGTAGCAACGTTAAAGACGTTGGTACCGGTGATGTCAGAAGGCATCAAATCGGGCGTGAATTGTATGCGGCCGAAGTTAGCATTGATTATGCGCGCCAGCGTTTTCACGGTAAGCGTCTTGGCGGTGCCGGGTACACCTTCGATCAATGCATGGCCTTCCGCGAGTAGAGCGATCAGAATTTGTTCAATCGGTTCATCCTGACCAACTACAATTTTGCTCAGTTCGCGCCGGATGTGGTCGACAGTAGAGGAGACGTATTCAATCATGTTGTTTTTGAACTGACTTTGGATTTCGTTGCTCGAATGTTTTTAGAGCTTTGAACTAACTACAAAGTTCAAAGATCAAAGTACAAAGATGTGCTTTCGTCAAATATTTTGTGCCGTTTGTTTCACTTCGCGCGAACGCATGCGCAGGCCCAACGTAATTTCAACTTCGCGCAATCGCTTCACCAGCTGAATTGATTGACGCTCGCTGATGGCGCCGCCATTGATCGCTTCTTCAGCCTGCGACATCAATGTATCGAGCTGATGGGCCTTTATCGTCGAGCGGGCCGCTATTCGTTCGGCGATCACGCGTCGCGGACTGTTGTAGTCAACGCCGGCGTAACGCGCCAACACTCTTCGGGTCCGCGAATAGATATTTTCGATCGCCAAATCGTAAGCGCGCGCGCGTTGTTGCAGCTCGGCCATTGAAGCCACAAACTCTAGGCTCGACCGGCGATCGGGTTGCACCAGCGGCAACGGACGCGCAAACCTGCGGCCGCGGGTCCAGATCATAAGCAGGATCAAAAGACCTATCTGACCGCAGATGGCCAGTACGGGTGTGCCTTCAAAGTATCCGACAAACGGGTTATGGCTCGCGCCGTGCCCCTGATGAAATTCATCGAAGGCAACCAGTCCCTCCGAAACGGCCAGGATATTCGTCGTGAGCCTAAGATTGTCCTTGAGACCAATGCCACCATTGGCGACGATATAAGGATCGCCGAGCAAAACTATTCGGCCCTTACCGTGCGGATAATCAACCAGCAAAGGTGCTTTCGAGGTTGCCAGGTGAACTACGGGAGCGGGAGAAGCACTTGTTGACGTTGCGGCTATTACAGTTGGGCCGTTGCCGGAATTGACTGTCGGCGGTTCCTCGAAATCTTCGTTGGAGTTATCACCATGACCGGTCTGTTCGTTAGCCGAAATCTTAGGGCCCGTTTTCTCTTTTTCTTCCTTGCTCAACTGGAAAAACTTAACTGCCGCAAAGTATCGCGACGGCATTACCAGCTCTACATCCTGAGTGAGCAAGGTAGGCTGCGACGGCTCGAGCGGCTTCACGCCTTCAGTCATTTGATCTGCTTGCGCCGGATCCGCGGAAATAGCGAAATCAAGGAACTCGGTGGTCACCTTCCATTCTCCGGAGCGCGGGAGCAATTGTTCGTCGGGCCGCCGATCAATGATCACGAGACGGCCGCCGCGTTCAACCCAGAGCAGCAAAGTCTGAGCTTCCTCTTCGTCAATGGAAACGCGCGGCCTGCCGACGATTACGAATGTCCGCACTTTGTCGCCGCTGGTGCCCAGCAATTTATCCGGCGGTTCTCGCCAGCGCATCACCGGATAGCCGGATTCGTTTAGGAAGTCGTGAAGGGCGCGCGTCCCGGTGGCCCCCGAGTTGTAGGTTGACCGGTTGGGCATCAGCTCGGAATCGTGCTGTTTCTCTTCGGTAACGTAGGCTGCGGAATTGATCGCAACCAAAATGCCGATCGCCAGCACTATCGTTAATATTATGCCGAGACGGTGACGCATAATTTAGAACTTTGTACTTTGAACTTGGAGCTTTGAACTTTGTACTTTGAACTTTGAACTTTGTACTTTGAACTTTGGTCTTTGGTCTTGTGAAACGAATCGGCAAGCTAAAAACTCAAAGCTCAAAGTACAAAGAACAAAGTTCAAAGGCCAAAGACCTAAGACCCAAGACCAAAAGACTGACCTGCATTTCATTTCAGCGCCTGATTGTAACCAGCGCGAAATGTCACCCAGTCGTTTTCGGTTGCCCGCGCCAGACCATACCAATGAAGTTCAAAACTGTCGGTCAGTTGTTTCACATTATGGTAAAGCGGTTCAATTTCTCGCATCGCGCGCAGGTAGTCACGATTTGTTTTGTACTGCGCCAGACTAATGACCTTCCGGTCCCCCAACTCGACCAGCAGCGCGATGTAAGCCCGGCGTATCGCCGCGCGCAGCTCGCCTCTTCGCGCCAGGGCCTCCGCCTCTGACAGCAAGTCAAACGCGGTTTGGTCAGGCGCGAGAGTTTCTCCCAACACGATCCGGGCCTTCTCTTTGCGCTTCTTT
>Ga0068869_100001533_pt1 | contig 13712 bp, 8 predicted proteins | sample KBSMisM52_FD_64676 | JGI IMG/M metagenome (GOLD analysis project Ga0068869, IMG submission 64676) | Miscanthus rhizosphere microbial communities from Kellogg Biological Station, Michigan, USA - KBS Miscanthus M5-2 | ecosystem: Host-associated > Plants > Roots > Rhizosphere > Soil ... | reverse complement strand
AGGTGAGACCAGAACCTCAGACGTTACCGGACAGAACACTCAATCCATTTCAGTAGAAGTTCCAGCCGCACAACTGCCAGTCGGACAATATGCCGTGACACTCTCAACTCTAAATGCCGGCGGCGCAGGGCAACGAATCCCCGGTAGTTATTATTTTACAGTTGAATAGTCGTTATGCCTGAGTGGTTCGCTTTGCTTTTCGGTGGAAGTGCCACCACAGAGCGACTGCCATGAGTCCGCCTAAAGCGACGATCGAATAAATTAACGAGGGCAGCAGACTAGTCTCTCGCGGCGTTACCTTAATGACCTGGCGATAGTCTCCCTGCAACGTGAAGGCCGCCCAGTAGTAAGGCGCGCGCCATTGTGGTTGTTCGCGAATGCTGTTCTGCGCTGCGCGTAAGGCAGCGGCCGGTGTCATACCTCCTTGAAGCATGTTGGCGTAGAAATGTTTCATCAGTTCAGCTGTCGCTTCGTCGTCCACCTTCCAAAGGCTAGCCACCACGCTGGCCGCGCCTGCGTACATAAACCCGCGCGTTAGTCCAATCAGACCTTCACCGCGCACATCTTTGCCAAGCCCCGTGCGGCAAGCACTCAACACCACCAGATCGACTGGGGCATGAAGACTATAGATATCCTGCAGTCCCACAAAACCATTCTGGGCATGTCCATCGCGATCGACCATAGATAGAAACAGTCCCGACCGTTCGGGTCGCTTGGGGTCAAGGATCCCGTGGGTGGCGAAGTGTAGAATCGCGTATCTGTTCAAATCCGCCGCTGCTAATTTTTCACGACTCGCATCAAAGCCGGTGGCGACGAAACTGTCTGGACCTGCCAAGTCGCGCAAATTGGATAACTCAATTTTTGAATAGAAGAGCGGCTGAATGCTGACGGGATCGAAAGTGTCTCCAGCGGGTTCGATATCGCGCAAGGCAGGTTGCGCTCCTTCGCTTTCTAACGGTCGGGCCGAGGCCACGTATTCATTGGGGTTCGTCCCCCTGTGTTGCGCATAGTTTGAGGCGAACACTGGATCACCGAATGCGGCTAATACGTTTGTAGGAGCTTGCCGTCGCGTTCGCTCCTCGCCTAATTGTTCCAGGATAGATGCGGAAGGAGCATTGATGACCTCGGTGGTGGCGACGAGCGGCTCATCGCTGGCGGATGAGGCCGGCATAATCTGAAACGGAATGTAATTTAGCACGCCATCCGAAACCACGATCACGCGCCTCTTGTTCAGTTTGGCGGCAACCGGCGACAGAATCATTTCGCTTAATTCCTGTGTCGCGCGCTTGAGTTCGTTGTCTGTCTTGCCGTCGCCAGCGGCTGTTAGAAGTTGATAAACTTTTTGCCCGGCTTCGTTAATTCGCGTTAGCGGCGGTAACTCATAGCTCTGGATATCATTTCGAGTTACCGCCCAAACGTAGCTGTGTTCAGATCCGAGACTGTATTCGAGCAACACAGTCTGAGCGTCTGCTACAACTTGCTCTTGAATCTGTTGCAAGCTCAGCGTAGTCGGTCGCGTAATTCGCTCATATGACGGATAACGCGTCCGGATCGTATCGTTGATTTGCTTATACTCTCCGTCCAACCGAGCGAGTTCGGATTCCAACTCATCCAAATCTTCTTTCTTATAAGTCCTGGCGAGCAGCGCGACCTTTGAATCTTCCTTAACGCGGAGCGACTGGCGTAGCGCCTGCTCCCGCTCGGCCAGTTGCGGATCAAGGCCGGCAATAAGATTCGTTTGAGTCATGCGCAACAACTCTCGGAGCGATCGCGCCTGCGATAACTCATTGGTTTCGAAAGCTTGAACATCCAGGCCCTGTTGAGGTTGGGCCTGATGCTTGCGCATCAGGCATTCAATGTATCCTTGATAGCGCTGATGCACGGTGGCTGAAAAGGCTGCGGTCAAGTCGCTGCTGGTCGGAGCTCGGCGAACATCTTCGGTGGCTTCAATAGAACGGCGTAGGAACTCCTCCGCTGCGTCATAGTTTCCGCTCTTTAGTTCCAGCCGCCCCAATTCATAACAAACGGCGGCTTCGTTGACTCGATCCGAAATTCGACGAAAGGTGGCCAAAGACTGTAGGTAAATCTTCCGCCCGCGTTCGAGCTGTCCTTGCTCGTAATAAACGTGCCCCATCAGTCCCTGAACGCGTGCCGCTTCCATGGGATTGACTGCTTTTTCATAAATGGCGAGTGCCGACTGAAGGTAGCGTGAGGCGTCGTCGTACTCACCGGTCTTGAGGTAGACCATACCGATGCATTCGTAGCTCTGGGCCGCCTCGAGACTGTTCTTATCGACATCGAGCAGCGCTTGATTGAATTGATTGAGGGCTGCCGGATAATCGCCTAACAAGTAATAGGTGGTTCCCAACCCCCAAACGGCATAGTTTATTAAGTGAGGGTCTTTCGTGAGACGGTAATACTCCAATGCTCGCTGATAGTGAGAGACACCGTTTTCTGGCAACCCGCTTTCATTAAAAGCGTCAGCGAGTCCTGCGGCAATCTGGCCTGCCTTCTCCGGCTCGTCCTTGTCCTCGACAAACCTCTGAGCCTGGCTGAGAAAGGAGATGCTGTTTTGCCAGTCTCCTTTTCGGAACTCGATAATACTTAGATTAATCAGAACGCTCGCCATTTCGAGCTGATTATTGGCGGCTTGCCAGAGCTGTAGAGCTAATTGATATTGTTGCGCCGATTCGAACAGCATGTTTTGCGCGAGGTAACAACGCGCTATCTGTGAGTGGGTACGGGCAAGACCGCGCTGGTCCCCTAGACTTTCCCAAGCCGCTAACGCGGACTGAGCGGTCGTCAACGCAATGGCGTGGTTATCGTAGTTTTGTACATCGCTAAGAGTCAGCAGCGCTTCAGCCTTGCCCGGAACATAAGCCGACTGTTCAATCAATTCCAAAGCCTGTCGCAAACGTTCCTCGGCTTCGGGTTTCTTCTGCAGCACCAGATAGGCAGCCGCTAGTCCATTGAGAGCATCGACCCGTACCTCGGGAGTGCTTCCCGAGGGAACCAGGTCGAGCGCCCTTTGGTGACTTTCGATCGCTTTGTGAGGGTCGTTCAGAGCCTGTTGGAGACGGCCGGCGCGGGTGAGCACCCGAGCAGCTTCAACTTTGTCGTCAACACTCAAGAAGATACGCGCAGCATCTTCAAGTTTCTGCAACGCCTCTTGCCTCGCAGATAGGGTTGAAGCATTGTCATCGGCTTCGATGGCGAGTTGCCTCGCCGACTGTGCCACATCCGAGTTTCCAGGCGTTTGGGCGGTAACCGGCAAACATGACACCAGACACAGTAGTAGCCAAAGTCGCCTGGTGCCACGCTTGTTCGGGTAATACTCAATCACTGGTTTGGTGGTTTATAAGCCCGTGAAGTCCTTCAAGCATTCCCACTGTCACCTGCGTTTGCTTCGGATAATTCTTAATCGAAGCGCAGCCGCAATCGTCGTCGCCGGTCGGATCCTTGCTGCCGCCCTTACCGGTCGTATCTTTTGGCCCGGCCTTGAGTTGTCCGCTGGCGTTGAACACAATGCCAGTGATCGCTTCCAGCAAATCGGCGTCCGACACGTTTTCATTCTCATCGTCAAGCCTTGGGATTACTCCACTTGCAGCAAGCGCCGAAGCGTCGAGATCGCCACGTGTCTGCCGGACGGTTGATTTGAAGTATTGTTTAAGAAACGACATCCAACATGGTTGGATTGGGTCGCCTTTGAAATCGATAAGATTGTAGTCGGCATACTGAACGTCCCACATCTTGTTTCCAACCGGTTCGGTCCAGGGGAAGAAAATGGAAAGCCCGCGCGAATATTGATAGGTTGGCCCGGCACATTCAGAACGAACAATCAGCCTGCCATCATCATTTCCTTCGAGACCCCTCGTCAGCAGGCCGGGGACAAACGCGCCGCCGCTTCCGTTGTTAGGTTTAAGTTTTCCAATCATAACTTCACAGGCCTCCCGGATCTTCTTTATGCCGGGCTCACCATCTCCAACCGCGGTGCAGGACTGGTGGAGGACCATGCAGAAATCGTAAAGGTCGGTGTAATTTTCGTTCCAGTAACTCTGAGCTTCCAGGTGGCTCAGGAGGATGAGTTTGCCTGCAAGCGTGGCCTCTCCGGGATTATTGGGCAAGCCCTCCTTGAGAGCCTCTGCTAACGAATCCAACGAGGCCTTAACTGCCGGCTTCATGTCATCTGACAACTTGCTTAGGTCCGTCAGGCAAACGTCGAATGAGTAACCGGCAAGCTGATAGTCGTAGCTGTTGAACAAAACGTAATGGAAGATTCGGATAAGCATTCTCTTGATGTTGATTCTTTCCAACTCTTCCGGATAGGTCTCGATCATCAATCGCCGATTCCGGCGTTTCACCATTCGCCTGTCGTCTTTACTACGATCAACGAGATGTTGGGCGGATTCGGATAAGCTGGAAATCTTAACTGCTCTTACCATCTCCGGTTCGGCAAGTACCTTGTTCAGCTCCCTGGCGAACTTTTCCACCAGTTCCTGGTCGCTGGGGTTTTGTTCTATTTTGTCGAGCAACTTAGTCCCTTCTGGGCTTAGATGAGCACGCAGAAAATTCGAGACGGGGCTGTCATCTGACTTCAACTTTTTGACAAACGTGGCGATGTCTTTGAAATCATAGGAGGTGAATTCGGCAGAGTTGAGATCGTTGAAAATGCGGATCAGGATGTTGCGGTAGGGCCAACTGCCGACGAATGCCGGCCCCTGCGAAGCCAACATGTAATTCGCACAGTCTTTCAATTCATAAGCGACCTCCAACCCGCTGAGTGAACAACTATGGAAACTGATAAGCTCTAATTCCGATTTTGGGTCCTTATCTTTTATCTCTTCTTTGAAGTTGCCCAATAGCTTGCCCAGGTTTTTCAAAGTCAACGACTTAGGACCCTCGTCAACATTTTCGTCAGCCAGAAAGATGTCATTGCCGACAATGATCCCATGACCCAGAAAGAAAAGTATGTAGTGTCGAGCCGGATAGTTAGTGGCACAAAAATGGAGGAATGTCTCAAGAGATTCGTACGGATTTGGCTCCAAGGTAACGTTCTTCCCGGGTTCTTTAGCCCTTTGGCGATCTTGGAGCTGAACGCGCTCTGCCAGTGCCGGCGGGTCATAGTCGATACCGCGTACTCGTTTCAGTGATTGTGCGATCCTTTCGCGAATAGGCCTATCGTTTACATCGAGGTCATATTCGCCCCATAGTTTGTCTTCAACAAGACTTCTAACAAATGGGTCATTACCGAAGCCAACCTTGTCTGAGTTCTTTTCCTTGAGTTTGTTGATAAGGTTAACTTCAAAGATGTGAGTAGGCGTTTCCGCAGTATTAGGGTCAAAGCGGGCGATGACATTCGCTTCCGGATGAAAGCCGGCGTCTTTGACAGCTTTGAGTTGAGACACAATGCTGGGCGCCAGCGGATTGTCACTGGCAAAATAAAACATCAGCGTCCACTCTTTCGGGTCGTTGGGGCGATCGAGGTCGGGTTGGGGGATCATTGGATAAACTCCTTCGGATGGGGTTGAAAACAGTTCGTCACACGGTTTCCCGCACTTTTCGGAATTCACCTTCGACGAATGCTGACAACGGATTGTTAGCGAGGACCTTATGCAGCCTGAGCGGCGACAGGCTATGGCGCTACAAGCCATTCTGTCAATAGAGAATCGTCCTGCCTGAAGATGTCTACTAAATTAAATTCCTCTGCATTCCATGATTATAAACGCGGAAGTGTTTCATAATCTGGAACCTTGGGAATCCATCATTTCCAACGGTGGCAGCCAATGGCCGCGAAAGCGCTCGGATCCACCTAGCCACTCCTCCCAGCACGCAAGAAAACTCCTTAGCCTCGTTCTACCAACCAGTCAGGTGTTAGTTCCAGCGTCTCCCAGGCACACAAGGTCGGAGACTCGCCGAACTTCAAGGGTTGATGAACAAGGGGTCGCAAGAACTTTGACGGTGGTCTCCCCGAGTTGTGCTCCCCGTCAGTGATTTTCAATCGGCTTTCGCTGTTGCTACTCGGCCGGCCTCGAGCCCAATAGAGCCGCCCGAGTTCAGCCGCCAAAAGCTTTGGCCTAGGAGACAAGACAATGAAGAAACAAGCGTTTGTTCTAACACTCGGGGTGGTAATGGTTGCGGTGATGGTTTCGTTGGGAGTGCTAATCACGGCGCGGGCCCAATGGCATGCGTCTAGTGCTGGCGGGGGAACTGGACAGGGAAGTGGGGCCGGCGACTATAAACTTTCGGGCCCCTACACCCACAAGAACCTCTCAATCTTCCTGGTCCACGGAAAAAGTGTGATTAAGGGCAAGTCGTTTCTAACGTTGCAGGAGGCGCTGGTCCAGAAGAAGGTGGTGGTTTACGAGACCAGCAGCGTTAATGAGCTTTCAATACAAAACTTTTCGGACGAAGATGTTTTCGTGCAGTCCGGCGACATCGTGAAGGGCGGACAACAGGACCGCATGATTGGAGTTGACCTGATTGTGCCGCCGCGTTCCGGCAAGTTGCCGATTTCAGCATTTTGTGTCGAGCATGGCAGATGGAGCGGGCGCGGAAACGAGCGCGTCACGGTCTTCAGCAGTTCAGCTGACGCCGCCTCCACGAGAGAAATTAAACTTGCGGCAAAGCGGTCAACTTCGCAAGGCGACGTGTGGAAAAGCGTAACGGTGGCCCAGGATAAACTGAGTCGCAATGTCGGCTCGCGTGTTAACTCCTCCGTGTCGGAATCGAGCCTGCAGCTGGCCGTGGAAAACAACAAGGTTCAGGAAACTGCCGACAGTTACGTCAAGGCCCTTTCCAGTATTGCCAACAGCAGTGACGACGTAATCGGTTATGTATTCGCGATCAACGGCAAGGTAAACAGCGCCGACATCTACGGTTCAAACGCGCTCTTCAAAAAGCTTTGGCCCAAACTGCTCAAGGCAAATGCCATCGAGGCGATCGCGGAACTGCAACCTGGCAAATTCAAGCCGGCCTCGGCCGATAGCGTGCAGGGATTTCTTACTGACTCAGAAAAAGCGAAAGGGTCAGATAAGGACGTTGATGCACGCGTTAACCTGATGACTCGCGAGGACAGTGAGAATATTTTCTTTGAGACTCGCGACAAGAAGGAAAACGGGGCGTGGGTTCACCGAAACTACATCAAGAAGAATTAGGGGAATGGGAAAGGGAAAAATGGGTAAAGGGAAAAGCGTAACCGGACTTCGTTTCCCCTTACCCTCTTCCCATTTCTCCCTTTGATTTTTAGTGGACCAGCTTCGTCGAATACAGCACTCCATACATCTCATCCTGGTGCTGCTTGAAGCCAGTGCCGTTGCTCGACACCATGACGTTCACAAATTGCAGTTGTCCGTTGTATTTCCGGTAGGCCAGCCATTGCAGTCGCCTGAAGTCGTCTGCCTTCTCAGGATCTATCTCGCGAAACTCGACGCCCTTGAGTCCATCAATCTCAAGCCACTTCACTTCATCGACTTCGCCATTCTTTGCGCGTGTCTTCGCACCATCGTAGTAAGCCTTGATGCTGATATCGGCGGGGAAGCTTTCATCCATCGGGGAGATGCTCACGATCAAGTTCGCCGCTTCCGAGCCGCCCGGTGAGCGCCACGTTAGCATCTTTGCTTCGTTCTCGGTCTCAGTCCATTTGGGCGGCACTGTCCAGGACATTCCCTGCCGGTCCCACTTGACGGTCTGGCCGCCCGCGAGGGCCGCAGTTTGCGCTCCAGTTGGCGTTGCCTTCTCGGCCTGGATATCGCTGTCTCCCTTGCCCGAGCCGCCGGAATTGCTCGACGGTTTTAGTTTATTGGTCAGATTACAAAGCGAGAGGGCAAATCCGAGAACAAGCAAAACGGGAAGATGTTTCATGTTTCCACTCACAAGAAGAAGACTGTACGAGCACTGCGCTTCTATTCCAAAAAGGGTGCTAAGTCAAATGCGTGACAGCGAACCGGCCAAGTGATTGTCTGGGACCGCGGGCGTCCCGCCCGCAAATGCGCCGCAGGCGGGCAATCTTTCTGAAATATCTTCCGACGATTTTTCGCGCTTTGCGCTCATTTGCGGGCGGGACGCCAGCGGTCCCAGACAATCACTTGACCCTCCCAGCAATCATTTGACGCTTCGTGTTACAAACTTCACCTGCGCGTGTTATCCTACGACTTCCCTCCAAACAACCCCCTTTTATTTTACCGAGCCCCGGTGCTCTTATTCTTCGGAGAAACCTATGAATACCGCTGCCCGCAAGACTGTTCGCACTGCTCGACTCAGCTCGAGATTTTCAACACCATTTGGCTTAACTTCTCTTTTGCTGATCAGTCTCCTTGGTCTCGCGCTAAGCGCTTGCCAACGCTCTGACACAAGCACAAACGCCAATTTGACGATTAACTCCAACAGCTCTCCAATCGCATTGGCCAGTCCTACTGCATCGCCAACGCCGACAAGCGCTGCGCGAGAGCCGGAAAAGTATCGGGCGGTCCTGGTGTTCAGCGCGGAAACTGAGGGCGGGCAAAAGACAGTCGGCATTCCGACGTTGTCTGTAGAAGTTGCACGCAACGCAGCTGATCGGCGCGTATCTTTTAAGCTGCCTGACGGTTCCGATTTGATTTACCTGGAACAGGGCGACAAGCACATCGTGATCGCGCCTGCCCGCAAGCAGTATGCGGAGCTGACTCAGGAAGCGACCGGGTTCCAATTGCAAAAGCTAATGACGCCGGGCCAGATCGTTTCCTATCTGGAGCGACTGAAAGGCATTGAACGCGTTGGCGACGATACGATAAACGGTAGGCCCGCAGATAAGTATCGTTATGCGACCACCACTAACACTTCAACCTCCGCCGGCCAGGTTAAGAGCGAAGCCTTTTTCTATGTAGACAAAGAAACAGGCCTGCCTTTGAGGGCCCAATTGGAATCCGAGGCCAGCGGAAATGTACAGGGTGTTAAAGGCGCGACGGTTGTTGCAGAAATGCGTGACATCAGCACAACTGTCGACGATTCGCTGTTTCAGGTGCCGGCTGACTTTAGTAAAGTGCCACCGGAACAGGTACGCCAACAGATCGATTCGTTTACCAGGACCGTGATGGCGCTTGGCAAATTGGTGCTGAGTAATATGAACGCGCCCGCACCATCGCCAACCTCGTCGCCTACCGCCTCGCCGGGGCAGTAACCGCTAAGGGAGAATACGGATGAAATATCTATTGCTTCTCGTTCTCGGTCTCGTCATCGGCGCGGCTGCCGCCATCTACTTTCTTGGCGTGCCGAGTGCGAAAGCCATTCCGGGCGCGCGCGTTCAAGCTCCGGCCGCAAGCGGCGATCCACCGGGAACCGTGATCGTTTCGCTTAGCGACAGTTTCCTAAACGAAATGGTGGGAACTATTTTTCGCGACCTGGGAGCACCTTCGTTCAAGCTTGCTGAGGTAGTTGACCCCGCGCAGAGCGCAGCCAATGTGCAGGTCGCGTTTCAAGGCGGCTGCGCAAACACCATGACCCTTGCTACCGAAGGCAATAATGTGAAGACAGCGGTGAACTTTGCTGACGGCAAAATTTCGGCGCCGCTTGTCTTCAGTGGTAGCTACAATTTACTGGGGAACTGCACGCAGTTTAAGGGCTGGGCGCAAACGACAATCCAGCTTTCGTTTGATCAGCCAAATCAGACGCTGTATGGACAACTGAATGTTGATGGCGTCAACCTTGAAGGCGTGAATCCGTTTGCCAATAATTTCGTGACTGTTTTTGTTCGCAGCGCTATCGACAGCAAAGTTAATCCGATCCAATTTTTGCGTCCGCAGCAATTGCAGTTGTTGATTCCAGTACAGGCGAGCAATGGCTCAGTGAAGGCCCAGGTAAAAGATGTGCGCTCGGAAGTGCAGGATGGCGCGCTACGCTTGCACATCACTTATGAGTTCAACGGCGCCAAAGGACAACAACCACAGGGCTAAGATCGGTCAAGCGATTTTCTGGGACCGCGGGCGTCCCGCCCGCTATGAGCGCGAAGCGCGAAAATGATTGGAGATCTTATGAAGGACTGCGCGCCTGCGGCGCGTTTGCGGGCGGGACGCCCGCGGTCCCAGCAAATCACTTGACCGTTCCGTCCGCACGGTTAGCTGTTGGAGCGCCAGTCGCTTCTTCCGCCAAAGCGCGCTGGCGCTCAAAGTGATCCACTATTTCCTGCGCGGTCTTTTTCCCGACAAAAGGAGTCAACTCGGAGACGGCCGCGGCCGCGATGCGATGAATCGACCCAAAGTGTCGCAGCAAACGTCCCTTGCGTTTTTCGCCGACGCCTGGAATCGCCGACAGTTCAGAAGTGAAGTCGCGCAGTTCCCGGCGCTTGCGATGGTAAGTTAAGGCATAGCGATGCGTCTCATCGCGGATCATTTGCAGCAGGCGAAGAATCAGCGAATGCGGATCGAGATAGATTGGTTCGTGTTCGCGGCCTTTCACGAGCAGGTAAGAAACCTGATTGTGCTTAAAGGGCGGTTTCACCACACCGACCATCGGCACCGCTTCCAGATCAAGCTCGCGCATCGCGTCTCCGGCAGCATTGAGTTGGGCCTTGCCGCCGTCAATCATGATCAAATCCGGCAAAGGTTTTCCCTCGTCCAACAGCCGGCGATAGCGACGCACCACAGCTTCGCGCATTGACGCCACATCATTCGCGCCTTCCACCGTCTTGATGCGAAACTTGCGATACTCCGATCGGTTCATCTTGCCGTTGTCGCAAACCACCATACCCGCTACATTCTCCGCGCCCTGAATGTGCGAAATATCAAACGACTCAATCCGGGCCGGAAAGCGTCGCAGCTCCAGTGTTTCCTGCAACTCTTCAAGCACGAGTTTCATGTCCGGCTGTAGGATGCGGAAGCGCTGCTCGAACGCCAGCTTCGCGTTCTTCTCACCCAGGTCGATCATGTCGCGCTTCTCGCCGCGCTGGCTGTGATGAATACGAACGCGCCGGCCTTTGCGCGCCGTCAGGGCTTTCTCCAAAAGTTCGCGATCCTCGAAGTCTACCGGGACATGAATCTCCCTCGGCACGTAGTCGGTCGCGTAGTATTGCGCCAACACTTCACCCAGGAAAGCTGCCGGATCGAAATCATCTTCGGATAAATCTTCCCAAAAGAATTCACGCCGGCCGACTATGTTTCCCTCGCGCATGGTGAAAAGTTGCAGGGCGAGTCGCGGTCCCTCGCGGTAGTAAGCGAAGATGTCAACGTCGCGATCAGCCGCCGTGGCCATCTTCTGCTGTTCCGAAAGTTTGACTACAGTCTTACGCAGATCGCGATACTTGGCCGCCATCTCGTAACGCAACTCTCCCGATGCCTGACCCATGCGCTCCTCGAGCGTGTCAGCGAGTTCCGTGTTCCGCCCTTCTAACAACAGCCGTACGTCGCGCACCGCTTCCTGATATTGTTCCGGCGTGCACAGTCCCTTAACGCACGGCCCAAGGCAACGCTTGATGTGATACTCCAGACAGGGGCGCGGCGCCTTGCCATTGATTTCAATGTCACAGGTGCGCAGCTGAAAGGTTCTATTGATGACGTCGATCGTCCGCCGTGCCATGCTGGCCGGCAGAAATGGTCCGAAGTAAAGCGCCCCGTCTTTCTGAATCCGCCGGGTGATGACCGCTTTGGGAAAAGGCTCGTTGATCGTAAGTTTCAAGTGAGGATAAGACTTGTCGTCTTTTAGATTGACGTTGTAACGAGGCTTATGTTTTTTGGTAAGCGTTGCTTCGAGAATCAACGCTTCGACTTCGTTGTCAGTAACGATGACCTCGACGTCGGCAATTTGTCTGACCAGCGCGTCAGTCTTGCGATCAAAAGGCCGCGCCTCTCGGAAATACGATTGCACCCGGCTGCGCAGGCGCTTGGCCTTGCCGATATAGATTATTTTGCCGGCGCTATCCTTGTAGAGGTATACGCCGGCAGAAACTGGAATTTCCTTGAGCTTTTCGGCTAATGTCACTGTTTTCAGATGCTCTGAGATGAACCCATCCTGTCATCACTATTCTAACTGAGGTGATAATTGGACGACTAACGAAGCTCACAAGTTTGCAGAACCGCGAGCGGTAGCGAGCGGATGCTACAGTCGACTCGCCTTTGCGTGATGGACTTGAACTAACTCAGGTAGCTTGAGAGCCAGCATCCGCTCGCTACTGCTAGCGGTTCTGCAACTTGGGCCCATTCGAGAACATGAACTTTCCTTTCACACTTCCTAACAAGCGACAGTTCGACGCCGTCGGCTTCGGCCTCAACGCTGTAGATCATCTCATCGTCGTTCCTGAGTATCCGGCCTTCGACACCAAGATCCGTCTGCTGGAACACAAACAAACCACGGGTGGGCAAACTGCCACTACCATGGTCGCGTTGCAGCGTTTGGGTTTGAACACGGCGTATGCCGGGAGGTTCGGTTCGGACGCTGAAGGGCAGTTTGGTTTCGAGTCTTTGAAATCAGAAGGCGTCAACTACGAATTCGCGGAAGTCGTCGCCGGCGCACGCAACCAACTCGCGTTCATCATCGTCGATGGGCGCAGCGGGGAGCGCACAATAATTTGGGACAGAGACGAACGATTGTCTTATCGAGCCGAGGAAGCGCCAATCGCCTTAGCTTCACGTGGACGAATCCTGCATCTCGATGCGCATGATCCGCCGGCTGGGGCGCGCATGGCGCGAGCGGCGCGGGCTGCGGGCACGATTGTGACTGCGGATGTCGACAATATTTATGAAGGACTGCCGGAACTGTTGCCGCTAATCGATGTACTAATAAGCTCGCGAGAGTTTCCCCATCGGCTTACGGGAATCACCGACCAGCGCGCGTCCTTAGTCGAATTGAAAGCCCGGTACGGGTGTGGAATTGTAGGCATGACCAGAGGGCGAGAAGGCGCGACCATTTATTGCGAGGGACAGTTTGTCGATTCGCCGGCGTTCGCAGTCCCCGGCGGTTGTCGTGATACCACCGGATCCGGAGACGCCTTTCACGGCGGATTTCTTTTCGGATTATTGAGCGGCGAAGAGGTTGAGACGAGCTTGCAGTTTGCAAACGCAGTAGCGGCGTTGAAGTGTCGGGATCTGGGGGCACGCACTGCGTTGCCAGATCGCAAGGAATTGACTGAATTACTGGATACGGTCCAAAGGCAGGGACAGGATTAACACGATTTACATGATTACAAGATACGGTAGTGGGTCAGTTTCAACGAAAATGTCCGACAAAGTTCAGTGTGTCGCACCACCACGACAAGCTAAAGCTTGTCGGACATCAAACTTGTCAGATTAAGGAGACTTCCAGTGGACAAGCTACTTCTGCCCGTTCTCTTAGGCACTAATCGGAAAGATCGAAACAGCGAACGCCCGGCCAGGTGGTTGGTTGGCGAGATGCAGAAGCGGCCGGAAATTGAAACCAGGTTGTTTGATGTGCGCGAGTTCGCGCTGCCACAGGATGACTACGGCCAGGGCCTCAAGGATCTTTTCCCGGAATGGCGCGACACGATCATTAAGGCCGATGGACTCGTTATTGTCACCCCGGAATACAATCACGGCTATCCAGGTATATTGAAGGCCGTCCTTGATTTACTGCTGCGGGAATATATACACAAGGCAGTCGCGTTTGTCGGCGTGTCGGCCGGGCCCTGGGGTGGGACGCGCGTAATCGAGTCAATGGTGCCGATGGTCCGTGAGTTGGGCCTGGCTGTTACATTTTCAGATCTGAACTTTCCTAAAGTACAAAACACCTTC
>Ga0068869_100001532_pt1 | contig 13713 bp, 13 predicted proteins | sample KBSMisM52_FD_64676 | JGI IMG/M metagenome (GOLD analysis project Ga0068869, IMG submission 64676) | Miscanthus rhizosphere microbial communities from Kellogg Biological Station, Michigan, USA - KBS Miscanthus M5-2 | ecosystem: Host-associated > Plants > Roots > Rhizosphere > Soil ... | reverse complement strand
GCGTCCCACTGCTGCTTCTTGCCCTTGGCGTAGAGCCGCAGCAGGTCATCGCTTCCGTCCTCGTATTCCCAGGTGAACGCGGTGGTGGTCTGGCCTTCGACCTTCCACTGGGTCTGCTCGACGGGCAACCGGTAGAGGAACTGGCTCGACATGTAGTCCTCCGCTTCGAGGAAGAATGAGTGATCGTTCAGTGGCGGAAGGATAGCACTGAACGGCGGTTCAGGAAACCCCCGCCTGGCCCCGCATGTCCAGCGGCACGCCCTCCGCGATGCGGGCCACGCGCTCGTGGCGAGCCACCTCGGCGCGCACCGCGTCGGGCGTGCGAAAGCAGAGGCCGACGACGACCACCACCACCGCGCCGATCATGGCCCACCAGGTGAACGCGACCTCCGGAATCCAGGCCGGCTGCCGGAAGGTCGGGGCCAGGCCGAACCAGGGCGCCACCCCGTTCAGGATCGTGATGTGGAGCTTGCCGGCCACCACCGTCGCGAGCAGCCCCGCGGTGATCGCGAGCAGGTTGCCCCGGTCGGAGCCGCGGCCGGTGGTCAGCATCCCGATCAGGAACACGCCGAGCATCGGCCCCAGGATGAAGCCGGCGATCCCGAGGACCACCGGGATGATCCGCACGTCCGGCGTCGTGACCTTGGCGTAGGCGAAGGCCCCGGCGATCGCGACCATGAAGGCGGCGAAGAGGACGGTGAACCCGCGGGCCATCCGCACGTAGTGGGTCTGGGATCGGCCGCGGACCCAGTGGAGGTACCAGTCGTTGGTCGCGCTGGTGGCGAGCGCGTTGAGGGCGGCCGAGAAGGAGCCCATCGCGGTGGCGAAGACTCCCGCGATCACGAAGCCGCGCACGCCCACCGGCATGACGTTCAGGATGTAGGAGGCGAAGACGTCGGCATTGGCCTGCGGCCGGAAGGTCGGGTCCTGGCCGTAGTAGACGAACAGCAGGATGCCGATGAAGACGAAGGCGGCGGCGATCGGCACGTCCATGAAGGCGGCGGTCACCAGGCTGCGGCGCGCCTTCTGGTGGGTCTCCGCGGTCAGCATCCGCTGGACCATGTCCTGGTCGGTGCCGAAGGCGGCCATGTTGCCGAGGGTGGCGCCGATCAGCGCGGAGAAGAGCGTGTAGTCGCTGGCCAGCACCAGCTTGACGTAGTCCCACACTCCCATCGCGGTGAGCCCGTGGGCGGTCTGCCACGCCGCGACGCGGGCGGCCTCGAAACCGTGCAGGAAGTAGCCCTCGTGGCTCGTGAGCTGCGGCACCGCCCGGGCGACCGCCGGGAATCCGCCCACGTGGACGAGCAGGGTGACGATCGCCACCAGCGCCCCGCCGAACATCAGGCACGCCTGGATCACGTCGGTCCAGATCACCGCCTTGATCCCGCCCACCGCGGTGTAGAGGCAGGTCACGACGGTGAGGATGACGATCGCGACCAGGTAGGGGCCGACGGTGGTGACCGGCTCCTGCGCGGCCTGGGCCCGCTCCCCCGAGACGAACAGGCGGTACGCCAGCACCATCACGAGCGAGGGGATGAAGAGCCGCGTGCCGGAGGCGAGCGTGCGCATGAAGAGGAAGAGCGCGGAGACGTACGCCTTGCTCCACGGGCCGAAGCGCACCCCGAGGTAGTCGTAGACCGTGTAGACCTTGAAGGTGTAGTACGGCCGCAGGAAGACGTGGCCGACCACCACGCGCCCCAGGATCAGCCCGAGCATGATCTGCACGTAGGCGAAGCTCCGGGTGGTGTAGCCCTCGCTCGGCACGCCCAGGAAGGTCGCCGCGCTCGTCTCCGCCGCGATGATCGAGGCCATCACCGCCCACCAGGGCACGCGGCGGCCCGCCAGGGCGAAGTCTTCCAGGCTCCGGTCGCGCCGGCCCAGGTAGAGGCCGATGATCGTGATGCCGGTGAAGTAGACGACGACGATCGCGCCGTCGATGAGCAGCTCCGTCCCGGGAGAGAGCACGCTCCATTATCGCGGAGGCGGCCGCCGGGGGCGGCAATCTGCGGCGGGCGCGACGCCGATCCCCATCTCGGCGTTGGTCCCCATCTCGGGGTTAGTTTATGATCGGCAACGGGAGCGGCGTGGCGAACATGCGGAGCGTGCGATGGTGGTTGGCGGTCCTGGCGCTCGCCGGGGCCGTCGCGGCGCCCGCGGCGGCGCCGGCCCAGACACCGGTCCCCATGGAGTTCCCGCCGCCCGGCACCCGCTGGATCACCCGGAGTGTCGACCAGACCGGGGGCAGCTACCTCATCACCTACACCGTGCTCGACCCGGGCTCCTTCCAGGGCCGGCCCGGCTTCCGCGTCGCCGACAATGTCGGCGTCCAGTTCTTCGTGCTGGTGCGCCAGGAGGCGACGGAGGCGCGAACCAAGAGCCTGATCGGCGGAGCGCGACTGCTCCACTTCGCGACGCACGGCGAGCTGAACGAGCGCGATCCGCTCGCCTCCGGCCTCCTGGTGTCGCCGGGCGGCGGCGGCGATGGCCGGCTCGAGGTACGCGAGATCTTCGGCCTCGACCTGAAGGCGCAGCTCGTCGTGCTCTCGGCCTGCGAGACCGGCCTCGGTCAGCTCAGCACCGGCGACGAGCTGGTCGGGCTGCAGCGGGCCTTTCTCTATGCGGGCAGCCCCGCGGTGGTCACGACGCTCTGGAAGGTGGACGACCGCGCGAGCTTCACACTCATGCGCGAATTCTACGACCAGCTCGCCAAGCTCGACGCGGCCCAGGCTCTCCAGGCCGCGCAGCGCGCGGCCATGAAGGAGTTCCCCCACCCCTTCGCCTGGGCCGCCTTCGGCCTCACCGGAGTCGGCCACTGACCCTGGCCCTCCGGGGCACGGGACGCCGCGCGCGCGTGGTGCGCGCGATGCTGGTCGGCCTGCTCGTCTCCGTCGCGGTCACCGGGCTCTCTCGTACCGGCGTGCTCGCGGGCTGGGAGACGCGCGCGGTGGACGCCTTCCTCTTCCTGCGCGACCGGGTGGCCGCGCCCGAGATCACCCTGGTCCTGATCGACGACGACGCCTTCCAGGCCCTCGGGCAGCGCCAGCCGCTCTCGCGACGCTACGTCGCGGACCTCGCCGACTTCCTGCTCAAGAGCGGCGCGCGCGTGGTGGCCTTCGACCTGGTCCTCACCGCGCCCACCACGCCCGCGGAGGACCAGGCGCTGCTCGCCACCGTCGGGCGCTGGAGTGCGGCGCGGCCCGGCTCCCTGCTCTTCGCGACCTTCGCGATGCCCGCGGGCGGCCAGGACGGCGCGGACGGCTACACGCTCCTGCCGCCCTTCGCGCCGGAGCTGGCCGGGCTGGTGGGCTTCGCCAACGCGCCGATCGGCGCCGACGGAATGGTGCGGCGCTTCACCCCGGTCCTGCCCCGGGCGGGCGGCGGGTGGCTGCCCGCGCTGTCGCTCACGACGCTCGCCGCGTCGGCCGGTCTTCCCCCCTTCGAGCTGGCGCACCGGCTCTCGGGCAAGGGCGCGGCGATCCCGCTGCCCCTGCGCGAGCCGTCCGGCGCACTCGCCGGGCCGACCGATACGCCGGTGCGGCAGCTCGCGGCCCGGCCGTGGCGCATCGACTACTCCGGGCCGGCGGGTGCCTTCACCACGTTCCCGAGCGAGCCCCTCGTGCAGCTCGCGCGCGCCGGCACCGTCCCCGACCACGACAATCCCTTCCGCGATCGCATCGTCCTGGTCGGCGCGAGCTTCGCGGAGAGCCGCGACCACTTCCCGACCCCGACCGGGCTCATGGCCGGCGTGGAGATCCACGCCCACATGGTCAATACCCTGCTCTCTCGCCGGACCTTGCTGCCCCCGCCCTGGTACCTGAACGTGGGGCTGCTCACGCTGGTCTGCCTGACCATCTCGCTGCTCTCGCTGTGGCTGCGCCCGCTCTGGCTCGCCCTGGTCGGCCTGGTCCTGGTGGGCGGGCTCGCCGCCGCCTCGTACGAGGCCTACACGCGCGGCGGCTACTGGCTCGACTTCCTGGCGCCGCTCATCGGCATGCTGGTCTACCTGCAGGGCGGCCACATGCTGCGCCGCCGCCGCCTCCGCTCCGCGTTCGGCCAGTACGTGAGCCCCGAGATCATGGACCGGGTGCAGAGGATCGGCACGCGGCTGGGCGGCGAGGTGCGCCGCGTGACCGTGCTGATGTCGGACCTGCGCGGCTTCACCACCATGTCCGAGCGCCTGCCCCCCGAGGTGGTCTCCGAGATGATGAACGAGTACTTCACCGCGATGGTGGACGTGATCCTCGCCCACCGCGGCCTCGTGCAGGACTTCATCGGCGACGCGATCATGGCGGTCTACGGCGCCCCGCTCGACGACCCCGACCACTGCTGGCACGCGGCCCACACCGCGGTCGCCATGCACGCGGCGCTCGAGGGATTGAACCGGCGCTGGGAGGCGGAGAGCCGGGGGCCGCTCGCGATGGGCATCGCGGTGCACACCGGCGAGGCGTTCGCGGGCACGCTGGGGGCCCCGCGCAAGAAGAAGTACGCGGTGCTCGGCGACACCGTCAACACCACGTCGCGGATCGAGGGGTTGAACCGCGACCTGGGCACCGGCATCCTGATCAGCGGCGCCGTGCTCGCGGTCCTGAAGGACCGGGTGGTGGTCCGGGACCGGGGCAGCGTGACCGTGAAGGGGCGGCGGCAGCCGGTCGAGATCTACGAGCTCACGAGCCTGACGGAGGCCTGACGATGCGCATGTCCCCGCTCCTGTCCCTCGTGCTTGCTGCGCTGCTCGCGCTGGCCGCTCCCGCGGCGGCCCAGACCGCCGAGAGCGCCGGGGTCATCACCGAGATCAAGCCGGCGCGCGGCCGCGTGGAGGTGAAGGCCGCCGCGGGAGGCGACTGGCGGCCGGCGCGGCCGCTCCTCGCGCTCCGCGCGGGCGACGTGGTCCGCACCACCGAGGACGCGAGCGCGGTGGTGCTGCTCTCGGGCGGGCGCGGGACGGTGCGGGTGGCCGGCGCGGCCGGGAGTCTCACGGTGCCCGGCGTCACCGCGAGCGCCCAGGGTCAGAAGGCCAAGGCCCTCGTGGAGGCGAGCCTGGGCTTCCTGGCCGGCACCACCAAGGAGTCGTCGCAGGCCGTGCTCGCGACCCGGAGCCAGGCGCGGCCGCCGGTGATCCTGAGCCCGCGCAACGGGCGCGCGCTGCCGGACGGACTGGCCTTCGAGTGGCTCGGGACCCGCTTCGCCCGCTACACGGTGCGGCTCGTCGGGCCGAGTGGCCCGGTGATCGAGCGGCGCGAGGTCACCGGGCCGCGCTGGGCGTATCCCGCCGAGGCGCCCGCGCTCGCGCCGAACACGCGCTACACGCTGCAGATCACCGCCGGGGGGCAGCCCACGCAGGAGGCGTGGTTCGAGGTAGTGGACGCGGCGCGGGCCCGCGCGGTGGCGGACGATCTCGCCGCGCTCGACCAGGAGCTGGGATCGGCGGCGCCGGCGACCTCGAAGGCAGTGATGCGGGCGGGGCTGCTCGCGCGCGAGGGGCTCCTGCACGACGCGCGGCGGGTGGTGGTTGCCGCGCTCGAGGCCGACCGCGACGAGCCCACGCTCCACCTGCTGCTGGGCGATCTCTACACCCGCACCGGCCTCACCCAGCTCGCCGCCGAATCCTTCGACGAGGCCCAGTTCCTGCTGAAAAAGTAAGCTACTGCGCTTCCGCGACCTGGCCCTTCTCGCGCAGGCGGCGCAGCAGGTTCGCGAACGATTCGGCCTTGATCACGCGATCGAACTGGCTCCGGTAGGTGCCCACCAAGCTGACGTTCTCGATGAGCACGTCGTAGGCGCTCCACACGTCGTTCGCGCGGTGCATCCGGTACTCGACGGGGATCTGCGAGCCCTTGGCGGTGACCACCTTCGATCGCACCGAGGCCTCCTCGCCGTCCACCCGCTCGCCCACATAGGCGATGGATTCCCCCGCGTAGCGGTCGATCTTGCCGATGTACGTCTTCGCGATCAGATCGGTGAAGAGCCGCGTGAACTCGTCGCGCTCGGCCGGTGTGCGGTCCGTCCAGTGGCGGCCGAGCGCCCGGCGGGCCATGTCGGGGAAGTCGAACAGCGTGTCGGCGGCCCGGCGAATGTCCGCGCGCCGGCGCTCGGCGGCCTCGGCGGTCGGGTTGGCGGTCTGGGAGAGACTCTGCAGCGCCTCGTCCACTCGCGACTTCACGGTTTCGGTCGGCGTCAGGGCGGCCGCGACGGACGCGGTCAGGCCCAGGAGCAGCGCGGCCGTCATGGTCACCAAGGTGCGTCGCATGTTGCCTCCAGGTTCGAGAGAGTCACCAACACTGTCCGATTCGACGGCCGGCGCAGGGGTGTATTCCCACCTTACCGTGCTTTCGCTTTCGATGCCGCCCGGGGCACAATAGCGACCATGAATCGCGTGCTTGCGAGGACCCCGCGCGGCGCCCCGCCCCTGGTCGTGGTGGATCTGGGCGGCACGTGGGTGCGCGTGTCCGTCTCGGGCGCGGCGCCGCGGGCCTACCGGGGGCCGACACCGGGCGTGGCCGGACTGCCCGCGCTGCTCGCGCGACTCTGGCGCCGCTGGCGGCTCTCGCGAGGCGACCTGGCCGCGCTGGGCGTGGCCTCGCGCGGAATCTGGACCCGCGGCGAGCGCCGGGCCCTCGCGGGGCGCCTGCGCCGCTTCGCCCCCCGCGTGGTCGTGATCTCGGACGTCGAGGCGGCCTACCTGGCCGCGCTCGGCGCGGTCCCGGGCGTGCTGCTGCTCGCGGGCACCGGCTCCATCGCCCTCGGCCGCGACCGCCGGGGACGCTTCACGCGCGCCGGCGGCCTGGGACCGCTCCTCGGCGACGACGGCTCCGCGTTCTCGATCGGACGCGCCTGGCTGCGCGGCCCCGCGGTCCCCTGGCCGCGCGCGCGACGGCTCGCGACCGCCGCCGACGCGGTCGCGCGGGTCGCCGCCCTCGCGCCCGGCGTCGTGCGGCGAGCTCAGGCGGGCGACCCGACCGCCCGCCGCGTCGTGCGGGAAGCGCAGGAAGCCCTGGCCGCGCTCGTGATCGGCGTTGCCCGCGCGCTCCGGCTGCGCGCGCCGATCACGGTGAGCTGGGCGGGCGGCCTGCTGGCCAACGCGCCCTTCCGCGCCGGCGTGTGGCGCGGGCTCCGGCGCCGGGGTCTGCGCGTCCGCGCGGTCCGGCCGCGGGCGGCCGCCGCCACGCCGAGCGCCTGGCGCGCCGTGCTGCTGCCTCGCGGGACTACGCGGGATCTCGGGCGGGTGACCGCCAGAGCAAGTAGGCGAGCGGTCCGGTGAGGGCCGCGGCGACGCCGACCGCGGTGTTCATCCATCCGGCGGTCGCCATCGCGAGCAGGCAGCAGAGCGACGGCAGCACCGCCACGAGCCACATCCCCGCCTTGCCACCGCCCACGCGCCACGGCCGCGGCAGCCCCGGCTCGCGCAGGCGCAGGGCCACGAACGCGGCCAGCTCCAGCACGAGCGTGATCGAGTACAGCCAGATGTTCAGGACGATCAGCTCCTTGAAGCTCCAGAACGCGCAGAGGCTGTAGCAGGCGCTCGACAGCACGATCGCGCCCCACGGCGTGCCGAAGCGGGGATGGAGCCGGCCGAGCGCGGCCGGCATCTGGCCGGCCAGGGCCAGCGCGTAGGGCAGGCGCGAGTTGGTGAGGAGCAGCGACAGGAAGAGCCCGGCGGTGGCGATCACCGCGCCGCCCGCGACCAGGTTGGCGAGCCACGGCCCGCCGATCGCCTCGGCGACCACCGGCCAGTGGCCGGTGTCCCAGTCCTCCCCGCCTTCCACCGCCGAGAGGCTGGCCGCCACCGGCAACACGTAGGCGAGGGTGATCAGGGGCAGCGCGACCCAGACCGCCCGGCGAAAGCTCGCGCCGGGATCGCGGGTCTCGCCGAGCGTGGTGGTGGGCGCGTCCCAGCCCGAGTAGTTCCACATCATGACCGCGAGCCCCAGCCCGAGCCCGGCGAGGAGGCTGCCCTCATCCGCGGCGAAGGGACGCCACGGCACCTCGCGGAGCTGCGTGCCCGCCATCGCGGTGAGCACCACCACCGGCACGAGCGAGACGCCCGCCATCGCTACCGCGACCCAGCCGGTGATGCGCACCCCGGCCACGTTGATCGCGGTGAGGATCCAGATGAAGGCCAGCACCAGCATCCAGCGCTCGAGCGCGGGCATGTCCGGTCGCCAGAACCCGACGTAGTCCGCGAAGAGCGCGGGGTAGACCGCCACGTCCACGAAGCTGTTGATCCAGCTCCACCAGCCCACCTGGAAGCCCCAGAAGCGGCCGAAGGCGCGCTGCACCCACACCACGTAGCCGCCTTCCTCGGGAAGCGCGGCGGCGAGCTCGGCCATCGCGAGCGAGACGGGAAGGCTCCAGACCAGCGGGGTGACCACGAGGAGGACCAGGGCGAGGCCGGGGCCGAGGGTGCCGACGGCGTCCTCGAGCCCATACGGACCGCCGCTGACGTTGAAGAAGAGGATGGCGACGAGGGAGAGGAGCCCGATCTCCCCTCGCCGCCGGGCGCTCACGCCATGGCGGCTCGGATCAGCGCGGGCAATCCCTCGAGCCACACATCCAGCGGTGTCTCCGCGTCCACCGTGATCTCGAACTTGCCGCTCGGCAGCTTGCGGACGCGCCCCTTGCCGGTGCCGAGGGGAATCACCAGCGCTTCCCGGTGCACCCCGAGGGCGTCGGTGACCGCGAAGATCTTGTTGATCTCGGCCATCCCCACCGCGTCCAGCATCAAGGATCCTGGCGCTGCTCGACCGGCGGACGCTCGCCGCCGGGCACCACCGTCGAGTTGCGCCCATCGGGCGTGGTGGTGACGAGCGGCGGGACCTCGACGCGCTGGCCGTTGACGTCGCGCTCGTAGTGACCGGGAACCAGCACCTCGCGGCCCTGGGCGGGCGAGTACACGCGAGACGGCGGCACGTAGCGCTCGCTGGGCCGCTCCGGCGCGGGCAACGTGCCGAAGGGCTGGGTGGCGAGCCCGCGCGCGCGATCGATGGCGTCGGGCGGGCGACCGCCGGGCAGACCCTGGGCGAGCGCGGGCCCCGCGGCCAGGAGCAAGATGACGATAACGATCGCGCGAATACGGTCGATCACGTGGCCAGCGTAGCGCCCGCGATGCGGGTGTGCAAGGCGAAGCGTCCATGCTAGGCTCGACGCGTGCGGCTGCAACCCGCGGTGCGCCTTACCGTCACGCTCGCCCTGGCGCTCGTCGCCCTCCGGGCGGAATCCACGCGCGCCCAGAGCCCCGAGATGCCGATCTTCGACACGCACATCCACTACAGCTCGGGGGACTGGGTCGAGTACCCGCCCGAGCGCATCCTGGGCATCCTCCAGAAAGCGGGCATCAAGCGCGCGCTCGTCTCCAGCACGCCCGACGACGGCACGCTCACGCTGCACGCGAAGGATCCACAGCGGATCGTGCCGATCCTGCGACCCTACCGCACCCGCGGGGACATGGGCCACTGGTGGCAGGACCCGGCCGTGCTCGCCTACGTGCAGGAGCGGCTGCAGAAGAATCGCGGCGTGCACAAGGGCATCGGCGAGTTTCACCTCTTCGGCGGACAGACCGGCACCTTCGTGGTCAAGCGCATCACCGAGCTGGCCGTCCAGGAGAACATCTACCTCCACGCCCATTCGGACGAGCTCGCGATCATCGAGCTGTTCACGATCGAGCCGCGCCTCCGTGTCATCTGGGCGCACGCGGGCATGAGCTCGGGCCCGCAGGCGGTGGGCGCGCTGCTCGACCGCTATCCGACCCTCTGGGTGGACCTGGCCATCCGCAACGGGGACGTGGCCCCGGGCGGCACGCTCGATCCGGGATGGCGGGCGGTGTTCCTGCGTCATCCGGACCGCTTCCTCGCGGGAACCGACACCTGGATGACCTCGCGATGGGAAGCGCTGCCGGGCTCGGTGACCGAGGTGCGGGGCTACCTGAGCCAGCTCCCGCGCGACGTGGCCGAGAAGATCGCGTTCAGGAACGCCGAGCGCCTCTTCCCCTAGCGGAGTCTAGACGCCCAGCTCGGCGGCCGTCGTCTCGATCTGGCTCCAGGTCTGCTCCTCGATCGGAATGCCGTCGCGGCGGCGCTCGGCCTCGAGCCGCGCCTCCGGCTCGCCCGGGATCAGGATCTCGGTGGCGCCCTGCGCGAGCGGCGCCGACTTCACCCAGCCGAAGAGCGAGGCCACCTGGCGGTGAAACTCGGGCAGGGGCAGGAACCGCTCCACGTCGAGGCAGATCATGAGCGTGCCGTTGGCGAAAACCCCGGGCGGCGGGCCCGCGGGACCGGTGCCGGACAGGATGCCGCCGAGAATCTCCACCGCGAGCGACATCCCGTACCCCTTGTGCTCCCCCGAGGTGAGCAGGGCGCCGGGCGGGGCGCCGTAGAAGATCTCCGGATCGGTCTGCGGCCGGCCCTGCGCGTCCACGAACCAGCCGGGCGGGGCGGCCTGCTTGCGGTTGCGCTTCACGCGCAGCTTGCCCTCGGCCACCACGCTGGTGGCGAAGTCGAGCACCATCGCGGGGCCGCCCGCGCCGGGAATGCCGACCGCGTGCGGGTTCGTGCCGAGGCGCCGAGCCGCGCCGCCCCACGGCGCCACGTTGAGCCCGTGCACGCAGTTGGCCCAGAGCAGGCCGACGAGCCCCGCGTTGGCCGCCATCTCCGCGTAGTCGGCGAGCCGGCCCACGTGGCTGGTACGCGAGGTGGACGCGGCGCTCAGGCCGCCCGCCTTCGCCTTCGCGATCGCCATCTCCATCGCGCGGCGGCCCACCACCTGGCCGAAGCCGCCGCCGCCGTCGAGCCGCGCCAGCGCGGGCGTCTCCGCGGTGACCGTCACCGGCGACCGGGGGTCCACCTCCTTCTTCTTGACCGATTCCCAGTACTGCGGGACGCGGATGACACCGTGCGAGTCGTGACCGCGCAGGTTCGCGCGCACGAGCAGCGCGGCGATCCACGCCGCGTCGCCGGCCGGCGCGCCCATCGCGGTGAAGATGCGGGTGGCCTTCGCTTCGAGCTGGGCGGGGTCGATGGTGGGCATGTCGGCTACAATACTCCAGCGATGGAAGCCACGAAAGCCGAGCGCGAGTTCTTCGATCCGGAGCCCCTGCCGTGGCGGCCCGCGCCCGGATTCCCCGGCGGCGTCTGGGAGCAGGTCATCAGCGGCGGCGCCGATGAGGGCGTGACCACCCGGCTGCTCCGCTTCGATCCCGGCTCCGGGAACGACCGCGTGGTGACCCACGACTTCTGGGAGGAGATCTACATCATCTCGGGCACGCTCGAGTGCGGCGGCCACCCCTATCCGGCGGGCTCGGTCGCGGTGCGGCCGCCCGGCATGCCGCACGGCCCGTTTCACTCCGCGGCGGGGTGCGTGAGCTTCGAGGTCCGCTACCGGGCGCGCTGATGGCGGCCCCGCCGGCCTGGCGCTCGCCCGATCTCCCCATCCGCGTCGGCATCTCCTCCTGCCTCCTGGGCGAGGAGGTGCGCTACGACGGCGGCCACCAGAAGGACGCCTACATCACCGGGGTGCTCGCTCGCTACTTCACGTGGGTGCCGGTGTGCCCCGAGATGGAGGTCGGCATGGGGGTGCCGCGCGAGCCGATCCGCCTGGTGGGCGACGCGGCCTCGCCGCGTCTGATGGGCGTCACCAGCGCGACCGATTACACCGCGCGCATGCGCGAGTTCGCGGGAGGGCGCGTGGACGAGCTCCGGCGCCGCGAGCTCAGCGGCTACATCCTCAAGCGCGGCTCGCCCTCCTGCGGCCTCGAGCGCGTGAAGGTCTACGCGGGCGACGGGCCGCCCGCCCGCACCGGCACCGGTCTCTTCGCGCGCGCGCTCACCGACGCCCTGCCGCTGCTGCCGGTGGAGGAGGAGGGCCGGCTCAACGACGCGCACCTCCGCGACAACTTCATCACCCGCGTCTTCGCCTACCGGCGCTTCGCCGCGCTGCGGGAGTCCGAGCCGCGTCCGGCCGCGGTGGTGGAGTTCCACACCGCGCACAAGTACCTGCTGCTCGCCCACAACCCCGCCGCCTACGCGCGCCTCGGCCGCCTGGTCGCGGAGGTCGCCCGCCCCCCGCGGGCGGGATGGCTCGACGGCTACGGCGAGCGCTTCATGCGGGCGCTCGAGACGCGGGCCACGATCCCCAAGCACGTCAACGTGCTCCAGCACATCATGGGCTTCTTCAAGAAACAGCTCTCGGCGGCCGAGAAGCGCGAGCTGGCGGGCGTGATCGGCGACTACGCGAACGGCCTCGTGCCCCTGGTGGTGCCCATCACCCTGATCAACCACTACGTCGCCCGCTTCGAGGTGGCCTACGTCCGCGACCAGATCTATCTTCGCCCGCATCCGAAGGAGCTGATGCTGCGCAACCACGTCTGATCCGGCCCCGCGCCGCGCATCCCCGAAGGGTTGTGGCGAGCCCGTCTCCCGCCGTATTCTGGACGAGCGCCTATGACGCGTCTACGACGGTGTCTCCGTCATGCCTAGCGGCGGCCGCGAGAGCCCTCACGCGCGGACGAGCGCCGATCGAGGACGCGCGGCCGCATCGGGGTCGCGGCGATCGGGGTCCGGCGAGGGCATCCCCTGGATCCACGTCGGCGTGTTCCTGACCGGCACGATCCTCGTCGTGCTGTTCACCGCGCACCAGATCGGCACCGAGCGCGAGACCGCGCTGACCCACTGGAAGAGCCGCATCGCCACCATCGCGGCGGACCGGACCCGACTCGTCTCGAGCTGGCTCGCAGCCCGCCGCGCCGACGCGGAAGTGCTCGCCGCCTTTCCGGCGGTGCGCGCGCAGCTCGCCGGCCAGGGCCGGGACGACGACGCGCTCGCGCGACACCTGAGCCGGGTCGCCGCGGCCTACGGCTACGTGGGCATCGTGGTCTCGGACGCGGCCGGCCACCCCGCGGCCCGCTCCGCCCCCGACGCCGGATTGGCCGCCGGGCTGCTGGAGCAGGCCGCGGAGCACGCCGCGGGCGTGGCGAAGAGCCGCAAGCCCCGCTTCGAGCTCGGCGGCGAGGGCGCGGGCCGCCTGCTCGTGGTCACGGTGCCGGTCTTCTCCGACGGCGCGCCCGCCGGCCTCGACGGCGACACGCGACCTCTGCTGGGGGTGGTCACCCTCGCGGCCAAGCCGGAAGCCGGCCTCTACCCGCTCCTCGCCGACGACGCGGAGCCGACGCGCACCGGCGAGACTCTCCTGGTGGACCTCGACGCCGAGCCGCCCGCCTTTCTCTCTCCGCTGCGGCAGCCGATCTCGCCCGACGCGGCGATGCCGAAGCGCTCGCTCGGCGCTCTCGGCGCGCTCGCCCGGGCCGCCGCCCAGGGCCACGAGGCGGTCGGCGAGACGGTGGACTACCGCGGCGTGCCGGTGCTGGCCGCGGTGCGCGGGGTGGTGCCGGCCGGCTGGTCGCTCGTACTGAAGGTAGACCAGGACGAGGTGCTCGCCGAGTTCCAGCGCTCGGGACGGCTGGCCGGCGCGGCCGCCGCGTTCCTGCTCCTGGCCCTCGCCGGCTTCCTCATCGCGCTGCACCGCGAGCAGCAGCGCGCGCGGCTGCTCCAGGAGCAGATGCGCCAGGCCCGCGCGATGACCAATCTCCAGGGCTACGCGGACAAGATCGTGGCGAGCGTGCCCGCCGGCCTCCTGCTGCTCTCCGACGACCTGCACGTGCTGTCGGCCAACCGCGCCTTCCTGGACTCGTTCCGCCTCCGCGAGGAAGACGTGCTCGGGCGCGAT
>Ga0068869_100001518_pt1 | contig 13774 bp, 15 predicted proteins | sample KBSMisM52_FD_64676 | JGI IMG/M metagenome (GOLD analysis project Ga0068869, IMG submission 64676) | Miscanthus rhizosphere microbial communities from Kellogg Biological Station, Michigan, USA - KBS Miscanthus M5-2 | ecosystem: Host-associated > Plants > Roots > Rhizosphere > Soil ... | reverse complement strand
CGGTTGAACCCGACTTCAGGGGCATGCGACGCTGCCGTCCGGCCGAAATCGGCGCGCCGCTTGTCGACGGCGATGCATGTCATTGCCTGACTGCGGCTAAGGCGCTCCCGCCACCGCCACGCCGCGGAACGCGATCAGCGCGGCGCGATGGCCTCGAGTTGCGGCTTCACGTCGAGGAAGACGACGAGACCGTTTTTCATGTAGCCGACCAGGAAAGCACTGTAGAGCACGAGCACAAGCGAGAACACGAGGTTCTTCACGGTCATCGCGAGGTAGAAGGGTTGCAGCGACGGTGCGGCCCGCGCGATGAGCGCGAACAGAAGGTCGACCAACAGCAGGCAAACCACGACCGGACCGACCAGCATGAGGCCGGTCGAGACAATGGTATCGAGCAGACTGAGAAGCAGCCCCCCGGCTTCGCGACTGAGCAGGGGCAGGAAGCTGCGAACCGGCCAGATGCCATAGCTGTCGTAGATGGCCCGCAACGTCAGGTCAAAGCAGCCGGAAGCGAAATAGAGCGCGATGACGATAAGCGCGAGCAGCGTGCCCGTGATGGCGGATTGGCTCGATCCGAGGGGGTCGCTGAGACTGGCCGACGAGGAGCCGCGTTGCAGGTCGAGGATGTCGCCGGCGGCCTCCGCTGCATACAGCGGCACGGCCAATACGACGCCCACGATGAGGCCGACGACGACCTCCTTCAGTATCAGCGCAACGATCAGCCCGAAGCTGAGCTGTTCGCCGTCGAGGTGAGCCACAATCATCGGGATGAGAGGGATCGAGATCACGAGGGCAATGGAGTTGCGTATGAAGCCGGTCACGCCGAGGCGGTCGAACACCGGAAAGACAACCATCATGGCGAGCATCCGCGCGAGCGCGAAGGCAGACGCAAAAATGTAGGGCTGCAACGGCTTGAACGGATCGCCAATCAAGTCCATCGAGACATTCCTGCATCGGCTCAGCGCGTCATGATGGGAAAGGCATCGAATATGCCCGATGCCTGGTTGGCAACCTGCTGCGACAACACGGGGCCCAACAGGATCATGAGGACCAGCACGACGACAAGCTTGACGGCCTGCGGCAAGGTCTGGTCCTGGATCTGGGTCAGCGCCTGGAGCAACCCGACCAGCAATCCGATCACGACGGCCGCGATCAGCACGGGAGACGACACGATCAGGATGATCATGAGCGCCTCGTTGACCTTCCCAAGGATGCTATCGTGAGTCATGGGGTGTCCTCGATGTGCCGCGTCGCACTTCACCCATAGCTCAGGATGAGACCATGCATGAGGCGCGACCAGCCGTCCACGGCGACGAACAGAAACAGCTTGAGCGGCAGGGATATCAGCGTCGGGGAGACCATCATCATCCCCATTGCCATGAGAATGTTCGAGACGATGATGTCGATGACCAGGAACGGCAGAAAGAGCAGGAAGCCGATCTCGAACGCGCGCGTGAGCTCCGAGCTGACGAAAGACGGCAGCAGAATGATGAAGTCATCGTCCTTGACATTGGCGCGGGTTGCCGGCGGCCAGATGCGGGCGGTCGCCGAAAGGAAGAACTCGCGCTCGCCGGGTTTCGCGTAGCGCATGAGATGGGCTTTGACCGGCTCTTTCACCACATTGGCTGATGCCTGGAGCTTATCGAGCGAGCTGACATCGAGCGGCTGCGCGGAGAGGCGATTGGAGACGTCTTCCATCAGCGGCAGGCTGACGAAAACGGTGAGAATGAGGGCGATCGAATACAGCACCAGGGTCGGCGGTGTCTGCTGCAGGCCGAGGGCGTTGCGGACGATGAACATCACCACCGAAATCTTGAGGAAGGCGGTCATCGTCACGATGATAAACGGCAGCAGCCCGAGCGCCGTCAGGAAGATGATCAGGCCAACTGTGCTGGGAGCGTCATTCATTGCCGGCAAGGCTCACGATTCGTACACCGAGACTCTCCCCGATCTGCACCAACGTGCCGCGACCCAGCCGCCTGCCGTTGGCCATGATGTCGAGCGACTCGTCGAGCGGGCGGCCCAGCGGCACCAGCGCGCCCGGCGCCAGGCGCTGGAGCTCGCCGAGCGAAAGCTCGACGCGGCCGAGTTCGAAGACGAGCCGCACCGGCAAGTCGTCCAAGTCCGGATCGTGCAGGCCGGTCGGGCCGGAGAACTCTGTCGGATTGCCCATGCTCCACTCCCAGGAAGAACCACGGCCGCGTAGAGGGCGCGCCGTGACCACGATGCCTGCCGGGCTCAACTCGACAGGGATGACAAGATGCTCGACGATGACGGCTGTCGCCGCATTGTCCGGCTGACATTCTAGATCGGCGAACATGACATCGTCGAGCGCCAGCCGCATGTTTGCATCCGGGGCCATCGGCGGGGCGTGATGGACATCACTGGACGCCGGTATGGTCTGCTGCGCGAGCACCGTGCCTCAAGCCCAGCTTTGTTCTGATGTCGACGCGGCGGCCATGATGGCGCGCTCCTCGAGATCGGCCTCGGCATAGGCTCCCTCGAGCCGCTCGGCTTTACGCCGTTCCTGCTCGGCCAGGCCATCGAGCTTGGTCACCGCCCGCTGGCAAAGACGGTAGCGCTCACGCGCGGCGTCACGCGCCAGCCCGGCATTGTGCAACGCCGTTTGCGCCTCCTCCTCGACCTGGCGCAACTGCATGGCCATTGCCGCCATGGCGTCGAGATCGGCCTGCAGACGGGTGATCTCGGTCATTGAGACGGCCCGGCCGACCAGCGCTCGGCGCTTGTCTTGCTCGTGCGTGCGGGCCTGCGCCAAATGGTGCGCGACTGCATTTCGTGACGCCTCCATTTGCTGCTCAGCACGGCGGCAGTCGCCCTCGCACTGGGTCAGCGCATTGAGCGCCGACCGCTCCCGCAAGCGTCGCAGGTCGAGAAGACGGGCGATGGCGCGTGCGTGCGTCATAGAGACTGCGGCTGGTTGCCGGCCTGGGCGACAATCTCGTGCATCCGCCGCCGCGTCTCTTCGATCGCCTCGTGCTGGTGCATCTTCTGGCGAAGGAACGCATTGATTGTGTCTATCTTGGCGATGGCCTCATCCGCCAACGGGTCGCTGCCCTTTTGGTACTCGCCGACACGCAGGAGTAGCTCGACGTCGGCGTAGCTTGCCATGAGCTGGCGCATGCGGGCCGCGTCGTCGCGGTGCTGCGGCGGCACTGTCGCGTCCATCAGTCGGCTGCGACTGCGCAACACGTCGATCGCGGGAAAATGGTTACGGCGACCGAGTTCACCCGAGAGGACCATATGGCCGTCAAGCAAAGACACCACCTCCTCGGCAACCGGATCAAGAGAGATCTCGCCTTCGACCAGCACCGTGTAAATGCCGGTGATCGACCCGCCGCCACCGTCCAGGCCGGCGCGCTCGACGAGACGCGGGAGTGCGGCGAACAGGGACGGCGGGAAGCCGCGCCGCGTCGGCGGTTCGCCCGCCGCCAACCCGATCTCTCGCTGGGCGCGCGCAAAGCGGGTGAGGCTGTCCATGAGCAGCAACACCTGCTTGCCCTCATCGCGGAAATGCTCTGCGATCGCTGTCGCCGCATAGGCAGCCTTGACGCGCTCCATTGCGGGGCTGTCTGACGTCGCGACCACGACGACCGCGCGTTTGCGACCCTCCGGTCCAAGCTGATCTTCGAGGAACTCCCGTACCTCACGTCCGCGCTCGCCGATAAGCGCGACGACGACCACATCCGCGTCGGTGCCGCGGACGATGTCGGCCAACAGGGTGGACTTGCCGCCACCGGCTTCGCCGAAAATTCCGACGCGTTGTCCGCGCGCGCAGGTGATAAGACCGTCGATGGCACGGATACCGAGCTGAATTGGATCGCGGATAATACCCCGGCTGAGCGGCGCCGGTGGCACTCCGGTGACCGGACGGGTTGCGATGCCCTTCGGAAGGGGTTCGCCGTCGATCGGGTCCCCTAATGCATTGATCACGCGGCCGAGCAGGCCGTCTCCCACCGGGGCCAATAACTCGGTGCCGGTGGGAATCACCTCGGTCATGCTGGAAAGCCCGAACAGGTCGCCGATCGGGGTCAGCACGGCGACGTCGTCGAGGATCCCGATCACCTCGGCCATGACGCGCCGGCCGGTTTCCGGATCGACCAAATGACAGAGTTCGCCGATGCGCGCCCCGCTCGCGGTGGCATGGATGATGACGCCCAGGAGGCGGCGGACCCGCCCTTTGCGCGACCGTGGCGCGCTGTCGCGTATCTTCTCATACAGGCTGGGCAGGACGGAGGTGAGACGGTCGTCGATACTGAAGCGTTCGGCGGTCATGGCGTCCCGCCTCGTCAAGCCGCGCCGATCGCGGAGGCGATGGCGGCTAGTTGCGTTTTAATACTGGCGTCGACGACGGCAAGATCACTGGCGATGATACAAGCGGTCCGGTCGAGGGACGGGTTGCCCTCGATCGTCACTTCGATGCGCCCGCTGAGGCCGAGGCGGGCGAATTCCTTGGAGACGCTATCGACGACGTCAGGGTGAACCGTGACCGTCAGCCCCTTCTCGCGACGCAAATCAGTGATGGCGTGTGCGGCAGCGGCGGCGACAAGGTCGCGGGTGTCAAAATTGCCAAGGACACGGTTGACGACGCTCATGGCGAGCTGAGCAACTTGCGGCTCGATCGACTGAAGATAGCGGTCCACTTTCAGGGTCGTCTCGGTAATAAGCTTGGTCGCCTCCGCCTTGCCGTCCTCGTAGCCCCTGACACGCTCGGACTCATAGAGGCGGGAGGCGGTTTCCTCCGCTTGCGTTTTCTCTTCGGCGATCTGCTTCTCGGCGTGGTTCAGGAATTCGAAGGCGTCCTGCCAGGCTTTCACATCCCTGGCATTGAGAACCGAGCCCGTCGTCGGACCATCCGCCGGCTGCTGTCGATTCAAGGATACCGAGTCCACTCTGTCTACCATTGTGTTCAACCTCAGCCGACCGTTCGGCGTACGATCGCCGGGCCGAGTTCATCGAAGGGGCGATTGACCGCATCGTCGAGAGCAGGATTGGGCGCTAGCTTGAGGCTAACGCGCAGGCCGACACCAGGGCCCTGCGCCTTGCACCATGCGCCAAGGCAGCGAAAACCATCCTCCATCACACGCGCACCGAGCTGATCGTAGGGTGTGAGCGGCTGCATCGGGCCGGAAAGATCGCGATTGGCGAGCGCGAGGACGCACAGCGTCTCACCCAGCGCGGCATCGAACGCCGCCGCATCCGCGGCCCGAATGGTATTGGCGATGCTGTTCGCCCAATAGATCGCTCCGGCACGGCGCACAAGCTCCACCAGCTGTTCGGACGAGGCAAGCGCGATCGAACGGTCAGTGTCGCTCACGTCCTCGGCCGCAATCGCGCGCGCCAGCCCGTAGCGCGAATGGACCAGACCCGACAGCCGCTCCTCGAGACGGCGTGAGGCCTTGAGCCGCGTGCACAATTCGGAATCGACCATTCCGTCGAAACACACGGCGAGCCGCGACGGCTCGATATAGAGGGCCGGCTGCGTTACGAACGCATCCCAGCCTGCTCCCGTGCTTTCGCTCGCAGTGCTCACGACGCTTTCACCACGTTCGACGAGCCCGTCTTCACCACGTTAGGCGAAGCCGCGCTCACTACGTTCGACGGAATCGCGCGCGGCGAACCCAATGCATAGACGCGTCCGCGCTGGCGAAAGAAGACGAAGCCGAGTGCACCTGCTAGCAGGACGACCAGCGCGACGAGGCCAAAGAACATCCACATCGCCTGCGCCAGGTTTTCGCGCTGCATCCACACGCCGAAAAACGAGACCATTTCGAGATCCTGGCCCTGACTTGCCTTCTGCGGGTCGACCGGAACGAGGACAACCGATACCTTGTCGTAGGACAGACCAGCGACGCCGTTGGCCACCAGCATCTTCACCTGGGGCACCAGATTGCCTACCGGCGTGTTGCTGCGATGGCGGATGAAGACCGACGCCGACGATGGTACGAGTTGCTGGCGCAGCGGGTCATTTTCCGGCAGCACGAGGTGAACCCGGGCGGACAGGACGCCGTCAATTTCCGAAACCGTGCGCGAGAGCTCCTGGCTCAGCGCGAAAATCATCTGAGCGCGTTCCTGCAAGGGCGAGGAGACGAGGCCATCCTTCTTGAAGATTTGCCCCATGGTCTGGAACTCCTGCTTGGGGAGACCAGCTTCCTTGAGGATGGCGATAGATTCGGCGAAGCGCCCTTTGTCGACCACGACCGTGTACTGACCGCCCTTGACCGCCACGCGCTGCGCCGGGATCCCGCGCTGTTGCAAGGTCCCGACCATCTCGTTGGCCTGGCGCTGATCAAGATTGTTGTAGAGCTCCGCCTCGCAAGCCGAGAGCAGCAAGGCGACAAGCAATACAAGAGCCCGCTGTACCCAGCGTGGCAATGAAGAACGGGGCAAGGCTGCGCTCACGAAATTCCCCTTCGTCACTGCCCCTTGAGCAGGGTCATCACGCTGTCGGTTAGCGATTTGGTCGCATGACCCACCACCTGCGTCCACATGTTATGGATCGCGGCATCCATGGAGTCGTTCTTGATCTTGTCGAGCATCGCCAACGCGCGGCCTTTGCCCTCCAGGCCTGGGCCGGACCCAAGCGATTCCGACGCCGGTCCCGGAGGCAGACCGACGGAGGTAAACTGATTGCGGGAGGCAAGCTGACCGAATGAGCCAGACTGGCCGATGGGGTTAAATTGGGAGAGGGAGTTAAATTTGCCGAGGGAGCCAAGCGTGTCGAGGCTGGCAAGGTCAGTCTCGGCCTCGACGGCGGCTGCCCTCTGCTTGTCTCTGATGGCCTTGATGTTCGCATCAGCTCGATGCGACTTCTCGACGAACTCACGCAATTTCCCGAGCATCTCCCCGCTCGAAGCTACGGAAGTGGTCGCCTCGGCGATCTGTCCGTTGCCGGCGTCCACGCGGGCCTTGGAGAAAAAGTCGACGAGCCCCTGCTCGCTGGTCGCGCCAGCGCCCTGAGCTGCTTGCGGTGAAGCGGTCGGCGGCGAAGGGGCGGCGACCGGAGGTTGGGCGGTAATGGCCACGCTCATGACTTAAATCCTTCCAGCTGACTATATCGTACTGACGGCCCCATATGACATGACCAAATTCGTCCTTCTGTGACGCGCTTCACAGTTATGTCCGTCGCTCCGGCGGGCGAGCGGCCTCTCCCACTCTGGCAGATCACGGCGGAAGACGGATGAACCTCAGCCTACCATTGGCTCATCTGGTCGTCCATGAGGCCCAAAGTGGGACGCTTGGAGCCTTTGAGCTCGTCCATTAAAGTGAATGGCGGCCGCATGCCGAACCATCGGCATGCAACCGCCATGTTGGATCATGTTAGATCACATGGGGCGGATTAGCCTTTCGCAAGCTCCATGGCTTGATTGAATATCTGGGCGACGGGATCCTTCTGGCCGCCGTCGGAGGCCTGGCCGCTCTCGCCGCTCTGCTGCGGTTGCATCTGCTGAACCATCTGCATGACCTGGTTGATCATGCCCATGGGGCCTCCGCCTCCCATCATTCCCATTATGCCGCCTAACATCGTTCATCTCCTGGTTTAAGGGTTACAAAGGTTGGAGGACAAATCCCCTTGCACTGAGGCTTAGGGGGCCTTGTCGCTGTACTTCCCAGCGGAAGATCCTGCCTTGATCGGGCGCTGCTATCGGCGGCTCATCGCCCCCGCTCTCAGGCCCGATCAAAGATCAGGACCTCCGCGTCGTGGCATCGGTGCTTCGACTTTCAGTACCAGTTGCAAGCCAGGTCGCGGAAGCCTTCAGCCTCAGCGCGGCGGCCTGCAGCCTCATGCCGACGCGCGTCGGCAAGCTCTTCCATGCCGCCGCGGTAGTCTCCGTGCCGGAAATCATCCATGGCCTCACGACGATCACGCGCTGCCGCATCAAATTCATGCTGCGCCCTGCCGAAGTCACGGAGGGCTTCACGGAAGCCACCATGGTCGTGGCAGTGGTCACCGTAGCCATGGTGGCCATAGTCGCGGCCACCTTCGTTCCGGCAGTTGTTTTGGTTATCGAGCGAATTACCCACGGCGCTTCCGATGAGACCTCCGACGGGACCTCCGAGGGCAGTTCCGACGACACCTCCGATGAAACCTCCGAATCCTCCGGACATAGTACATTCTCCATTGTCGCTAGGGGTGCCCGCGCCGGCGTCATGCCGACGCCCGGGTGCCTGCTGACGGGGCGATTAAGGCAGAAGCAAATCCGTCCTTCTGTGATTTGTCGCACGCCCGATCCGTCACAACTCGGCCGCATGCTCGGCTGCGGCACGCACGCCGAGGCCATGGAATGCCGTCTTCCCAACGGAACGGCACGGCATCGAAGCTGCGATTGCGTTTAACGATGTCGATTGAATATGGGCTTCGCCCCGCGCTGCACACGATCGCGCGGCGCCCCTTCAGCGGGAAGCTTCTCAACGCAGCCGGCGCGGCCGCTGCAGAATTGTCGAAGCAGCGAAATGCGGCGTTGTCACGAGCTCGAGCCGCGAAATACCCGCACCCTGGTATCCTCTCCCGTAGGCACCTGCCGAGCCATTGCGATGAGCGTCTGGCGCACGAGCACGATATAGGGCGGCGGGCCCGATACCGAAATGACGCCCGATCCCGGCGTGGTCCGAATGGGGTAGCGCGGATCGGCGATGCCGAGCCTGGAGAGCTTCGACACCACATCCGTCGGCAGGATCCGGCCGAGATCGATCACTTCCGTTCGCAGTTCGCTCGCGGAATTGACGTGCAGCACAGAGCCGTCGAAATACCAAACAAGACCGTGGCTTTCCGTGAGCCGCTTGAAGAACTCCTCGGCCGACCCGCTCCCGAGATCGCCGCGCAGCTTGCCCTTGACCTCTTCACTGACCTTGACCGGAACGTTGATGTTGCGGCCGAACTCGATCAGGGCGTCCTTGAGGTTTTGATCGACGACGACGTACTTGTAGGGACCCGGCGGCCATCTCGGGTCCAGTGCTCCGGCGACCTGCGACATTCCGATAAGGATTGCCGCCGCCGTGAGGACAGCAGAAACGATCTTCTGAGGCATGGTTCGTCTCCCGAGTGCACCCCCGGCCGGCTGCGTCGCGAGCAGCGGAATAGTGCAGCTCATGAAATGCGAAAAATTGTACCACGGCGAATTTGGCTTGATCAATCGCACATTTGGAGCCGCGCGCCGGACCTGCGTCACAGATCGTCAAGTTGCCCGCCTCCTTTTTTCAACCGGCGGCCCATGACGTCTGACGCATCGATCGAGCTGACCGGAGAAAGACCGGCCAGAAATCGGCAAAGCACGTGCGACTGTCGTGTGCCGGTTGCGCATTTGTTGGTCGCGTTGCGGGCATCCGCCGATTGACCGAGCCCGTCGACGTCGCCGCTACCAAAATCCCCTTTTTCCGGCGGCGACGAGCCTTTGTGACGTAACTCACTTTTTTCCGGTGGCGACGAGGCTACCTTGTGGACGTCTGGCCCGCAATGTGAGGCCTGACGTGCACGGCAAACTCGAACCCAAAGGAGAATGATCATGGCTACGGGTGGTGTGGATTCTCAAGCCGCACAAGGCAAACTCAGTGCGATAAAGCAGCAATCGATGGAGGACCAGGTGCAAACCGCGAAGGACCAGCAGCAGATCAAGCAATTTACCGACGCGCTGGAGACGACCAAGCAGCTCAACCGCTGAGGCTGGGCCGGTCGAGCTGGCCGGAGAGAGACCGGCCGCAAATCGGCAAAGCCAAGGCAGCACGCGCGGCTGTGGTGAGCCCGTTCAACCGGCGCGAACACCGGTTTGTCACCCGTCTTTTGGGACGAGTGCGAAGCCGGGGCTCGCGCCGGTTACGCATTTGCAGGTCCCATCAGGTCCCTGTCATTCCAGCTGCGACGCTGTAGCGGCGATCACGCAAGCATTGCCATTAACAAGCAGCGCACCGGTTTCCGGCGGATGGCAGCATCACGGGATCTTGATGGCGAGGCGAAGCTTGGTCGCACGGTGACGTCAATCAAGTGAGCCGGAGCGGCGCTGTCGCTTTCCAACTCCGGAAGACGAGACCAGGCGCCTATGAACAGGTCTTGACCGCGAGCGCCGCGATGTCAGTATCGTGTTCGCTCGGGCCAGATCGACGGCAGACACCAGCATGGCTAACGACGAATCAGAAGAAAAAAACCTTCCGGCATCGCAGAAGAAGCTCACTGACGCCCGCCGCAAGGGACAGACTTCCAACAGCAAGGACCTCGTGTCGGGCTTCACCATGCTCGCCGCCGTGCTCTATTTGCTGCAGCAGTGGCCGATGATGCGCGATCGTCTGGTGGGGCTCATCGACCTCGTTTCCACCGCCACCGAGCGGCCGTTCGCCGAAGCCTGGCCACGCGCGGTGTACGGCACCATCGATGTGCTGATAATGACCACCGTGCCGCTCCTTGCCCTGGTTTTCGCCGTCGCCGTGGTGATGGGAATGGCGGCGACGGGCGGCCCGTTATTCTCGTTTGAGACCGTGAAACTGCAATTCGACCACATCAGCCCGATGAAGGGCGCGAAACGCATTTTCTCGTCACGCAACGTGATCGAGTTCGCGAAGAGTCTCGTCAAAGTCGCCGTCGTCACCGTCGCCTTCTGGACCGTCCTGCGCGGCTACATCCCACCGCTGTTCCAGATACCTTCCTGCGGCGAAAGCTGCCTCGGGCAGATGGTGATTTCCACCTTGCAGCCGCTTGCCATTACCGCGGTCATCGCCTTTGTCGTCATCGGCGTGCTCGACATGCCGTTGCAGCGTCATCTCTTTCTGCGCGAAATGCGCATGAGCCTGACCGAGCAGAAGAAGGAGATGAAGGAACTCCAAGGCAATCCGCAGATCAAGGCCGAACGTCGGCGCCTCCAGTTCATGTTCGCGACAAAGAAGAAGGCGCGCAAGGGCGTGCACCATGCCGTTGTTGTCGTCGCACAAGAAGATCGTGTCGTCGGGCTCCTGTACCACCGCGAAGAAGAGCCGGTGCCGCTGATCTGCAGCAAGGCTCGCGGCCAGGCTGGCGATGAGATGGTCGCCGAAGCGCGACGCCTGGGAATCCCGGTTGTCGAGGATGCGTCGTTGGTCGATCGGCTCATCCGCCAAGCGGTCGGCAACAGGATCCCGCAAGATGCCTTCACGGATGTTGCCCGCCTCCTGGTCCGTTTCGGGATCTGACTCTCTTTCACGCCCGACGGAACGTGCCGTAGGCTTTTTACTTGAAACTAAGGCTCTCCGGCTGGTGCGCGTTTCAAGCCGGCAGCGGCGCGCGGGCGTTCGCGTACTGCGATGACCCGGACACCCGTGCGATTGCCGATCCGCATCAAGGTGCCACGGCCGATCCGTTGTCCATCGACCACGATATCGACCGTCCGGTCGTGCAGTGGTTCCAACGGCAACAGGAAGTTCGGCGCGAGCTGCTTCACCTGGCTGGCCGGCAGCTCGAAGCGTCCGATCTCGAACAGGACATGCAGCGACCGGTTGTCGGTTTCGGCGTCCGCCTCCCACGCGCCGGCCATCGCATCGGTTGGCATGCTCCATGCCCAGGATGAAGTGGCTCCGGGTATCGGATACGTAGCGAGGCGGTGGCCCTCCGGGTCAAGCGCCACCCGCGCAACAAGCCGCTCGCCGATGACAGCGATCACGTCATCGCCCGGCTCGCAGGAAGCGTCGACCAGCACGACGTCATCGGGTGACAGACGTTCGATCTCGCTCGCCGCGAGGTTCGCGGCAGCCACGCGCAGGCACACCGGGATTGGCAGGTCGAGAACGGAGCGATCGATCCCGGCATGCCGATCAAGCCCTTCCGCAAGCCTGAGCGCGTAATCCGGGGGAATCCGCAATTCGCAGCCGGTGGTCACGAGCCCCTCGATCACAAGGGTAAAAAACAGTGGCAGCTGTCCATCGTTCTCGGGCCGTTCGACCTGGCTCGAATATGAATCGACGGCAAGCTTGCAGCCGAGATTCATCTCGACCGCCGCGAGAACGCCCTCGAGGGCGAATTCGAGAATGATGGCGGCCCGATCCGGCCCCAGACGATCGAGCGACAGCACCGGATCCACACTGTCGACCAGGATATCGAGCAGAGACTGCGGCAACCACAACTCGCCGGACTCGCCATCGAGGCGCAGCCCCACCCGATGGCTCACATCGAGACGCCGATCCGGCGGCCACGCGGCGACGATACTTGTTTGTCGTCCGCCAATCATCGCCGCCAAGGCCGGGCGTCGACGATACACGGCGTTGAGCGCTTGCACATGCGACGGTGCGATCAGCGGGAAAGAAAGCTCACGCTCTGCAGGCTGAGCGATTTCGGCGCTGTGAGCGAGAGCGGCCTCGTTCGACGTGTCGGCACTGGCGCGCAAAGTCGCGTCAATGGCGCCGCCACCCAGGCCGACGCTCAGCGGAGCATCGAGGATGGATCGAAGAGCGGCCTCGGTCGGCTCGACCGTGGTGTCGGTGGGGGCCGCGACCGTCTCGGCTGTCGCGCCAGCGGTGTCGGCTGGCTCCGCGGCAGAGTTGGCTAGGGCCGCAGCGGCGTCGGGCGGCTTCGCGGCGAGGCTGGCTGGCTCCGCCGGGGTATCGGTCAGTGCTCCCGCTGTCTCGGCCGACGCAGCGGCGGGCACCGCTGTCTCGCCGGCAGTCTCGGTTGATGCCGATGCGGTGCCGATCGGCTTGACTGCGGTGTCGGCTGGCTCCCCGGCAGAGCCGGCCAGCGCCGCAGCGGATCGAAGCGCCTCAAACGCAGCAGCGCTTTCCCCAACGCTCTGCGCGCCGTCGCGTGTTTCCGATCGAGGAAACAAGAACCAGGCCAGAGCAGCGAGTTGCAATGCGATCGGCACCATGAATGCCATCGCATAGGCGGTCGCTGACGTTTGACCTGATGCGACGACGCTACCAACGGCCGACTGGATGAAAAGAGTGGCCACATACTGCAATACGCCGATGCTCGCGCACGCTCGAGCCGCATAGGCTTGAGGAAAATGCGTCAACAGGACCACGAAGGGCAGCACGGCTGCGGCGCCAGCCACCAACACGCCCCAGACGATCGAGGTCGGCAATGCGATTCCGCTGACCGCCGCGACCTGGATGCAGACGCAGAGCGCGACGGCGCCCACAAAGACGTTTGCAGCCGATAGATCCTTTCGGACGGCCCAGTCGGCGAGCCACCCCCAGAAGAGCGCACCAACGCTCTGGCCAACCGCTATGACGGTGACGTGGGTGATAATGCCGGTGATCTTGACCCCATTCGCAGCAAGCCAACCTGCAACCCATTGGCCCTGGATCGCCCATACCGTCCCGACCACAATCGCAGCGAGCGGCGCAAATCGTCGAAAGATCGGATCGCGCAGGACGAATGGCAGGCCGAGGTCTTGATCCCGCACATCGCCAGTGACGGTTGCTGGTGTGGGAACCAGCAGCACGGTCAGGATAGCGCAGAGCGTCGCCAGAGCGGCCAGCAAGATAAACAGCGCGCGCCATCCGTACGCGAGCACGAATTGTGCCGTCGGATCGGCCATCGCGAGCGCGCCGAGTCCCGCGACCGTTATGAGGCACCCCGTCACCAGGCCGAGACATTCACGCGGAAACCATGTGACGGCCGCCTTCATTCCCGCGAGGAGCGCCGAGCCGGCGCCCACACCGAGCAGCGCGCGGCCAATCACAAGGCCGAAGGGTCCTGTGGACAGGCTGAATATCAATGCGCCGAGGGCCGTCACACCCATCATCACCGACTGGACGGTACGCAGCCCAAATCGATCGATCGCGATGCCGGACGGTAGCA
>Ga0068869_100001510_pt1 | contig 13791 bp, 18 predicted proteins | sample KBSMisM52_FD_64676 | JGI IMG/M metagenome (GOLD analysis project Ga0068869, IMG submission 64676) | Miscanthus rhizosphere microbial communities from Kellogg Biological Station, Michigan, USA - KBS Miscanthus M5-2 | ecosystem: Host-associated > Plants > Roots > Rhizosphere > Soil ... | reverse complement strand
AAGGTCACCTGGTCCACCGCCCATCCCGGCGCCTTGTAGCTCAGGAGTTCGCGGCCGCTCATTGCGTCCCATATCCGTATCGCATTGCCGTCCATCGGAAGGAGGACCTTCAGCACCCTTCACTACATGCACTATCTCCACCATCGATATTTCAATGTGAATTATGGCGGTGGCATCGTTCCAATCGATAAGTGGGTCGGTACTTTCTACGATGGTTCAGAAGCAGGGGCCGAAACTCTCAGGAGGCTCGCAAGGAACAGAGTGATGCGTCTACGAGGGGCGAAGGAGAGAAAGGCGATCGGAGAAAGCTCGCCGTGGGTTGCGATTTTCTCGCCGACTACTTGATCACAGATCGAGCTTCGTAGCATCCATCTCAGCGCAATTCCCTTCGCGGAATTCGTACGCAAGGCCGCCGCAGGAATTTACCAGGCGAAGCCGGCACGGGTATTTGCCTTCGACGAGATCGCCGCCGCGCACCGGCTGATGGAGGCCAATAGCGCAGGCGGCAAGATCGTCGTCAACGTAGTCTCGTAGGGCACCACGACGTCGCAGACCTTGCAGACACGCAGTTCAGCCGCCGGGGGCGGTGCGAGTACCACTCAGCAGAGCTTCGGCCCGCGAATGAGCGTCGGCAGACATCTGGCCGTGCGCAGGTTCACGGACCGCAGCCGACGTCGTCGCTTGACGTGCGATGCGATGCCCGCTTAGCAGCGCTTCAGCGCTCGCGTGTGCGTCGACTGCCGTCTCGGACACTGACGATGAGCGCTGCAGCGTCGCAGTAACGGGCGTGAGCGGGTGACTGAGCAACGCAGCCGCCTGGGTCTGCGCATCGGCAAGTGCCGCAGTTGTGACAAAGATCGCGGGGATCAGAAGCAAGGGCAGTTTCATGGAGTCCTCGTGGCGGTAAAAGGGATCAAGGTGCGAAGGGGTAGTTGCAACGTGTGTGCCAGCGACCCTCGAGCGCCAGGGCGCTGGATCTCGCGGTCTTTCCGTGCGGGCTGCCGGCAACGGAGTGCGACTCGGCTTTGAGATGCTGCGGCTCACCGCGAGATGTTGTGGGAGAAGGGAGGCGCACAGGCCTTCAAAGGAATGCGTCACGATGCTTGTCCACAAACGCCTCGACCGTCAGTGGAGGTCGGCCCCCAATCGTTGCGACGAAGTCATTGGTGCCGGCGAACACGCCGTTGGTATGGTCGATGGCGACCTCGCGCAGATGCTGCACCAGGAACTCGCTGCCCGGTCTACCCGTGATGCGATCAGCCTCGGGATAGAGCGAACCAGCGTCATTGCGCGGCGGCCCTCCAACAGAGGCGGCAGCCACTATCTCTGCCCACTTCTCGATCGGCATCGACTGGTAGGCGACCTTTCGCCCCAGCACTTTGCCGACTGCCTTCGCAATCTCCTCGTGAGTCAGTTCGACAGGACCGTATAACGAATAGGTCTTGCCACGATGCGCAGCCGGTTCTTCGAGGATTCCAGCAATGACCCGCCCTCGTAGTACGGCCTGATCCCATTGGCGTTGCGCACTGTTTGTAACGTGGCACGCGGATTGCAATCCACGTCCTATGAGCTTTGCTGGCACTCACTCATCGGGCGGAAGCGGCGCTTGCGTCGCGGTGATCTTGCTCGTGGGTGTTTCGATGCTGCTTTCGCCGCCGGCCCACTCGCAGATCGTGCTGGAGTCCGACCGAGCTCAACTCACCGTCGAAGGGTTTGCGAACCTTACTCTTGCGACGTTGGACACGACGGATGATCTGCAGAACCTCGACTACGGTCGCATCGATAGCGGGGCGCGCGTCCTTGGCAGACTCTCGCTCGCGGACGGACCGATGCTAGGCATTCGCCTTTCCGTCGAAGGAAGCGATGAGAACACTCGCCTGACCGAAGCGAGCATCCTGCTCTTCGACAATCATGGACGTATTGAGATCGGCGAACGGATGGGCTTGCCGGATGTGCTGAGTGGCTACGCACCCAACAACTTTCAGTTCACGTCGGCAGAGTTCGGTCCGGCTTCGGGCCCGAGTCTCGATCCGGGCGGAGGACTGCAGACAGGCTTCTTTCGCGGGCTGCTGGCGGAGCAGATCGGCCCGCTCGCCGGCCTGGGTACCACCGCCGCGCTGTTCGATGATCGATCCGCCAAGGTGCTGTACGTCTCGCCGAAGACGCATGGATGGTTGGTCGGCGCATCCTTTGCGCGCGACGCAGACGATGCAGCAGTCGGCCAGTTGTTACAGGCAGGGATAACGCATGAAAGCTATCGCCAACAGGACACGCTGCGTTGGGGTGCGACGTATGCTCATGGACAGGCTTTTGCCTCCGAGCGTGACCTGAACTCCGTCGGAGTCGGCGCCAGCGTAACTTTGAACGACGTGTGGATGATTGGCCTCGCGGCCAGCTATGACGGCACCAGCCGACTTCCCGAGAGCAGCGTCGGCTCATTCGCCTCGCGCGCGTGGGGCGCGACGGCGAGCGTCAATTTCAATTCCGGACCTTGGACCATTGGCGGTTACTGTCAGTACTCGACGAGCGAAGGCAACGCAGCCGTGGCCGCGAATGATCGCCTCGCTGCGCTCGAGGTCGGCGCATCGTATCGCTTCACGACCAAGTGGCGCGTGTACGGCGCTTGGTACCGCTTCGATTTTGACGACGACGAACGTGGCGCGTCGACGACTGGAAACGTATTGCTGCTCGGCGCGCGAGCGACCCTTTGATCTCACCCTCGGAGTGCAAACTCATGTCAGCCAGGACAACGACCAACACCGTGCTGCTTGCAGCCGCAGTTGCAGGGCTCATTTCAGGCAGTGCGATGGCGCAGGTGCATCCAGAGAAGCCAACGTACAAATACGAGAAGTGTTATGGCGTCGCTCGGGCAGGTCAGAACGACTGCTTCTTCGCGTCGAACTCTTGCGCCGGTACCTCAGCGCAGGACGACGATCCGCGAGCGTGGATCTACGTGCCGCAAGGTACGTGCAAGAAGATTTCCGGAGGAACGCTGGAGCCGCCCAAGACTCCTTAGTTCCGGGACGCGGGTACGTTCAGCCATTGCAGCAGACCGTCCAGAGTCACTCCCTCAGCATCGGCTTTGACGCCGAGCGACTCCGGCGCGGCGGACTGCCGATTGTTCCAGAAGGTGGGATAGCCGAACCATTTCGCCCCGGCCACGTCCCAACCGGCGAAGGCGACGAAGGCAATGCGTTCCTTGGGGAGTTGCAGAAGGTCGACACCCAATTGGTAGGCGCGCGGATCTGGCTTGTAGCTGCGAATGCGGTCCGTGCTGATCACCTGATCGAGCGCCGTATCGAGATCGGAATTCTTCAGCGCGGTCGTCAGGATCTGCGGCGTGGCGTTTGAGAGGAGGGCGACTTTCATGCCTGCCTCGCGCAGCGCACGCAACGACGCAGCCACATCCGGCCACGCACGAAGTTCGAGAAAGCCATGCATGAGCCGCGCGCGTGCAGCGGTCGCCAGGTCCAACTTGAGTGATCGAGTTGCGAACTCCAGTGCGGCTTCGGACGCCGCGTAGAAGTCCTCGTATCGTCCACCAAGGGCACGCAGCCACTGGTACTCGAACTGCCTCGTTCGCCACAGAGTTGCCAGCTCATTGCCTTTACCCGGTGCAACGGCTTCGCAAGCCTGGAAGACGGGCCGTGCATCGAACAAGGCGAAGGCGTCGAATGCGACTGCTCCGATCCGCTTCGACATGCCTTGCGCTGCGACTGGTGTCTCGGTCGCTGCAATCGTCGCCGCCGCAAGACCGGCGCCCAGAAACCATCTGCGGCTAAGTCTCATAGACGAGAGCACGAAGCGCGGCATGTGCAACCCCCTCGACAGACATGTCGTGCCCGAGTGCCACGAGCACCCCGCGCGGTGCTGGAACAATGACTCCATCGAATCCGGACGCATGGATGCGCTCCGGCGTTCCGCGGGCCAGCTCGTGCGGCAGAACGAGCACCGTCACGGGCCCATGGTTTGTCTGCACGACAAGATGCGGAGCCGAATAGCCATGAAACCGACAGCCGCTCGCATACGAGACCCGGACGACTCCGGGTTGAAGACGTAGTCCATCGCGTTCCAACAGGGCCGCCAACTGCGCCTCAGGCACGACATCCAGCGTATGAGTGAGCGACGCTGGTTCGTGCAGAGCGTGCGCGACGAGCTCATCAGCAAGGCTCGGGCGAGTGCTCGACAGCCACAGACCCATCCCCAATGCGACGCTGAGAAGCAAACCTGCCGCAACGCTCCACACAGGACGGGTCATGGGATATGCGGGCGGCTGCACTGCTGCCTCGATCGTCCGATCCAATGTCTGAAGCCGACGGCGGTAGGCAGCGCATTCTGCGCAGACACGTGCGTGTGCTGCGATCTCAGTGCGAGTGGCCGTCGGCTCAGCGCCGACGGCCACTCTGAACTCCTCACAGTGCATCGACCGCACTCCGCGTCACGACGTCGGGCCGCAGACGCTCGTGGAGCAGCTGACGCGCTCGATACAAGCGCGTCAGCACTGCCGGCACGCTGAGTTGCAATTGTCCTGCAATCTCTTCGACCGAGTAACCGAACAGCATCTGTAGCAACAACGGTTCCCTATACAGCAACTCCAGATCGACGATCGCGCGGCGCATGGCGTGAACATCGTAGTCTTCGCTGGCCGTGGTTTCGGCGGAGGAGACATCCACCGCGCACTCGAGCCCAACAGTGGCGAGCTTCTTTCGCTCGAAGACGCGCGCGAGTTCGCGGCGCGCAATCGTCAGCAACCAGCCTCGCACGGCGCCGTCCTCTCTCAGGGAGCCCAGCGACCGCCACGCGCGCAGCAGCGTTTCCTGCACGATGTCTTCCGCGAGACTCCGGTCATGACACAGCCAATAAACGAACCTGGTCAGGTCCGCAGAGTGCGGGACGCACAGCGCCTCGAAGCGGCGTCGAACTGCGTCCCTTGCGTTGGTGATGCTCATCAATCCTTCTGCGGAGATTTCGACACCTCCGGCCAGTTCTTCTCCGCTTGCTGGATATTGCCCGGCACATCCTGTTGCCAGATCTTCTGAACCTTCTTGTCGTAGTTCAGATAGAGCTTGTCCTTGACGATCGCGAATGCATCAGGCTGCGTGCTCACCTTGTATCCCTGCGCGGTGCCAAAGGCGCAATAGCCGCCGAACTGCGGCGCGTACTTCTCAGGCATTGCCATGAATGCACGCCGGTTCGCATCGCTGGCGAAATAGAACTTCGAGCCCTTGTACTCGTAGCTGTATTGTGCCTGTCCCTGCTGCGGTTCGGCGGAAGCAAAATAGGCGACGGGATCGTAGCCGCGCAGAGCGACGCCATCAGTTTCGAAGAATTCGCCAGCAAGAGCTGCCGTGCTCAGCAGCGAAAGTGCGGCGATCGCAATCACACCGGAAAATCGATTCGACATTGAGCGCTCCGTTTGGAGAAGACAGTGGGGGCGTGAAAGCTAGCGCGTGTCGGTGCGCTCGACAACTCCCTCGCGTTGCTCAAATTCGCATGTCGTCATTACTCGCGTGCGCGCGCGCGCCGAATCCGCGACATGTGGTGGCGAACCGCGATCAGTTGCGGATCGCGAGCATGAAACTCGCTTCATGAAATATTTTGAGGACAGCAGCGATCTAGTACTGCGTTCATCGTTTCACTTCATTCAACGGGGTTAACAAACGTGAGAGCGCAGCATAGTGTCCTTCTGGTTCTTTCCATCGCCGCCGCGTTGAGTGCGGCTGCATCTTCAGCGAACGCCGCTCGTCCCGACGAGCGTCAAGGCGAGCACGCGGTGTTCGTGATGACGAACGACGCCGATGCAAATGAGGTGCGAGTATTCGAGCGCGGACGCGCGGGTTCATTGCAGGAAGTTCGTTCCTACACGACCGGCGGCCGAGGCAGCGGCGGCACTATCGACCCGCTCGAGTCGCAGGGCTCGCTCACGTTGAGTCAGGATCGCAAGTGGCTGTTCGCCGCAAATGCGGGCAGCGGCACGCTCTCGGTGTTTCGCGTCGAAGGCACGCGGCTGCTGCTCACCGACGAGGCGCCCAGTGGCGGCGCCGAGCCAAATGCCGTCGCTTCGCACGGCGAGTTCGTGTACGTGCTGAATACTGCAGGATCGAGCAGCGTAGTGGGATTTCATCTCGCTCACGGCAGGCTGCAGCGCATCGAGAACTCGCTGCGCTTTCTCGGCCGGAACGAAGCGGGCTCGGCATCGATCTCCTTCTCTCCCGACGGTCGATTCCTGCTCGTGACCGAGCGTGCGGCCAACAGAATCGACGTGTTCCGCGTGCTCGCGAATGGTGAGCTGTCGCAGGTGAGCGGCAATCCCAGCGCGGCGCCGGGAGCGTTCGCGGCGACATTCTCGCCCCGCGGCACTTTGATCGTGTCGGAAACGGGAGCCGGCGGAGCCGATGCGTCGACCGTTTCTTCTTACGCAGTGCGCGCCGACTTGACGCTGCAGCCCATCAGCACGGCTGTGCCGACGCTCGGCGCGGCGAACTGTTGGAACGTCGTAACGCCCGATGGCCGCTTCGTCTATGTCTCGAACGCTGGATCGGCGTCGATCGCCGGTTTCGCAGTCGCGGCCAACGGCAGCCTCAATGCGCTGCCGGGAACGATCGTTGGTCATAACGCCGACGGTGCGACCAATCTCGACATCGCCGTCAGCGCGGACGGTGCGTTCCTGTACTCGTTGAATGCAGGCGACGGGACCATCGGCGTGTTCGCAATCGATCAGCACAGCGGCGCGCTCACGAGCCTGGGAGCAAGCGGCCGTCTGGCCGCGGGCGCCGGCCTGAATGGCATCGCTGCGAATTGAGTGAATCCCTCAGTAGTTCTCGATCACACAAAGGAGAGACGCGTATGAAGATGCCCATCAACACATCGGGTGTCGCCCTCGCTGCGGTGGCCGCAGTTTTGTTCAACGTCGTATCGGTCAGCACGGCTGGTGCCACCGAGGCGAAGGTTCAGTGCGATGGCGTGAACGCCTGCAAGGGACAATCCGCTTGCAAGACTGCGAACAATGGCTGCAAGGGCCAGAATTCCTGCAAGGGGCAGGGCTTTCTGGAGTTGACGAAGAAGGAGTGCACGGCGGCCAAGGCGAAAGCGCAGTAGCACGCAGCAGAGGAGAAGACTGCGGCGAGGCTCGCGTGAGCCTCGCTCCACTCGCGCAGCTTGGAAACATGAAGATAATCCCGACTCGCGCAAAGTTTGCGGCGTGGGCGGTGCTGCCGCTGCGAGTCATCATCGGCTACGGATTCATGGCACATGGTTTTGCCAAGCTGGGACGCGGCGCCGATCATTTCGCAGCCATTCTCCAGGCGCTCGGCATACCCGAGCCGACTTTGCTGTCGTGGATCACGATACTCGTCGAGGTGTTTGGCGGCCTGGCGATTCTCGTTGGCGCATTCGTCACGATCGCCAGCCTTCCAATGATCGTGATCCTGCTGGTAGCGATCTTCACCGTACATCTGCCCAACGGCTTCAGCTCGATCAAGCTTCAGGCAGTGACGCTCACCGGCGCGCAATTTGGTCAGCCCGGCTACGAGTGCGATCTCTTGTATCTGGCCGGACTGCTCGCGCTGATCCTGGGTGGCCCTGGCCCGCTGGCCGTGGACGGTTACAGGACATCCTTTTGGCGTGCTGCCAGTACGCGCGGAAGGTGACGCGCGAGATGCTGGGCGAGCGCCCGCACGCGGGCGTTGTCTCGCGTATCCCCATGGCTCAATACCCAGAGCTTCATCCGTGGCTCATCCAAGATCGGTGTGAGTCGTGACAAGGCTTCCAGCCGATTCGCGGCGAAGATCGGCAGGATTGCTATCCCAAGGCCTTCACCGACAGCGTGCAGCATCGGCGCGAGCGAGTTGAATCGAACTCGCGCTCGCGCGTTGGCGAGGTGCTTGTCGCGCCAGCGAGCGATCTCGAGGTGCGCGAGGCTCTGATCGAAGCCGAGCCAAGCAAGGTCTGCGAGTGCAGCGATGGAAGAGGCGGGCGACTGTCCTCGCGCGCCGTACACGGCGTAGCGCAGCTCGCCGACCTGCCGGCCGATCAGATCGTCCGGCGGTGCGTTGCTCGCGCGTAGCGCAAGATCTGCCTCGCGACGCGTGAGATCGACCGAACGGCTCGACACATCGATTTCCACTTCGATCTCCGGATGCAGGGCTAGAAAGTCCTTCAGCACCGCGGGCAGGAGAAATCCGCCGAACAGCTCGCTCGTCGCGAGTCGAACCACTCCGCTGATGTGTCCGGCAATGCCGAGCATGCGGCGCTCAACCGCGAGTGCTTCGATCTCCATGGCGCTCGCCGCGGCAACGGCGAGCTCACCGTTGGCAGTCACCGAATAGCCCTCCCGAGTTCGATCGAAGAGGGTTACGCCGAGGCGTCGCTCGATCGCGTTCAGGCGCCGAAAAACGGTGGAGTGTCCGACGCCGAGTGCGCGAGCGGCACCGCTCAACGACCCGGTGCGCGCGATCGCGAGCACGCAGCGCAGGTCGTCCCAGGCCAGGGATCGTGTGCGTTTTTGCAAGCGGCGCTTGCTCATATCTGGAATTCCAGTGCGGACTGTCGGGGCTTAGCTTCATCACCCTCATCGACGATGGGAGTTCGAGCCATGCCAGATTTCAAAGACAAAGTTGTTTTGATCACAGGTGCCACGGCCGGCATCGGTGCGGCAACAGCAGAAGCATTCGCCGCGGCGGGAGCGCGCCTGATTCTCACCGGGCGCACGACTACTGCGGGCGAGGAGCTCGCTGGCCGTTTGCGCGCTCGCGGGGTGCGAGTGAAGTTCGTCACAGGCGATGTCTCCTAGGAAGAGAGCGTTCGCAGTTGGAGCGCGGCGGCGGTACGAGAGTTCGGACGGCTGGATATCGCGGTCAACAATGCCGGCGTCGAGGGTGCACTCGGTCCTGTTACCGAGCAGACGGCCGACAACTTCGAGCACGTCTTCGCGATCAACGTTCGCGGTTTGATGCTCTCGCTCAAGCATGAGATTCCTGCGATTGCGAAGCAGGGCGGTGCGATCGTCAATGTCTCGTCCATGGTGGGCGACATAGGCATGGCAGGAGCCTCCGTCTACGTCGCAAGCAAGCATGCGGTGAACGGATTGACGCGGTCGGCGGCCCTCGAGACCGCGCGCATGGGAGTGCGCATCAATGCAATAGCGCCGGGCGGCGTCGTGACTCCGATGTTCGAGCGATTCACGGGCGGCAACAAGGAAATGCAGACTGGGTTTGCCAATGCGCATCCCGTCGGTCGCCTGGCCGGCCCGGCGGACATCGCACGAACCATCCTCTTCATGGCGAGCGATGATGCAAGCTTCATGACCGGAAGCGTGGTCGCCGTGGACGGCGGTTACACGGCCCAGTAACGTCCGACCTCTGCGGCGGCCGCAATCTCTTGCGGCCTGCCGCAACATGCCGCAGCCGGCCACGGCGCATCGCGGTGCTACGAACGGCCAAGCCGCTGACTTCGACCTCGCGGCGTATGGCACGCCCCCTGCAAAGAACTTCCGTGGATCGATACGGCGCGCGCCGTGCGACCAGCTTTATCCCCCTATCCAAGTTCAGGAGTCACAGCGATGAAAACGAAGTCGGTCCTCATTTCTACTGCCGTCACCAGCCTGATCGCGTTCGGCGCGATCAGCATGTCGGCGCATGCGGCAGACGATGCCAACACCGAGAAGTGCTATGGCGTCGCCAAGGCCGGCAAGAACGACTGCGCGGCCAATGGCCACGCGTGCGCTGGTCAGTCGAAGACCAACGCGGACGCCAAGGAGTGGGTGAAGGTCCCGGCCGGCACCTGCGACCGCATCGTCGGCGGCAACACGAAATCCAAGTAATGCAATGCGCTCGACGGCTCACAATGTGATCCGTACGCCAGAGCCGATGCCGGCCCGTGCCGGCATCGGCCTGCGAGCGCAGCATCACGACGACCTGCTGCGCGCGCGGCCCGACATCAGTTGGTTGGAGGCGCACAGCGAGAACTACTTCGCTGATGGCGGAGCGCAGATCGACTATCTGCTCGCGCTGCGCGAGCTGTATCCGCTGAGCCTGCATGGTGTTGGTCTGTCGTTGGGATCCGTCGACGCGCTCGATCGCGATCACCTGTGGCGGCTCAAGCGGCTCGTGCATCTCGCCGAGCCAGCGCTCGTTTCCGAGCATCTATCGTGGGGTGCGATCGACGGTACGCACCTCAATGACCTTTTGCCTCTGCCTTATACGGAGGAGGCCTTGCAGCACATGATCGCTCGCGTCGGCGAGCTGCAGGACTATCTAGGACGCCAGATCCTCATCGAGAACGTCTCCAGCTATCTGCAGTTTGCGAACGCGCAGATGACCGAGTGGGAATTTCTGCAAGCGCTCGCTGATCGCAGCGGCTGCGCGCTGCTGCTCGACGTCAACAATGTTTACGTCAGCAGCCGCAATCATGGCTTCGATGCACGCGAGTACATCGCGCATATCGATCCGCGACACGTGCGCGAGATTCACCTCGCGGGTCACAGCGTGAATACGCATGGCGACTTCTCGATCCTGATCGATACCCACTCACGTCCGGTGAGCGATGCAGTGTGGGATCTCTACGCATTCACGATCGCGCGACTCGGCGGCGTTCCCACGCTCATCGAGTGGGACACCGATATTCCGCCGTTGGCAGCACTCGTCGCGGAGGCGAAACGCGCCGACCAGTTCCTGGAGGCGCTGCATGCTCATGCTGCGTGACCTCCAGCGTGCGTTTGTGCAGGGTGCGCTGAGTGACTCGGCGCCGGCGTCAATCTGTGCGCAGATCATCGGCGATGGCATTGCACCGGAGCGCCGCCTGGCGATCTATCGCAACAATGCTGTCGAGGGATTTCTCAAGACACTGCAAGCGACGTTTCCGACGATCGTGCGATTGTCGGGAGAGGACTGGTTCCGACAGATCGGGCGACAGTACATGCATCGCTATCCGTCACGCTCCGGAAATCTGCACTACGTGGGCGAGCATTTCGCGACCTTCCTCGACGTGGAGCTTGCGGGGAGCAGCTACGAATACTTTGCCGACGTCGCTCGGTTCGAGTGGGCCTACCAGGAGGTCCTGGTAGCCGCCGACCATCCCACGTTCGACTTGAACGCACTGGGGGTCGTGCCGCCCGAGGACTACGGCGCTCTCGAGTTCAGCACCCATCCCGCGATGCGCCTGGTGCAGTCGCGTTTTCCAGTGCTCGCAATCTGGCGGGCGAACCAGCCCGATGCCACATCAGACGAGCGCATTACGCTCGACCAAGGATCCAGCAGCGTGCTGCTGATTCGGCGTGCGGATCATGTCGAACTGCGTGAACTACCGTCTGCTGAGTTCGCGCTGCTCGCCGCACTGATGCGCGGCGAATCATTGGAACAGGCAGCTGAGTGTGCCCTCGAGATCGACCCGCGCGTGGCCTTGGACGCCGCGCTGGGACGGATCGTCTCGCTGGGAACGCTCGTCGATTTCACAGTCCCTTCGAGACAGTAGAGGAGCCACCATGGTCGCCATCACACGGCTTATCGCCGCCCTTTCACAAGCGATGAACTGGCTACAGGCGCCCTTGGCGCTGGCCACGCGTCTGTACGTCAGCCAGGTCTTCCTGGCCTCCGGCTGGCTCAAGCTCACGAACTGGAATCAGACCCTCGATCTGTTCCGCACCGAGTACCACACGCCGGTCCTCCCGCCCATGCTGGCTGCCGTCGTGGGCACCTTCGGCGAATTGTTCTTTCCCATCCTCCTGATCCTCGGTATCGGCGGTCGCATCGGGGCTATCGGCCTGTTCGCGGTCAACGTAATGGCGGTGGTTTCCTACTGGCACGTCCTGGGCACGGACGAATTCATCGGGGGTCTGCGGCAGCATGAGCTCTGGGGCTTCATGCTCGCGATGCTGGCGATTTATGGATCCGGAGCGTTGACGCTCGATCGGCTTTTCAGCCGCCGCGCTCACCTGCAACCCGCCTGGGAGTAATATCTTGCCGAGGGGACGTAAGACGACAGCGGCAGCGCAGCCGGTACCTGTGGAACAGCAAGACCTGCACATACTGCGGTTGATAGACGAAGGTACGGCGGCCGAGACCGGTGCCGCATTCTTTCGCGAGCTGGTCAGACGTCTCGCGCTCGCGTTGGACTCGAAGTACGCATTCGTCTCGCGCTTCTGCGATGGCAATACGCGAGTGCATGTCCTGGCCATGTGGAACGGCGCCGACATGCAGGAGAACTTCGACTATCCGCTCGCTGGCTCGCCTTGCGAGCACGTGCTCGGCGGCGAGATCGTTGCCTTCAACGATGGCATCCAGGAGATGTTCCCCGCAGAGCGCGAGGCGCTGAAGGAGATGGGTGCGCAATCCTATCTCGCGATCCCATTGAAGAACCGCAACGGCGACGTGCTCGGTCATCTCGCGGTCATCGATATCCGCGCCAAGAATTGGGAGGAGCGCGACTTCGGCATCCTGCGTATCTTCGCGGCTCGCTGCACGGCGGAGATCGAGCGACAGATCGTCGAGCAGGAGATGGCTCAAGCGAACGTCGAGCTGGCGCGGCGTGTTCGACTCGAGCAGCTCGTGGCCGAGACCTCGACCCGTTTCATGAGTCTCGATTCCAACGACATCGACGCAGAGATCGTGCGCGCGCTGGGTGCGATGGGCCAGTTCATCGGCAGCGACCGCGGCGTCATCTTCCGGTTCGCGGAGGATCGCGACTCGGCGAGGTTGACCCATGAATGGTCGCGGCAGCCCGCATCGACCACATCGGTCGCGAAGCGGGTGCCGTTGCTCTCGCGACAAGTCGCGGCGGAAGTGCTGGATCACTTCCTGCGCAAGCTGACGCTCAATGCATCGCGCCCGGAATTGCTGCCTGCCGGCTTCGATAAGCTGAACAAGTTGCTGGGCACGACTGAAGTGACCTCGCGAATCGCGGTGCCGATGGTCTATGCCAATCGCACTATCGGGTTCCTGGGTTTTCATTCGCTCGGGATCGAGAGAAGCTGGCCTAACGAGGATCTGCGGCTCATGTGGTTGCTGGCGGAGATCATTTCCAGCGCGCTCATGCGCCGGGACATGGACCGCGCTCTGCATCACGCGAAGGAAGCTGCCGAATCAGCCAGTCGCGCCAAGTCGGAGTTCCTTGCGAGCATGTCGCACGAGCTGCGCACGCCGCTGAACGGGATCTTGGGTTACGCCCAGCTCCTGCGGCGTGACCCGGCATTGGGCGCCGAACAGAGCGAAAGCATCGCTGCGATCGAAGGTTGCGGCGAGCACCTGCTGACCTTGATCAGCGAAGTGCTCGATCTCGCCAAGATCGAAGCCGGTCGCATGGATGTCGAGGCAAGCTCCGTGACCCTCGATGACTTCCTGCATCAAGTGGCCGACGTCGCGCGCATCCGGGCGACGCAGGCTGGACTGCGATTCTCGTACGAAACGCTGACGCAGCTGCCTGCTGTCATCAAGACGGACGAGCGCAAGCTCCGGCAGATCCTGCTCAATCTGCTGGGCAACGCCGTGAAGTTCACGGATCGCGGCAGCGTTTCTTTCCGAGTGTCAGCGGAAAGTCTCGGCGCGTTGCACACGCGACTGCGCTTCGATGTAGCCGATACCGGGATTGGTATTGCGGCCGCAGAGGTCGAGAGAATCTTCGATCCGTTTCACCAAGTGCGAGCGCGCCACCGACCTATCGAAGGAACCGGTCTCGGGCTTGCGATCAGCCAGCGCCTGGTTTCGCTGCTGGGCGGCAAGCTCACGGTGATGAGCACGCCCGCTGCGGGCAGCACGTTCTCGGTGGAGATCGAAGTCCAGCTGGGCGAAGCAACTGTGA
>Ga0068869_100001501_pt1 | contig 13830 bp, 10 predicted proteins | sample KBSMisM52_FD_64676 | JGI IMG/M metagenome (GOLD analysis project Ga0068869, IMG submission 64676) | Miscanthus rhizosphere microbial communities from Kellogg Biological Station, Michigan, USA - KBS Miscanthus M5-2 | ecosystem: Host-associated > Plants > Roots > Rhizosphere > Soil ... | reverse complement strand
GAGCCGTTCATCGACTGGAATCCGTTCTTCCAGGCGTGGGAGCTGCGCGGCCGCTTTCCGCAGATCCTCGACGAGCCGCGCGCGAAAGAGCTCTACGACGACGGCCGCAAACTGCTCCGCGAGATCATCGACAACCGCCTGATCCAGGCGCGCGCCGTCTACGGTTTCTGGCCCGCCAATTCGGTCGGAGACGACGTCGAGATCTACGCCGACGAATCGCGCGACGACGTCATCGCCACCTTCCACACCCTACGCCAGCAGCAGGAGACCAACACCGGCCAGAACCTCGCTCTCGCCGACTTCGTCGCTCCGAAGGCGAGCAACATCATCGACTACGTGGGCGGCTTCGCCGTCACGGCAGGAATCGGCGTATCCGAGGTCGTGGCCCGCTTCGAAAAAGACCACGACGACTACAACGCCATCATGACCAAAGCGCTCGCCGATCGACTGGCCGAGGCGCTCGCGGAACTGCTGCACAAAGAAGCGCGCGCCGGGTGGTACGCACCGAACGAGAACCTTTCCAGCGAGGAGCTGATCGCCGAAAAATACCGCGGCATCCGTCCCGCGCCGGGCTATCCGGCATCACCGGACCACAGCGAAAAATCGACGCTCTTCTCGCTTCTCGACGCAGACCGCGCCGGCATCGAGCTGACCGAGAACTTCGCCATGACTCCCGCGGCATCAGTCAGCGGGTTGTACTTCGCGCATCCCCAGTCGAAGTACTTCGCCGTCGGCCGTATCGGACGCGATCAGGTTGTCGACTATCACGTGCGCAAGGACATGCCGCTCGGCGTGGTCGAACGCTGGCTCGCGCCGGCGCTGGGATATGAGCCGGAGGCGGTGTCCGATCTGGTCGCGGCTAGTTAAAAGCAGAATCACCACAAAGACACAGAGGGCACAGAGGAGATCTCTCTGCGCCTCTGTGGTTCAACTACTTCCGCCCGATCACCGCGACCGACACATCATCTTCCGGTGCGCTGCCACCCGTGAATAGGTTCCACTCGCCGACGAGCGTCTCCACGAGTGCCGACACCGAGGCAGATGGATTCCAGCCGACGATGGCGTCGACGTAGGAATCGCCGAATTCTTTCTGGTTGGTGTTGCGGGCCTCGGTCAGGCCATCCGAATGAAAGAGCAGGCGCTCGCCGGGGGCGAGACGGCCGGGTAGCTCTTGCCACTTCATCCCGGGTTTCACGCCGAGAGGATAGGAACCGGTGCCGATGCGATCGACGACTTTGCCGGAGGCGATCTTCACGATCTGAGGGTGTCCGGCGATTGTGGCGATGAAGGTGCCATCGCGGTCGAAAAGGAAGTAGCAGCAGGAGAAAAACGATCGCGGCCCACCCGTCCGGCAGAGGATTCGATTGAGCGAGCTGATGATCGCGGACGGCGACGGATCGACGTCGAGCTGCGTCCGCCACGCCGCGTGCGCGACGGCCATCACCAGACCGGCGGCCATCCCGTGGCCGGATGCATCGCCGAAGAGAACGGCCAGCCGGCCGTCGTCCAGCGGAACGAAGTCGTAGATATCGCCGCCCACCGTGTTGGCGATCCGGTTGTATGCCGCGATCTCGTACTCGTTCGTTTGCGGCGGCGACTTCGGGATCAGATCGGCCTGCAGGTCGCGCGCGAGCTCCAGCTCGTCGCGGAACTTGATCTTGTCGATCAGCTCCATCGCCAGCAGGACGACGATGATCATGAACGACGCGGTCATCTCGACGAACGGCCACGGGCTGAAGTTGCGGCGATAGCTCATGGCGTTGAGCAGAGAGAGGAAAAACCAGACGAATCCGACCAGGAAGAAAACGCGGCGATGCGGCGCCAGGCGCTTCGCCAGGCCGAGGAGCATGGCGCTGCGCGTCCGGATGAATCGCCGCAGGCGGCGCGGATCGCCGTCGATCTTCGACTGGTAGTCGGCGATCAGCATCTTCCGCGTCTCGGGCCACTCGAGCGCGTAGAGGTTGGTTACGTCCTTCGTCTTGAGCGACGAGAACGTGTCTTTCCCCAGCTTGACCCAGTCGTGCAGTTCGGCCACGCCCGGATTGTACGTAGAAGCGCCGGCGGAGTTACGGGACGGTAAACTGCGCCGATGCCTCGGTGGACGCGTCGCCTTTCCCTCGTTCTTCTCGCCGCGCTTCCCCTTGCCGCGCAGGAACTTCCGTTCCGGCATTTCACCCCGAATGATCAGGTCACTCCGCTCTCCTCGGCCAGCGTGCAGAAGGTGACGCAGGATCACCTCGGATACATCTGGTTCGCCTTCTATTCGTCGGGGCTGACGCGATACGACGGCCACGCCATGGAGCAGTATGGAACGGCCGACGGCCTCCGCGATCTGACGATCCGCGAGGTCGCCGAAGACGGCACGCATCATCTATGGGTCGGCTCCGAATCGGGGCTGGTCGTTTCCGAGAAACCGCTCGATGCCTACGAGCCGGGCAAGCGCGTCAAGTTCGTCAGCGCCGTCGGCAACGAGCGGATGCTGCAGATGCGCGTGCGGCGCAACTCCCTCATCACCGGCATCGACGGCTGGGTGTGGGCCGGCGTGCAGGACCGGCTGGTGCGTTATCGCTTTCGCGGCGACGAGCTCGAACGCGCCACGATCGACCCCGTTCCGATGAGCGCGGGCGTCTCCAGCATGTTGATGCGCCGCGACGGATTCGTGCTCGTCGCGCTGAACTCGGGCGAGGTGTTGCAGTTCGATCGCGAGGGAACGTTTCGCGGACCGCTGCGGGGCTTGCCATCCTGCATCACCGGTGCGCTGACCGAGGCGCGCGACGGGGCCCTCTGGGGCGGATGCACGAACGGCGTCGTCTGGCGCGGACAGGGCGAGCGCTTCGAGGTCGTCAATCACGATCTCAGCGAGCGGATCGTGTCGATCCTCGAAACGTCGCGCGGTGAGATCTGGATCGCCAGCCTCGGCTCGGGCGCGGTGCGGATCGACGGCCGGAACTTCGCCGACCGGCTGGTGGTGAACCGGAGAAACGATCTCCTCGACGACACGCTCTGGGCGCTCTACGAAGATCGCGAAGGGAACATCTGGTTCGGCCAGAACGGCGGCGTATCGCGGCTGCGCAAGGACTACCGCGCCTTCGAGGCGCTGACAGGCCGCTCCCACACGGGCGAGCAGCCCGCGCTTCCCGCGCCGAGCGCGTTCTGCGTGCTGGCGCGCGACGCCGGCGCTCGCGGACCGTGGGCGAATCTTCTGTTCGCCGGCACTGGCGGCGGACTGGCCGTCTTCGCGCCCGACAGAACGAGGACGGTGTTGCGCGTCAGCGAAGGGTTGCTCAGCAACTCTGTCTACTCGCTCGCGCGCGACGCCGAGGGACGCATCTGGATGGGCACGGTGGGCGGCGTCAATTGCTTTTCCACGAGCGCGAACGCGCCTCCGATGATGGCGGCGTCGACGCGAAAGAACATCACCATCGCCGGTGTCGCCGCAATCAACACCTCGTATCCGGTCGACACCACCTACTTCGTGCAGCCCTTCACGATCCGAGGCGCCGAAACGATCTGGCTCACGGGCATCCACGGTCTCAGCTGCCTGGCGGGCGGACAGTGGTTCGCATTCGACACGCGCGCCGGACTTCCGCCAGCGGGAGCGAGCGCGGTGGCGGTCGACGACGACGGCTACGTGTGGGCCGGCACGCCCGACAGCGGCCTGCTTCGCAGCGTGGCGCCGTTTGATCCGGCGGCGAAGCTCCCGGAGAAATTCTTCGCACCGGCGTGGTCGCTTGCCACCGGCGCACGAACAGATTCCGTCCGCACGCTGTTGTGGGCCGGCGGCAAGTTGTGGAGCGGGACAGCCAACGGCCTGGCCATCCTGGAAACAAAGCCGCTCCGCACCGAGGCGACTCTTCCCGATTCAGCCCTCGGCGGCAGCATGGTCGCGGGATTGATGCTGTCTCCCCGCGGAGATTCGGTCTGGGTCAGCCAGAACGCGGGCCTTGCCGAGGTCGATCTCCGCGACTTTCACATCCGGGCGCGCGTCTCGAAGGCGGATGGCCTGATCGACGACGAGGCATGGGCGTACGACCCGCTCGCCGCCGGCGACGACGGCCGCATTTATTTCGCCACGCCCAGCGGCGTATCGATCTTCAACCCGGCATTGCGGGAGCCGAACGCGGAGCCGCCGATCGTGCGCTTCCGCGACGTCTCCTTTCACGAGGACCAGCGTGGCAACAATGAGATCTCGATCGCCTACGCGGCGCTGACGTTCAGCGATGAGTCGCGCGTCGTTTATCGCACGCAGCTCTTCGGCTACGACAAGAACTGGTCGGCGGCGCGGCCCGACGCCAAGATCCGCTACACCAACCTGCCGGCGTACCTCTTCCCGAAAACGTATCAATTCGCGGTCATGGCGCGGAACAGCGACGGGGTCTGGTCGCTGCCGCAGCTCTACAAGTTCTCCGTACAGCCGCCGTGGTGGCTGCGCTGGTGGGCGTCGATCGCCTACATCGCCCTCATCGTGGCACTGGCCAGCCTGGCCAATCGCCTGCGTGTGGAACGACTGAGCCGCCGCAACCGCGAGCTCGAAGCGATCGTCTCCGCGCGTACGCACGAGCTGGAAGCGCTCGACAAGATGGTCGAAGTCATCAATCGCGAGCTGGTGCTCGAGAACGTCTTCCGCAGCCTTCTCGATCAGGGAATGAAGCTTTTCCCACAGGCGGACGCGGCGGCGTTCATACAGTTCGATCACGAGCGGCATCGCACGGAGGTCGTTGCCGAGCTCGGCTACGTGGAGTCGTTCAGCGGCATCCACATGACTCCCGAGGAAGCCACGCGACGCTATTCGGAAAGAGCGGAGCTCCTCGAAGAGGGCGTGTATCTCATCAAGGGAGATGTCTTTCACGAGCTCGCGGGCAGCGAGCAGGTCAAACACTTCCGCGTTCCGAAGTCGATGCTGGCGATGGAGGTGTCGCTGGGCGGCCGGATCGAAGGGTTCCTCATCTTCGACAACTTCACCGATCCCAATGCCTTCGGGCGCAGCGACCTGCGCAAGCTGGCGCGCGTGCGCGAGCACGCCATCTCGGCGATCTCCAAGGCGCGCATCCTCCGCGAGCTGCAGCTCAAGAATCGCGAGGCGGAAGAAGCGAATCAGGCCAAGAGCCGCTTCCTGGCCAACATGAGCCACGAGTTGCGGACGCCGATGAACGCCATCATCGGCTTCTCCGAGATCCTCATCGAACGGCTGGAGAGCCAGATCGACGCGAAATCGATCACGTTTATCCGCTCGATCCTCAGCTCAGGCAAGCATCTGCTGGAGATCATCAACGACATCCTCGATCTCTCGAAAGTCGAAGCGGGGAAGATGGAGCTGCTGCCGGAGACGTTCCCGGTCAAGAGCGCCATCGAGAGCGTCTGCCAGGTGATGCGCGGCATGTCCGCGCGGAAGGCCATCACATTTGCTGTCGAAGTCGGGCCGGGCGTGACCGCCATCGAGACCGATCAGGCCAAGTTCAAGCAGATCCTCTACAACCTGCTGTCGAATGCGGTGAAGTTCTCGCCGAGCGAATCGGTCGTCACCATTCACGCGCATCGTCTGGAGGCGGCCGAAGAGCGGCCGGAATCGGTGAGCATCGACGTCATCGATCGCGGCATCGGCATCGCCCAGGAGAATCTGGGACTGATTTTCGAGGAGTTCCGCCAGGTCGACGGCACGCTGAACCGGCAGTACGGCGGTACCGGACTGGGACTCTCGCTGGTGCGGAAGTTCGTCGAGCTGCAGAACGGCACGCTCACCGTCGCCAGCGAGGTCGGGAAAGGGAGCACGTTCACCTTCACCCTGCCGGTTCATTTCGCAGGCACCACAATCCCCAGCCCGATCATCAATGTCGACGGCACAGTGATCCCGCCCGGCGAACGCGTGCTGGTCGTCGAAGATGAGGACCTCGCCTACTCCACCCTCGCCGCCTACCTGCAGGCGGCCGCGTACGTGCCCATCCGCGCGCGCACCGGCGATGAGGCGCTTCGCCTGGCGCGAAGCATTCGGCCTGTCGCCATCACCCTCGACATCGTGCTGCCGGGCGCGCAGGGATGGGATGTGCTGCGGGCGTTGAAGGCGGATGCGTCGACGGCGAGTCTGCCGGTGATCATCGTTTCGATGATCGACAATCGCGAGCTCGGTCTCGCCTTCGGCGCCGACGACTATTTCGTGAAGCCGGTCGACTGGACGCGGCTGATGCGCCGCTTGCGCGAGATCACCGTGCGCACCGCCGCCCCGAAACGGCCGCGGCTTCTGCTGATCGACGACGACGTCAGCGTCCACGACATGCTCGAGGCGGAGCTGACGAAGCAGGGGTACCAGATCGAGAAGGCGTTCTCTGGCAGCGAGGGGCTGCAACGCGCGGAGACGAGCGTGCCGGACGTCATCATTCTCGACCTCTCCATGCCCGGCATGAGCGGCTTCGAGGTGGCCGCGCAGCTGAAGCAGAATGATGCGACGTCAGGCATTCCGATCCTCGCCTTCACCGCGAAAGATCTGACCACCGACGATCGCGACCAGCTGCGCAGCTTCCACGCCGTGGTGGCGAAGGGCGCATCGTCCGGCAAGCGGCTCGTGCACGCCATTCGGGCGCTCGATGTGCGAGAAGCGGCGACGCCGAGGTGAGGTCAGAGGCTGTGCAGAAATGGGATGTTTTGTCATCCAGAGCCGCCGGAGGCACGAGCCGCGAAGCGACGAGATGCCGCAGGACGGCGAAGGAACTCAAGATTGCAGAATCTCCGTTAGGGAGAGCGTCTCAAACCACGCTGGATGAACAGACCCGCGAGAATGAGACGCTGGGTTTCAGCCGGTGGTGCCCATCTTGAGTTCCTTCGCCGTCCTGCGGCATCTCGCCGCTTCGCGGCTTCGTGCCTCCGGCGGCTCTGGATGACAGTCCTTCTTCGGCGAACTCCTAAATCGAACTATGGCTCGAGCTGCTTCAACAAAAACTGGCGCGTCTCCGTCGTCGGATAGAGCACGTTGCCCTTTCGGTCGGCGACGCGATATTCGGCGATGTAGTCGTCGTATCCCGGGTAGTCGGCGTTGAGCCGGTCGTGCAGGCCGGGCAGTGAATCGTCGTTGAAGTAGGCGCCGTAGCGATCACGCACGGCGAAGCTCCAGACGGTGTCGACATCTTCGTAGATGAGGATGGCGCGCCGGAGCTCGTTGCGCTGCGCGCCGAGGGGCATGACGTCCGCGATCGATTTGGCAACGGCGAGAGCGCCTTCGAAACGGCGGAAGTCGTTGCGCGCGTTCGTATCGCGCAGCGCCGTAAGCACGATTGCCGGCACGATGGCCGGCAATCGGTGAGGCAGCGGCTTTGGGGCAGCAGTGGAGACCGCAAGAAAAACGGCCATCGCCAGAAGCGAATCCACTACTCCCCTCCCGTGAGTTGTCGTGAAGCCGTTACTACTTACTGGCCATCGGCCGGCGCGAGCTTTCGGCGCCGAGTGCGCGCGCGGTCTCGATCAACTCCTGAATCGTCGCCTGGTCCTTGCCGGCCGCCTGCAGCATGTAGATGCGGATGGCGCTTCCGACCGGGATCACGGTGTTGGCCGGGTCGGCGTAGAACTTCTCGAGGCCGGAGACCAGCTCGAAGCCGGACATCTTGCCCGCGGTCGAGCTCTGGCGCTCGGTGCGCGCGGAGAGACTGGCGCAGGCTGAATTCGGTCCGGCGGCGACGTCGATCTTGTTCAGGGCGTCGAGGTATCCCTGTGAGTAACCGATCGACCAGAACAACTTCTCGGTGCTGCTCAGACGCAGGAACTCTTCGCCGTTGGCGGGCGGGGTGATCTCGGGCGTCGTCGCTCGATCGGCGGCATTTCCGACGATCGCGAACAGCATGAGGGCGATGGCAACGGCAAGTTTTTTCATGGCAGCCTTTCGAAGACGCTCGCGGATTTTGGGCGACTCGATCAAGTGGATTTTGGTGATTCTACCAAAGGGATGTGTCAGATCGACAAGAGATTGCGTCGCTACTCAATCGCTCCCTCGATTTTCGCGCGATAGCGCGCGACGTCCGCGGTCGCTGTGATGTAGGGGATCGAAGCTGCAAGCTCGCGTTTTGCTTCCGCGTAACGGCCTGTTTCGTACAGCGCCACGGCGAAGTAGTAGTGGTACTGCTCCTCCCCGCGGCCGATCGAGCCCGCGCGCTGGAACGCGCGCGCCGCCCCCGCGAAGTCATTCACGCGATACAACCCCTCTGCGACACGAAGTGCGTTGGCGTGCGACAGCTCCGGACCGCTGACCAGCGCGTTGTAGATCGATCGCGCCCGCCCGACGTCGCCGTCGTCGATCGCACGCTGCGCCTCGGCGAGGCTTGTATCCGCATTCTTCGTTGCAGGTTTCGATGAGGGAACGGGCGTCTCCATCTCGCGCTTCGGCGGAGCGATTGGTTGCGGCGCTGGCGGCTGAGGCACGGGATCGACACGTCGCGGAGTCGGATCGACCGGCTGCGGCGCCGGAGTCACCGGTTGCGGCGTTACCGTTTGCGGCTGCGGCGCGGGAACCACCGGCTGCGGCGGTTTCGGTGCTGCATCAGGAGGTGATGCATCGGTCGATCCCTTTTCGCGCGGCGCGGTCACGGCAACGTTTGGCCGTTTCGTCGGCGTCGGTACGACCACAGATTGCGCACACGCCGACAGGCCGAGGAGCGTGCACTCCTGGTTCGTCAACAGCGCGGAGGCGACGCTTTCGACCTCCGCGCGCAATTCCGCGGGAAGAGCCACCGAGCGAAAGTGCGGCTGAATCTTTTCAGCAGAAACGATGCGCATGAGCGACTCGCGCGCGTCGCTGTCGTGACCAAGACGGTGGGCGGCGATGACGGCGTAGGACTGCGCCGTCTCGAATTTCTCGACCTGCTCGACGAATCCGAAAGCGGCATTGCGCAGTTCGGTGAAGGCAGCGGCGTAGTCGCCCGTGGCGAAATGCGCCATCCCGCGCTGATAAAGGCGCTGATAAAACTCATCGCCCGACGCGGCGAATCCCGCGATGGGAACGAGCAGCAGCCACCACACCAGCAATTTGCGCAGATCGTTCTCCGATTGAATGTGCACGAGTCATTGCGCCCGCGCCCCAGCGGGCACGAGAACAACGCGGCCTAAGCCTTTTCATCCTGGGGGAGTTGGACCGAAGGAAATTGTGCCACACTTCAATCTCGCGCGTTGTGAATTCGCGATAGCATCCACGATTCATCGTGTCCAAGAACGTCATCATCGTCGGCGGCGGCCTTGCCGGGCTCTCGGCAGCTGTGTTCCTGGCACGTGCCGGACGCACCGTGACGATTTTCGAGCGCCGCCGTTACCTCGGTGGCCGCGCCGTCACTCATCTCCGCCACGGCTACCGATTCAACCTCGGGCCGCACGCTTTTTACCGCAACGGCCTCGGATGGAACGTTCTGCGCGAGCTGGGGATCCCGGTCCGTGGCGGCACTCCCAAACCGCGCGGAATCGCTCTCCTCGGCGACAAGCATTACAAACTCCCGAGCGCCCCATGGTCGCTGCTGACGACGTCGATCTTCGGACTGAAAGCAAAGGCACAGACCGCGGCCCTGATGTGGCGCATCCGAGGAATCGATCCGAAGCCCTACGCCTCGATGACCGTGCGCGAATGGATCGATGCGAATGCCACGGACGACCGGGTGCGACAGGTGCTGGAAGCGGTGTTCCGCCTCGCCACCTACAGCGATCGCGCCGACCTACAGAGCGCCTCCGCGGCGCTGGCGCAGTTGCGGCTGGCCATACGCGGCGTGGTCTACGTCGATGAAGGGTGGCAGAAGATCGTCGACTCGCTGCACAGCGCCGCGGTCGCAGCCGGCGTGAACTTCGTCACCAGCTCGCGCGTCGTAAACGTCCATCACGATGGCGGCGCGGTTCGCGGCGTAGAGCTCGGCGGACTCGAGCTCGATGTTCGCAATGACACGATGGCGCTGGCCATGCCGGACATGACCGATCCCGACAAAGGGACGCGCATCCCGGCCGAGACCGTGATCATGGCGGTCGATCCCAACACCGCCCGCGAGCTCGTTCCCGACCTCGACTGGCCGTCGACGACCGCGGTCACCGCCGCCTGCCTCGACATCGCATTGTCAAAACTCCCGCAGCCCCAGAACACGTTCGCACTCGGCATCGACAAGCCTCTCTACTACTCGGTGCATTCGAAGTGGGCGCAGTTGACGCCGAAAGGCGGCGCGCTCCTGCACACGGCGCGTTACGGAGAGGGAACCGAGGCCGAGCTCGAAGCGCTCGTCGACGAGATGCAGCCGGGCTGGCGCGAATTCGTCGTTCATCGCCGTTTCCTGCCGGCGATGACGGTGTCGAACGCGCTTGTCGAGCCCGAAGGGCGATCGCCGAGGATGCGCGCGGTCACGCCAATTCGCGGTCTTTACGTGGCGGGCGACTGGGTCGACGAAGGCGGCATCCTTTCGGACGCCGCCTTTGCCAGCGCGCGTGCGGCCGCGAAGGCGATCCTCGCGGCCAGCTGAGTCACATTTTCAGGCCGGCACTCTGTTCCATCGAGAGCCCTCTCGACGAAAAGGGCGTGGTAGTTACTTTACTTCTGGAGCCGGATATCGCCGCCCGAGCTGCGGAGGACGAGCTTCGGCCCGCCGCCATTCAACTTGCCGTTCAGCGACGAATCGTTCTGCTTACCGAGGATCGTCACCGGGACATCGGATTCAACATCACCGCCGCTCGTGTGTGCGTCGATGTCGAGAGCCATGTTCTGCGCCAGGTGAATGGTGATGCCGCCGCCGGACGTCGACAGCTTCGAATCGGCGCGCGGCTGCCGCGACAGGCGGGCGCGGATGGAGCCGCCGGAGCTCGTTGCCTCGATCGCGCCACCGGCATCGCCGATCTCGATCGAGCCGCCCGAGGTGTGTGCTTTCAGATCGGACTGTGCCCGGCGAATGTCGATCGAGCCACCCGAGGTCTTCACGCTCAGCGAACCGGTAGCTTCGCCGACTTTGATGTCGCCGCCGGAAGTGGAGAGCATCGCTGTGGTGTGACCTTCCGCCATGGAGACGTCGCCGCCAGAGGTATGCGCATCGACTGCGCCGTTGATCCGTCCGAGCGACACATCGCCGCCCGAGGTCTTGGCGTGCACCTGGCCGTTGAGATCGGAGACGGTGATGTCGCCACCCGAGGTGGTCAGGTCGACGTTGTACTGAGCGGGAACGTTGACGACGAAATGGACATCGAGGTCGTTGTTCCAGTGGAACCACGAGGTGGGATGGTTGTAGCGCTCCCGGATGCGGACGTCGTTCCCTTCCTGGGAGAACGTGACGTCGAGATCCTTAAACAGTTCGTCCGCGTGCGACTTGCTCGACGCTCGTGCGCGCCGGATGACGTCGACGCTGACATTGCCGGCACCCGCGGTGACCTTGATGTCGCCGATGTCGGCGTCGATGATGATCGTCCCGCCCGGGCGGACGTTGAAGTTGCGGTGAATGGGGCTCTCGATCGCTGCGTGGGCGGCCGAAATCGATACGAGCCCAAGCACGGCCGCGAGCGCTGCATTGCGGATGCGCTTCATGGTTTGCCTCCTGTGCAGAGTAAGTACGCTGCCGAAGGCTAAAGGTTAGCGACCTACTTGATCCGCTCGCGCTTGATCGAGACCGGCGACAACTGGCTGGACGCGCTGAACCAACCGTAGTCGGTCCTGATCCAGACATCGCTGAAACGGAGGTCGGCGGTCACGCGGTCGCCGCCCTCAGTGGTCTTCTGGACGATGCGGCCGGAGACGATGGCGACGTTGTCATGGGAGCGGATGGTGATGTCGGCCGGCTCGTACGGCTCGATGGCCACACCTTCCTCGAGCTCCGCGATCAGCCTCGCTCTGGTTTTCACGATGCCGCTGCCGGTGATGAGCGTGTAGTCATCGAGCACGTGATTGCGAAACCAGGTCGCGTCTCCCGAGGTCATGGCCACGGCCTGCTCGCGCTCAAGCCTGCGCAAGGCCTGCTCGTCGCTGGCGAAACTGGCGCCGTACGCGGAGGTGACGATGAAGCCGAGGAGCAGAACGAGGATTGTTCGTTTCACGCCGGGCATTGTGCCACGCGGGTAGACTTCGACGATGCTGAGCACTCTCGCTACCGTACTCATGTTGATCACGACTCCAACCCGCTTTCTCGCCCTCGGCGATTCCTACACCATCGGCGAGAGCGTTGCCGTTGCCGACCGCTGGCCGAATCAGCTGACCGCCCAGCTTCGCAAGGATGGGATCGACATCGCCAATCCGGAGATCATCGCCAAAACCGGCTGGACGACGGACGAGCTGTCGGCCGCGATCGATGCCGCGAAGCCGCAAGGTCCCTACGGGCTTGTGACCGTACTGATCGGCGTCAACAATCAATACCGCGGCCGCGATGCGGAGCAGTATCGAAAGGAATTCGCGGCGCTCCTGCATCGCGCCATCACCTTCGCCGGCGGCGATCCGAAGCATGTCGTTGTGGTCTCCATCCCCGACTGGGGCGTGACGCCCTTCGCCGCCAATCGCAATCGCGCCAAGATCGGCGCCGAGATCGATCACTTCAACGCCATCAACTCCGAGGAGACCAAACGCGCCGGCGCGCGCTACGCGGACATCACGCCGGTCTCGCGCCATGCGGCGACGGACGCGTCGCTGGTCGCGCCAGACGGGCTGCATCCCAGCGCGAAAATGTATAGCGAGTGGGTTACGGTCATTTCGCCGCGGGCGGAAGCGGCGTTGAAGGGGCGTTGATTTCGATCGCATCCAGCTTCGTATTCGCCGTCGGCATCCCCTGCGCCATTCCCGCCTCGGCGAACGGGAAGAGCAGGCCGCCTACGCGGCGGAAGTCGCTGTAGTCGACGACGAATTCGAGCTCGCCTGCCTTGCCTGTCGAACGAAGGATGTGCCACGTTTTCTGATCGATCGTCACCGTCAGCGTCAGCGATCCGGGGAGCGGGATCTCGATCGTGCGAACGCCGTCTTTCGTGCCGAGGTCGTGGAGGGAGGCGCGCTTCTCGACGAGGAGAAGGGGGAGCGCCAGACGGGCCGCTTGCAGCTTCATGGCATCGAGCGATCCGCCGGTGACCTCTTTGTCGTTGCGCGTGCCGTGGTCGCCGTCGACAACGCGCACTTCATGATCTGTCGGATAGGTCACGTCGAAGCGCAGCTTGTCCGGCTTCTGCCAGAAACGGATCACTTTGCCGTCGCCCTTGCGCATCATCGGAATCACCGTGCCGGTCTCGCGCAGCGTGGTCACCTTCTGCCAGGCCGGCGTCCCGCCGTACTCTTTCATCACGTTGGAAACGACGTCGTCAAGCGATTGCGCGTGTGCGGCGGAGGCGATGAGGAGCGCCGCGAGGATGGTGAGTTTTCGCATCACGCGATTGTGCCATTGTTGACTCGCCGAGCGCTGATATATGGTCCGCCCCTATGACCACCGAAGCCCCATCGAAGCCGCGCGACTTCATCCGCGAGATCGTCGAAGAGGATCTTGCCGCCGGCCGGACCCAGCGCGTCATCACCCGCTTCCCTCCCGAACCGAACGGCTATCTGCACATCGGCCACGCCAAATCGATCTGTCTCAACTTCGGCGTCGCCGGCGAGTACGGCGGGCAGTGCAATCTACGCTTCGACGACACAAATCCTACGAAGGAAGAAGTCGAATATACGGAGTCGATCAAGCTCGACGTGGCCTGGCTCGGGTTCTCGTGGGCTCAGAATCTTTTCCACGCCTCCGATTACTTCGACCAGCTCTACGCGTGGGGCGAGGAGCTGATTCTCGCTGGAAAAGCGTACGTCGACAGCTCCAGCGCCGAGGAGATGCGGGCCCTGCGCGGAACGTTAGTCGATGCCGGCCAGGAGTCGTCGTATCGCTCGCGCAG
>Ga0068869_100001494_pt1 | contig 13854 bp, 15 predicted proteins | sample KBSMisM52_FD_64676 | JGI IMG/M metagenome (GOLD analysis project Ga0068869, IMG submission 64676) | Miscanthus rhizosphere microbial communities from Kellogg Biological Station, Michigan, USA - KBS Miscanthus M5-2 | ecosystem: Host-associated > Plants > Roots > Rhizosphere > Soil ... | reverse complement strand
AAGAAGTGCCGCTGCGCATGATCTCGCAGGCGGCGGCGCGGCGTAACATTACGGTGATCATGCGGCAGAGCGATTTGCCGCACGCCATGCAGCGGCTGCACCAGGAGTTCTTCGGGTGAATGTGCTCATCGTCGGCTACGGCAAGATGGGACAGCTGATCGACGCCCTGGCCGCCGAACAGGGCATCGGCGTGGCTGGCCGGGTGGACGACGGGCGCGACGAGTGGCGCGCCGCCGACGTGGCGATCGATTTCACCACCGCCGAGGCGCTGCTCGAGAATTTTCCGCGATATGTGGAGCTGAAGATGCCGGTCGTCATCGGCACGACCGGGTGGGGGCCGTACGCCGCTTCGTTTCGTCAACAGGCCGAGCGGGCCGGCCTGGGCGTGGTGGCGTCGGCCAATTTCTCGATCGGCGTGAACATCTTTCAGCTGGTGGTGAACGAGGCGTCCAGGCTCATGCGCCAGCACGCGCAGTACGGCGCCTGGATCCACGAAGCCCATCACGCCACCAAGCGCGACGCGCCCTCGGGCACCGCCCTCATGCTGCGCGATTCGATGGTGGGCGCTGGATTCGACCGGCCCATCGATATGTCGGCCACGCGCGCCGGCACCATTCCCGGCATTCACACGGTGGGGTTCGACGCCGCCTCGGATACGATCGAGCTATCGCACACGGCCCGCGACCGGCGCGGTTTCGCGGGCGGCGCGCTCGTGGCCGCGAAGTGGGTTCGCGGCCGGCAGGGATGGTTCACCATGGCCGACGTCCTGCAGACGCCGGCCGAGAGGCAGGCCTAAAGGCCTGCAGCCACGAGAATGTAGAGGGCGGTCTTCAGACCGCCCTGCGAAACGAGGCACTGTCATGCGTACTCCGTTCACCGGCGTCGGCACCGCACTCATCACGCCCTTCACCAAGGGCGGCGCGCTGGATGAAGCGGGGGTCAAGCGTCTGGCGCGGCGGCAGATCGACGCGGGCGTCCACTTCCTCGTGCCGTGCGGCACCACCGGCGAATCCCCCACGCTGACCCATGGCGAAAAGCTGCGCGTGGTGGAGCTCGTCGTCGAGGAGGCTGCGGGCAAAGTGCCGGTGATGGCGGGTGCGGGCGGCTACGACACGCGCGAAGCGATCACGCTGTCGCGCGACATGGAACTGGTGGGCGCCGACGGCCTGCTGCATGTGTCGCCGTACTACAACAAGCCGACGCAGGAAGGTCAGTACCAGCACTTCAAGGCGATTGCCGGCAGCACGCGGCTGCCGATCATGCTCTACAGCATCCAGGGACGCACCGGCGTGAACATCGACGCCGCGACGGTGCTCCGGCTGGCGGAGATTCCGAACATCATCGGCATCAAGGAGGCGTCGGGCAGCCTCGTCCAGATGACCGACATCGTGTCCACCGCGCCCGAGAGCTTCCTGCTCCTGAGCGGCGACGATCCGATCACGGTGCCGGTGATGGCCATCGGCGGCCGCGGCGTAATCTCGGTGGCCTCGAACGAGGTTCCGGCGGAGATGGTGCAGCTCGTCGAGCTGTGCGAGCGGGGCGACTACGCGGCGGCGCGCAAGCTCCAGGGATGGCTGCTGCCGCTGCTCACCGGAAACTTCGTCGAAAGCAATCCCGCCCCGTGCAAGGCGGCGATGGCGGCGATGGGGCTGTGCGAAGACGAGGTGCGGCTGCCGCTCGTGTCGATCACGCCCGCGTCGCGCGAGCGCATGATGGGCGTCCTGCAGAAGCTCAGGCTCCTCGGCGCCGCGGCCCGCGTCTGATGACGGAGCTCGCCGAAGAGATCACCACTCTCTTCGAGCAGGGCGCGTCGGCGCCCAAGCAGCAGGCCCGGGACGCCTTTGCACGCCTCCGCGCCGAGCTCTCGGCTGGCCGCGTCCGCGCGGCGGAACCCGACGCGTCGTCCCCCACCGGCTGGCGCGTCAACATCTGGGTGAAGCAGGGCATTCTGCTCGCCCTCCGCTGGGGCGACGTTATCGACGTCGGCGTCGGCAAGGGCCGCTGGCCGTTTCTCGACAAGGACACGCTGCCGCTCAAGCGGCTCGACCTGTCCAGCCGCGTGCGCGTCATCCCCGGCGGATCGTCGATTCGCGACGGCGCCTATCTCGGGACCGGCGTCATCTGCGCGCCGCCCATGTACATCAACGTCGGCGCCTACGTCGGCGACGGCTCGTTCGTGGACTCGCACGCGCTCGTCGGCTCGTGCGCGCAGATCGGAGCGAACGTGCATTTGAGCGCCGCCGCGCAGATTGGCGGCGTGCTCGAACCGGTCGGCGCGATGCCGGTGATCGTCGAGGACGGCGCCCTCATCGGCGGCAACTGCGGCGTCTACGAAGGCGCGGTCATCAAGCGGCGCGCGGTGCTGGGCGCGGGCACCATCATCACCGGGTCCACGCCGATCTACGATCTGCCGAACGGCGTCATCATCAAACCGGCGCCGGGGCAGCCGATCGTCGTGCCGGAAGGCGCGGTGGTGGTACAGGGTGCGCGGCCGGTGACGTCCGGCAAAGGGGCCGAGTGGGGCCTGTCGCTGGCCACGCCGGTGATCGTCAAGTATCGGGACGAGAAGACGGACGCGCGGACGGAGCTCGAGTCATGGATCCGGTAGATGTCGATCTGGTGGACGTCGTCGCGCTGACGCGCGCGCTGTCCGACATCGACTCCACAACCGGCCGCGAAGCGGAGACCGGACGGCTCCTGGCGGCGATCCTGCGCGAGCGTGGCTACGACGTGCAGGAGCAGCCGGTCGGGGGCGGCCGGTTCAACGTGTTCGCCACGCTCGGCCCGTCGCCGCAGGTGGTGTTCTCCACCCACTACGACTGCGTGCCGCCGTTCTTTCCGACGCGTCTCGAGAACGGGATGCTGTTCGGGCGCGGCGTGTGCGACGCCAAGGGGATTCTGGCGGCGCAGGTCGCGGCCACCGAGCGGCTGCGGCTGACGGGCGAGCGGCGCATCGGCCTGCTCTACGTGGTGGGCGAGGAGCGCGGGAGCGACGGCGCCAAGGTGGCCAACGAGCTGGCGCCGCCCGGCGTCCGGTTCCTGATCAACGGCGAGCCGACGGACAACCGCCTGGGCCTGGCCACGCGCGGCATGCTGCGCGTGCGGCTCGTGGCCACGGGCCGGGCCGCGCACTCGTCGTTCCCCGAGCTGGGCGAGTCGGCGATCGACAAGCTGCTCGACGCCCTGATGGTGGTGCGCGGCCTGGAGCTGCCCGCGGACCCCGAGCTGGGACGCACGCACTACACGGTGGGCCTGATCGACGGCGGCGTGGCGCCGAACGTGGTGTCGCCGCACGCGTCCGCCGAGCTCATGTTCCGCATCGTCGGCGACGGGGCGCCGATCTACGAGGCGCTGCGCGTGGTGGAAGGGCTGGTCGCGCTCGAGCACATCCTCGAGATCCCGGCCGTGCACCTGCACCGCGTCTCCGGGTTCGAGACGGCGGTTTTTCCTTACACCACCGACGTGCCGGTGCTGACGCGGTGGGGCCGGCCGCTGCTCATCGGACCGGGCTCGATCCACACGGCCCACACGGACCACGAGCACGTCTCGATCGACGAGCTGCGCCAGGCGGTCGACTTGTACGAGACGCTGGCCATGCGACTGCTGACAACGGGGGAGTGAGGGCCTGATGCTGCTGCAGCAGTTCTATCTCAAGTGCCTCGCGCACGCGTCCTACATCGTGGCCGACGAAGTGTCGAAGCAGGCTGTGGTGGTGGACCCGCAGCGCGACATCGAGCAGTACCTTGCGTACGCGGCCGAACACGGTCTGACGCTCGGGCACGTCGTCCTGACCCACTTGCACGCCGACTTCCTGGCCGGTCACCTGGAGCTGCGCGACCGCGCCGGCGCCCGCATCTATCTCGGCGCGAAGGCGTCCGCCGAGTACGCGTTCACGCCGCTCGCCGACGGCGACGAAATCAACCTGGGCACCGTGCGGCTGCGCGCCGTGTCGACGCCTGGCCACACGCCCGAGTCGATCTCGCTGCTCGTCTTCGACGACACGACGAGCCGCGAAGTGCCGGCCGGCGTGCTCACGGGCGACACGCTCTTCATCGGCGACGTCGGCCGCCCGGATCTGCGCGTGGCCCTGGGCTGGAGCGCCGCCGACCTTGGCGGCATGCTCTACGACTCGCTGCACGACAAGCTCATGGCGCTGCCCGACAGCAGCCTGGTCTACCCGGCGCACGGGGCGGGCTCGCTGTGTGGCAAGGCGATCAGCAAGGAGACGGTGTCCACCATCGGTGAGCAGCGGAAGGCGAACTACGCGCTGCAGCCGATGTCGAAGGCCGACTTCGTCACGCTGGTCACCACCGATCAGCCCGACGCGCCGGCGTATTTCACCTACGACGCCGTGCTCAACACCAAGGAACGGCCGACGCTCGACGAGGCGCTGGCGCGCGAGGTGCAGCCGATCCCGCTCGACAGCGTGCTGGCGCTGCAGGAATCCGGCGGGCAGGTGCTCGACACGCGCGAGGCGGGGGAGTTTGCGGCCGCCCATCTCGCCGGCAGCATCAATGTCGGCCTCGGCGGTCAGTACGCGACGTGGGCCGGCACCGTCCTCAACCCGGAACGGCCCGTGGTGATCGTCGCCGGGCCCGGCACGGAGAAGGAGTCGGCCACGCGCCTCGGGCGGATCGGATTCGACCAGGTCGTGGGCTACCTGCAGCACGGCCTCGAAAGCCTGAGCGGCCGGCCCGATCTGACCCGCACGACCGAGCGGCTCGGCCCCGATGTGGCGGCGGCGCGGCTGCGCGATGGCGCGGTGCTGATCGACGTGCGCGGTCCGGGCGAGCGCGCCAAGAGCCGCATTGCCGGCAGCCTGGCCATTCCGCTGACGCAGCTCGAGAAGCGGATCGGCGAGGTGCCGCGCGATCGACATCTGATCGTCCACTGTGCCGGCGGCTACCGGTCGTCGGTGGCGGCGAGCGTCCTCAACGCGCACGGCATCCACGACGTCAGCGAGCTCGCCGGCGGCATCGCGGCGTGGGAGCAGGCCAGGCTGCCGGTCGAAGGGCCTGTCGCATGAAGTTCGAAGTCACGCCCGGCTGGCTGACGTATCACCCCGCGCCGTCGGTGCCGCGTTTCAGCGTGCCGGCGGGCGCCGTGGACGCGCATTGTCACGTGTTTGGCCCCGGCGAGGTCTTCCCGTACGCGCCCGAGCGCAAGTACACGCCGGTGGACGCCTCGAAGGAGCAGCTGTTCGCGCTGCGCGATCATCTCGGCTTCGACAAGAACGTGATCGTGCAGGCGACCTGCCACGGGACCGACAACCGCGCGCTCGTCGACGCGTTGCGCGCGTCGGGGGGGCGGGCCAGAGGCGTGGCAACCGTGGACCGCAGCGTCACCGACGCGGAGCTGCGTGAGATGCACGAGGCCGGGGTGCGCGGCACGCGCTTCAACTTCGTGAAGCGGCTGGTGGATTTCACCCCGCGCGAAGTGCTCAGCGAGATTGCGCATCGCATCGCGCCGCTCGGCTGGCACGTGGTGATCTACTTCGAAGCCGTCGACCTGCCGGAGCTGTGGGATTTCTTCACGGCGCTGCCGACCACGGTGGTGGTCGATCACATGGGGCGGCCCGACGTGACCAAGCCGGTGGACGGGCCGGAGTTCGAACTGTTCGTCCGGATGATGCGCGAGTATCCGAACATCTGGTCGAAGGTGAGCTGCCCGGAGCGCCTGTCGGTGTCGGGCCCGCCGGCGCTGGACGGCGAGCAGCACGCCTACCGCGACGTGGTGCCGTTTGCGCGCCGCCTCGTCGAGACATTTCCCGATCGCGTGCTGTGGGGCACGGACTGGCCGCATCCCAACCTGAAGAACCACATGCCCGACGACGGACTGCTGGTGGACTACATCCCGTCCATCGCCGTGACGCCGGAGCTGCAGCAGCGGCTGCTCGTCGACAACCCGCTGCGCCTCTATTGGAGTACGTAGAGGCGGACCTTCAGGTCCGCGTGACCAGGGCGGTCTGAAGACCGCCCTCTACTCCTTGCACGCCGCGGCGACCCACTTGCCGGTGATGGTCACCTCCGATGGGCCGTTGCCGCCCGTCACCTTCATGATGCCGCGCACGCTCTCGCGCGACAGCGCCTCGAAATGCATCGTCTGCGTGTGGTCTTCGCATTTCATGGCGACGTCGGCCACGTTGCCGGTGATCTTCTTCGACGTCACCATGCAGTCTTCCTGGTCGCTCTTGCCGAGATTGATGTTCTTGAGATCCTCGGCCGTCAGACAGCTGCGGTTCGTCTGCGGCTGCTTCATCATCTGCTCCATCGCCGCGCGCGCCGACGGCGGCATCTTCGCGAGCGCTTCTGGCGCCATCTTCATGCCGCTCATCGTGTACTCCCACTGGCCCAGCCGGAGGTCGAACGCCTGCGCGGAGAGGACGGCAATCACGGCGGCCAAGCCAAGGACGGAGAAGAGGAAGCGAATACGCATGTGAGCCTCCACGACGAATGCCGGGATGGTACATCGGCACCCCTGATGTCGCCAGTGTGTGAGCCGTTTTGGGACAGTTAAGTTTCCTACTCCTTCAGAGGTATTGCGAACCGGCATGCGGAGCGACCCCAATAGCCCTCGCGCTTAGGGTCAGCCTTATCCCAGGGTCACCGGTTTCGGAGTCTGAAACGCGAAGTGCGATTTTTACCGTTTCCGCGTTTCCTCCCTTGAAGGAGCTCCTCATGCGTACAGCATTTCGAATCGCTGTCCTCGGACTCGTGTGCGCGCTGGCTGTCCCAGCGCAGACACGCGCCGGCGACACCGTCCTCGTCTGGAACGAGATCGCCGTGAACACGGCGATTGCCAATGGTCAGAATCCGTTCGTGCAGGCACGCACGAACGCGGTGGTGTCGCTCGCGGTCTTCGAAGCGGTGAACACCATCACCGGAGACTACGAGCCGTATCTCGGAACTTTCAACGCACCGAGCGGGGCGTCCGTGGACGCGGCGGCCGCCGCCGCGGCGTGGAGAGTTCTGCGCACGTACTTCGCCGCCAATGCGGCGACGGTGGCGGCGCTCGACGCCGCCCTCGCGAACACACTCAACGGCATTCCCAACGGCCAGGCGAAAGACGACGGCAAGCAGCTCGGCATCGACGTGGCATTGGCGATGATTGCGCTGCGCGCCAACGACGGTTCGGTGCCGGCGCAATTCAAGACACCCGGTCCCGCGGTGACCGGCGAATGGCAAGCGACGCCGAGCTGTCCGGTGGTCAACGGCGTTCAGGTCGGAGTCTTCTTCCACTGGCGCAACGTGACTCCGTTCGGGGTGGCCAGCGTGAACGACTTCATCCTGCCGCCACCGCCGGGAATCGGCACGAGCCAGTACGCCAAGGATCTGGCCGAGGTGGCCAGCGTCGGGCTCGATACCAGCGTCACGCGCCCCCCCGATCGGGCCGACGTCGCGCGGTTCTACGCGGCATCTTCGCCCAGCTATCTGTTCGACTCCGCCCTCCGGCAAGTATCGCAAGCCGAGGGCCGATCGTCGATCTCCGACAATGCGCGCGCGCTGGCGCTCGTGAACATGGCAATCAGCGACGCGCTCGTGGCCTCCTTCAACAACAAATACACCTACAACCTGTGGCGGCCGGAAACGGCGATCCGCGGCGCCGCGACCGACGGCAACAACAAGACCGATCCGAACATCAACTACAAGCCGTACATCGTAACGCCATGCTTCCCGAGCTACCCGTCGAACCATGCCTCGGGCAGCACCGCCGGCGCCGAGATGTTGCGTCGGCTTTACGGCGCGGACGGCCACTCGATCGACTTGTCGAATCCGGCGGTGCCCGGTCTGTCCTTCCACTACTCGGGATTCCGCGAGATCGCGAATGATGTGGACGACGCCCGCGTCTACGGCGGCATCCACTTCCGCTTCGATCAGGATGCCGGCAACCTGCTGGGGCGTTCAATCGCGACGTATGTGATCAAGAACAACCTGAAGCCCACACATCCGTAGCGTGCTAGCATCCTGGCCACTATGGCCAAGAAGCGCTCTGCACGTTCCGCCCGTCGAGTCTCGAAACCCCGCGCTGCCGTCAGAAGAAGAGTGACGGCGCGCGGGGTTGCCACGCGTAAGGCCGCGAAGAAGAAAGCCACTCCGAAGAAAGCCGCGCCCAAGAAGGCCCTGCGTCGTGTGGTCGCACGGCGGCCGAGCGAGATTTTCGCGCCGGTGAAGGGCGCCGAGCGGCGCGAGATCGGCCACGTGCTGCTCGAGGTGGGCAAGGCCGGCAACGCGCGCGTGAAGCGCATGGTCTATCCCGCCGGGTTCCGCTGGTCAAAGGACATGAAGCCGGTGGTCGGTACCGAACTCTGCATGCACGGGCACGTCGGGTTCCTGGTACACGGCGAGATTCACATCGAGTATCCCGATGGCTGCGTGATCGAACACCGGGCGCCGCAGATCGTCGTCATCGAGCCGGGCCACGACGGCTGGGTGGTGGGCAAGGAGCCGGTGGTGATGGTGGAGTTCGACTTCGAAGGGGACACCATCGCGAAGCTCGGCCTGCCGACATCGCACACGCACACGCCGCCACTCAGTCCCAGGAGCGTTCCGTCATAGGCAGGGTAGAGAGCGCCGCCGCCGCGCTCTTCGTCTTCGCGTTCGCGACTCGCGTGCGCGGCATCGAGTCGCACTTCTGGCTGCTCGGCGACCAGATTCGCGACTGGGGCATTGCGCTGCGCCCGTTCCACGAGCTGCCGCTCGTGGGACCGGCCACGCACGTCGGCGGCTACACGATTGGGCCGGCCTACTACTGGATCATGTGGGCCGTCCGCGTCGTCGCCGGCCCGTGGTTCGACAACCTTCCGCACGCCGGCGGCTACGGCCAGGCCGCCATCGAGTCGGCTGCCGACGCGCTGCTGTTCGTGGCGCTCGCCCGCCGCCTCGAATCGCCGGGCGTCGCCTTCGCGGCGATGCTCGTGATCGTGACCGCTCCCTTCGACGTGGCACTCTCGGCCATCGACTGGACCCCGCCGATCGCGTCGGCGCTCGGCAAGGCCGCCGTGGCGCTGATCCTCCTGAACTGGCATCGCGGCGGGGCGCTGCGGGTGGCGGCGATCGTCACGCTCGCGTGGAGCGCGCTCCAGGTCTACACCGGCGTCGTGTATGTGACCGCCGGCGTCCTGCTGGCATTGACGGTGGACCCGCTCGTCCGTCGCGACTGGCTCGCCGTGCGCCGCGCGGCGATGACCGTTGCGCTCGTCGTGCTGGTGCTGCAGTTGCCGTATCTCGGCCATCGCATGTTGCACCCGTCGAGCGGTCCGGCGATGGGCGCCGTGAGCGGTGGCGTCGGTCTGATTCTGTCGGGACAGGCGGCGCCCGAGGTGGCGAAGAGCCTCGCCGGATTCGCCGGCGCCTTCAACTACATCGAGGTCGAACCGTGGCACACGCCGCTGCCGCTCTGGGCGTTGGCGGCGTGCGGCGCGATCGTCGCGGTGCGCTATCGGCGCGATCCGGTGGTGCCGGCGCTCGTGCTGGTGCCACAGCTGCTGGCGATCGTCGGATACGCGCTCTTCCTCGGCCCGCTGGACCACTACTACTACATCCCGGTGATGCCGGTGGTGGTGCTGACGGGGGCGTTCGCGGTGGCGTGGCCTGCACGCACGCGTTCGGGTCGCGTGGTGGGAATCGCGATGGTCGCCCTGGCCGCCGCCGTTGTGCCGTGGCGGCTAGGGTTTGCGGCCACGCTGCACCGTCTGCCCGAGTATCGCGTGCTGGTGGCGGAGTCGCGCGAGATTGCCGGGACGCACGAGCCGGTGCGCGCGATTCGAACCGAGTTCACGCTGCCGCCGTCCACCGACCCCGAGTTCCTCTACAAGATTCTCGGCGGACGCATCGATCCGGCGGCGCCGCGCACGGCGATTGTTCGGGCCGACGGCGACGTGCGCTATGTAGAGGGCGGTCTTTAGACCGCCCTGCGAGGCGGGTCTGAAGACCCGCAGCCACGTCTGCTAGCGCGATCCCGGGGCCTGGCGCTCGGCGACGCGCGCCGCACGGAGGATGTTGGGCAGCCCGTAATTGCCTTCGTGGCACGCGTACTCGTAGATCGGGCCCTCGAATTTCCGGACGGGGACTTCGCCCGACCACGGGGACACCCACATGCCCGGGTCCTCCACCGTGAACTCGTACTTGATCGTGTCGGCATCCACGCGCGTCAGGCGCTCGACGACGTGCAGCCGGGTGCTCGACCGGATGTCCTGGCGCGTGTTCGACGGCGAGCCGCGGAACGGCGTCTTGTCGGTGAAGTTCGTGGTGTCCACCACCAGAGTGTCGCCCTCCCAGTGGCCACGCGCGTCGCCGTAGAGCAGCTGCACGCCCGGGCTCGGGTGCGGTCGCCCGTCGAGCGGAATCATGCGCATCTCGTGCATCAACTCGTGATTGATCAGCACGTAGTCGGAGGTCTGGAGGATCTGGAAGTTGGCGTAGTAGGTGGGCGGCAGCATCGGCGGCCCGACGTTGCCCCAGGTGATGCAGCGCTCGCCGAGCGAGCGGTCCTGCACGCTGTCGGCGGGACCGCGCCCGCGCCGGCTGGCCGCCTCCGTCGCCTGGCGGCGCTTGGCCTCCTCGGTCAGGGGGGGCAGCAGTCCGTTCGCCGGGCTGGTGATCAACGACGTGCGCAGGTTGGCTTCCTTCGTGTAGTTTTCCTTCTGCCAGATCGCGTCGTCGTAGTGGACGTCGGTGCGGTTCTGGTTCTCGAGTCGATCGAGGCGTGCCTGCACGAACGCCGCTGCCTCCTGCGGCGTGAAGTGCGACTTTCCGGCGAGCTCCGCCGGGCGTTCGAGCGGCGTGTAGGAGTCGTTGGTCCAGTAGCCCGTGAGGTCCGGACGGCCGTCGGCTGTGCGCGGCAGCGGCTGCGCGGCCCGCGGCTTCGACGACGGGGCGCTCTGGCCAGCCGGGAGCGTGGCCATGAGCGGGACGGCGGCAAACGTGAGGGCGACGACCCAGCGGGAACGGCTCATCGGGGAACCTCCAGCACGACCACCCGGGGACAGGACGGCCTCAAACTACCGCCGCTCGGCGCTGGCGTCAATCCCGTCCCAGGCGGTCGCGGCGGACACGCCGGATTCAGCAAGCAGGGCGTCGAGCTGGGGCATTGCCGCGCGCGCGCCCTGCTCCATGCCCGGTGCCGTCTGCTCCATGGCTTCAAGACTTGAAAACCGCGTGACGATGGTCAGGCGCGACCCCGTCGGCGTGGTTTCGAAGGTGAACGTCATCGACGCCGGCATGTTCTCGTCCTCGGCGTTGTCTTCGCCGTCCTGCGCCGCGAACGAGCTGATGGGATTCACCGCGGTGAACTTCCAGGAGCCGCTCCAGGTTTTCCCCTCCGGCAAGGTCAGGAAGTACTCGGCGCGACCGCCGACGGTGAAGTCATGACGCGTGAAAGTAGCGGGCGCGAAGGGTGGTCCCCAAAAGCGCTCGAGTTGGCGCGGGTCGGCAAAGGCGTCCCACAGGCGTTGTTGCGGAACGGGATAGTCGCCCACGGCGGTGAAGGTCAGCGTCCTGGCGTCCTTGGTGACAGAGGTCAGCGGCATCGTCATCTTCCTTTCGAACCGAGAACGTCGTCGAGTTGCGCCATGCGCTGGCGCCAGACGGATTCGAAGTAATCGAGGAGCTCTCCGGCGCGCTGGAGCCGCGCGCGGTTGGTGGAGACCCGTTGCTCGCGGCCGCTTGCACGCTTCTGAATGAGTCCTGCGCGCTCGAGCACGGCGACGTGCTTTTGCACGGCGGCGAAGCTCATCTCGTACCGCGCCGCAAGAGCGGACACCGACGGCGTTTCCGTGAGCGACCGCGCCAGGATGTCGCGTCGTGTGCCGTCGGCCAAGGCGCGGAACAACTGGTTGAGCGCCTCGTCGGTCTCTCTGATACGTACAACCATATGGTTGTATGTTTTAGCACCGCCCAGGCGCTTTGGCAAGGCGAAGCCGCGTTGGCCTTGACGAAGGGTGCGCTTAGCGGAAGCGTGATCCGAGGAAGGCCGCGAAGACGAAGGGCGCGCTGAGAATCGCCGACAGCGCGACGGTCAGGGGCCAGACGTTGAATCCGAGGTCGCCGTTCCGCGCCATCATTGTGACGATCTGCGCTGGCACCACGGCCGCCGCCCACCGCCAGTCCCGGTCGCGTGAGCGCCAGCCGATTGCCAGGCACGCCGCGAGGGCACACGGCAGGCCGATGATCCAAAACTCCTGGCTGTCCCAGGCCTCGCGCCGATCGCTTCGCAGTTGGATGCCCAGTTCCAGCGCGACCCCCGTGAGGATCGACAGCGCGGCGGTGAGGCGTCTGTCCATGCCTGGTTTATCGGCACGCGGCACCGTCGGCCTGAGGCGGTCGCCGGGCTTCGACTAGTGTGTGCGGCCGCTGCGGAATTCCGCCTCGGCGTCGTCGAGAAACGCCCGGTAGCCTTGAGGGTCGATGAACGAATCCGCCGGGTTCTTCGCGGTCTGGCTCGCGACGAACTTACGGTACCGGCCCCACCAACGTGCGTGGGCGGTCACCCAGATGTCGGCGGGAAGACTTCGCAGCAGGCGGAAACTGCGCTCGCGGTCGGCCGCTTGTTCCGGATAGGTCGAAGTTGCCAGCACCCCCATGTCGCAGGCGCTGACGACGTTCAATACCCGGTCGCCATCCTGGACGGGGAACGACCACGAGGTGCAGCCACGCGTATGCCCGGCGGTGATGTGCGCGGTGACCGCGACCGGCCCGACCCGGATCGTGTCGCCGTCCTTGAACCGATGATCGACGCGCGGGGGCGGGTAGCCGATGACCCCGATCCACGTGAGCGCCCTCAACGGCAGGACGCCGTCGGGGTCGTCACCGCCGGCCGCGAGGGAGTCGGCGCTCGGATCGCTGGCCCACAACTGCGCACCCGACGCCTGCTGGAGCACCGCCAGCCCACCCCCGTGGTCTGGGTGCGGCTCCGAGTTCAGAAGGACCCTCACGTCCTTGATGTCGAAGCCGAGTTTCGCGATGCTCGCCATGATCATCCGCGCGGTGGTGGGATAGCCGGCGTCGAGCACGATATGGCCGTCAGGCCCGGTGATGAGGAAGGCGGAGACGTCGGTGGCGCCGACGTAATAGAAGTTGCCGGCGATGCGGAACGGTTCTGCCGGCCCCTGCCCGCCAACCTTGTTCGCGTTCAGCCATCTGCCGACGAACACCAGCGTGAGAACGGTCAGCAGTCCCAGCCCAACGAGCAGGTCTCGCTTCGTGAAGTGCCGCAAATCGTCGCCCTCCACTCCGGATGATCACCGTTTGGGCCACCGGAGTCCTCAGCGTCTGGTGAGCGTTGCGTGAGATGTGGCGTTCAGAGGGCAACGCGCCCGGCAGTCCCCAGCCGGGTTTGCCTGGGGCCTGACGCCGAAGTACACTGCTGGTTTGCAGTGGGTGAGCCGCACCGCGGCCCGGACCCTGTGCAACTTCAGCCTGCGAACCGCGTCAGGGCCGGAAGGCAGCAGCGCTAAACAGACCCTGAGGTGTACGCAGGTGCGCCGGGCTGCGGTGGGGCACACCCACCGCGCCACCCCTATCCATTCATGTCCTACCAGGTGCTTGCCCGCAAGTGGCGTCCGCAGCGCTTCGACGACGTTGTCGGGCAGCAGGCCACCACGCGTACGCTGCGCAACGCCATCGCGAGCGGACGCATCGCGCAGGCCTTCGTGTTCGCGGGGTCGCGCGGCTGCGGCAAGACCACCACGGCGCGCATCCTGGCGCGGGCGCTCAACTGCGAGAAGGGGCCGACGGCCGATCCGTGCGGCGAGTGCGACTCGTGCATCGAGATCGCGCAGGGGCGCGATATCGACGTGCTCGAGATCGACGCGGCGAGCCACACCGGCATCGACAACATCCGCGAGGTGGTGATTGC
>Ga0068869_100001489_pt1 | contig 13870 bp, 8 predicted proteins | sample KBSMisM52_FD_64676 | JGI IMG/M metagenome (GOLD analysis project Ga0068869, IMG submission 64676) | Miscanthus rhizosphere microbial communities from Kellogg Biological Station, Michigan, USA - KBS Miscanthus M5-2 | ecosystem: Host-associated > Plants > Roots > Rhizosphere > Soil ... | reverse complement strand
GTCATTGATTCTAACAAATCCTTAGATAGTTGTACCCCTTCTCTGTACCAGGCATCAAATTTTTGTGGTATCCTTATACCTGATATCTGTGCACATGTTAATAAATTTGTGATAAAAGCGCTGAACCCCGTAGTAGGCATATCTTCATTTGTTAACCCCGATAAAATTACTGTGTCACAAATTTGCGCCAAATCACTGTTTTTATTGCGTGTAACTGTTGCAGTTCTGATACCAGCCCGTCTGGCCCGGCGAGCGATTTCGACATTCGCCTTAGTTTTACCAGTTGAGGAAATAAAACAGTAAGTCTTGTCTTTTACAAATGTCGAATTAAATAAATCGGATGGACTATAACACCTGCATTTATGATTGGTCAGATATTCGGCGATAAGTCCTACCACATAAGAATCTCCAGATCCAACATAGATACATTCGTCAAAAAGCTTTTTGTTGTGGATATTGTTCAATTCTCGTATTTTCGAATCAAAGTTTAATTTTAGACACTCAATAGAATTCATTATTCTTGTAGTTCTAGGGATTAAACGCATAAAAGGATAATTACTCAGTTGATAAGTGGCAGTTTCTACCCTCCACGTCTCTGTCAAAGGGAGGGGTGCAAAATTAAAGGTGGTAGTTCCTTGCGTCGTCTAGCAATTATAACACCCACAATATATTGAACAAACGAAGATTACAAGATAATAAAATAAGGCTCATTTGGAGTGCTTATTATACTCAAATAATATTATATTCTAACTTATTGTGGCATTTAAACGGAATTTCTGTGATCCTTGAATGTTTCAGAATATGGCCTCCCAGATCTGAAGCCTGCCCAAAACCCGCTTCGTTTTTTCTGGCCTTAAGAATTTCCAACTAAATGGACCTTATACTATATGAGCATTCTATTTATATAGCAGGCGTACATTGTTATGTACGATTTATAGCTTGCCACTCACTACGCAGAAGACTAGTATCGACGCGTCACTTAATTCTACCATGCTGACGTCGAGTGTAGTAGAACATGAAAATATACACCAATCTACCGCGTTAGAGAGTCTTCAGCCAAAATATACGATTTCTATAATAATTCCTGTGTTTAATGAAGAATCAAACATACCTTCAATCCTAACTCATATCAAAAACACCCTGAGCGAAACATTGTTAGATTATGAGCTTATTGTCATAAACGATGGAAGTACCGATAAGACAGAGCCAGTATTATTAGAGGAACAAAAATTAGACAAGCGAGTAAAGGTTCTGTCTTACAAACAAAACAAAGGCAAAGGTCATGCCGTCAAAATGGGTGTCCTTAATTCTAGTGGAGACGTAGTGTGTTTTCTAGATGGAGATCTTGATATTTCTCCCTCTGAAATTAAAAATTATATCGATGAACTTGAAGGATGTGATTTAGTGATTGCGTCCAAAGCCCACCCACTCTCCATTATAACTGCTCCGTTTGTCAGAAAAATGCTTAGCAAAATGTTTAGTATGCTTGTACGTCTTGCTGTTGGTATCAATATCAAGGATACCCAGTCGGGTCTGAAGGTCGGTAATGGGAATGCATTAAGAAAAATATTTAATGTCATGCTTGTGAAGCGCTATGCATTTGACGTTGAAATGTTGGCGATTGCAAGTAGACTTAATCTAAAAATCAAGGAATCTCCCATCAAGATAACTCTAGATTGTTCTTTCAAGTTTCGAGAGATAGTTAACATGTTTATAGACGTTTTAGGAATTTCATATCGATTAAGAATTATCCGCTTCTATCAGAAAGGTTGGAAGTAGTAGACACAATAGATTCTAGAGACAGATTTCTCAGTGCATCATAACTTAAAGATTAGCACAGCACCCAACTATAATTCAGATAATAGGTTTTGTTCAGCTTCGATTTCTGACGACGGCGCCCACAAAAAAATTTTAGCCGAAAAATTTTTCTGTTCACTAAATCCATTAGAATGAAGTGTATGGTTCCTCTAGGGAGTACTCACTAAGTCGATATACTCAAAAATCCGAGACTATTTTAGAATACAGACTCCCGCATATTCAATTGAGAGGAAATAATTATTCATTTCGTTCGTACTAGTCTTAGATCGTTTATACGAAAAAAGCAAATACATGCAAAGATTACAACAAAATTAAGACTGGAGGACTACTGGGATTAACTCATGTAAAAAGTGAGAGTATCCTCTACTATACTAAAAAATAGGAAATAATTGTTTTGTTAGTAATTCCTTAGCTGGAATCACTACTACTGCTGGAATCACTACTACTGCTGGAATCACTACTACTGCTGGAATCACTACTACTGCTGCTGTCCTTGTTATTGTCCTTGTTATCGTCCTTGTTATCGTCCTTGTTATCACTATTCTTGTTGTCAGTATTGGTATTCTTGTTGTCAGTATTGGTATTCTTGTTGTCAGTATTGGTATTCTTGTTGTCAGTATTGGTATTCTTGTTGTTATCCTTGTTGTCAGTATTCGTCTGAGTATCTAGACTGTTAGTACCTTTGTTCTTTTCATTATTAGTTCCGAGAGTTTGTTTCTGTTCTTGTCCTGGTGGTGTTCCACTGCCATCCGGAGGTACCCCATCTGGCTTTCCTCTAGGTTCCCCTGGATTTGGATTAGGTCCACGAGGCACAAATTCTGGAGGTCCATTTCCTTTAGGTCCGTACTGATTACCATTCCCATTACCATTATTACCATTCCCATTTCCGGCGGTAGTCACCTGATTTAAAGGAACAATATATAAAATAAGTATACCCGCAGCAAAAGCTATCGTCGCCAAACGCTTCTTGTTATTTAATAGTTCACTCATTTTCGGCATTAATGATACGCTGTTAATTGATTATTCATATATATATAGATTTATGGCACTTTCGTAGTGATTACTGTCAAGCCAAAAACTACTATTTAAGTATTGACTTTCTTGGACTGTGTATATTTTAGAAGTGGAAATTCATAACAGTTCTAATAGAGATAGATACAAGCAATATGCAAATAGCTAAAAATACCAAAGTTCCACCAGGCTGTTTTTTAATATAAGTCAAAGACAATGCTGCTGGAATCTGAAATGGAATATCATAAAGTATTCTGCCTTGAACTAGTGCACTGCCAAAAAACAGGGTAGCAAGCCCTATTGACAAAAAAATTACAATGAAAATATTAACCTGTCTTTTAAAATTAGAGAACCACAACCAAAATACTCCAAGTGTAAGAATTATAAAATTGCTGAATTGGGTGCCATACCAATTCTGAACAATATCTATAAGATTGTTCCACCTTAGAGCAAATTCCTTTAAACCGATCCCTCCGCCGCCTGCAATAAGTACGTCTTTTACTATTCCGCTAGAAGAACCTATTATCGCTACCTTTGCAATATCTACAATGATGGAAACAAAAAGTATCGATAGCAGTAAAATTATATTTTTTCTACTATAATAATTTAGTTTAAGCATAACCGCTAGAAATATAGTAGTCACTATCAAAAATACACTCCATGTGTAAACGTGAGCAAAAACTAGTAACATTATTGACACTGTGTATAACGACAAAGTCAGTATGCTTGATTTTTTTAAGAACTTGAGAAGGAAAATAAAAGACAAATACCCGATTATTATTGCAAACCAATTCGAGTAAAATCCTGCATAAATTCCTATCAATGTCTGAAAGGAGACTGCCGTTAAGAAAGATGCAAAAAGTGACGTTACTTCGTTTGATGTTAACTCTCGTGTTAATAGATAAACAACAAAAATTAGTGCAGGCGCTAATATTAAAGGGACGTATTCTATCGTATCGACAAGATTAGAGGGAACGATTTTGTTAAGTGCAAATAGAAATATCAAAGTAATTGGCCTATCCCCTCCATTCTGCGCAACAAATGCCTGGTAAAGTAGATCTTGAGGAGAACTAGAATGTGTCAATGCACCTACCCAGTCAACATAATAGTGAGTGTCAACGCCTATCTGCTGGTTGTCATTGTTTATGATAGGTTGATGTGGGATTAGCACAAGTATTATTGACAGTAACATAAAAAGTACCAAACAAATTATTTTTGTCCGTGTTTTTATTCCATTGCCATTAGAAAAATCTATTGAATTTTTGCTGAATTTTTTAATTCGTCCTATGGCAACCTTGAATTCTTTTATCAGTATCTTTACAGGTAAACAGCTAACAAGCAAAAGCATAAGAAGTGGAGAAATACTTGAAAATAATATGAATATCTCAAACGTATAATTAGGTATTGTAGGTTTTAGATTTACTGGAAGAGAGAATAGTACTCCAATTGATACGATAGTTCCGATAATACATGCAGCAATAACAAATAATGCAATGTAATTGATAGATAAATTTGGATATGATGTTAGGATCTTTTTTGACGCAATTCTGTTATACGTCAAACAACAGATAACAATAAGTATGGCGATTACTGCAGTGATATCAAGAAGTATTTCAATTCCACTAGTTATTGCAAATAAAGTTAATGCTCCATAGCTCACGGTTATAATAATTCTTGCTTTACCGTGCAATGAGATTGCACACCACAAGATTACGCCCGTTGCAATGATTATGTGGTCGATATATCTGTTAACTATGAAAAAATCAAAGTACGTGTTATAACTAACTCGGTGCAATAAAATGTAAATATTGACTCTAAGGAAGGAACCGACAGTATAGATATAAAAAAAGGTAACTATAGCTATAATAGCAGAGCTTAATATTGTTGGGATAGAACTACCATATCCAAGCATTTTCACGATATGCGTATATGATGCGGATATTGATTCTAGTACCAAACCCCATTGTAGAAAGAGTGAATCCTATTTTAAACATTAGTTACATTGGACTCTATAATCAATGCGATAGAATGTTAATAATTTATAGAACCTTAATCACGTCCAACTTTAATGAATAGCAAGGATATTAGGTCTTGTTCCACGGTTTTTCTTGATAACAGTTTCAGTTCGCTACATTTTAGTATCTAGTCTTAGATAATACATGTGGTGTGACGACTCTGATGAATAGTAGCATTAATGCCGGAATAATCCACTTCAACATGGAAACCTACGGAGAGAATTATCAAAATTCCCGTATGTGGTGAGCATGTTGGTTTGCAAACTATCAAGGCATTGGATGAGATGGGTATTAAGATTTACCTATGTGCAAGCAGTTATCCAGACGCAACTATAACCTCAAAGAGGCTAGGCATTGACGTTAGTAATTCCATAAGTGGTTTTTTCAAGGGAATTAATAGGCATGATATTCCTCCAATTCTCCAACCATACCAAATGATGATTTATTCACACTTTTCCGTAAAGAAATTCTTAAAGCAGTATGATCTAGACTTTATTATTATCACCGGGGAGCCTATTATTGTACCCAGAAAAATAGCTAATAAGACCATAGCGTACATTCACTTCCCTGTTGGTTTATTCACTGCTCAGCAACGCGAAATGGAGAGCAGAATCAAAAAGATACAGGTCAAAACTTGGCAGTACATTTCTAATATAAATAGAGTAACGCTACTCACAAATAGCAACTATGAAAAAAATTTGATAACGAAAGCATGGGCAAAGGATGCCACTGTCATATATCCACCAAGTCCTCAATACTCATTTTCATTAAATCATTTTAGAGATGACGTAGTCTGTACCTTGGCAAGATTTACTCCTGATAAGGATTATGAGACCGTTCTTGAAGTTGCACGTAGATTGCCTGATACAAAGTTCGAGCTTCTAGGTAGTGTCAGTCCAGAAAACCTCTCGTATTCAGAAAAACTTCGCAATATTGCAACGAAAAATGTAACTTTTCATATGAACGCTACTATCAAAGAGAAAATTTCTGTATTAATGATGTCCAAGGTTTTACTTCACACTTTTGCCGGTGAACATTTTGGAATTGCGATCGTGGAGGCAATGAGCGCAGGAATTATCCCAGTAACGTTTGATTCGGGAGCGGCTAAAGTCGATGGTCTTGTGAAACAAAGATTCAGATACCTAGACATCGACGGTGCCGTCAAGTCTGTTAATGATGCACTCAGTTCGTGGAACTGCAATGAAGCACGTATGTTACGGGAAAAAGCAAAGAATTATTCACCAGAATCTTTCAAGGAAAAGATAACATTATTTATCTCTAGTTGGCTTAGATCCAAAAATCTCTCCTGACCATAGAATCAGCGAAGACGTAGGGGCATTACACTATTCTTATAGCAGAATAGAGGACTTTCTCATTTACAACCACTAAAAATTTTTTTCATTTTACTGCAACAATTACATCTTGAAAGTCAAACTGTCTCAGATCCTTACCTATGCGCCAACCCCCGTAAATAATGGGTTCTTTTATTTTCAGCCCTTTATCTTGGTAGATTTTTCTTAGATAGGACTCTTCGTATGCGAAAACTGGCAAGGAGCGTAAGTCAGTTGTGTAACCATTATCATCTACTTTATGTGCAAAATTAAAATAAGATCTATTTTTATTCATGAGCTCTTGCGTCTCCGGGTTGATAATGTGGTATGTTATGAAGCTCCTGCCGCCATTTTTCAAGACCCTTGAAATCTCTGACAAATAATGTTCCATTTCTTCTGGGCGAAAATGGGTAAAGATCGAACGAAGAATAACAACATCGAACCTAGAATCATCGAATGGGAACCTGTAGTTTAATGATTGAATTTTTCCGCTCGGATTATATGATTTGTGATAAATATCAGCTACTTGAAAATGAAACTTAGGAAACCTAGCCGTGATATGAGTCTGGCACCAATTAATACCTGCAGGGATGGTGTCAAATCCTTCGTAGGAACCATTTGACAGATAAGTAGTTAAAGGCACAGCGAGCAGACCGGTTCCACATCCCACGTCAAGAACAGCGTCACCCGAATCTATAGAGGCAAATTGTCTTAAATTTGTTAATATGTAATTCCCAACCGCAATAAAGTCCTTACCTTCATCCTCACCATAAAGTAACGCCAGTCTTTTAGGTGGTATTAAAGTATCTTTATCTGCCGACTCTACTTTATAATAGTAGATTTTTCTAGCCAGAGGTTTTATTGAATTAGGTAAATACTTTGCAACGAGGTTCATAATACCCATAATTCATTTTAAAAATGGATTAAGTTAAATATTTTGTTAATGCAGATAAATCTCTTACAAAAAAAGAGAAAGAAAGGTTTAATGATTAAAAGATACACCCATATTTTCAGACACTGCTTTGTTTCCTAAATGTAGAAACATTTACTTAGGTATTATTAATATCGTACTCGTTTCCTTTCATGTTGGAATCTGCCATGCCGATTTATTTTGTCGACTAACTTTAAGAATTAGGGAAATATCTGTTCCAACAATTAGCGAATCATGCCAAATTATTCAAAATTGGCGGTTGGCAGACAATTCTGATAGAAACTTAAAATTAGACACTCGACGTAGCATGGCTGGATTGATGGCAAGGATCTTGGCGGTCACAATTATAGCAGCCAACATCGTACTTTCAGTACAAATTTTTACGGTGTATAATGAGGCACATGCTGCGACATCTGACAAAGCCTCTTCAAACGCTCTATCTACCACGGCTACTGACAATTCGACTTCTAAAACAAAGGGGAAGAACATTGACATGCTCGCCAATCCTGAGTTTATTATTCTCGATAATCAATCTCGAGTTGCCACTACTGGCCTAATTTCATTTTGGGGTGATTCCCTAAAACAATGTGGCCATATTTTTACCTGTACCAACAATTATACCACAGGTTGGAAAGATAAGACAAGTTTACAGCTTTCTACTACTAGAAGTGATAATAAAACATGGTCGTACATCACGGGTAAGGAGATAGATGTTAGACCAAATGAACAATATGAATTCGTTACCCACATGAAGCTAAACGAGTTTGCTAGGGAATCACAAATACTCGTGGAAGGATTTAACGAATCGTCAGAAGACTGGTATGAGATTACGCCGTCTTGTCCGGAAGTGACAAATGGACCTCTTGAATGGCACGAATTCAGGTGCGAAATAACTATTCCACAAGACATCACTCAAATTAGGCCTGTGTTGTATGCTGGTTATTCTTCTCAAAAAAATAAGGATGCTGTGACTTTGTTTGACAGTTTATATTTGATAAAACTCAATGGTCCTATTCTTACTGATGCACACCTAAAGACAGAGTTAGTGTATAAAGGACTTGATAGACCTGTATCGATGGCGTTTTTGGGCCCTGACGATATTCTCGTTTTGGAGAATCACAAAGGCACTGTACAGAGGATTGTAAACGGAGTAAGGTTAGAGCGACCATTATTAGATGTTAACGTGGCAGTACATGACGGTTTATTGGGAGTTGCGGTTGCAAAGAATGTGACTATAAATGGATTACATCCCCGCACGTACGTGTTCCTGTACTTTACCGAAGCTAAGAATCAAGATCATGAAGATGATAATAACACAATTGGTAACCGCCTTTATCGATATGAGTTATCTGAAAATGGAACCAAGTTAGTGAATCCAAAGCTACTATTGAATCTTCCATTTGGGGCTACCCACAATGGAGGGCCTGTTACGATTGGTCCGGATAATAATGTATACATTGCTGTAGGCGAACTCTCCTATGCCGATAGGCAACCTCCTCTTAAAAATAAAGCCATAAATTATAACAACGGATTTGACCCTGACGGAGTTTCGGGCATACTAAGAGTTACCATGGATGGTAAAGTAGTAGGTGGAATTCTGGGATACACTTGGCCTTTAAATCTATATTACGGCTATGGAATACGGAACAGCTTCGGAATGGATTTCGATCCAATAACGAAAAAACTATGGATAACAGATAATGGACCAGATTTTGGCGATGAGATCGATCTTGTTGAACCAGGATTTAATGGTGGGTGGGCCTATATCAGTGGGACAATGCGAATGGCTAATGATAGTAATTATGCAGATTATCCGCTGCCATTGGGCCTGGTAGATTTTAACGGAAAGGGTAAATACAGCGCTCCTAAATTCACCTGGAATCATACTATTGGTCCTACTGCCTTGAAATTTCTAAATTCTGATAAATATGGCAAAGAATATGAAAATGATATTTTTGTCGGTGAAGTGAATAATGGAAGAATTTATCATTTTGATTTGAACCAAAATAGAACTGAATTAACTCTTCCCAGCTCCATTACTGATAAGATAGCAACCACAGACGATCAACTCCAAAGTTTAATTTTCGCAAAAGGATTCCGCTCTGTCCTTCCTGACGTTACTGACTTAGACGTCGGGCCTGACGGTTATCTGTATGTTGTCGCAATGAACGAGGGAAAAATATTTAAAATTGTTCCAGGACAACCAAATGATGATCCTTACAAATTAGAATCCTTTATGCATAGTCTTACTTCGTTGCCTGGTGAACAGAGTAATGGAAATATTAAATTTAATGACAAACGATAGTAATAATATTGAATTCGTTAACTACATACTTGATACTCTCAAATAGCACAATTAGCAAGTTTATTGATACTTATATGAGGCGAAAACAGTCCTTTGTGGGACGAAAAGAGAGTAATAACCAGGTAATACTGGAATCTATAAAATAATATATCGAGTTTGGAACTATGTTTAATTATTTGATAGTAGCAGGATTGTCTTGAAAATCTGATTGTTTTTTAACATGTCCAACATTAGAGTCATCGAATCAAAGATCTTCAAACGACCAAATAAGATTACTGAAATAGTAGTTGGGGTGTTAGAATTTGTTAGGCAGGATGATAAAGAAGTACGTGAATTTTTGGAAGAATTTAAAAAGGCATCAAATTACAAGCACAACGCAGTCGATGTGCCCATAGGGTTGAACAAAATAGCTTGCATAAACGATTGGGAGAATATAGAATTCAAGCAAACACTTGGAGAATTATTTAATGGTAAAGTTGTATCCTACATGCACAGAAAACATTGGGAGTGGGTTCTCGGACTCATTGCACTAAAAAGATTCGACTTGCTCAATTATAAAACAAAAGGATTAGCAGTAGGGGCTGGGAAAGAAGACGTGCTGTTTTACCTTGCTAATACTATTAATCATGTTTACGCAACAGATCTCTATCGTGGTGACTGGGAAGAAGCTCCCTCTGACTTTCCAGAAAATCCCAACAAATATGCTCCATTTAACTTTCAGGAAAAGAGGTTAACCGCGCTAAGGATGGATGGAACAAAGCTTGAATTCCCGGACGAGACTTTTGATTTTGTCTTTTCGTTCTCATCAATAGAACACTTTGGTGGAGAAAGGCATGCTGGTGCATTACAATCTGTTAAGGAGATGGAACGTGTCCTCAAAAAGGGAGGCATAGCCGCTATAGCAACCGAATATGTGATCAATGGAAAGGAGCATAAAGAATTTTTCAATAATCAAAATTTGTATACTGATTTAATAGACCATCTTCAAATGAAATTGATAGAACCCCTGAATCTCGAATTGAATCCAAGTACACTTGATAATGTGTTAGATTTTTATTCTGCAGTGCACTGGACAAGCGCAGATCAAAAATATAAGAACAGTCATCCACATATCGTAATTAGAGCCAGGAACATGCTTCATACAAGCATAATGCTAGTATTTCAAAAGTAGGTCCATTCTGAAATCAATAGAAAATGACTAAATCTATCATATGACAATTCTATCGCGACTCATGTTCGATATTTAATCTAGAGCCCGACCACCTTATTTTTCTGTTGGTTATAGATTCTTGTGTAAGAATGGGACTTCGAGTTCTTTTGTTGAGATAGCTTAAATGAGTCTGTCGTAAAGGCTGCAAATCCGTAAAGTCCAAATTCAAATGTTCTCTTTGTAATTGTGAGACAGCGTAAGTTATAACTTGGAACCGTAAATTATCTATCCTGTCTTGATGAATGCTTTTACGAGTTGAGTTATCTCATTCCTCGAAGTATTTCGAAGGGCAAGGATTACCGCAAAGGTAACAATTACCGAACTTAAGAGTGATGCAATTTGGATGAAGATTCCTCCTCCAATTACTGATGAGATACCAAATCCTGCAATGCAACCCACTGATATAGCAATACAAGTATTAATGATATACCTTATTAGGATCCGATCTGACCAAACTATCGAAGGTATGGCCGATGCAACAAATGCTAAAAGGATGGAATATGCAGCTCCAAGAGTTCCGTAACTCGGAACTAGGAAATAAAATGTTATGAGAAATGTCAGTAGCTGAGCAGAGCCAACTAAAATGAGTTTTTTTGGATCATCCTTAAAATTAAACTTTGATATTGCGTTTATCATTATAGCGAATGGTAAAATTGCAATAGAAAGGACAATCAATATTGTTGCCCCTGATAGATACTCAATTCCAAAGATAGAAAGTATCAATTTTGGTGACGCGATAAGTGCTGCTATCAGTGGAGCAGTTAAGCTAATGCCTATCCTCGTGGTAACAGTGGATAAATCGACTTTTGATGCAGATGACCATGGGATTATCATCAATGCCATACTTGAAGCAAAAGTGCCCACTATAAAGCTGATCATTAAGGCTATGTAGAATATTCCAATATCAGAACTCGGTACGGCAAAAGAAGCAAGAAGTACCACACTAAGGCTAAATATTAGTAGACCAGATAATTGGGAAGGGACATTAACTAAGCCATCTCGCATAATTTTGCTAAGATATTTCATGTTTTGTAACTTGAATCCAAATAATTTAACCGCTATGGCAAGTGTGATGCAGCCAATTACCAATGCTTGTATCAAAAAAGATAATAGTATGCCCCAGGTCCCGAATCCAGTTACCACAAGTATCAACCCCGTCACAAATTTTATAATTGTGCCAATAGTATCAATTATCAAGATCTTTTTTGCTTCAGAAATCCCCAGTAGGACAAAATGAGCAACGAATCCTACATTTAAAAAAATAAGAATACCAATACCCATCAAACTGAATCCTTGCAAGGATACTGGATATACATTATAGAAAAAATAAACAACGATTGGTATGATTGCGAAAGTGACTGCTAATTCTATGATGAGAATCGAAGCTAGAATTTGCGATCTTTCTGCTGATGATCTATTAAGCATTGGATATTGCAAACCCAATTGGGCAAGTGCTGAAAATAGAAGAATGAGGCTATAAACCGCCGTAGATTGACCTATATCATAGGTAGAAACGTACCTGGAAATAACCAGCCAATAAATCCATCCTGTCAGTCCAAATACCAACTGGTCAATAAATACAAGAAAACCTGAGCTAATAATTTTATTAACTGCCATTATTCAAATTTTCCTATCTAGTTTATCCATTTTTGCAATTTGTCAATTTCGAAGTTTAAGCTAATTGGTATTTGTTCGTAAGTAATGCCTGCACTGAATATCATTAATCTATATGTCCCTGTTTCTCTACCCTTTTATCGTTTCTGCCAATGATCTTCCAACGGATTTTTTTTGACAATCCAAGCCGTGGCCAATCATAAAATAAATAGAAAATGCAAAAAGCAATAGTTATTCCAGAGATCAACAGGCCAATTTCGAACCAATCCTGTCGTACGTATCGTATCGCTATATCTAAATCACCTGTTTGATTTACATGAAAAGAATTTATTGCTCCGTACAATGGGACTGATTTTACAGCGTCCACTTTTTTACCATCACTATAAATTTGTGCCTCCCAAGCTGGATCGTATGGTTCTGCAAATGCTAAAATGAATGGTTTTGTGGCGGTTACATCGTGGATCTTCCAAAGAGTTGGATTAATTTTCTCATATCCTTTTTTTAGAACGGGCGATGAAGATTCATTATGGGATAGTTCTTGTAGAATAATTTGTTTTATTTGGTTACGGTTCTGCCCCAGAGCATTTTGAAGATAGTCATAGGGTGTTGCCTTACTTATGTAAATGGCATCAAAGAAGCTCGAAGCTTCACTTCCTTCCTGCGAGGACCATCCAGCATTCAACGTGGGTCTTATTTTGCTTGTAGCCTCAGGAACTGTTACTTCGCAGCTAAACATATGCCATTCAAGAGGTCCGTTAAAGCCCGTAGGACAGTGAGTGATTTGATACCATCTTTTTGACGTTTCACTAAACCCCTCTATAGCTATATGTGATTGTGTAGCGAAATCATTTAGTTTCATGTGGGTAACAACTTCGTATCGGTCGTTTGGTCTAACCTCTAACTCCTTCCCTGATATATGTGACCATGCATGGGTATTTGTTTTCGTAGAAATCATGAAGCTCGTGTTATCATTCCATCCAGTTGTAGTGTTGACGGAGCAGCTAAAAATAACACCACATAGTTTAAAATTATCATTCCATTGGAGCGGTAGACCAGTTATATTATTTACAAGTACGAACTCGGAATTGGACGTACTAGTAGTAGCTGCCTTTGTTATGTAGAATGCATCAAAATAGCTTGTAGCTTGAGTCCCTTCTTGCGAGGACCATCCAGCATTCAACGTGAGTCTTATTTTACTTGTAGTTGCAGGAATTGTTACCTCACAGCCAAACGCAGCCCATTCAAGAGGTCCATTAGATCCTGTAGGACAGTGTCGAATTTGATACCATTTTATAGAGGTTCCGTTAAATCCCTCTATAACTACATGTGATTGTGTAGCGAAATCATTTAGTTTCATGTGGGTAACGAATTCATATTGTTCATTTGGTCTAACGTCTATCTCCTTGCTTGAAATATATGACCATGTATAAGGGGTATTTGTTTTCGTAGAAATCATGAAACTCGTGTTACCATTCCATCCAGTTGTAGTGTTGACAGCGCAGCTAAAAATAACAGCACACTGTTCGTAAGTATCGTCCCATTGGAGCGGTAAACCTGACGTATTATTTACAAGCGCGAAATCGGAATTAGAGACATAATTAGTAGTACTTGTATTGCTTGTTTTTTTCTGCTCGG
>Ga0068869_100001486_pt1 | contig 13880 bp, 13 predicted proteins | sample KBSMisM52_FD_64676 | JGI IMG/M metagenome (GOLD analysis project Ga0068869, IMG submission 64676) | Miscanthus rhizosphere microbial communities from Kellogg Biological Station, Michigan, USA - KBS Miscanthus M5-2 | ecosystem: Host-associated > Plants > Roots > Rhizosphere > Soil ... | reverse complement strand
GGCCAATAAAGGATTACCCTTCGACTCAGCCCAGTAAGCGACAGCGACTCCGGCGAAGAAGAGCACAGCCATTGCCGCAAAGACGGCCCAACCATGTTTCTGCGAACCTGTCATTCGGCCGAGCGTGTAAGTCAAGCCGGCTGAAACGGCGAAGATAGCGATCATTTCCAGCAGGTTTGTGAGCGGCGTCGAGTTTTCAAACGGATGGGCACTATTGGTGTTGAAGAAGCCGCCGCCATTCGTCCCCCACATCTTGATGGCCTCCTGTGAAGCAACCGGCCCCTGTGCAATTGTCTGCTCCGTCACAGGCTGACTTTCCTTAGCCGGGTTGCCCTGGGCATCATTGACGACGTTTCCGTTTGCATCCTTTTTATCGACTTCTATGGTGATACCCTTATCCACCAACTGCGCTTTATCGTAGGGTCGAAAGTTTTGGGGGATACCACCCGCTACCAGAACAAGAGCGCCGACTATGCAAAATGGCAGGCAAACCCAAAGGGCGGCGCGTGTCATGTCCACCCAAAAGTTCCCGAGCGTCTGCATCTCGCGCCGGGCGATACCGCGTATGAAAGCAATGGCCAAAGCAATTCCTACGGCGGCGGACATGAAGTTGTGATAAGCGAGGCCGGCCATCTGCGTCAGATAGCTCATCGTTACTTCAGGCACGTAGCTCTGCCAGTTCGTGTTCGTGGTAAACGACGCTGCGGTATTGAAAGCTGAACCCACGAAACCGCGGGTGCTGCTTGCCGTCGAGTCAACGCCCGGCAGATTTTGCGGGTTCAAGGGCAGGTAGCCCTGCAAACGCTGGATCAGATAAAGGACGAACATCGAAACTGCGCTGAAGAGAAGCATGGTTGATGCGTACTCGGTCCAGCGCATCTCTCGCTCTTCATTTACGCCCGTCAGTTTGTAGATGAGTCGCTCGAGCGGACGCAGCACCGGATCAAGAAACGTTTTCTCGCGATTGAAGACGTGCGCCATGAAGATACCGAGCGGCTTCGTGACGAGTAGAATGATCACGAAGAAAAAAAGAATCTGTAACCAGCCATTAATCGTCATATCGTTCCAGTAGGCAGAAGGCAGTAAGCAGTTGGCAGGGAGCAAAACCTTGCATTTTCTTCGTTCTGCCTGGCGCCTTCTGCTTAGTTCCTTCTGCCTTTTAGAATTTCTCCGGACGCAGTAAAGCGTACGCAAGATAAACGAGGAGCAGCGCGGAGATCGCCAAGCCCAAAATCGAATCAAGGTTCATTGAATCCCCTCACCTCAACTTCTCGCACGCGTGCACATAGGCAATCGCGATCAGAAAGAAAACAACCGTCGTTGCGATAAAGATCAGATCCAGCATTGCCTCTCCCTTATTCTCCCAATGCGTTTGGGCGCTCAGTCTTTTCTCCACTTCGGCGGCGAAGCGTTCCACTTACAATCAGCTGCGCCAGGCAAAGTGAAGCGAACAGACTCAAATCACTCAACAAAACATCCCAACGCAGTACCGGTTTCCTCACCGGAAACTTCGGCATTGCCGGTTCTCGTTCAATGTTCTTCATGCTTCTTCTCAATTGAAGTTGTAGCCCAGTTCGAGCAGGAAGAAATGATTTCCCTTCGATGGGTTCTGATTGCCGATTGAATAGCCGGCGTAACCGGTAACCTTCGGACTAAGCTTGAACACCATTCCGGGCGTGAAATAACCAGCGGCATGTTTGCCGGTAAACCAATCGGCCGCGACGGTCACCTTTTTATTCAGTGGTTGTTCGAAACCAAATTGACCCCCAGCACGATTCGCGGAGGCCACCACGTTTTGCGTAAAGTCGTATCCTCCGAAGGTGACCCGCGTCCCGCTCTTTAACGTTTTGCTCAGCTGGGCATAAACGTAATTCCCGGCGTCGTAAGCACGATTACGAACGGGCACGAAGAGGTTGTCGCCAACGACGAAGGCCCAGCCGTTCTTCTTTCCTTGATATGGTTTCCACTTGATGGTTGGTACGAGCGTCGTGGAATCAGGTCCAGGTTGAATGTTACCGGTAACATTCAGACCCACCCCGACCTGACTTCCTGCTCCTACCACTACGCGGGGAACGAACGAGGAGAACCTCGACACCAGAGCCCCATCCGTAGGCTTCAGACTCGCATCCAGTTCTCCATACACCTTGCCTTTTTCAAGTACATCGGTAGTAGGGACATTGAAGATGGTTTGCTGGGCATGAACCTCGAGACGGGCTATCAGTACTACGGTCAGGAATATCGTAACGATCAAGGCCTGGTACGCCGAAACGCTCCCGCGCTCTCCGCTCTGCGATCCTTGAAGTCGGGTATCCTTCGGCTCTTCCTCTGCCCAATCCATGCAGTAACCGGCGAGAATCAATAAGGGAATCGTTAATATCAGTAGAGCGGTACCGAGCCCGCGTACCATCGGATGGGCCACCGCTCCCAATATCCAGGTGCTTGCGGTCAACACGCTTCCCAACAACGCCGCGATCATGCCGCCGGCGAAACAGCAAATTGCTCCGATAACTTCCCAGGACCAGACGGCGTTCTTAGTTCTTTGTCTGTTCATACAAAGAACTTACGCCCGTCCATGTAAGAAGGGTGTAAAGCGTTTATAAAAAGTTTATAAAGATGTGGAGGGGCAAACCGATAGCAGACAGCAAACAGTAAACAGCCTGAAGAATGCAGTTGCAATAACTACAATGCAACCTGCGACTGCTCTGCTGTTTGCTGTTTGCTGTCTGCTATTTACTCTCTGCCTGGATTGAAGCGATAGCCTATCCAGGGCTCGGTGAGGATATATCGGGGCGACGTTGCGTCCGGCTCAATCTTCTTACGCAGATTGCCGACAAAGACGCGCAGGTACTCATTTTGCTCAACATAGTTTCCGCCCCAGAGTGCGGCGAGCAGCCTGCGATGCGTCAGTACCTTACCAGCGTGTCTCATCAAATAAGTTAGTAGGTCGAACTCTTTCGGTGTCAGACGAATCTCTCTGCCCATCACAGTGACGCTACGGGATTCGAGATCGACACGAAAATCACCTTCCTGTAACACGGTCGGCTCTGCGTCATTAACAACCGGCGTCAAAGCACGGCGAAGCGCGGCGCGTATTCGAGCCAGCAGCTCATCAATCCCGAACGGTTTGGTAACAAAATCATCCGCGCCGATGTCGAGGGCTTCGACTTTTGTCTTTTCTTCGCCTTTGGCGGAAAGAACTATTATTGGAGCCGGCGAAACTGCTCGTATCTTGCGGCAGAGTTCAAGCCCATTCATGTTCGGCATAGCAAGATCCGTAATGACAAGATCCGGATGCCAGTCATTGAATGTCTCAAGACCGGAAAGCCCATCGGCGGCAGTACGCACGTCGTAGCCGTGCGACTTTAGTCCCGTCCGCAGTACGCGCGTAAGTTGCGGTTCGTCATCGACCACTAGAATGCGTGGCTTATCGTTCATGGTTCAGTAGCTACAGCCGCCGAGTCTTCAGCCTGTTCGGGCAGCTCTTCATCTCCTACCGGTAAGGTAAACACAACCCGAGTTCCCTTGCCGCCTGGGCCCGATTCGATCCAGATCTTTCCCTCATGGGCTTCGACAATTCCCTTCGCAATTGCCAACCCCATTCCTGTCCCGGAAGGTTGGTGAGTACTAATGTCTCCGTCGCGGGTGGCGCGGAAGAATTTATCAAAAACGCGCTGTCGCAATTCAGGAGTAATGCCTTCGCCCTGATCTTCCACCGACATCCTTATCATGCCGTCAGCAGAGCGCCCGGCCGCGATGCGGATTTTTGCAATGCCCGGTGAATACTTTACGGCATTGTCGACCAGTGTATAAATCACTTCACTAACCGCCCGTTCGTCAACCCGGACGACAGGCAATTCCGACTCAATATCGACCTTAACCTGATGACGTTGTGTAAACCCCTCGGCACGTGCGAGGGCGGTCGAGATAATTTCATCTACGGCACTCCATCTTCGCCGAAGCTGCAATTCACCCGCTTCGATGCGTGCCAGATCGATCAGTCCGCCGATGAAACGATTTAACCGATCGCTCTCTTCATCGATTACCTCCATCATTTCCAGTCTGGATTCAGAGTCGAGTGCAACCACTGGCTCTCCTTCGGATCCCGACCGCAGTTCGTCTAACAGGGTGGTAATCGAAGCCTTGATCGAAGTTAGCGGAGTGCGCAGATCGTGCGTGACGGCGTCAAGCAAGGCCGACTTCAGCTTCTCGCTTCGTCTCAAAGCTTCCGCCTGACTCGCCCGCTCAAACACAGCCTTTAGTTCCTGGTACAGTCGCTCGATCTCGCGCCGGCCTTTTTCTGCTTCCTCCGCTCGTCGCCTGGCGCGCGCCGACAGCTGACCGGCAGTTATTGCGGTGATCAGGAACGCAATGAATGCAATCCAATTCTCAGGCTCGGCAATAGTAAAAGTGCCGAAGGGAGGGAGAAAGAAGAAGTTGAAGGACGCGACACCCAGGAGTGAGGCGAGCACTGCAGGTTTAGATCCCCAGGCGGTCGCAACAAAAAGAACTATTAGCAGCAGGGTGAGCGCGACGGTCGTAGGGTTAACATGACCACCGAAAACTTTGAGTACGGCAGTAGCAGATGTAATAACAACTACCGCGACGACGTACCCCAGGAGTTTCTTACGGGCGAGCGCTGTCCACACGGCTCGAATTGTACGGCCATTGACCGCCGAACCCACAATCAGCAGGCTTAGCGGTAGTAGGATTACCAGCCAACGATTAGAGACAAAATGAGCACTGGGAGCGCAGCGACCAGCCAAAGACTCAACGTGCATGGCTTCATTTGAAACCGCACTTTTCTTTAGAAGTTTGCGCCCTTGAGTGTAGGGCTGGTCGCTGCGCTCCCAGTTCTGATTTTGTCTTGCCGATTCGCTCTACCTTCGGCAAAGTTCGAGAACCGAAGCAAACCTTTAAACTGGCCTAACCGCCAACGTGGACAACCGGGCGGCGTTCAGGGTCCTTTTCGGCCTGACGCAGCACCTCATGGGTGACGGGAGCGGTGTCACCCTCGCCAAAGGCTATGTATTTTAATAAGTATGAAAGCGGATTGCCTTCACTCCAACCAAAATAGACGTGAGGTAGTTTGCCGGTTTCGTTACGCAGGAATAGCAAGAAAGCCGCAATCGCGTTCGGAACTGCCGGTGACACTGCTCGCAGGATCTTATAGCCATCGACCCTTTCACCTTGAATTTGTAATACTCCTGAGAATTCCGAAGCATCACCCGGAGTCACTTCAAAGAAAAGAATTGGTTCTCCCGGTGGTATGTGATTGTCGGTCCGTTTTTCTCTCTCTTTAGTTTCGTATTCCGTTACATCGCCGGTGTCACGGCGATTGGCGATAATGCGGACCGTGCCCGCCGCCGCTTTGCGCACAAACTCGCGCGCCAGATCGTCAAGCTCAATGCGCTCGACTCTCAGTTCAGTCGAACGCCAAACTCGCGAGAACAGTGATGCGGCAATAATCGCGAATATGAAAAACGACGCGATTTTGATTCCCTCGGGCCGCTCGTGAATGTTCTGAATAGTGGTATAGATGAAAACCAGGGCGATGATAAGAAACGGGATCCAGTTTTCACCTCTCTTGCGCATTGCCAGCGTCACCGCAATCGCGGCAGAGCTCATTAACACCAACACGCCGGTCGCATAAGCGCCGCCCTGTGCATCAACGTCGGCGTTGAATATCAACGTCACCGCAATAGCGATTATCGTGAATACGAGCGCGAGTGGTCGGGTTGCCTGTGCCCATTGCGGGGCCATTCCGTACCTGGGCAAGTATCGCGGCACAATGTTTAGCAAGCCGGCCATGGCAGAGGCGCCGGCAAACCACAGTATCGCTATGGTGCTCAAATCGTAGGCCGTGCCAAAGATGTTGCCAAAGAAATGGTGGGCAAGGTAAGCCAAAGCGCGACCATTTGCCTCGCCACCCTCCTGGAACTTGTCCGCTGGAATCAGCATCGTGGTCACGAGACTGCTGGTGATCAAAAATACACTCATGATTAGCGCAGCAGTGCGCAGCAGTTTGCGCGTATTCTTGATTCTGCCTTCCAGTAGGTGTTTTGTATGAGGTTCAGGCGCTCGACCTGTCCTGGTCGAATGGATGCTTTCCCAGTCTGATTCAGTTAAGTCTTCATCGCCTTTGACCAGGGGCATCACCGCCACTCCGGTTTCAAAGCCCGAGAGGCCCAGCGCGAGTCTTGGAAACAGGATGAGGGAAACTCCAACGATCAACCACCAATTGCCCTGCACTCGCGGATGGTGTACGAGCGCATCTTTCCACAGCGGAAAGTGCTGAGGGTGAGTAACCACTTCAAACATACCGTAACCAACGACCACTACATTCAAAAGCAGGTATATACCAACCAACACCACCGCGATGCCGATCGCTTCTTTGAAACCTCGCAGAAAGATCGCGCCCAACATTGCGACCAGCACCAGTGTTATTCCGACCTGATGTTTCAGCAGCGTGGGAGTGAATGGATTCTCGATGATGTGAGCGGTAGCGTCTGCGGCGGACAGGGTGATGGTGATAATAAAATCGGTCGCCACAAAGCCAAGCAACACCAGCACGAACAGCTTGCCCTTCCAGCGCGAGAGCAAGTGCTCCAGCATGGAGATGGAACCTTCGCCGTGCGGACTCTCCTGGGCGACCCGACTGTAGATTGGTAACGCGCCAAGCAGCGTGAGGAGAACCAGAATGAGCGTGGCGATTGGTGAGAGGGCGCCTGCCGCCAGGAAGGCAATGCCCGGCTGGTAACCCAGGGTCGAAAAATAATCGACCCCCGTCAAGCACATCACTTTCCACCAGGGATGTTGCTTGTGGGAGCCTGGGCTATCGTCGTTAGAGGCTGACTGCCTACCCCCCTTGTATAACCACAGCTTGAACTTTCGCCTTGTTTGATCGAATAGCGGCATCCTGATGGCCATGCACACTGGCCCAACAACCAGTCTCTCCTACCCTCTCGCTTTTAGCTCGCGGAATTCTACGCTGATTCGATGCTACGTCAATAGTCTCGACCGCAGAAGTGATGGAAGCATCGATCATCACCCCAAAATGAAAAGCGGGCGGGGGCCTCCCACAGCCCCCACCCTAAGGCCGCATGTCCTCACCCCACGCGACCACTTCGCTCACCGGGGAGGTGAACGCAGGCGGATTATGCATCAGTCGGATTAAAGTTTCAACGACTTTCCCCACCGAAAATATAAGAATTAGTTATGAGGGTCAGAGTGATTTTTTGTAGCACCCGCGCCGGTTGGTCCAGGCGCGGTGTCTGCTCCAAGGCTCAGGACGGCTTTGAGCCAAATGTGGATGTCATGCCGCTTCCGATGGCGGCGGAATCTTCGCTGCGTCGCGGATCATTGGTGAGTTTGTCCGCAGGACTTAGATCGGCCATCCCGACTACAACTAAAAGAGCGGTGACGCCAAGAGTGGCAAGAATGTAAAGGACGGCCGTCATCTCCTTGTAGATGAGAATGATCGTTCCAATGCCCAGCACTGCGGTCCAAAGAACCGTGATCATTTTTCTTCGGCGCTTGTCACTGGCCGCGTTTCTGCGTTTCATTTACAAAACTCCTAAACGGTCAATTTGCCTCTCGGGCGAACAATCTTGTTCAGCCGTCAATTCTGTCGTTGCTGCTACTTAATAGATAACTCGGTTTGCTATGGAAGCGCCGCCGGAACTCACCATTTGTCCCAGGCCTCCCGAAACTGCGCCGACCAGAGTTTGAATGATTCTGGGGCCCGAAAATATTCCGGCCTCAGGAACCTCAACGATGTCGAACGCCTGCAGCGGAAAGTCAGGTATCTGATTCTTCTTAATGGCTGCATAGTTCACCTTGATCGTTTCCTGAGTTAGGGCGCCTGGCTTGCGTCTGTAAATCTGCACGTCGCTGATCTTGGCTTCTCTGCGCGCGCCACCCACCATCGCCAAAGCTCTACCAAGGGTAAGTTGGTCGCGCAGGAAAATACCCTGCGGAGAAACCACGCTGCCCATAATGTAGACCGGTTCCGCTTCCGTCACCATGACATAGTCACCGGGGCGCACAACAGGATTGGCCTGCGGTTTCCCGCTACTCAACTCGGAGATTTTTACAATTTCGAAAGGCGTCTTGGTGTCGTCCAGCGGCGCCGCCAGCGCTTCCTCTCCAGGCAGCGGGCACAACAACGGCTCGGTGTGGAAAATTTGAATTGTCCCCGAGGCCCGATCTGTAAAGCCACCCGAAACAACTACCAGCTCGTTGAGTCTAATCCGGCGCTGCATCTGCACGCGGGTTGGTTGTCGAACCGCGCCAAACACGGTTGCCGGTTGCCGGCTTTTTCTCTCGGCGATGTGAACACTGATTTGCGGATTCTTGAGAATCTTTCCGTAGGCTTTGATTATGTCCTTTTGTACTTCTTTTTCGGTTCGGCATTTTGCGGAAATCGGGGATTCCAGGAAGGGCAGTGAGCTGATGTTTCCATCGCTATCAACTTCAACCACCGCGTTGAGATCAGACTGTCCGAAAACTCTAATATCCAGAACGTCGCCCGGCCCGATCAGGTAATTCTTAATTCCCTGACTGTCTACGGCGGTGTCTCCAGGAGAGGGTCGCGAGTTTGAGACCTGGGGAACGTCCTGACTGCCAGTGCTCTGCGACTCCTGAGTCCGAGCCAAAGCCGGGAACATCAAACTAATCACAATCGCCGCGTATACCAAACTCTTTTTCATACCAAAACTCCTCACAACCCTGCCAAAACTTGAGCCAATCGACCTCTCAAAGATGTATCGACGGAAGGGATCGATGCCTCCCGGAGCAAAAAATCAGACCTTAGTTGCGCCCGAGTCACCCAAATTCGTTGGTTGCTCCTTGACGCTCTCAGAACCGCGCCGCGCTGGGGGTTTTCTAGTGGAATGCCCGACGGTCCCTGGAACTGCAAAGCCGGTGAAAAGCAAGTTGCAATGATTGCATAAAAGGTAGTGGATGCCAACCAGCCGAAAGAGCAAAGGGGTGGGCTTGTAGCCCTTCCTGATGCGAGAACTACGACACTTAGGACACTTTTGCGAAATCATCCTCACAGGCCTCCACCGTCATCAGTACCTTCCTCCCTGGCAACTTCCGCTTTCGCGCCTTTCTGGGCGCGCACTCGAGCTTTCAACGACTCTATCTCACGCCCAATTCGCTCAGTGCTGGCAACTCTTAGCTCTTCCTTCATCGCCCCTCGATCCAGGTAAAACAACGCATCTTTGTAACGATCGATGGCGCGCCGGTAATGGCCTTTGAACGCTGATCGTTCCGCCAGCTCGACCCAGTGGGCAACTTTGACCGAAGAGATAAACTCGCGAATTGCTGCGCTCGACTCCAACAGTTCTGTCTCCTGCGGATAAAACTGCAGGGCGGACTCCAGACAATGCAAGGCCCTATTCGCTGCTTCAATCCGTTCCGATGTTCGCGCACGCTGCTGCGCTTCGTAGGTCAACGCGCGTGAGGAATCCCTGGCCCAGGTTAACAAGTGGTGCTTCTGAAGCCCGCGCGCTCGCTCCTGCCCTGCCCGGATTGAGTTCCTTCTATCGGAGGACAGAGTCTTGGATCTCAAAGTCTCATCTGCGCTGGCGAGGTAGTCCTGACAGAGATGAAAGACATCGAAGTGCGCTTCCGGATTAGAGCCGGCGTCAGCTTCTTCTGAATGTCTCTGCACATTTCGCCAGGCCGCTGACATTCCCGAGCTCGACTGAGATTTTTGTTGGGGCCGTTGATGTTCGCCGCTGACGCGCGCGGATTTTTCGTTGCCCTGATCCAGAAGGTAACGCGTCCAGGCACGCCGCATCACAACTTCGCGGGCTGACAGCGCAACCAACAATACAACACTTGCCGCCAGTCCAGCCGGGATCCACGGAGCCTCATCGCCGCCGCTGACGAGGGTCCACCAGAGTCCAAAGAACAAAGCTAAGGCAGCAACAAAAGCAGCCAGAAGGTAACCGAGGCTCGAAGGCATACGGCTCCGAGGAGCACGCCGGTGCGCAGTTTCGCCGGCGCTGCGCACGTGTGTGCGAGCGGTCCGGGGGAAAAAATCATCCGCGGAGTTGTTGCCCAAGTTTCTTACTCTCTGGAGATTGGTGGAGCCGCCATTTCGATCTTTAAGCTGTGCTGGCCGGCCTCGCGGACTGCAAAACGAACTGCGCCTCTACTAAAACAAACGCAATAGTCGGCTTTTTGCTATTGTGCTGTCAATATATGATGGCTGGTAACAGGTGCAGGCCGCCGGGCCGGCAATCCAGCAGCGCAAAGGAAACCAGCATGGAAAAAGAGTTGACGAATAAGGTTCTGCTCATAACTGGGGCCACTTCGGGCATTGGCAAGGCCACCGCTCTGCGATTTGCCCAGGCAGGCGCAAGCATCGCCGCTGTAGGAAGGGACCAGACTGCGTTGCTGGAAATCCAGACTCAGGTCGAGAACGCTGGAGGACAACTCCTCACCATCGGGGCCGACCTGTCACACGAGGGCGAAACCGAAAGCGTCGTCGCCAGAACCGTGGAACGCTTTGGTGGCATTGATGTGCTGGTTAACTCGGCCGGTCATATTTCGTCAGGAAACATAGAAACCACGTCTTTGTCGGCCTGGGATGCCATGCTCGAAATCAACCTGCGTACGCCTTTCCTCCTGATGCAAAAGGCCCTGCCAAGCATCATCAAACGGCGCGGAAACATCGTCAACGTCTCAAGTGTGACTGGCTTGCGGGCCTTTCCCGGGGTGCTGGCGTACTGCGTCTCCAAGGCTGGTCTTGACCAACTGACGCGCTGTGCTGCACTTGAATTGGCGGCCCAGGGCGTGCGCGTGAACGCCGTCAATCCAGGCGTGGTAGTAACGGAAATTCATAAACGGGGCGGAATGACTGAAGAGCAGTATGACGCGTTCCTGGCCCACTCGAAAACAACTCACCCACTCGGCAGGGTTGGTCAGCCGCAGGAAGTTGCCGAGCTGATCTACTTCCTCGCCTCAGACCGCGCCTCATGGATCACCGGGGCGACTTATTCAATCGATGGTGGTCGCGCCCAAACATGCGCCCGGTGAATAAAACCCGCCGCTAACCAAAAGCTCGCGCTTAAATCGTTCTCTGTATATACTCTGCCGCAACCAAATCGTAGCCAGGTTACCGAACCCACGTTTCGTTTCTAAGCAGTAGAGTTTTTGATCGGATCTAACACTCTATCCAGTGAGGCAGTTCGCCATGATTAACGATCCTCGAACTCCGAACGCCTTTGTACGTCCTGTTCCAGCTAGCTCTTCCGGCGTGAAGACTGTCATCAAAATCATAGCCGCGGTCCTGGCAGTTCTTATCGCCCTTCTACTCGGACTCATCGTCCTGTTCCTAATCGGCGTGGAGACCGGACCGGTCGCACTCCTGATCGGAATGGTGTCGGCCACACTGCCGGTTCCCATCTACCTGATGCTGGTGCTTTGGATTGATCGTTACGAATCTGAGCCCCCATGGATGTTGGCAACTGCGTTCTTTTGGGGAGCGCTCGTGGCGGTGTTCTTTGCCTTCCTAATAAACACCGCCAGCGATGTGGCAGTGCAGCTGATGACCAACAGCGCCAGAGCCGGCCATACTTTTGGGGCCGTCATTTCCGCTCCGATAGTTGAAGAGAGCGCCAAGGCCTTGATCCTTTTCATCTTCTTCTTCGCGAAGAAAGACGAGTTTGATGGTGTGATCGATGGCATCGTCTACGCCGCCATGGTCGGTCTGGGCTTCGCGATGACGGAAAATATTCAATACTACGGTAAGGCGGTAATGGAAGGCGGCGGCGGGACGCTGACCTTCGTTTTCATCCTCCGCGGTTTCCTGGCCCCCTTCTCACATCCGATGTTCACGAGCATGACTGGCATCGGACTGGGACTGGCCCGTCAATCACGAAACACTTTGCTCAAATGGGTGGCTCCGCCTCTCGGGTTGATGGCGGCCATGTCAATGCACAGCATCTGGAATGGTTCCGGAGTTCTCTTTGGCGGCGGCGCATTTCTCCTGACTTACATTCTCATCATGATCCCGACCTTCTTTATCATGCTGGTTGTAATCGCACTGGCGCTTCGTCGCGAGGGCCAGATTGTGCGAGAGCATCTGGTCAGCGAGTTTCAAGGCGGGCTCTTAACACCGGACGAGTACCGCCGCCTCTGTAGCATTTTTGGCCGGATGGGCATGTCTTTCGACGCGCTGACGCGAGGAGGTTTCGGCCAGTGGCAGGCAGCGCGGCAATTGAATCAGACGGCTAGTGAGCTGGCCTTCCATCGCAATCGCGTTGCTCGCGGCATAAAGGCCGCGGACGCGCTCCAACGAGAGGCCGCATATCGAATGGCGCTGGAGGATCTGCTAAAAAGACTACGCACCAGATAAGCAGCGGTTAAGTTAGTGGGTCAGTTTCAACGAAAATGTCCGACAAACTTCAGTTTGTCGTAGCACCACGACAAGCTAAAGCTTATCGGACATCAAACTACCCAGTACTGGCGCTAAACAAAGTTCGCCCATTTCGCGGCGATTGACTTATACTAAGCGACTACCAGCGAACCATCGCCAACACGAGTCTCTTCCTCGATCTGATGAGAGTTCAACTCCTACCAAGCACCTTTGATAGTCAGGGCCAGGCAACATTAGAACAGCGTCTGACATGTTTTCTCATCGACGAGAGTGTTGCGGTTGACGCCGGCAGTATTGCACTGGCGCTCACTACCACACAGAGAAAAGAAGTACGCGACATCATCGTCACCCATCCGCACATGGATCACATCGCCAGTCTGCCGATTTTTATCGACGATCTGTTTGAAACTTTGAAAAAACCCGTGCGCGTCTATGCGACGCCGGAAGTGATTGAACTGCTGGAACGGGACATCTTTAACTGGAATGTTTATCCGCGCTTTTCCGAACTAAAAAACGAGTTTGGTCCAGTCATGGAGTATGTTTCGATTCCTAAAGGCGAGCCGTTTAAGGTGGCCCACCTCACGGTAACTGCCGTCGCAGTTAATCACATTGTTCCGACTGTAGGGTTGGTTGTATCGGACGGGAAGAGCACCATAGCTTTCAGTTCCGATACGTCTGAAACCGACGAGTTTTGGACCGTCATCAATCGGGTGCCTCGGGTTGAAGCTTTGTTGATAGAAGCTTCTTTTCCCAATTCGATGGCCAGCCTTGCGGAGGTCTCGCGCCATTACACCCCCGCCTCTCTCCAGCGCGATCTGAGTAAACTCAATCACAACGGCCTGGACATTCTTGCCGTCCACATCAAGCCGGCTTACCGCCAAATGGTTATCGATGAGCTTAAGGCGCTGAATATTCCGAAGCTGGGTGTGATGGAGTCCGGCAGGACTTATGAATGGTAGACCAGGTCGAAAGTCTTAGAGCGAAAGCTCAAGCAGTTTAGAGTACAAGCTTTAGCTTGCGTGGGTCTCATAAAAGCACAACCTAAAGGTTGAACTCTAAACTACTTGAACAATGGCTCAACTGGTCCTTAGTTAATCGGATCGAACTCTCCCTGCCCATGTTCGCCTTCAATCTCATGCAGCAGCACGCGCCCGCTGGGAAGAAGTTTTTTAACGCTCGCGGTTCTGTGTTCGCGATCGCGCCCCGGCATTAACTCCGCCCGAAATGTAACCGTCATCCCCGGGCGCGCCCAGACACTTGCCGGATTGTCTTTCCCGCGGCGTTGCTTATTCCCCATTTTGTTCTTCTTCATCATGAGGGTGCCCGCCGCGCCGACCGCTCCAGCGGCCAAAGCCAGACCGCCGAGCAAGCGTTTAGTCCCCTTCCTCATAGCTTAAATTCAGTGCGTTGGCGAAACTGATTCGCAAAGCGGATCTAGCCGCGCAGTAATCGTCGGCAAACCGCTGAGTGCTTTCTCCGCGTTCATCTG
>Ga0068869_100001482_pt1 | contig 13896 bp, 13 predicted proteins | sample KBSMisM52_FD_64676 | JGI IMG/M metagenome (GOLD analysis project Ga0068869, IMG submission 64676) | Miscanthus rhizosphere microbial communities from Kellogg Biological Station, Michigan, USA - KBS Miscanthus M5-2 | ecosystem: Host-associated > Plants > Roots > Rhizosphere > Soil ... | reverse complement strand
ATCGAGGGCCAGCCTTCCTGCCGGTATGAGAACGGATACCCCTCATGGAAGAAGGCATTGTCCATGACGCGATTGAATTCCTTTGCCGTCTCCAGCCGGTTGCGAGCACCTGGCTGCAGCTCCACGTAAAGGCGAAACTGCTTGTCCGCAGTTGCGCCATCAACCTGCCCGCGAATCGTTTCGACGTGACCGATCAAGTCGAACGTCCGGCCGAGCGATCGGCCGGAATCACGATCGGTCAGCGTCGAAGCCAGAAGTGCGTGGCTCACTGCATCGAACGTTGTCCGTGACGAGAGCGGCGCTTTGTCGTAACTCTCGGTTGGATCGAGGGTGACGCCGAGGATCGAGCCCGCGCGCCGAAAGAGATCGTCGACAAGCCCGCGCTGTTCGACGCTCAGATCGGCGTACGAAGCACCGAACGTCTTCTTTTCTTCTTGTGCCGTTTGCGCCGCGGCCGCGGCCGTGGCCGTGTTGATGACGCCGGATACGAGGAACGCGACGAATACAGGAATACATCGAGACACGGCGTCCACCTACCTTCAAAAGTCGAACCCGACTCCCACGATCAACCGGTAGTCGTCCTTTTCCGGGACGACACCAGACGACTCCGGACGCGGCTCCTGCACGCGATCCCAGACGAATGAAAAATCGACGTCGAGCGGCCCCACAGAATCGATCGAAAGGCCGGTGAGGAAGTGGTGCGTATAGCGTCCGGCCTCGGGTTTGACCACGAGAAAGCGGTAGTCCGCCGTGTAATCGATGTCTTTGGTGAGTTCGTTCGTATACGTCGTGCCGGCCCACACCGCAGCCGTACTCTCCGTGGCGGACTCGCCTGCCGCCACGCTCTCGAACGTCGTGTGCTGATACGCCGGGCCTGCGTTGAATTCCCAACTGACTCGCGGCGTGTCCACCATCTGATAGCCCAGGGCCACGCCAGCGGTCCACCGGTGTGCAAAGTTCTGAAACGGATCGCGGAAGTACTCGGCCACGATCGGTCGTACGAAGAATCGCGCGGTGACGAACCAGTCCATTGCGCCATTGGCACGCTGGTTGTTCGTCACAGCGATCTCGTCGGTCAGGTTGTAGTTGGCGACGTAGTCGAGGACGACACGAGTGGTCACGGTGCGTCGACGGGCACTCGCGACAGTATTCGCCTCCACCTGGTCGGAGTTGCCGGTTCTCAGGTTGAATCCGAAGGTGATGTTGCCGGACCAGTAATTCAACTCCCGCGGTTCTCCCGGCGCAATCGACACGAGCTCCGCTCGCGGGAACTGCTGCTCCGTGTCGCCTAGCACTCGAACCGTGCTGGCGTCGATCACGACCCTGCCGGTCACTTGTGTTTGATCCTTGAAGCGTACCTGGACGACCCGCGCGGTTCTGAGTACCCGGACATCTTCCCAGTCGAGCCTTAGCTCCTCGAGCTCTTCACTATCGAATTCCAGCGCGTCGTCGTAGAGGGCGATGAACTCGCCTTTCAGCCATTCGTCGGACGTCAGCTGAATCCAGTCGCACTTGTCCGGCTGGGGGGAGTGGGCTGGAACGGCTGTGGGGAACTCTGCGCCATCGCGCGCGATACCGCAAATATCTCTATCACCGCGATCGTGAGTGCGCGTCGGATACACAACGGGCTGTACCCCATGCATGACGAAAGCTGTTCAGGAACTGTGCCGCTCGGCATCACGGTAGCAACATCGGATTTGTTCGTGATAACCGGATCCTCGGGTGATGCTCTGCAAGGGTCCCGCGAACAAGAACGTCCGATTGCCTGGAGCCACGACATGTCGTGATGACGAAGAGCCGTGGCGGATGGCACAGGTGGCTCCTTCGCGGCGCGTTGACTCTCCATGGCCGCGTAGATGTCTCGGAGCGATTCGATGTACAAGCGGCCATCGCGGTCCTGTCGCATGGCGACCTCGCGCCCGTTCATGCTGCGCGTCATGCAGCCGTTGATTCGATCGCGGAGATCGCGCGTGCCGGCGTCAATCGAGTGTGCGTGTGGTCATCGCTCTTAAGGAGCGAGATACCGAAGTCCGCGAGCACAGCCTGGCCGTCCGAAACAACACGTTTGTCAGGCTTGAAGTCGCGGACGGGATCGCGAGGATCGTTGCAGACTCCGCAGCGCCTGACCGTCTCAAGCGGGTTCGGATCTTGCACTTTGAACCGCCGAGAGAACGCGCGGCACACGACGCGCTCTGGCGAACGCATCTGGCGCTTGGCAAGGACACACCGATCACGCGCCCGGTCACCAGTTACGATCGCGTCGCGGATAACTGCCGTCGGCCCCGTACGCCCATCCACATTCCGCGGAACCGCCCCGTTCATTGAACCGCATTGCGCTTGGAATGAATGTCCCGCGGGCGTCGCAATTCCCGTGCGGACTCTGTGGCATGCCTAGAGCTTGATCTGCGGCCGTATCGACTTTTCGATAGCCACAGGTGATAGGGTGAGAGGTGAGAACCCCTCTTCTACTCTGTCCTCTAGAAAATGAAAATTCAGACCTGTTGATTATGTATTTACTGGGGAGAGGACGTTGGGACGGCTCTCACCTTCTCACCGTTCTCACCATCAGTCACCCAACGGTAGTCAGGACAAGTCCAGGTCTGGTGGCGGTTCATGGGGATGAGGAAGCGCGTCGCACCCTCAACGCGACGTTTGAGCGGCGCTTACCGCTTTTTCCAAAATCGAGCCACCGCAACTGATGTGCTGAGATAACCAGCCGGAATGCTGCCAGTCGGTGAAGCGTCGATGGGAGCTAAGGTATTTCGAAGTTATCAATCCGCCGACGCAGCCGTCGTTAAGGACTGTCGCACGATTGTGGCACCGCACGTTCGTGGCGCCGATCAGAGGAGCATCGGCCTATCTGAGACAATCGCCGCCGCCCTGGAAGCGTATGCCGTTAATCTCTCCCTCTCCGTAGAAGTCCAACGTATCGGGGTTAGCCGTGAGTCACTATGCATGTCACTAATTTACCGATCACGTTCATCAGCGGATCGATCAGCAGACTGTTTGCGCCGACGTTCACTGAAACCAGATCGAAAGTGTCGAGTGCAAAACTCGTGAAGGCTACGCGGGTTCGACAGAACTCGACGGCCTCTGGCCCGACAACGCGAACCCTGCGAATCGTTCGAAAGATGTATATCTCCCGGGCACTAGCGTCCGGGGCGTTCTGCTCGCCACTCCCCACGGCTTCCGCTGTCAGGCCCTGTGCGAGATTGAACAGTGGCCGCCGTTCGACCCCGCAGCCTCGACCACATTCAACCGGCGAAAGTGGATTGACACATCCCGATGCCGGGTCCAATCGCAGTCGCCGCCGGTCGATTCGCTTGTCGGTCACGATTATGAAGAGAATCATGCTCGTAACGCTCGGTGTTATCGCCGGATTCCATGGAGCGAATCTGGAGGCCGCCGAGCAAGCAGGCACGAGTTCGGATCAGGTGCCCGCGGCCGATCTGAAAGTGTTCAACGATCCTACGATTCTTACCCGCCGCGTCTGGCTGGAAACGGAGTGGAATAAGTTTACCGATGGAGCGAGCATCGTGGAGGAGACGGCAGGGACCTTGTGGGTCTGGCGTGTCTCGGAGAATCAGGACTGGGCGGTGCGGTTGAAACTACCGGTGAACTTGCGGGTCGGCAGCGATGACCCCAACGTCCCGGACATCGGGGGTCTCGGGGATGTCAAAGTGGCAACAGGCACGGCTTTCCGGTTGAGAAAGACCTTCCGCGTCGGCGCCGGTTTGGACTTGGAAATGCCGACAGGACGTCACGAATTCAGCGACAACGCTTGGCAAATTCAGGGGTTCGGCTCCTTGGGGTGGGACATTACGCGGTGGCTCACCTTCAGCCCGTCCTTCGAATACAACCAGTCGGTCGCCGAAGAGGGCAGTGCGCAGCCATTGAATTCCCTGGAAACATTCTTTCCATTCACCATCATTCTGCCACACAAATGGGCGGTGACTGCGGGTTACGAGAACAAGACGGACTTTGAAAACGACAACTACGTCACTAACAAAGCGAAAATAGCGATTGCGAAAGAACTCGAATCAATCCCACTACGCTTCTACCTACAGACGAAGCGGGATTTCGATTCAGTCGAGAAAGAGTTTCAGGTTAGCTTTGTCGTTACGGGTTACTTTCGTTGAAGTGAATGACGGTGTCCTTATTGATGCGTGACATCGAATCGGCGCGAGTGTTGGCGCAGAGTTGGTTGGCCGCTGTGCGGGCCATTGAGTTAGGGCCATGACCTTTCATTCTGCAACCAACCAATTGAAGGCGACCCGTGGTGGTATGACCCTTTGGCTCACGGGATCAACCGTGGTGCTCCGGCTACCCAGCCCACAGGAGCCGTCTCCCAACGGCCTGATCCAGCAACGCCTGCGTCAGCACCCTTTCACAAGGCGTGCTCAGAAAGGCGAATGGGGCGGAGCGTCGATTCCTGACGGCGTGCTCCTCATTCACCGAACAGCTATGGTTCCTCAGCACCATCCGCGTGGCTGCCGGCGAGCATACCCACTACAACGACGAGGTGCTCGGGATCAAATGGCTTGGTGAGATGGTAGGCAAACCATCTCATCGGATGATTGGGATTTCTTCGTCCCTATAGGCGCGGTTCACGCGGGAATGGAACGCCTGAGAATCACTGTCAGAGATCCTGAGCGCATTGACGCCCTCAACGGAGTGCTTACGTCATCTCTCGGCGATTGAGAAACAAACGCGCCGCGGGCCGTGGCGGGATTGCGAGCAGTTCCTTTTGAAGGCACCTGATAAGGTGCTGCTGTTCGATGCAATCGCCGCTTGGGTGCTCTGGAATGTGTTCCGCGTCAACCCACAGATGCCGAATTTCGGGTCGCGCCCGTTCTCGGTGTTATATTCCGCGAGTTTTCTCGTGACTTGACGAACACTACGGCGTAGCTCCAGTCTGAACCGCCATTTTTGTGCAGGCTTCAATTGGTTTCAACTCCGGCGAGGCCACAGGGCAAACGGTTTTCCACCGTCACGTTTCCAGGCCAGCCCGGCCGCGGTGCGGCACTCCTCTCCAAACCGTTCTCGCTCGACTTGCCCGAGAAATCGAGCGCGGCGCGTTTCTCGAGATCGTAGCCATGCCGGGCAGCGGCCATTCCACCGATGCGGTGCGGGAGCAACTCAAGGTGTTCCAGGACCGGGGGATCGTGATTGTCGTCGTAAGCAACGACGATTTGCACACTGTCGGATCCGGCGCAAACCTGATTCAGCTACTTCGACAGCGTTACGAGCGCGTACGCCTGGACCTCTCGGGTTCGCGGGAGGCTGACTAAGCAGCCGGTGCGCTCTGTAGCCGCTGGCAGGTCGCATTGCGACCGGCCGGTCGTGAGCTAATCTGTCGATGCTCCAGACAAACGCCAGCGCCGTGCGGAGTCTAGATTCCGAGGGCGGCCAGATACTCAATGCATTCTGCTGTCGATCCACCTTGGCAGTGTTCACCCATGTGGCGCGCGACCACCGTGCGCGCCCGCAGTAGATGACGATCCCAGATCATCAAGCGTCAAACCAAGCGCTCGAAGCTCCCGCGCGAAACGATCGCGATCAAGGTCTTCGACCGTCGGCCACTGGCGCCTGTACTCGTCGCATCGCCGTCGTCGCCGGTACACGTTCTTCGCGAGGTCCGCACGGGATAGGTAGACGGCGGACGTCGAGGCGCCGCACCAGGGACAGGCGGGTTTGGGTACGTCGCTCGCGCGACACCTGGGCGCCCTATCGGCTCCCGTTCGAGGGAGGGCCACTGTATGGTTGGTCACTCTCGGAGTCCTCGTCATCGGGGGGAGTCGACCCGCGATACCCTGCGCCAGTGTCACGCCGCGGCTCATCACCGGAAGGACTGCTGCGGCTTGCCAATCGCGTAGCCCCATACCATCTGTTCGAGCGCGGGCGGAAGCGTCCCGTTTCGCCACCGCTGCTCGAAGTTGGTGCGGTATTCCGGCTCGGCGACCCGGCCCTGGCAGAACGTGCGGACGTCGTGCTGACAAAATATGTGGGCACCCGGCAGCGGCCGATCGACCCATTTGGCCGGGTGCGCGGCGTCAACCACCTTGCCAACTTGCAGCCAGACTCGCGTTCAGGCGGATTGCACCGCCGAATCTTTCGTCCTGCCTTCAATCCATTCCGCGACATCTTGTTCAACCCACGCAACCACATTCGGCGAGATGCGATGGTGCTTCGGGAACTCACCTCGCCGCTCCAAAGGCCAGATGGTCGACCGTGAGAGCCCCGTACGCTCGCGCACTGCCGGGAACCGGAGAAGCTTCGACAATACGCGTATGGTACCCACTCCGCGCTCCGGAATGATCGCGCTCCCACCACTCCGAGTCACGTCAACCCCCAAGGGCTGACGACCGTCCCGTGGCCGCACACTGACGACACCGCTCGTCTTAGTAGGTAGTTCCCTCATCTTCCCCTCCGTGACCTTCGACAACACGGCACGCAACCGCCCTCCCCACATGAGCACGGCCTATGCCACGGCGCTTCAGCGTGAATTCGTACTTTCTCTACCCGCGTCCGCGCGGAGTCTGTCTCTTAAAACGAGTGAGCTCTCTCGAAATGAGTGAGAGAGCGTTTCCGCGAGCCTGACGGCCGTCATTTTGTTCAGGACGCTTCAGTAAAGACCGTCGCGGGCCATGCCTGTCCCACATTGCGCGCGCCAATGCGTGACATTTGTGCACGCCTTCGCGTCACGCAACTTGCACTACGCGCCGACGCATCCTTAGCAACGGTCCTTCACTATGCAACGAACGCAATCGCAGGACACATCCGACACCCACCTCTCCGTCGACACGCTCGAGGTGCTGTCGCGAACGCGGCGCACGGACCGACAGATTGAGTCGTGCGCGTTGTCGTCATGTCATGCGCCGGCACGTGGATCGTCGAGTCTGTGGGGCCTTTGGGTTCGCCGCCTGCGAATCGCGGCAGTCCAAGGCGAGTCACTCGGAACATCGCGTGTTGGCGCACCGCTCGCGAACAACGAGCGGTAAAGGCACTGCGGTTCTGATCTTCGGGAGGTGTCAGATGGTCAGTTCGTTCCGACGTACGTGCTGCATCGTCCCAGTGGCCGTGTCGCTCGCCCTGATCGCGTTCCCGACCGTGCTGCTTGCGCAGCAGAGTCCGTGGGAACGTGCTGCCCTGAACCTCGAGGCGACGTTCACCGGTCCGCTGGCCCGTTCGTTGGCGCTCGTCGCCATCGTCGTAGGTGGACTGATGTTTATGTTCGGTGAGGGAGGCGCCAAGAGGCAGATCTCCGGGATCGTATTCGGGGGCGGGCTCGCTCTCTTTGCGGGCCAGTTCCTGACCTGGTTGTTCTGAGGATCACAGTCATGCTCTCGACAACAACGCGGCCCGTTGCGCGTCCCGTGCACAAGGCGCTCCATCGACCGCTGACGGTGTGCGGCGTCGATCGCCGCCTGTTCTTCCTGTCGCTCCTGATGGGCGGAGCCACCTTCAATCTCTTCTACTCCTTCCTGGCCGGCTTGCTCGTCGCTGTCGGTCTCTACGTCTTCGCCCTTTGGTCCACGAAGCGAGACCCGCAGATGCTTCGCATCCTGGTTTCGTCTTCCCGCTTCCGGTCGCGGTACGACCCGGCCAAACACGACCCGGTGGATATCACGGTGCGGCAATGCTGAGAATCCGCCGCATCCTCCGCGACTATGACGACGCCGGCAGTCTGAACAGTCTGATCGCGCTATGGGGATTCGTCGACGACTACACGTTTCTCACGAAGGCCGGCCATGTGGGGCTCGTGTATCGCCTCGCTGGGGTCGACTTCGAGTGCCTCGACCACGTCCAGCGTCGAGACGTCGTTCATCGTTACGAAGCTGCGCTTCGCTGCCTAGACGAGTCCTGCCGCGTATATCAGTACCTGTCCAAGCGACGCATGGAACCGATCGCATCAAGGCCATGCCGCCAGCCAGTCGTCCACGAAGCCATCCATCGTCGGGCCGCGTATCTCAACGGACGCCGCGACGAGCTTTTTCGGTTCGACCTGCATTTGGTGCTGATCTACGAAGGACTTCGGCCACACCGCTCCGCTGAACGGCCTCTGCGGGAGCTGTTGACGAATCCTCGAGCCATGGTACGCGAGTGGCTGGCGCCCCGCGCCACCCTCGCCCTGGTCGAAGGGGACATCGACCGGGCGATCGCGCAGCTGCACCACAAGGCCGACGGCTTCGAAGTGCAGCTCGCGGACAGCGTTCGGCCCGTGCGCCTTCATAAGGCCGAAGCGTTTCGGTTCTTCCGACGCCTGGTGAACTACACGCCCCGCACGGTCGCAGGTGCGGCGCTCCAGTACGACACTCACCTTGACTACTTCGTCGCGGACAGTGGTCTCGATTGCCATCGCGACCACCTGGAGCTCGACGCCGCGCACGTCAAGGTGCTCACGATGAAGGAGCCGCCCAGTACTACGTTCCCTCAGGTGCTCGAGGACCTGTACACGCTGCCTGGTGAGTTCATCGCCTGCCTCGAATGGTGCCGGATCCCGAACGACCGGATGCGGCGGACGCTGCAACTCCGCCGCCGGCACTTCTTCAACAAGCGCGTGTCAATGGTGAATTACGTCTCGCCCGAAACGCGGCCCGACGAGATGCTCGTCGACGAGAGCGCGACGGCGACCGTCCGCCAGCTCGGGGACGCGCTGACGGAGATCGAGGTGAACGGGCACTTCTTCGGGGATTGCTCGCTGTCGCTCGTCCTCTTCGGCGAGCAGCCGCGCGCCGTTGAACGCTCGGCTGCTGAGGCGATCAAGGTGCTGTCCAGCCACGACGGCGCGTTCATCGAAGAGACGTACAACCTCCTGAACGCCTGGCTGGCCATTGTGCCCGGGAACAGCGCCCACAACCTTCGCCGCCTGCCGCTCCTCGAGACGAATTATGCTGACTTGAGCTTCCTCTTCACTCTGGACACCGGTGAAGCACACAGTCCGCACCTGAACGCCGAAGCCCTCGCGGTCCTCGAGACCGAGCATCAGACGCCCTACCACTTCAATCTGCATGTGGATGATGTGGGCCACGCTCTTGTGCTCGGGGCCACCGGCAGCGGCAAGAGCTTTCTCCTGAATTTCCTGGTGATGCACGCCCAGAAGTACGACCCGCTTACGGTCATCTTCGACCTCGGGCACAGCTATCGCAAGCTCGCAATGCTCCTCGACGGCAGCTACTTGGCGCTCGGCCTGCGTCACCAGGAGATGCGTATCAACCCGTTTGGTCTGGAGCCCACTCCCGAGAACTTGCATTTCCTGCACGCGTTCGTCCGCGTACTGCTGGAGGGCGCCGACAGCTACCGCCTGAGCGACGTCGAGGACCGTGAGTTATACGAGGCGGTCGAGAACCTTTACGTGCTCGACGCGGCGCAACGTCGTCTCTTCACCCTGGCGAACCTGCTTCCACGCGCTCTCGCCGGACGGCTGTCGAAATGGATCGAGGGCGGACGCTACGCGGACCTCTTCGACCACGCAGATGACACGTTCCATGTTCAGCGATTTCAGGTGTTCGACTTCGAGGCCATGCGTGCATTTCCCGCGCTGTTGGAGCCCTTACTGTTCTACGTGTTGCACCGTGTCGGCAGCCTGATCGCCAGCGGTGCGCCCGGCACGCTGACGGTGTGCGTCATGGACGAAGCGTGGCGGTTCATTCAGCACGAGACGCTTCGGGCGTACGTGCAGGAAGCGCTCAAGACCTGGCGCAAGCGCCACGCCTGCATGCTCCTAGCAACGCAGACGGCCGACGACTTCGCGTCAGCCGACCTGCTCCGTACCGTCGTCGAGAGTTGCCCGACGAAGTTGCTGCTTGCGAATCCTGCTCTCGATCGGCGGCAGTATGCGGACCTGTTCCAGTTGAACGAGACCGAGTTGGAACTTGTCGCCGGGCTCATGCCCAGGCGCCAGTTGCTGGTCAAGCGTCCCTCGATCGCCAAGGTGCTGAACCTGACTACGGACCCGCGTTCGTACTGGCTCTACACCAACACCCCCGTTGACAACGAGCGCGCGCAAGCGGCGTTCGCCGAACACGGCTTCGCGGCGGGCCTCGACCAGCTCGTCGCCTCTGGATAAGAAAGGGAGACCTGTCATGCGTGCACATCGGCTCGTGCTGGCGTCGGCCATCCTCCTCTTGAGCAGCGGCGGGATGGCGAACGCGCAGACGTCAGGCGGGCGTGAGGTCTCGGCCTCCGAACGGACCCTGATTCCTCTAACAACCAAGCTTCGATACACGACGATGATCCTCCTGCCCGAGCAGGAGGAAATCCTCGACGTGGTCTGCGGTGATCGCGATTTCTGGGTGATCTCGGCCGCGCAGCATATCGCACACGTCAAGCCCGCGAAGGAAGGCGCCGCGACGAACCTGAACCTCGTGACGACGAGCGGCAGGGTCTACTCATTCCTGCTGACAGAGCAGAAAGGTGCCGAACCAGATCTGAAGGTGTATGTAACGGCAGATCCGAGCGTGGCCATCGGGCCAAGAAAGTTCTACTCCGCGGCCGACATGTCGATTCTGCAAGCCGAGGTCACCGCAGCGCGTTCGGCAGCGAACGCGGCCGAGCAACGCGCAGACGAGGCCATCGCCAGCTTTAAGCGCGAGTATCCGTCAAGCCTCCAGTTCGCCTATTCGATCTCGAAGTACGAGCGGCCATTCTTCGTCCGCTCCGTATGGCATGACGGTCAGTTCACCTACATCAAGGCCGACGCCACGGAGCTCCCGGCCCTTTACGAGGTAAAGGACGGATCGCCCTCGCTTGTGAATTTCCAAGTCGAGCACGGTACTTACGTCGTCCCAAAGGTCATCGATCGCGGATATCTCGCGCTCGGGAAAGCTCGCTTCGAGTTCCAGCAGGAACGGTGAGTCATGGCGGAACACACCCCCGGCAGTGCGCCCGTGGTTGATCACCGGAAGCCCCCACGGGGCGTGTTGCCCCGCGGGGCTCAGGCATGGCTCATGGCGGGCCTGGCGCTCGGCCTTCTCGCGATCATCGTCATAACGGGGCGGCCGACACCGGCGGCACGGCCCGCGCCCTTGAGCCAAGGCGAACCGGCAGCACCCAATCCCGATCGCCTGCGCGACTACCAAGATCGTCTTCGCGTCCTCGACGAACGGAGCCGGCAACAGGCACAGGTTGACGCCGTCCCTCCGGCCGCGCCAGTTCTCTATGAGAACGGCGGTACGGCACGTGTCGATCCGCTTCAGCAAGAAAAACGGCGCCGGGAGTACGAGAGCCTCTTTGCCAGCAACGTCGTGATGAGCCGACGCACCGACGGGCAGAAGCCGCTCTTGACCGGCGATCGGACACCGTCTGCGCGCGCTCAAGGAAGTGCCGCCGAGCCGCCGTCTCCGCCGAGCCTCGACGAGGTGGCGGCGGCAGTCGTCCGCGCGACCTCGCGCTCGACGCCAGCGCAGAGCGCGCCTGCCGCGCGCGGGCAGGCGGCAGTCCAAGACAACCAGCCGCAGGGCAACGACTCCCGGTCGCAAGTGGGTCCGACCGCTCCCATCTCCGCGTCGGGCCCGACGCATAGGTTGCTGGAAGGCACCATCATCGACGCGGGGTGACCGGGAGAGAGGGGACGAATCGGCTCGAGGCCCTGGCCTCTATCGCGACCATGCGTTCACGTTGGAGCGATCAGGAGCCCCCTCGCGATTCAACGCTCGTCACTTGATGCGGATTGGACGATCGCGTTGCCTTTTCAGGCGATGGTTGACCAGGTATCAGCACGTCGAGATCAGGGTCCAGCACAAGGGGAGGCGTTCGTGTCGGCCGATTGGCGACGCCCCTTTCTTGTCTTCGATGCGATTCTGTACCGAACGAACTGCACGCGAAGAGCGTGGCCCGGCAGCGGCGGTCAGTGACGATCGTCAGCCGATGGAGCCGGCGTTCGTCCGGTTTCGACGGCCTTCACGCGCTCTCGCACTAGGCCGATGTGCATCTTCAAGTTGTAGAGCAGGGGCGCAAACCTGAGCGGCACGCGCATCCGATCCGCGCGGCGCTCCAGCTGGCCGAGCCGCTCGTCGAGCGCGTGCCCCGGGCCACTGCTTCCCCCGTCGAACTCCATTTCGAGCAGCTTCAGTTCGCCGTAGAGCCGGTAGATGCGGTACTGCATGCCCCAGCCGTAGGCCGCTGGCAGCAACCGGAACAGCGGATAGAGGATCCCGACGACTGGAATCAGCAGGAGCAACAGGCGAGAGGCCAACGCCGCCAGCCAGAACGGCAGGTAGCGCTGCAGGAATGGTCGGCCCCCGTGGTAATACTCGCGCGCCGACTCGCTCAGCGGCAGGTCGACGGGTTCAGCCGCCGGAAAGTCACCGGCCCTGTTGAACACGCCGGGGCCGCCGTGAACCTCAGACGCGGCCTCGAGCAGCAGGTAATGGAGCGCGGGATGCAGGTCGTCACGCACTACGAGGCTGGCCTTGGCCGCGAGTAACCTGACATCCTCGGGCGGCCGATCGCTGGCGAGGTCAGCGACTCCCCGTGGAAGCACGAGCTTGCTGAGATACGGACGTAGTGCCACGTGGGCGTCGGCGCGGGGCCAATCGCGAAGCTGCACGGAGTGGTCGAGCAGGAGTCTGCGGACAATCGGCGCATCCCACGCCGCGACGATGCTGATCAGATCCAGGTCGCCCTTTAGAAGCTGCTCGCCGGCGTCGGCTGGACCGAGTTCGAGCACCTCAGTCCGGTCGAGGTCGACGCCCATGGCCGCTGCTAGCTCGTGTGCGAGCTTGTTGGTCCCGCTGCGGGCCGGGCCGAACGAAACCCGCATGCCCCCCTTGGTCCTGCCCCCCGGCAGATTCTGTGGCCGCACACGCGAGAAGACCCAGAACGGCTCGTAGAACAGCGTGCCCAACGACACCAGTTCCGGCGCCTCTGCCGCGCTCGTGGTGCCGCCCTGGACAAACGCCACGCTGACGCCGCTCTGCGAGTCGCGCAGCCGCTCGATGTTCTCCACCGACCCGGTGGTGGCCAGCAACTCGAGTCGGAGGTTCTGCCGGCGCAGGATCTCTTTGTACTTCTGTCCCAACGCCGCGTAGGCGCCGCCCTCGGGACCAGTCGCCATCACCACGGTGCGCGGCGGCATCGGCGGGGCGAACACGAAGGCCAACGCCGTGACGAGCAGCGCCACGCCAGCGGCGGTCGACAACCACCACGTCAGGCGCGGGCCCGGCAAATACGGCGACCTTGTTCGCGTCCACACGTCCGGGTGATTCTAAGCGAGAGGCACCGCCGTGACGGATTGATGTTCAAGAGGTCGACGTACCAGGGCGCTTTGACTGGTTCGGTCAGGTGGGTCGGGTGTCGAGAGTATGGAACGTGCGCCACGTCTGCGACGCCGGCCGTCGACCGCGAACCATGTACGTGGCGACCCGCCGCCTGACTGATCACAAGACCGGGTTTGGGCAACTCGCCGTGAATTCGCGGTGCGCACCCAAAGGGTCCGCACGCGAGCACCCTCAGAACATCTGGACGATGGAGAAATGCCAACGCGGGCTCGCGCGATCGGAGCCCGGCACGGGGTAGCCGACGTCGATGCGGCTCGAATCGCACTTTGGCGCGCGGAAGGTTCCGAGGCCGTACAAACGTCGTTCGGTCTCGGCCGCTTCGGACTGTCCGGCAGCCTCACCGGATGTGATCGTGACCGCGCGATCGCCGAGAGAGTCGCTCGTGCTTTGCGCGCCTTCGACGCGAACACCGCGAACGACGTACTGCGGTCCTTCGGTGACGGTGAAGCTCAGATCTACACGTCCGTCGCGCTCCGCCACGCGCGTTTCACGACATGTCGTGATGACGAAGAGCCGTGGCGAATGGCGCAGGTGGCTCCTTCGCGGCGCGTTGACTCTCCCATGGCCGCGTAGATGTCTCGGAGCGATTCGATGTACAAGCGGCCATCGCGGTCCT
>Ga0068869_100001470_pt1 | contig 13949 bp, 10 predicted proteins | sample KBSMisM52_FD_64676 | JGI IMG/M metagenome (GOLD analysis project Ga0068869, IMG submission 64676) | Miscanthus rhizosphere microbial communities from Kellogg Biological Station, Michigan, USA - KBS Miscanthus M5-2 | ecosystem: Host-associated > Plants > Roots > Rhizosphere > Soil ... | reverse complement strand
GCCGCGCCGGCGTCCTCGGCCATGTAGAGCGGGTTCTCGTAACGCATGTCGATGACGCCGGTGCCGATCTCGATCCGGCTCGTCCGGGCCCCGACCGCGGCCAGCAGCGGGAAGGGGGACGCCAGCTGCCGGGCGAAGTGGTGCACCCGGAAGTACGCCCCGTCGGCCCCGAGTTCCTCGGCCGCCACCGCCAGCTCGATGGACTGCTGCAGGGCCTCCGCGCCGGTGCGCGTCTGCGAGCCGGGCGACTGCGACCAGTGCCCGAACGAGAGGAACCCGATCTTCTTCATACCCCATGCAACACCCAGGACGGTCCAGACTTCCGGCGGGACCGGCGGCCGTACGTCATCAGCCGGTGCCGCTGCAGGAGGAAGCACCTGTCGGCACGTGCCCGACGACGTCGCCGCCGGTCCGGCCCCGGAGGCGGGCGTGGAGAGGCGAGGTCCCCCGGCCGGAGACGCCCCAGAAGGGAACCGCCCGATCGGCCTCGTCACGGCCACCGCCGCGATCCAGGTATGGCCTCGCGGCGCCGGCAGGCATCCGACTTTGCCGAGAGTCGGACGTTCGCCTGGACGGCGCTTACACCCTCTTGCCGACGAGCGGACGATGATGCCGCAAGTGGCCCATTACCTGGATCGTGTCCGCGGTATCTTCATTCTGGGAGCCGTAGCTGACCTGCGCCTGGACTTGGGGGAACGGGCGTGCCAGGCGACGGGAGGGCGGCCGTTGCTGGGGAGTGGACATGAGTTGGGTGGGTGTCGGCGGAGTACGGCTGTATTACGAGTGGCGTGGCGAGGGACCATCGGTTCTGTTTATTTCCGGGGCATCTGGGGATGCCGGACACTGGACTGGAGTCGCTGACGCGCTTGCGACCCAGTACACGGTGGTCACCTACGACCGCCGGGGGAACTCACGTAGCCCTCGACCCGCGGATTGGACCGGGACGACGATCGAGGAGCAGGCCGAGGATGCCGCAGGGCTCTTGGAAGCACTGGATCTCGCCCCTGCGATCGTGTTTGGCACCAGCGCAGCTGCCGGCATCTTGGCCGGCGTAAGCCTGCAACGTCCGGAGGTGGTTCGGGGGGCGATCTTCCATGAGCCGGTGTTTCCATCGGGCTTTCCGAGCATGGACACGGTCCAGGCGGCCCGCCGCGCGCGTGTCGAGGAGGGCATGGCCAAGGGTGGTCCCCGGTTGGCGATGGAGCTGTTGTTGCGCGACGTAGCAGACGATCAAGTCTACGAGTCGATCGATCCACAGCTCCGTGAGCGGTTGCTGGATAACGGAAGTGTCCTCTACGAAATCGAAATCGCACCCTTCGTTGCCTACGAACCCAGCCCCGAGGAGCTTGAGGCGCTTGGCGTTCCGTGTTTCGTAACGGCCGGAGCGGCGAATCGGGATCCGAGCGCCCGCGGCCACTGGCGATTCGAGGTAGCACAATGGCTCGCCAATCACCTCGGGACTACGGTCGTCGAACTGCCCGGCGGACACATGGCCTACCTCGGCGAACCCGAGGACTTCGCCGAGGCGCTTCGACCGCTTCTGCAGCAGTTGACCTGAGACCAGCCGTCACGAGCGCCCTCGTTGGAATTCCATCTCATGACGATGCCGCGCAACCTCGTGACAGGTGACACTCATTTGCCGCCAGCGCGGGACGTACGACCATGCCGCGAGTAGGGCGGCACCAGAGGGGCACTCGTGCCGATGAGAGTGCGATGGCGAGGCAGGCGTGCTCGGCGTGCGGGGCAGACAGAGGCGCGGTCGGCACCCGCCGAAGCGAGAACCGCTCGCCGAACCACGGGTCCCTCATACGCGGGGTGTCACGCCAGCGTCACATCCTGCTTGGAAACTAGGCCCCAGCCCCTTGATCGTGTTCGGCTCTCTCCCGCCGCTCGACTGATGGAGATGGCCCACCCACCGTGTGCTCTGTACGTGGTGCCGCCCGACAAGGTCGCAGCTCAGCGCATAGTGCCGGCAAGGAAGGGACTGCGGCGTTAGAAGAGGACATTCCGTCAACTGGAACCGGTGGGTCCGGGAGGGCTGTGTCATGGACGCTACGGCCGCAAAGCGCGGGCCGCGTGGACCGAGAGCCTCGGGAGGCTCGAGCCGAAGTGAGGAACGGCGAAGCCAAACGGCCGATCTATATGAACTGTGGACGTTAGATATTCTGCCCGCACTCGGCGTTCGACTGGCCGACGTCTTTGAGACTAATCCAAAGCAGTTCAAGCGAGTAACGCCTAAGGTCTCGGATACACTTGCCAGACTGCATTATAGGACCGGATGCGACGAGAGCTATCTGAACGCGTCTCAGCGTCTTGGGCTTATTATGCCTCTGCTCGGAGAGTCGGATGGAGCACAACATAGCGACGAGACCTCAACTTTTCATCAGGCATCTATGGGACTTCGCAAAGCGGCTGTTGACTATGTGCAGCGGAGCTTCGACACTGGCGAGCGTCAGCTCAGAAACGCATTTCGAGATGCCGCGAAAGCCATGTACGCGTACCTGACAACTCTCGAAGGCAGCGTCACCACGAATGCACTTGCCCGCATCTACGTACACTTTGGCGATGTGGCTGGTGTGCTGAAAAGCGAAGAGTATTGCAGTGGTCTAGGCCTGCCGCCGGCACCCACCGATGGCTGGCCTCGGTTCGGCGTCGTCGACGGCGATGGTGCGGCTCTAATAGCCGAGCTAACTCATCGAGCTATCACAGCTGAGACAACAAGCGTGCCCGCTGTCGGCGTGACGAGGTTCGTCGCAATGCAAAGAGTGGCTGATTACGGCGCCGCCAGCCTCGACGAAGTACTTCTCGACCCTGTAATGGCGGACGACGACAGGGCGAATGAAGTCATCAACGTCGTATATCGATGGTGGACAGCTTTACGAGACTGTAAGAACGACGTAGATTTGCCGGCATTTGTGGCGATGAACGGTAATCGGTCGCTCTATCGGGCGGGCACCGGCCCACTTCCGACTACAATATCCTAAGCCAATCCCGAGATCGGATCGATGTGGTGAAGGCCAGGGGCTTCGTTCTCGCTCGGGACACTGGGGAGCCCGTGCCGGGCGTCAACGTGGTCGCGCGAGCCAAGCGCAACGGCACGACGACGTCTCTGGGTCTGCTGACGACGGACGAGGCGGGCTATGTCTCGTTTGACCTTTCGGGCGGGGTCGACTCGACCGTGCTCGAAGAGGTGTCGCTTGAGGTCGTAGGGCATTCCGACTCGACGGCGGCCGGCGTCGGCGAGGAGTTCAACGGCGAAGGACGAGCGTCCGTTCTGAGCACAGACGGAGCGGTAGTCCTGCGGGTCGACCCCGCTTGCGTGGAGACGGTCGCCACGCAAGCTCGTGCTGCTGTGCAGGGGCCGGATGTACGTGATTGGGAGCTGTCGCCAACGTCGTTCGTCACCCCCCGCACGGTCGCCCTCGGCGAGGGGGCATGCACGACGCCGGTGCGTTCCACTCTGCCGGTACATCAGATTCGCTTCGTCCAAATCGTTCGCCGGCAGATGCAGCAGGCGCCACAGACGTATCCACAACCGGCCCCAGCTGGGGGCGGCGGCTCGCAGGTGATGGTCGAGGGCGCGCCCGGCCGGGTCGACGTCAGCAACCCGCTCCTCGACCCGATCAGCCCGGTTGGCGACGTCATGTTAGGCGTGATGCAGTGCGAAATCCTTGAGTACGAGCAGACTTGGCGGGACGTCGGCGAGTCGCTCGGGACGATTCTGTACAGCCTGCCGCTCGCGCCATGCGAGTCGGTCAAGATCGCAATTATCGAGGCCGAGCGTAGCGATGAGGCCGCCCGCAGCGATGCGATCGACGCACGCGAGAGCCTCACACACTCGCTCTTTCGAGACCGCAACATCGCCGAGACTGTAAAGGGGGTGCTACGCGAGTCGCAGGGCGGGTCGTCATTTATGGCTGGTCAGGGCGCCGCCTACAGTGGTTCGTGGCAGAACGTGGGGACGTTTGGGGTGACCCATGCCATTGGTTACGCCACGAGCGAGTCGTGGGGTAGGCGGGGCGTGGAGGCGAAGTCAGCGCAAGATCTGCATGACAGCACCGTGCAGGCCACGGACTTCGTGCGCTCCCTCAACAGTACCGTGATCGTGCAGGGGACGCAGGCCGAGCGGCATCAACTCGAGACCCGGACGATTACGAACCACAACCACTGCCACGCTCTCACGGTGCAGTACTACGAGGTGCTGCGGCGGCTAAAGCTCGAGACACGCTTCGTCGGCTCCCGGCCGGGCGTGCTCATCCCCTACCAGGGATTGCGGTTCAAGAGACCGCGCCTGACCGTGGAAGAACGATACGTGCAGGACACACCCGGCGGGCACATGTATAAGGTTGTCGTAGATCCTGACGGGGACGACCTTTACTTCGTCAACCGGCTTCGCCCAATGCTCGAGGACGGCCTGCTCGAGCCAAGGCTCAAGCCGAACTTCGAGGCGGTGCGGCGCCTGCTGTTCTTCGATGGCCTAGCGGCCGCAGCTCCCGCCGTCCTGGCGACGCCCTCTACTGATTATGACATTGAGAGGATCGACGCGACTGTGCTGCGCGGCCCTGAGGGTACGGACAGCAATGTTGTCAAGCTACGTCTGGTTCTCAACGATCAGAGTGATGGGCTCTTCAAGGAAGAGGGCAAGCTGACCCGGAAGGCCAAGCTGGTGGATGCCCGCTTCTGGGGATACCACAAGGAGTACGAGGATGGTGAGCCACTAGGGCCCTTCAAGCTCACGTTGTCAGACCCTGTTCGCCGGTCCAGGATCAGGGGGTTTGAGATCCACTTTGAGCCGACAGGCGGATACAAGTTCTCGCTTCGCGGTCTCAAAGTAACCGCCCGCAAGCCAGACGGCCAAGAGGATGTCCTCGTCGACGAACCAAGCGGCCGCGAGTTCGAGCAGCCGGGCGTCGAACCGTTCAGCGTCACGGTACCGAAGCCGCCCGAGCTCCCCGATCCGGAAACAACCGGCGCCGACAAGGCTGAGCAAGCGGCAGCACAGCGCGCCCAAGACCTCGGCCTGGCATGGGAGCTGATCACCCACCTGCACGACCACCGCGACATCTACGGAGCACAGCTGGCGGCGCTGAGGGAGCCGATGTGGTTCGCTGAGATGCTCGACTGGGCGATGGGGCGCGGCGCAGCGCGCGACAACATCAACCCGGTGCCCGTCGCCATCAGCGCCCAACACATTGCCTTCCCCTACCATGGCGCCGACGCAAACAGCAGACCCCCGCTGCCTGGAACCGAACAGCCGCCCGCGACGATAGTGAGCCTCCCGACCCGCGGCGTCCTCGCCGAGGCACAGCTCGGAAGCTGCAACGCCTGCGAAAAGCGTGATGTTACCCGCTTCTGGAAGTGGGAAGAATCGCCCTGCGAGCAGGCTCCTGCCATCGAGGGCATCACACCGGGATTCCGCGGACAGCCAAGCTCCGTCGAACAGGGCCAGCTCCCGAATGCCGTGGTCCAAATCACTCAACCGCCAGCTGCACCCGACCCTGTCGGCCTCGCGGCGGCGCTCAACCTCCTTGGGAAGGGTGACGCCTTCCGCAACATGTCGGGCCTGCCGGAGCTTCAGCAACTCCTATCCGGGCTGGCCAGCGGCGCCGTCGATCTGGTCAAGGCCAAACAACTCGCGCAGCAGGTTCAGGCGAAGCAGGCGGCGCAGGATGGTGGAGCCAACTCCGGCAGCGGCGGAACAGCGCCGAAGCAGTCCCCTTCCGAGCGTTACGATAACCTACAGGTCGCCCGAGAGGTCGCCGCCCAGGCCGATTCACTCCGATGGAGCCCCAAGACCACGGAGGCGGTTACGAGCGGCATCGTGGGCGACGGCCCAGGGCTAGGTCAGATTATCCCCGCTGTGGCCGAGGGTGAACAGGGGTCCACTACGGGGGCCGCGGCCCTCAAGGCCGTCGCCGACGTGACCACCGACGTCGTGAAGAACGTCGTGAAGGAATTCCTGTCTGCGCCGGACCTTAAGATGGACGCCATCAATGGCGGTGCGGCGCTGCTCTCCAACTATCCAAAGCCGGAACAGTACGCGATCTCCCCGCCTCCGCGAAATATGGCGAGGACCATCTATGTTCAATTTGACAATCTCGGATCCAACCCACTGCAAGATGGGTTCAACGGGCGACTTGACATTAGCTGGGTCGACGACTGTTATCTTCGCCATGCGGCCATGAGCACGCCTGACAAGAAGCGGTACGCGGCGTTGCAACGCATCGCCTGCAAGACGGCCATTCACGCGCGGCCGAAGGGAACTGTGGACTCCGCGCTAAGCCTCGTCACGATGAAGCTCGATCTCGACATCGAACGCACCGCCCAGGAATGGGAACCGGACGCCGACTACTACGGCAACATAGTTCTGCGTCCGAAGGCAACGTTGCTAATCACGCTGATGCTCAAACCTAAGTTCGTTGGCGGCACCGTGACCGACACGATTCCGGTCGACCTCGACATCATGCGGGGTGCCCGTCGATGGATCGTCATCCAGGAGAGCGGCGATCCTAGCCGGCCCTTCGACCGCCTGGAGTTTGGTGAGGAGGCACCAGGGTATCAAATTTAGCCCTGCACCTTGGTCCGGCGACGCCGAGCCGGCGCGCGCTCATGCCGCTGGTCGCGCGGAGGCCCGCTCATGCCGTGGTATGAGCGGCCTGCGAGATCAGGGCTGCAGGCGGCGGAATGGAAGAACGCCATCCCGCAGCGGCCGGCGAACTATGCGTCGAGCGCTCCAGCGAATTGATCTTCAGCGGTTGTCGGCTGGTCGGGCTGGGGCGAAGAAGTCGATGAGCAGTTGGTTGACGCGCTCGTGCTCGTCGTGGTGGACCCAGTGCGAGGCGTCGGGCAGGCGCTCGACGCGGTCCAGGTTGGGCACGTCATCGTTGTCGGGCTCGGCCAGCTCGGGACCGAGGTAGGAGTCGCGCTGGCCCCAGATGACCAGCGTCGGCGCCGAGATCGGCCGGAGAGCCGCCTCGGCCTTCTTCTGCGACCCTCGTACCGAGGACCGGTAGTAGTTGATCATCCCGGTGGCCGCGTCCGGCTGCGACCAGGCCTCGATGTAGCGGTCGATCTCCTCGGCCGTGTAGGGCGGGTTGGCGTCGTGCAGGAAGTGCCGGAAGAAGTGCCAGTTGTTGGCGTGCACGACCGCTTCGGGCAAGTCCGGGACGGCGAAGAAGAAGAAGTACCAGGACTTCCGGAGCTGGTCGGGGTGGTGCAGTCCCTGCGCGAGCTTCCGCGGGTGGGCCGCATTGAGGATCGCCAGCCGGTCTACGACCTCCGGGTGTTGCATCGCGGTTTGCCAGGCGACGGTTCCGCCCCAGTCGTGACCGACCAGCGACGCCGAGTCGGCGCCGAGCTCGTGGATGAGGCCGTAGATGTCGGCGGTCAGCTGGTCGGTCTCGTAGGCCGCGACGTCGGTCGGCTTCGAGGACAGGTTGTAGCCGCGCAGATCGGGTGCGACGACCCGGAACCCGGCCGCGGCGAGCGGTGCGATCTGCTGCCGCCAGCCGTACCAGAACTCGGGGAAGCCGTGCAGCAGAAGGATCAGCGGCCCCTCGCCGGCCTCCACGTAGTGCAGTCGCTGGTCGCCGACCTCGGCGTAGCCGTCACGGAGTCCGCTTTGCCAGTCCACCATGATCACCCCGTAGAGCAGAGTCTTCCTCGTGCCGACCCGTGTCAACGTGCAGCAATGCGCGTCCCATCAATGCGGCTAAGAAGAGCGCGCCCTCACCGGGGGGAGCGGAGCTGACTCCTACCGAAGCCGTGGCTCAGTCGGCCGGCGAGAGGAGCGGCTTCCCCTTCTCGACGACGTACGTGGCGAGCTCGGCCGCGTTTGCCGTTGCCGACGTTGCGTACCGCGTGGACCGTATCCGCCGGCACGGTGAGTACGTCGCCCTTGTTGAGCGTCGTCGACGGCATGCCGTCGACCTCGTGCTCCAGGGTGCATTCGATGACGTAGACGATCTCCTCGCCGGGATGGGTGTGCCTGATGAAGGGCGCTTCGGGCGAGATGTCGACCCGGCTCTGGATGACCTCGCGTCCGGGGGACACTGAGGTCGTGCCGCTGGAGGTCTGTGCGGCTGATTCCGGGTACCTGCTGCTGGGTCATGGCTCCTCCTCCGTGCACTGGCGGTCAGCTTCTGGGCTCAGCGGAGCGGGCGGAAGGCGGCGCGGAGCTCGGCCGCGAACAGCTCGGGCTCTTCCCAGGCGGCGAAGTGACCGCCCCGCTCGGCCTCGTTGAAGTAGGTGAGAGTGGGGTAGGTCTGCTCGACCCAACTGCGGGGTGCGCGGAAAATCTCGCCGGGGAACGTGCTGAAGCCGACAGGGACCTGCACGTCCGGCAGGGTCTGGCCGGTGGCCCGGGCGTTCTCCCAGTAGGTCCGGGCGGCCGAGGCGCCGGTGCCGGTCAGCCAGTAGAGCGTGATGTTGTCGAGGATGCTGTCCCGGGTCAGGTTGCCCGCCGGCTGACCGTCGAGGAACGCGCGGGAGATCTTCTCGTAGCTGTCGGTGTCGTGGTCCAGCATCCACGCGGCCAGGGCGACCGGGGAGTCGAGCAGGGCGTAGCCGATGGTCTGCGGTCGGGTGGACTGCTCGAGGAAGTAGCCGAAGCCGGTCGTCCGGAACGTGGTGATCGCCTCGACCGCCGCGCGTTCCTGCTCGGTTCCAGCCGGGAAGCCGGTGACGCCGGCCAGTCCGTTGCGCAGCAGGTTGAGGTGGATGCCGACGAGCCCTTCGGGCGCCTGCCGGCCCATCGCGTCGGTCACGGCCGCGCCGACGTCGCCGCCCTGGGCGACGTAGCGGCGGTAGCCGAGCCGGCGCATCAACTCGGCCCAGGCCCGACCGATCCGTCCGGCGTTCCAGCCGAGCTCGACCGGCTGCCCGGAGAACCCGTAGCCCGGCAGCGACGGCAACACCAGGTCGAACGCGTCCTCGGCTTGGCCACCGTGTGCGGGCGGATCCGTCAGCGGGCCGACGAGCCCCAGCAGTTCGAGCACCGACCCCGGCCAGCCGTGCGTGATCACCAGCGGCAGGGCGTTCGGGTGCGGCGACCAGACCTGGATGAAGTGGATGGGCACGCCGTCGATGTCGGTCGTGAACTGGGGAAGCTCGTTCAGCCGCGCCTCGCCGGCCCGCCAGTCGTAGTCGGTCTGCCAGTACCGCGCCAGTTCCTGCACCGTCGCCAACTGCACGCCCTGCGACCGATCCTCGACCAGCTCCCGGGACGGCCGACGGACCGCAGCGATACGCCGCCGCAACTCGGCCAGCTCGTCATCCCGTACCACGATTCGGAAGGGACTCATCCCGGTGGCTTCGGTAACGGAAGACATCGCGGCCTCCTGCGTCTACGGCTACCAAGCATGCCGATCGGCTCGAAGCCTGGCTACCAGGCAGAGTTCCTGATTCTGCCCAGACTGCGACGCGACGGATGTCCGCTCATGCCGCGCTGCGCGCGGGACGCGCGACCATGCCGCGGAGCGGCTCATCCGCTTCTGCCGCCGGGCGGGCCGCCCCGGGACCTCCCTGGGAACCGAAGCCTTCCCAGTCCTCGCCGAGTCGTACCGTTGAGCCTCCTAGGGCAAGCAGCAAACGGTCCCACCGCTATGGGCTGGACCCGGTGAGGAGTGCCTGGCATGCGAGCGACGGGTCTCGTCTCGCTCGCCGCCGCGACCGCGCTCTGCGTGGCGGCGTGCGGCGGTGCCGACACCGCTGCCGTCGTGCGGCTGGGCCCGGACGACAACGGGAAGACCGTCACCCTCGCCGTGGGCGATAGGCTGCAGGTGATCCTGTCCGGCGGCCGGCTCACCGGCGACTGGGCTTTGACGTCGTACCCGCGCCCTGCCCTGGTGCCCGACCCAGGAGCGATGCCGGTCGGCGGCGTTGCCCTCGTCGCGCGGGAAGTCGGGTCCGGTCAGGTCGTGCTGGTCCGAGTCCTCTGTGGACCACCCGTCGACCCACCGAGCTGTCCGGGGGGCAGCGGCGTCGGACCCGGGCAGACATCACCGACACGCTGGACCGTCACGATCACCGTCCGCTGATGGCGAGCCCCGTCAGCATCGGTGCGCCCCAAGGTCCAGCCAAGACCGTCCGAGGTGGACACTTCGGATCGTCCCGACCAGCGGCCAGCCGATCAGCCGGACCGCGACCGGCTCATCCCCTTCTGCCGGGGAGCGGCTCATCCGCCCATGCCGCGCTGCGCGGGACGCGCGACTCTGCCGCTGGTAGCGCGCTCGGTCACGATATGATTGCTGGCTGCGAGTGCTGCCCCGCTCTCTCCGTTGCTTGGGACCGACCGCATCACAGTGTGCTGATTCGGCAGCCCTCCTTCGCATGAATCGAGGTCTCGGTCGACTGGAGGCGCCTGATGCCTGACGACATCTTTCACGTCGACCCTTCGGATGGCTTCGTACGTCCGAAGCTGAGGGTTGATGGCGTACGGAACCTCGAACGTGCGCTGTCGTACTGGGTGAACGTGTCCGACCAAGAGACCGTCGGCGCGATCGGCTCGCGCGGCGGTTCACCGATCGTCGAAGTGCGGCTTGGTGAGGACACATTCGCTCTCAACCGGGACACCACCCGCCCGGCGGTACGGGCCTTCTTGGCAGCAGCCGCACAAGCCGGCGACGCCCGAGACCTGCCTTGGCACGTCACCTTCAATCGGGAGGGCAAGGTGAACCGGGTGACCTACCGATCCGACGATGACCCGACTCCCGGTTGGTACGCCTACCTTCCTGCTGCGGCAGCGGCACCGCGACCGATCCGCTAGTCGCCAGGTGGCCGGTCAACCAACGCCACCGACTGGCAAGAGCATGCGCAGGCGGTCCGGCGGCAGACCACCGCCTGATCGCCGGCGGCCTACGGGTGCGGAGTACGTCCGATGCCGCTGGTCGCGCGGACGCGCGCTCGTGCCGCGCTACGGGCTTACGCGGGATCATGCTGGCTTAAGCGCGTGGGCCTGATCGGCGCCTCGGCGGGCTACCCGAGACTGAGCTGCCTCAGGGCTTGACGAGAATCTGCACCTCCATGGGGCGGAGGAAGACATCGACGGTGCGGATAGGTCCTGAGCTGACACCGCCGTCCTCTTGGACTGTCACGGAGCCGGCTGGTCGGTCTACCGCTGCGCCGGGTGCGTTGGCTCCGGTCTGGTTGCTGTAGGCGACCGCCAGCATGGTGCCGGCCGGAGTGAGGTCGGCGTCCACAAGCACGTGTCCGGTGAAGGCCTGCGCCGTGCTCGTGTTGGCTACGACGACGACTTCGGAGGCGGCGAGTATTCGGGAGTAAGCGATCACTCCGCCGCCGAACGGAGAATGTCCGAAGCTGGTGCCGTCTCCGGACACGGGCCGGAAGTACTGGCGGCCGTAGCGCAACTCCGGACGGGCAGCCCGGACTGCGCTCAACTCCTGCAGGGTGGCGGCGAACGGCTGGCGGGCCACGTCGAATGCGTTCGGAGCTCCCCACAGTGCCTCGCGCACCGCCTCGGGAGCACTCCCGGATCCCGCCAGGCCGGCCTCGGTACCGTAGTAGATGCAGGGCACTCCCTGCAGCGAGAGCAGGATGGCGAGGGCCAACGAGACCTGATCGTCGTAGCGGTGCGGATCGCCCGGGTCCTCGTATCGCAGGCGTGCGTGCTGGTCGTGGTTGTCTGCGAAGGTCACGAAGTAGCGACCGGCCTCGCCGTGGCTGGAGATGACGCCCTCCTCCAAGCGCCGACGCAGAGCGTAGACGTCGACCATCGCCCGCGGTGCCACCTGAGCTTTGACGATCTGGGGGAGGACATAGAACAAGGGGAAGTCGAGAGCGGCGTCGACGCCGACCAGATCGCCAGCCTCGCCGACGTGTCGCCCGACGTAGGCGCTGATTTTCTGCTCGTCGGCGTAGACCTCGCCGAAGGTGAAAAAGTTCTGTTTGCCGGTGCTTTGTGCGTACTCGCGCATGGCGTTGCCGAAGGTCACGGCGAAGTCGCGCTCGACGTACATGAGCGTGTCGATGCGGTAGCCGTCGACGTCGAACCGGCGTATCACGTCCGCGTAGCAGTCGATAAGTGCGTTCCTGACGAGGTAATGAGCTGCTCCATCCTGTAAGGTCGTGACCAGTTCTTTCAGGGAGTAGAAGTCGCCAGCCGCGGCTGGGTCGTGGCCGGAAGCTCCGAATGCGTTGCCCAGACGGCGGAACGCATCGTTGTTCCGCAACGCCGCGGGGTGGACGGCGGCGTCGGCGGGCGGGGAATCGGGCGCGTTCGCCCACGCCGGATCCGGCTGGCCGGACGCGTTGCGCCAGTGGATCGGGTACGGCGGTGCGTTCCGCCACGGCGCGATCGAGCCATAGCCGTCATAGTTGTATACGTCACCGGCGTGGTTGATGACGATATCCAGGATGACCGATAGGCCTCGTGTATGGGCCGCGTCGACCAATTCCCGCAACTGGGAATCGGCGTAGGCGACGTCTGCGCGAGCACGCGTCGGATCGGCGCAGAAGCGCGGCTCGACGCGACTGAAGTTCTGAATCCCATAGCCGTGATAGGTGCCGTCGTCGGAGGCGACGTTCTGCAGGACGGGCGACAGCCAAATGGCGGTAGCGCCTAAGTCGCGCACGTAGCCCAATTGTGCCGTCAGTCCAGGCAGCGTTCCCCCTTGGAAGCCGCTCCACGGTTCGTCCCACGCATGCGCTGGAGACCGCGACGGATTATTGAAGCGGTCGATGAGGGCGAAGTAAATCCAGCCATCGCGCCAGTCGGCCGGAGAGGGGGTCGACGTCATGCCGGCACCTCCGTCGCCATCTGCTATTCACCCGCATGGCCGCACCGTTGGACCTTCGACCGCCGATCTCCGGCCAGTCCCGACACCAATGGTCCGTGCCACGGTACCAGCAGATGTCACAGATTCGTGTCGAATCGGCTCGACAGGGCACCCGGCGCTGCGGAGCCACAGCTGCCGCGGGACGCGTGACTCGACCGCGCTGCGCGACTGTGCCGCCGTGCGCGCGGGACGCGCGACTCTGCCGCGAAGCCGCTCATCCGGCGACGCATCTGCGAAGCGACCGGACGTGTCCAGCGCGTGGCAGCGGCAGCTGTCCGCTGACTACTCCCGGAGGGTGTCTGGGCGCCATGGATCGTGCGTGTGCGCGAGCCATACCAGCTCGGGTGCCATCGCGAGCACAAGTCGTTGGCCCTCCGTGTGCGGCTCGTCGAGCTCGCCGAACCAGACTGCCGTGTCTCCGGCGAGGACGGTCGGGCGGTCGCCCGCGTCTAGGACGACTATCTGCGATCCGCGGGTGTGCCCCGGCGCGGGGACGAGTCGCAGACCTGGCAGGAGTTCGAGCTCACCGTCGACGGGGACGTACTGCACGGCGGATGCCTGGACCCAGTCGCGGATCGTGTAGTCGTCCAGGGTCAGCGCGTCGTCGAGCTCACGACGCTGCACGTGGATCGGTGTGCCGGCGAACAGATGGTTGTTGCCGCAGTGGTCGAAATGCAGATGTGTATTCACCACGATGTCGATGCTCGTGAGGTCGATGCCCCATTCGTCGGCCGGACGGGGTCGCGGGTCGAGGTCGACGGTCAACGGGTGCAGTTCTCTGATGCCCGTGTCGACCAGCACCCGCGCGTCGGGGTGGTCGACGACATACGCGAAAACCGGCATCCGTTCGCCCTCTACGCCGAGGTCCGCGACGAGCACGGGCGTGACGGTGATGCTCATGCCGATGCTCATGCCGTCTCCACGATGTCGAGGGTCGCCGGCAGGCCGAAGTGCGGAAAGATCGAGCGGTCGAAGTTGATGACGTCGGTGATCGCGCCGTCCCGGAACCGCAGACCTTCGAGCGTGAGGGCGGTGTACTCGGACGCCCCCGGAAGTCGCACGTAGACGGCCACGGCGGGCTGACCGTTCGCACGTGTCGGCACGCAACGGACGCTGCCGAACGCGTCGGAGCCGAAGCCGCCCTCGGCCCAGCAC
>Ga0068869_100001457_pt1 | contig 14011 bp, 12 predicted proteins | sample KBSMisM52_FD_64676 | JGI IMG/M metagenome (GOLD analysis project Ga0068869, IMG submission 64676) | Miscanthus rhizosphere microbial communities from Kellogg Biological Station, Michigan, USA - KBS Miscanthus M5-2 | ecosystem: Host-associated > Plants > Roots > Rhizosphere > Soil ... | reverse complement strand
TACGTCGACTCCCGCGGCCGCTACCAGGTGCGGGTTCCCGACGCGAAGACGAACACCAGCGGCATCTCCTGGGCCAACGGGCTGACCGCCGGCCGCAGCATCCCGCTGTCGGACTTCTTCGTCGCCACGCCACGCACCTCGGTGCAGACGATCAACAGCCAACTCGCCCGGGGCAAGCACCTGCTGCTCACGCCGGGCGTGTACGACGTGTCCCGGAGCATCGAGATCAAGCGGGCCCGCACGGTCGTGCTCGGCCTCGGGCACGCGACGCTCACCGCCGTTCGCGGATCCACCCCGATCGACGTCGACGACGAGGCCGGCGTGATCGTCGCCGGCGTCACCGTCGACGCGGGCCTGTCCGAGTCGCCGGTGCTGTTCCGGGTCGGCAGCCGGCACCGGGGCGGCCACGGCGGCTCCTCCGCCCGCGACCCGATCACGCTGTCCGACGTGTACTTCCGCGTCGGCGGCCCGCACATCGGCAAGACCGACACCGCGCTCGAGGTGAACGCCGACCACGTGCTCATCGACCACACCTGGGTGTGGCGGGCCGACCACGGCGTCGACAACCTCACCGACACCGAGCGCTGGAACACCAACACCGGCCGGACCGGCGTCGTCATCAACGGCGACGACGTGACGGCGACCGGCCTGTTCGTCGAGCATTTCCAGCGCTACAACACGGTCTGGAACGGCGAACGCGGCACGACGATCCTGTACCAGAACGAGCTGCCGTACGACCCGCCGACCCAGGCCGACTGGATGAACGGCGACGTCGAGGGCTTCGCCGGGTACAAGGTCGGCGACCGGGTGCGCACCCACAACCTGTACGGCGCCGGGGTGTACGTGTTCAACCGCAACAACCCGACGATCCACACGGAGAACGGGTTCGAGGTGCCGCAGCGACCGGGCGTCAAGCTGCACCACATCATGACCGTCAACCTGAGCGCCGGCGTCATCGACCACGTCGTCAACGGCGTGGGCGAGGCGGCCGACACGACGAAGATCGGCGTGCCGGTCTACGTGGTCGACTACCCCTGATTCACGCGATCTTGGACTCCTACCGGTGCTCCGGCACCGGTAGGAGTCCAAGATCGGCGGGGTCCCGGCGCCCCGGGAGGGCGAGCGCTACGACGGCGGCCGCCACGCACATCGCCCCGGTGACGAGGAAGATCTCCTTGTACTCGGTGCGCAGGGCGGCGTCGATCGAAGCGTCGTAGGCGGCCTTGCGGCTCGCGTACTCCTCCGGTGAGATGCCGAACGGCAGCGGCGTCGGCAGGTCGGCGGTCAGCTCCTGGAACCGGTGCAGCCCCCACGCCGAGAGCGCCGCGACGCCGGTCAGCATGCCGACGGTCCGGGCCACCACCAGCGCGGCCGACGCGACGCCGTGCCCGGCCGCCGGCACCGCCCGCAACGCCGACGACGACAGCGGCGCGATCACCAGACCCAACCCGAGCCCGGCGATCGCGAGATCGGTGTCCGGCCGGGGAACGAACCCGTACCGGGCCGCCAGCGGATCGGCCGGCCAGCCCGCGATCAGCAGGAATCCCAGCGCCGCCAGCACCAGACCGGCCGCGGCCACCCACCGCTCACCCAGCCGGACCGCCAACGCGCCGCCGAGCACCGCACCGATCGGCAGCGCCACCAGGAACCGGGCCAGCAGGAACGCGCCGCCCAGCGGGTCGCGGTCGAGCAGCGTCTGCGCCACCAGCGGGACGTCGACGAGCGTCACCATCAGCGCCGCGCCGGCCAGCAGGCTCGCGGCGACCGCCGCGGCCATCGGCCGCCAGGCGACGCCGTCCGGAGCGAGCAGCCGCACCGGCGAGAGGCGCTGCTGCACGGCGAAGGCCACCAGCACCAGGACAGCGGCCACCACGACCGCCGGCCCCCACGGCGGCAGCACGGCCCGCTGCGGATCCGGGTTGTACAGCCCGACGACGAGCAGCCCCAACGCGACGGCGAGCAGCGCGGCACCCAGGTAGTCCACCCGGGCCGGGCTGCGGGCCACCCGGGGAACCGCCCGGTGCACGGCCAGGCACGCCAGCAGCGCGAGCGGCACGTTCACCCAGAACACGCCACGCCATCCGACGAGCGCCGCCACGCCCGCGCCGTACAGCGGCCCGAGCACGCTGCCCAACTCCTGCGCCGCGCCGACCATGCCGAGCGCGAACGCCCGCCGGGACACCGGCGACAGGTCGCCGACCAGCGCCATCGTCACCGGCAGCAGCGCGCCGCCGGCGATGCCCTGCCCGGCCCGCCCGGCGACCAGGACCGGCAGCGTCGACGCCGAGGCGGTCACCGCCGACGTCGCCGCGAACGCGATCAGGCAGCCGTACAGGACCGGGCGCCGGCCGTACCGGTCGGACAGCGCCCCGAACAGCGGCATCGCGGCGACATACCCGAGCAGGTACCCGGTGACGATCGGGGTGGCCCGCTCCAGGTGGTTGAGCGGGACCTCGGTGTCCCTGAGGATCTCCACCAGCAGCGTGACCACGACGTACGCGTCGAGGGCCGCCAACAGCACCGCGAGCCCGCCGGCGCCCAGCGCGAGCCGGCGCCCGGCGGCGCCGCGCGGCGCCGTGGCCGAGACCGCCGGCTCAGACGGGCGCACTGATGGCCGCGGGCGCGTTGTAGTCGGTGAGGTTCACGAGCACCGTCGACGCCTCGCCGCCCGCGGTGGCCGGCATCTGCAGCTTGATCCGCACCGGCAGCTTGTCCTTCGCGCCGATCCACACCTGCCCGGACGCGCCCGCGCCGAAGCCGGGCACGAGCGCGCCCACCACCGTCGAGCCGAACGACGCCGCGACGCGGTACGCGTCGACCCCGCCCGCCTCCTCGCGGGCCTCGGTGTGCCCGCCGGACGCCGTCTCCAGCAGCTTCGAGATGCCGCGCTGCGGATCGAGGATCGCCGACGGGTCGTAGACGGTCGACGCGACCGACAGCGGGACCGACTGCCAGCCGCCGGTCGGACCCTTGATGTAGGCGGTGGTGCCCACGACCACGTACTCCAGTTCGCTCAGCGTGCCGGCCTGGTCGAGCTGCACCTTGCCCTTCGCGTTGCCGGCCTTGGCGAGCTGGCCGTCGACCTTGCGCAGCGGCACCCCGCCCGGCTTGCCGGTGATCTCGATGGTGAACTTCACCGTCTCGACGGCCTGCATCGCCGTCGCGGACTCGCGCAGCAACCCGTCGGCGGCGGGCAGGTCGCCGCCGCTCTTCGCGGCCGGCTTGTCCTTGTCGTCGCTGCAGCCGGTCGCACCGGAGAGGGCGACCAGCGCGAGCAGAGCGGCGGTGACGATCTTTCGGCGCGCAGGCATACCGCGCATGCTAACCGCGGCAGGTGGAGCAGACATTGCGACGGGCGTGTCGTTGCCGAATGCCGCTCGCTCCACTCGCGCGGGCCTACCCGTGCCACGATCGCCAGAGCGCGGCGTACGGGCCGCCGGCCCGCAGCAGGTCATGGTGGCTGCCGAGCTCGGTGATCCGGCCGTCCTCGAGCACCGCCACCCGGTCGGCGTCGTGGGCGGTGTTGAGCCGGTGCGCGATCGCGATCACGGTGCGGCCGGTGAGCACGGCGGCGAGCGCCCGCTCGGTACGCCGGGCCGTCGTCGGGTCCAGGGCCGCGGTCGCCTCGTCGAGGATCAACACGTGCGGATCGGCGAGCACGAGCCGGGCCAGCGCCACCTGCTGCACGTCGGCCGCGGCGAGCGCGTGGCCGCCGTCGCCGAGCGCGGTGGAAAGGCCGTCCGGCAGGTCCGCGACCCAGTCCGCGCCGACCGACGTCAGCGCCGCGCGCACCTCCACGTCGGACGCGTCAGGGGCGGCGAACACGAGGTTGTCGCGCAGCGTCCCCATGAACACGTGGTGCTCCTGGGTGACGAGCGCGATGCGGCGGCGGCGCACGGCCGGGTCCAGGTCGGTGACCGGGGTGCCGCCGAGGCTGACCACGCCGTCACGCGGCGCGTCGATGCCGGCGAGCAGCCGGGCCAGGGTCGACTTCCCGGCGCCGGACGGGCCGACGATCGCCAGCCGCTCGCCCGGCCGCACGTCGAGGTCGATGCCGTGCAGCACCTCCCGGCCGCTTGCGTACGCGAACCGGACGCCGCGGGCGGCGATGTGGCGGCCTTCCGGCCCGTCCCGAAGATCCTCGCCGACGCTTCCCGTGGCCTCCGGCGGAACCTCGGCCACCCCGAGGACGCGCGCGTAGGAGGCGAGCCCGCGCTGTGCCATCTCGGTCCACTGCAGCAACATGTCCATCGGGTCGATCACCTGCTGCAGGTACAGCGCGGCGGCCACCACCGCGCCGAGCGTGACCATGCCGCGGTCCAGCAGGACGCCGCCGACGAGCAGCACCGCGGCGATCGGCACCGCGTAGCTGCCCTCGACGAACGGGAACCAGCGCGAGCGCAGGCCGAGCGTCGTCCGGCGGCGGGCCCACAGCCGGCCGATCGCGGTGTTGCCGTCGCTGATCCGGTCGCGGCCCAGCCGCAGCGCCTCGATCGTCCGCGCGCCTTCCGCGCTGGTGGTCAGCGCCTCCGTCACCTCGGCGACGGCCGCGCCCTCGGCCAGGTACGCGGGGCTGGCCCGGCGCAGGTACCGGCGGGTCACCAGCACGATCGACGGCAAGCCGGTGAGCGCGGCCAGCCCGAGAATCGGGTCGAGCAGGAAGATCGCGCCGAACAGCAGTACGAGTTGCACGAGGGCGAGCACCACGATCGGCACGACGTCGCGCACCGCCGTCCCGACCGTGGTGACGTCGACCGAGCTGCGGGTCGCGAGGTCGCCGACGCCGGCCCGCTCGACCACGCCGACGGGCAGCCCCAGCGTCCGCTCGACGAACTCCTCGCGCAGCCGGGCGATGGTCCGCTCGCCGAGCCGGTGGCTGGCGTACTGGGCGAACCGGGTGAGCAGGCCCTGCGCGAGCACCGCGCCCACGATGACCAGCCCGATCCGGTCCACGGCGGCCGCTCCCCCGCCGCCGCCGACCGAGTCGACGATGCGGCCGAGCAGCCACGGCACGGCGAGCCCGGCCACCGCGGCGGCGGCCCGCAGCAGGAGCACCGCGGTCACCGCGCGCCGCTCGGCGCCGAGTACCCCGCGCAGGGCGCGGCGCACCGCGGGGCGGTCGGCGACCGGCAGCCCCGTCACCGCGTCGCCTCGCTCCGCTCGATAGGCGATCTTGGATGCTCGTGGTGGCTACGGCTACGACGAGAATCCAAGATCGCCGTGTAGCGTGCGGTCACCGTTGCGCCTCCGCGTCGGCGAGATCGTCGGCCGGGTCGTCGGCGAGATCGTCGGCCGGGTCGTCGGCGAGGTCGGCGTCGCGGGCGACGAGCGCCCGGTAGCCCGGGTCGCGGTCGAGCAGGCGGGCATGTGTACCGGTCGCCACCACGCGGCCGCCGGCCACGTGCGCCACCGTGTCGGCGGTCGCGAGCAGCAGCGGCGACGTGGTGAACACGACCGTCGTGCGGCCGGCGCGGGCGGCCCGCAGCCGCTGGGCGATGCGGGTCTCGGTGTGCGCGTCGACGGCCGAGGTCGGGTCGAGCAGGATCAGCACCTCCGGCGCGGCGAGCACCGCGCGGGCCAGCCGGAGCCGCTGCCGCTCACCGCCGGACAGCGTGCGGGCCTGCGGGCCGAGCCTCGTGTCAAGCCCATCGGGCAGCGCGTCGACCACGTCCTCGGCCGACGCGACGCGCAGGGCCGCCCGGATCGCCGCGTCGTCGACAGCCGCGTGCGGCCGCAGGACCTCCCGCACCGTGCCACCGAACAGGTACGACTCGTGCTCGGCGACCAGGATCCGGGCCCGCACCTCGGCCAGGTCCGGCGCGGTCAACGGCGTGCCGCCCCAGGTGACGTCGCCGCGCACGTAGCGGCCGAGGCGGTCGGCCAGCGCCGCCGCGTCGGCCGGGTCGGCGGCCGCGACGCCGAGCAGCAGCCCCGTGCGCACGATCAGCCCGGTGTCCGGGTCGTGCAGATCCGCGGGCTCACGGGGCGCGGGCGCTGCCGGAGCGCCGCTCACCGCGTCGGGTTGGACGTTCAGCAGCGCGACGATCCGGCGCGCGGCGACCCGCCCGCGGATCAGCTGGTGGCTGCCCTCCAGCAGGAACCACACCGGCACGGTCAGGATCGCGACGTATCCGTAGACGGCCACCATCTCGCCGATCGTGATCTCACCGGCCGCGGCCATCCGGGCCGACAGCCACACGACGGCGGCAAGGAACAACCCGGGGATCGCGATGGTGATCCCCTCGATCCAGCTGTTGACCGCACCCACCCGGTACCCGGAGGACCGCAGCGCCCGGGAGCGTTCCGCGAAGCGCGTCCCGAACAGCCCGCGGCCGCCGACGCCGGCGAGCACCCGCAGCCCCGCGACGATGTCGCCGGACCGCGCGGTCAGCGCTCCCTGCTCGTGCCGGTACGCCGACTCGGCCCGCTCCAGCCGGCGCAGCAACGGCCCGACGAAGATCACCATGGCCGGCACGCCCAGTAGCACGAACAGCGCGAGCATCGGCGACACCGACCACAGCACGACGGCTACCACCGCGTACGCGCACACGGCGCCCACGCCCGGCCCGGTCATCGTGAGCATGTGCGACGTGTACGCGATGTCGGACCCGCCGACCGTCGCCACCTCCCCGACCGCGAGCCGACGCGGCAGCACCGCACCCACCCGGGACAGGTGACGCAGCACGACCGCTGACGAGCGCGCCGTCGCGTCCTCCCGGACGAACGTCATCGTGCGGTGCCGCATGATGCCCAGGCCGGCGAGGCCGAACCCGGCCGCCACGATCGCGCCGACCCAGCGCACCAGCGCCGCCGCGTCGTGCGCGCGCAGCCCGTCGTCGATCGCGCGGGCCACCAGGTACGGCCGCACCGACAGGCCCACCATCCAGGCAGTGCCGATCAGGCTGCCGCGCAGCACCCGCAGCGGCTGGGAGCGCACGAGCCACCAGACGTAGCGCATCGGCCCTCGGGTGTCCGGAACTCCGGGATCGGGGTGTGGGAGCGTCGGGGGCACCTGCCCCAGGCTACCGAGACTCGTCGCGGTCGCATCCCATTTACACATGCCGATCAATCATCCCGACACGCCGGCAGGCAACCGTTTCGCAACCCGTTCGCACCCGAAGTCCGGTCCCCGCAACGGTTCCCGCACAGATGATGCCGTCATGATCTGTAGGTACCGCCGATTCGTCGCCGCGCTAGCGGGACTGTTGTTGGGACTGACCGCTCCGGTCGCCGCGACGGCCGATCCCGCCGCGGCCAAGTCCGCCCTCGGCAAGCGTGTCGTGCTCACCGCCGACCAGCGGGCGTTCCTCGAGTCGATCGCGCCGGCCGCGCGCGACAGCCAGCGCCGCTACGGCGTTCCGGCGTCCGTGGTGATCGCCCAGGCGGTGCTGGAGACGGGCTGGGGCACCAGCCAACTGGCGCACTCGGCGCGCAACTACTTCGGGATGACGTGCGGGCCAGCCGGCGCCGGCCCGATCGCGACCGGCTGCCGCGTCGGCTCGGACCGGGTCTGCGACAACACCGGATGCTGGCCCAGCGCCGCGTCGTTCCGGGTCTACGAGTCGCTGGCCGACTCGGTCGCCGACCACGGCCAGCAACTGAAGACCAATCGCCGGTACAAGTCCGCGTACAAGGCGCGCTCGCGCCCGGAGACGTTCGTCAAGCGGATGGCCAGGGCCGGCTACGCGACCGACCCCGGTTACGCCAAGCGCGTCATCGCAATCATGAAGAAGTACAAGCTCAGCCGCTACAACCGGTGATCACGTCGGTAGCGGCCGAACCGGGCGCCGCCGTCGCTAGGCGCTGACCGCGCCCAGCCGCACGAGCGCCTCCCGCGCGCGGGTGGCGTCGTCACCGGCACCCGAGCGCACCGCCCGCCGGTAGGCCACCAACGCCGACGCACGGTGGTGCCGCTGCTCGTAGAGCCGCCCCAGGTGGTAGTTCGCCGACGTGCGCAGCGCCAGGTCGAGGCAGTTGGCCGCCCGCCGGTACGCCTTGACCGCCGACGTGTACCGGTGCCGCTGCTCGTACAGCCGGCCCAGGCAGTAGTTCGCCGTGGCCGCCGTGCCGCCGTCGGGTGACCGGGCGGCGTGCTCGTAGGCGTCGATCGCGGAGGTGAGCCGATGCTGGCCCTCGCACTCCTGCGCCTGCTTCATCCATGCGTTCGCGCGGGTGACCGTCAACATGTCGCGGCCTCCATCCGGGAGACGGAGATTGTCCTGATTATACGGCCGAACGGCCCATTCCGGCCTGGCCTGACGCCGGTGGGCCGCGGCGCGCGGCGCGGGCTACGGTGTGCGCCCCTCGTCGCGAAGGACGCCCGTTACATGAGCAGAACTGCCGGCCACTACGCGCCATGGTTCCTGGCCGCGCTGGTCAGCGGTCTGATCGTGCTGACCCTCGTCCCGGAGTGGGCCGGCGTCGTCCCGTGGCCCCTGCTCGCGGGTGTGCTGCTCGCCGTGCTGGTGGCCGCGCTGTATCTGGCACTGTGCGTGTTCGCGCACAACCGCCGGCTGTGCGAGCGGTGCGTCGGCTCGGTGCCGCTCGACGCGTCCCGGGTGGCCAGCCGGTACGGGCTGCGCTTCCGGGTGGCGCACCTGTTCGAGCGCAAGGCGCTGGCGGTCGCGTACCTGGCGACGGTGCTGGGGGCGGCCGTGCTGTCCACGCACCCGGTCGGCCGGTACGTCTGGGCGGCGGCGCAGGCGTCGCTGATCTACCTGCTGTTCGTGTACGTGACGCACCAGCGGCTGCAACCCTGGTGCCCGCAGTGCCGCCAGGGCGGTTCGCACCAGATCACTCCGACCCGACCTAATCCGGTGTCGTCCGGGGTGTGAGGCCAGGCAGGATGTGCGGATGACGTGGGATCTATCGGCCAAGGATGAACTGCTCTTCTATCTGACCCGGGGCCGCGAGGCGCTGCTGTGGAAGCTCGACGGGCTGTCCGAGTACGACGTCCGGCGCCCGCTCGTCCCGACCGGCACCAACCTGCTGGGGCTGGTCAAACACGTGGGCAGCGTCGTGGCGGGATACTTCGGCGAGTGCTTCGGGCGCCCGTTCCCCGAACCGATGCCCTGGCTCGACGACGACGCCGAGACGAACGCCGACATGTGGGCCACCGCCGACGAGTCGCGGGAGCAGATCGTCGGGTTCTACAACCGCGCCTGGGACCACGCGTTCGCGACGATCAAGGCGCTCGACCTCGACACGGTCGGCAACGTGTCGTGGTGGCCGCCGCCGCGCAACGAGCCGCCGCTGCGGCTGGTGCTGGTTCACATGATCGCCGAGACGGAACGGCACGCGGGGCAGGCGGACATCGTCAGGGAGCTCATCGACGGCTCCGTCGGCATCCGGGCCGGTAGCTCCAACCTCCCCGACGCCGACGAGGCCTGGTGGAAGACGTACCGGGACCGCCTGGAGGATGCGGCCCGGACTGCCTCAGCCCCATGATCGCGTCGATCTTGCAGTTGTGGTGCCAGATTTTGCCATGATCAGCCCCATTTTGTGAGGCACCACAACTGCAAGATCAACTTGATCTTGAGCGGCGGTGGATGAGCAAGCCGTGTACGAGCATCGCTATCAGGGCGGCGGCCAGGCCGAGCAGGCCGAACACCGCGGCGACGCCGGCGCCCGCATAGCCGATCCCGATCGCGATCGGCACCAGCACCAGCCAGACCGCGAGGATCCAGTAGCTCGGGCCACGGCCGCGGGCGGGCGGGCCGGTCACTGGCTGCGCGCCGGGCCAGAGCGGCGTGCTCCGGTTGCGAGGCGGCGGCACGGCCGGTCCCACGAACGTCGTGTTGACCGCGCGGACTGCATCCTCCGATCCGTCCGCCGGCGCACCGAGGAGGCGGGTCCGCGGCGGCACGGCCGGCGGCGGCACGTACTGGCGTTCAACGACCGCCTGCGACTCCGAACGCGCATGCCGCGGTGGTGCCCCGCCCACCTCCGCGAGATGGGGCGACGGGGCCTCGGCCACCGCCTGCGAACCCAACGGCCGGGTCCGAACGGTGTCCGCCGCGCCGTTGCCCGCTGTCAGAACGGCCAGCGCGCCCTCGGCCACCACCAGTTCGGGCTGCTCCAGCGTGGTCGGGACGACCCGCTGCCGTTGATGGAGAAGCGTCGCCACGAGCGGCGTCCGGCTGCCCCCACCCACCAGGAACAGGCCGGCGAACCGGTCTGCGGGCAGGCCCGTCCGGTCGATCGTCGCGGCCGTGACCTCCACGGTGCGCATCAGCATCGGGCGGGCCAGGTCCTCGAACTCGAACCGGGTGATCAGGGCGTCGCCGGCCGACAGCGGCAGCGGGAAGCTCGCGGTCTGCTGCCGCGACAGCGACTCCTTGGCGTTGCGCGCGTCGTCCCACAACAGCCGGTGGTGCCGCCTGTCGTCGGTGTCGCGCGGGTCGGTCAGCCGTTGCCACACCTCGGGATTCGCCCGCGCGACCGCGGCCACCGCGTGCCCGACCACGAGCCCGTCGAGGTCGAGGCCGCCGACGTCGTCGAGGCCCCGGTAGCCGAGCGTCTCGAAGCCCGCCGCTCCGCGACCCACGACGCTGACGTCGAACGTGCCGGCACCGAGGTCGTACACGACGACCGCCTGCCCGTCGGCGAGGCGCACGTCGGGCAGGCCGGCGAAGTACGTCGCGGCCGCCACCGGCTCGGCGACCAGCACCGGCGCCGGCAGCCCCGCCTCGGCGCAGGCGGCCGCGAGGATCCCCCGCCGGGTCTGCCCCCAGGCGACGGGATGGGTCACCACCACCCGGCCGACCGGCTCGCCGGTCACCCGCACCGCCTCGGTGCACACGCGACGCAGCGTGTGGGCGATCAGGTCGGTGACGGCGTACGCGCGGTCGCCGAGCAGCACCGTCGACTCGTCGATGCGCCGCTTCGGGTTGGGTTCGTACCGGGCCGGATCGATGCGCGCGCAGCGAACCGCGTCGCGGCCGGTGCGCACCCCGTCGGCCGGATCGGCATACACGGCCGAGGGCAACAGCGGCGAGCCGTCGAAGAGCAGGTGCCGCGCCCGGCCGTCGGCGCCACGCGCCACCGCGACGGTGTTCGACGTGCCGTAGTCGATCGCGAGGTCGGCCCTGGCCACGGCGCGACCGTACGCACCCGCACGGCACCGGAGCACCGCCCGAACGGGCCGATGACGTCGCGGTTCGGAGCCCTTACGCGTCCGCTCGCCGTTTGCGCGTCGCTCTAACGGCGCGGCCGCCGTCGCGCCGGAGCCGGCGTCGGTCCGAAGGCCGCGCGGCGCGGACCGCCGGCGCGGTGGTCAGGCGGCGCGGTCGGCTCAGTCGCGGTTCTGCCAGGTGGCGATGTCGACCTCGTTGCCCTCGGGATCGGCCAGCGTCCACCACGCCGGCGCGAAGCGGTCGGACACCACGCGCCCGCCGGCGGCGACAGCGGCGGCGATGCGCGCCTCCGCGACGTCGTGCGGCACCGAGATGTCGACGTGGACGCGGTTGCGCCCGGTGCGGGCCTCGCTCATCGGCTGGAACCAGACCGGAGGGTTACGCCCGTACGGATCGGCCAGAACCTCGTCGCCCTCCGCCCGGTAGCCCAGCACCGCCTCCCAGAACGGCCGCACCGCGGGACCGGCGACGTCGACGGCGAACTGGACGAACTGAACGGCCGACGGGTCAGCCGGAATGCCGAGTTCGCGCGCGGCGGCCGAGATCTGCTGGGCGAGGCGCAGGTCGCGCTCGCTGAGGTCGCCCACGTCGTGGCTGATCAGGCGCACGGTGACGCCGGTGTAGCGCAGATCGACGTCGGGATGGTGGTTCGCCGCCTCGGCCAGCGACCCGATCGCGTTCACCAGTGCGAGGCCCGTGACGAAGTTCCCGGTGCGGAAGTGCGCGTGCGCGCCGCGGAAGAGCACCCGCCAGTCGTCGACGCCCTCGGCCTCGTGGAACTGGCGTGCCGTGATCGCATCGGTCATGCCCTCAACCTAGTGGACAGAACCGCGCGACGGCGGGGAGGACAGGTCGGGTCCGGATCCGGCGCAACGCCTCGGCGCCGGCCTCCCCGCGCGCTTGCGATCTTGGACTCTATCGATGCCCCGACACCGACAGGAGTCCAAGATCGCGGGAAGGAATCGTTCTGGTGGCGTTCGGTGAGCCGGGGCGGCAGGAGGTCCGCGATCGCGTGGCATCGTGGGCGGATGGGCGGCTCTGCGCACTACCGCGTCCCGGGTGCGGCCGACGGCGGCCTGGCAGCGGCCGTCGCGCTGGCCCGCCGCATCGTGACGCGGTGCGGCCGGCCGCCGGTGGAACTGCGGCTGTCGTGGACGACCGGCCGGCTCGACGCCGTGGCCGCGCTCGCCGACCGGTTCGCCGGCGCGCGGGTCGACGCGGAGTACCGCGTCTCCGACCCCGGCCCGCTCCTCGCGGCGCTCGAACGGGAGGGCGCGTTCATCGTCGACGCGACACCGGGCCGGCCGGTGCTCGCCCAGTTCGACGGGCGGCTGGAGGCCGCGCTGCGGCTGGCCTCCGTCGCGAAGCCGACACTGGAGATCCAGGTCGGCTGGGACGACGAACCCGCCGACGAATCGCTGCTCGACACACTGGTGTCCATTGTGGACGCCGAGGAGCTCATCGCGGAGTGGGACTGCTGGTTCGAGGGCGCGAGCGGCGGCTACAACGGCGTCGCGCTGCGCTGCGACGGCGACGCCGCCGAGGTCGACGTGATGGTCAACTACAGGTCGTCCGACCGGGACGGTATCGCCCGCCGCATCGCCGCCGCCGCCGGCGTCGCGCTCGACCTCGACGATCCCCGCCTCCAGTAGCTCCGATCTCGGTAGCGCCCGCCGGCGACCTCCGTAGTGCCGGCCGATGCCACGCGCACCCGCGCCGAAATACAAACGCCATGGCAAGGAATCGGGGCAAGGAGGAGTCATGGCGGTCTCGGACGACAAGCTGATGGCGTTCGTCAACAAGTTCGTGGGCGACCTGGGCGCGACGATGGCGGCCGGCAGCGTGGTACTGGGCGACCGGCTGGGCCTGTACCGGGCGCTGGCAACCGGGCCGCTGCGGCCGCAGGAACTGGCGGGGCGCACCGGAACCGCACCGCGCTACGTCGAGGAATGGCTGCGCGGCCAGGCCGCCGGCGGGTACGTCGAGTACGACGGGGAGACGGGCCGGTACTCCCTCACCGAGGAGCAGGCGTTCGCGCTGACCAACCCGGACGGCCCGATCTTCGTGCCCGGCGCGTTCCAACTCGCGCTCGGCACGCTGAGGGCCGAACCGCAGATCGCCGACGCGTTCCGGTCCGGCGACGGGATGGGCTGGCACGAGCACGACGAGGACGTGTTCGTGGGGTGCGAGCGGTTCTTCCGTCCGGGATACGTCGCCAACCTGGTGGACGCGTGGCTGCCGGCGCTCGAGGACGTCGAGGCAAGGCTGCGGGCCGGGATCCGGGTCGCCGACGTCGGGTGCGGGCACGGGGCGTCCACGATCCTGATGGCGCAGGCGTTCCCGCGCTCCACGTTCACCGGCTCCGACTACCACGCCGACTCCGTCGACCGGGCCCGCAAGCGGGCGATCGAGGCCGACCTGGACGGGCGGGTCCGGTTCGAGACGGCAAGCGCGCAGACCTTCGACGGCGGACCCTACGACCTCGTGACGACGTTCGACGCGCTGCACGACATGGGCGACCCCCTCGGGGCCGCCCGGCACGTTCGCAGCCAACTGACCGGCGACGGCACCTGGATGATCGTGGAACCGGCCGCCGGCGCCTCGGTCAGCGACAACCTCAACCCGCTCGGGCGCATGTTCTACTCGTTCTCGGCGTTCCTGTGCGTGCCGAGCGCGCTGTCCCAGGAGGGCGGCTACTCACTGGGCGCGCAGGCCGGCGAGGAACCGGTGCGGCATCTGGCCCAGAGCGCGGGCTTCACCCGGTTCCGCCGCGCCGCCGAGACGCCGTTCAACATCGTGTACGAGGCGCGCCCCTGACGCGCGCGGCCGCCCAGCGGGCCAACGCGCGGGCCAACGGGAGCGGATCTTGGACGTCT
>Ga0068869_100001443_pt1 | contig 14071 bp, 10 predicted proteins | sample KBSMisM52_FD_64676 | JGI IMG/M metagenome (GOLD analysis project Ga0068869, IMG submission 64676) | Miscanthus rhizosphere microbial communities from Kellogg Biological Station, Michigan, USA - KBS Miscanthus M5-2 | ecosystem: Host-associated > Plants > Roots > Rhizosphere > Soil ... | reverse complement strand
CACGCGCACACCGGAAGCCCAGGGCATGCGCCTCTACACGCCGGGGCACATTCAACAGGCCACCTGGACGTCGCCCTTCACCAACCGCCTGATGTTCGAAGCCGGCTGGGGCGACTACTTGTCGCGCTACGCCAACTTCGCGCCGCGTGTGGACGGCTCGCACAACGACAACATGATTTCGGTGGTCGAACAGTGCGCGCCGACGTGCCCCAACAACAACGGCTATCCGAATGATCCCAGCATCCCCGGGATCCCCGGCCTCATCTACCGCTTCAACCAGCCGCTCCAGCAGGGGTTCGAGCGCCATCAGATCGGCACGATCGCGCAGATGCGGGCGTCGGCCTCCTATATCCCCGGGTCGCACAGCGTGAAGGTGGGCTATCAGGGCAACATCAGCCACCCGAGCCAGGCGTACTTCAACGTCACGCCGTTCATTCAGTACCGGTTCAACAACGGCGTCCCCAATCAGCTCAATCAGAGCGCCGTCTACCCCGGTACGGTGAAGTACCAGCGCAACATCCTCATGACGTCGCTCTTCGCGCAGGACACCTACACCCGGGCACGCCTCACGCTGCAGGGTGGCGTGCGCTACGACGGCATCGGCACCAGCTATCCCGATGTCGGCGCCGGCGGCCCCGGCTATCAGCTGATGCCCACCCGCATCTTCTACGCGGCAGGCACCACCGACGAGATCCACTGGAAGGACGTGACGCCACGATTCGGCGCGGTGTACGACCTGTTCGGCACCGGCAAGACCGCCGTGAAACTGAACATCGGAAAATATCTGACGGCGTTGACCGCAAGCAACAGCGACCTCGATCTCAACCCGCTGATCCGCACGGCGCTGCAGACGACGCGGACCTGGAACGACTCCTTCTATCCGGTTGGCGACCCGCGGCGCGGCAACTACGTGCCCGACTGCGATCTGGTGTCTCCGGACGCCAACGCCGAATGCGGCCGCATGGACAACCAGAACTTCGGCAAGGAGATCTTCACGAAGTCGTTCGACCCCGACCTGATCCACGGCTGGGGCAAACGGACCTACAACTGGGAGATGGGCCTCTCGCTGCAACAGGAGGTGCTGCCGCGTGTCGGCGTCACCGTCGGCTACTTCCGGCGCTGGTTCGGCAACTTCTACACCGCGAACAACCGGCTGACGAACACGGCTGACTACACGGCGTTCAGCGTCCCGATCCCCGCGGACTCACGACTTCCGAACGGAGGGGGCGGCACGGTGAGCGGCCTCTACAACCTCGTGCCGGAAAAAGTCGGCCAGGAGGATCTGTATTCGCAGCTCTCCTCGGCCTTCGGAGACATGAGCGAGAAGTGGCACGGCATCGACGTGAACGTCAACGCCCGCATGCGCAACGGCCTCACGGTGCAGGGCGGCATGAGCACCGGCCGCCGGAGTCAGGACAACTGCGATGTGCGCGGCGCACTGCCAGAAACCTACAGCTGGGCGAGCACCCAGGCCGTGCAGACGACACGGGTGACGACGTCGACCGGCGCGCTGGCGAATCCGTACTGCCGCGTGGTCGAGCCGTTCCTCGACTCCTACCGCGGTCTGGCCACCTACCTCGTGCCGCGCGTCGATCTGCAGGTGAGCGGCACGTGGCGCAGCGACCCCGGCCCCGAGTTGCGCGCCGACTACGTGGTGACCAGCGCCATCGCGCAGCCGTCGCTCGGCCGGCCCCTGTCGTCGGGCAACGTGACGGTCAACCTCGTTGAACCGGGCACGCTCTACGGCGCGCGCCAGAACAACATCGACCTGCGCGTCGCCAAAATCCTGCGCTTCGGCAAGACGCGCGCGCAGTTCGGCGTGGACGTCTACAACCTGCTGAACAGCGACGTGGTGACCGGCTACAACAACGGCTACTCGGCCACCGGCGCGTGGCTGACGCCGACGGCGATCACACCCGCGCGCTACGCGCGGCTGAATCTGGAACTGAACTTCTGAACCCCTCGTACGTAGAGGCGGACCTCTTGAGGTCCGCCTCCCCCAGGCGAACCTCTTCGAGGTTCGCCTCTACGTGATCAGCTCTGAACCCACCGCTGGGGCTTGCCGGTGCCGTCGTCCGTCCCCTTGATGTACCAGTTCTTGCCCTGCGGGTCGTGGTCCATCGTCGTCATGAAGTCGAACGGCGCCTGGAACTCGATGTAGTCGAATCCGGAGTCGGAGGCGAGCAGCTGGTGCCAGTCGCCGGCCGGGATGAGGACCAGATCGCCCGGGCCGACCGGACTGCTGCCGCCGTCGTACTTCACCTCGCCCGTCCCCTTCTCGATGAAATAGAAATGCTCCGGGATGACCGGACTCGTCTTCGACGGGCCGTGCACGTGCCGCGGTGAGTACGCGCGCGGCGCGTACGCCATCCGGCCGATCTGGAGATCCCACGATCCCGAGAGGCCCGTCTCCTTGTTCACCCAGAAGGTGCGCTCGCGAATGGCGCGCTCGTCGATGAGCGACCGGAGCTGCGACTCGATGAAGACGTAGCCGCGCGGCGCCGCCACGTCGTTCGGTTTGCCCGTGTGCTTCGGCACCGCGACGACGAGCAGCGTCAGCGGCGCGCTGGTGGACGCAATCGACGCCTCTTCGCCCGGTTCGAGATAGACGCCGGCCCGCCGCGGCAGCGGCGCTTCCTGCACCTGGCCGCCGATGCTGTGGCTGACGCGGGCGCCGGTCCCTTCGAGCACATACGCCACTTGCGTCTGATCGCTCGGCGCCAGCCGATGGGTCTTGCGGGCCTCGACCTCCTGAATGGCCACGCGCACCCGTGTGCCTTCCTCGGCCGGACCGAGGACCCCGCGCACGGTGCCCGCCGCATCCGGCGTTGGCGTCCGGCTGCCGATGTTGATGACCTTGATCATGTCTGCCAGCTTATACCCTCGTAGGGGCCTCACCGTCGTGGGGGCCACCTTCAGGCGGCCCGTGTTCTAATCAGCCATGCCTCATCACGCACGACTGCTGTGGATGGCGGCCGCGATTGTCGCGACCGGCGTCGCGGCGGGCGCGCAATGGCTCCATCAGCCGATGGCCAACGCGCCGCGCACGCGCGACGGGAAAGTGAACATGACCGGACCGGTGCCGCGGCTCGACGGCAAGCCGGATCTCTCCGGCATCTGGCAGGTGCCCGGAGATCCGCGGGCAGCCGGCGGCCTGTTCGGGATCGGCGAGTCGCTCAACTCGAAGTACTTCCGTGACGTCCTGGCCGACTTCCCGCCGGATCAGCGGCCGCTCACGACCGAAGGCGCCGAGCGGTTGCGCCGGAACGGTGTGCCCGGCGTCTTCAACCCCGTGCTCAACTGTCTGCCCGACAGCGTGGTACACGGCGACCTGCTGCCCGAGCCGTTCAAGTTCATCCACTCGCGCGGCGTGATCGTCATGCTCTACGAAGTGGAAACGACGTTCCGTCAGATCTTCATGGACGGCCGTGCGCTGCCGAAGGATCCGTCACCGTCGTGGCAGGGCTACTCGGTGGGCCGCTGGCAGGGCGACACGCTCGTGATCGACACGATCGGGCTCAACGACAAGAGCTGGCTGGACGCCAGGGGGACGCCGCGCAGCACGGAGATGCGGATCGAGGAACGTTTCCGCCGCCGCGACTTCGGCCACCTCGATCTCACGATCACGATGACCGACCCGAAGACGTTCACCAGGCCGATCACCATCAGCGTGGTGGCCGAGCTGATGCCCGACACCGATCTGCTCGAGCACTACTGTCTCGAAAACGAGCAGGACGACAAGCGCATGCCCGGACGGAAATAGGTCCTTGGTGCTTGGTTCTTGGTCCGTACTTGGTCCCTGGTCCGTCCATGGTCCACTGGTCCGTCCATGGTCCATGGTTCGTGGGCCGCGATGGACCTGGGACTAGGGACTAAGGACGGACTAAGGACTTAGGACGGACCAAGAACCAGGAACCAGGGACCAAGGACCATCGTTACTGCCAGATCTTCACGCGCTGGTCCGGCGCCAGATACAGCTTGTCGCCCGGCTGCACGTTGAAGGCCGCATACCACGCGTCGACGTTCCGCACCGAGCCGTTGACGCGATTGAGCGCCGGCGCGTGCGGGTTCGACAGGATCTGCGATCGCAGCACCTCGTCTCTCAGCTTCGAGCGCCACGACTGGGCGAAGGCCAGGAAGAAGCGCTGATCGCCGGTAAGACCGTCGACCACGGGCGCCTCCTTCCCGCCAAGCGAGCGCTTGTACGCCTGGTAGGCCACGCCGAGCCCGCCGAGGTCGCCGATGTTCTCGCCGAGCGTGAGCTGACCGTTGACGTTCAGGCCGGGCAGCGCCTGGAAGGCGTTGTACTGCGCCACGAGCCCCTTCGATCGGGCGGTGAACGCGGCGTCGTCCGCCTTGGTCCACCAGTCCTTCAGCGTGCCGGTGGCGTCGTAGAGCCGCCCCTGGTCATCGAACGCGTGCCCCATCTCGTGGCCGATCACCGCGCCGATGCCGCCGTAGTTCACGGCGTCGTCGGCATTGGGATCGAAGAACGGCGCCTGCAGGATCGCAGCCGGGAAGGTGACCTCGTTCGTGCCAGGGAAGTAGTAGGCGTTGACCGTCTGCGGCGTGATCAGCCACTCGTCCTTGTCCACGGGCTTGCCAAGCTTGTTGACGTTGAAGCGCCACGACCACACCTCGGCGGCGTGCACGTTGGCGAGCAGGTTGCCCGGCACGATCGTCATCGACGAGTAGTCCTTCCACTTCGCCGGGTAGCCAATCTTGGGACGAAGCGACGCAAGCTTCTCGAGTGCCTTGGCACGCGTCTCGGGTCCCATCCACGTCAGCGTCTCGATGTTGGCCTTGTAGGCGGCCCGCATGTTCTCGACCAGCGCATCGATCTTGGCCTTGGCCGCGGGCGGGAAGTGCCGTTTGACATAGACCTGACCGATGGCCTCGCCGAGCGCGTTGTTGACCAGGTCGGTACCGCGCTGCCACCGCTCACGCTGCGTCTGGCGCCCGGCCAGCGTCTTGCCGAAGAACGCGAAGTTTTCCTCGTCGATGGCCTTCGGGAGGTACGGCGCGTTGTTGTGGACCTGGTGATAGGTGAGGTACGCCTTCCAGTCGTCGAGCGGCTGCGAGGTCACGAGCGCCGCGATGTCCTTCACGGCCGAGGGCGTGTTGACGTTGAAGAGGTCCCACTTCCCCACTTCCAACGCATCGAACATCGTCTGCCAGTCGAGCCCCGGGGCGAACGCGACGACCGCGGCACGAGCCTTGGGGTTGTAGTTGGCGATGGCGTCGCGCGTCTTCTCGGCGGGCCAGTGCGCGCGAGCAATGCGCGTTTCGAGCGCCATGATCTTCGTGGCCTTCGCCGGGCCGTCGGCGACGCCCGCCAGCGTCAGCATCCGCCCGATGTGCGCGACGTACGCCGCGCGGATCTCCTTCAGCTTGGGGTCGTCCTTCAGGTAGTAGTCGCGATCGGGCAGGCCGAGGCCCGACTGGATCAGGTTGACGAAGTAGGCGTCGGGGTTCTTGTCGTCGGGACCGACGTAGACGCCGATCGGGGACATGAACCCCGGCTCGCCGAACAGCCGCGACAGATCCGCGGGCGTCTTGGCGGCTGCGATGTGGTCCAGATCGGGCTTGAGGGCGTTGACGCCGGAGGCCTCGATCTTGGCCGTATCCATGAACGAGGCGTAGTAGTCGCCGATCTTCTGTTCGACCGTGCCCGATGCGGCTTTGGCCGCGGCCGAGTCCTCGATGATCTTTCGTACGTTCGCGCGGGCCTCGTCGTCGAGCACTTCGGCCACGCCGTACGACGCCTTGTCGGCAGGAATGGCAAAGGTGTCGAGCCACGTGCCGTTCATGTAGGCGAAGAAGTCGTCGCCCGGCTTCACGGCGGTCTTCCGCGTGGTGAGATCCACGCCGAACGTCCCGAACACCGGTTTCGTCGGGGCGGCGGGCGCCGCCGGAGCCGCGCCGTTCGCCGGGGCCGCCCCTCCGCCGCCACACCCGGCAGCGAGCACCGCGGCCGCCATCGCCGCCACCGCAATCCCCGCCCGCTTCGCCGACGCCTGCCGCGCGTACATCATCTCTGTGCCTCCCGAGGTCCTGATGTGGTTCCACCTCCGCCAGAGGCTACGGTGGACAAGCAATGGTAGTGTCGTCGCGCGCTCCGGGACCAGATGTGGGATGAACGGTGCTCAGGGGTGTGCCGCAAGGGTGTCGAGAACGCCGCCAATGGCATCCGCGACCACGCCGGGCACTTCGGAGGGCATCTGGTGCCCGCTCGACGGCACGTTGGTGTAGCGCGCGTGGGGCGCCCGCTCGACCATCGCTTTCCACGCTTCGTGCACGCGTTGAATCTGCTTCAGGTTCGGTCCGCTGACGCCGCCCGCGGTCAAGACGTGGACCGGGATGGCCGGCAGGGCCGGACAGTCGCGGGCGACGGCGGCCAGCGACGGCCGGATCCCCGCGCCCTCGGACTTGGCCGTGCGCAGCGAGATGCGCCACAGCGCCGGATCCCTCATCCGCTGATCGAGACGGGCCCGGTAGCTCGCCGGCGCGCCCGGCGGGCACAACGTCTTCATCAGCCATCGGCGTCCACCGGCAAAGCGGACCGCGATCCCCATCAGCGCGTACATCAGCGGAAGCAACGCGAAGCCCCGTGAGTCGATGCTTTCGTGCGTCGCGTCCACCAGCACGAGACCGGCCACCTCGCCGGGATACGCGTGCGCGAAGGTCCTGACGATCACACCGCCCCAGCTGTGGCCGACGAGGACGTACGGCGGCCTGATTTCCAGCACGCGCAAGAGCGCCCGAAGATCGCCCGCCAGTTCCAAGGCCGTGCGTGGCGCCAGCGTGCCAGACGGCGCGGCGCGCCGCCGGTCGTAGCGCACGGTCCGCGCGCGCGCCGAGATGGCCCCGGCCACCGCCTCCCATTCCTCGAGCGCCGTGGCGAGACCGTTTTCGAACACGACGGTGACGGGCCCGTTTCCCGCCACGACGGCTTCGAGCTGCACGCCGCCGATGTCGATCCGCTTCCGTTCGTCGCGCATGGGCTGCCCCCGTTTGCTGTATTCTTCCGGGCGGCATTCTCACCCGAACGAGGTATTCATGAAGCGATTTGGACTCCTGCTCGCGCTCTGCGGTGTTGTGGCGCTCATCGAGCGGCCCGCCGCGATGATTCCGGAACAGGTCAAGATCGAAACGGGTCTGCTGTCGGGCACTGCCAGCACGACGCAGCCCACCGTCCGTTCGTTCAAAGGCATTCCGTTTGCGGCGCCGCCGCTCGGCGACAACCGCTGGAAGGCGCCGCAGCCCGCGGCGAAATGGGACGGCGTTCGCAAGGCGGACGCCTTTGGCGCGCCGTGCGCCGCTGGTGCCCCACCGGCTGGGCGCGGCGGACGCGGACCTGGCGCTCCAGGCGCTGCGGCAGCCAATCCCGGACAGGTGACGGCGGCGGTGGTCCTGCCCCCGCGCGAACCCGCGCGTGCCGAGGACTGCCTCTACGCCAACGTCTGGACCAGCGCGACGTCGGCCAACGACAAGCGGCCGGTGATGGTGTGGATCTACGGCGGCGGCTTCACCGGCGGCTCGGGCGGCCTCACCTGGTACGACGGCGAGAACCTCGCGGCCAAAGGTCCCGTGATCGTCACGTTCAACTACCGCCTCGGCTCGCTCGGCTTCTTCGCCCACCCCGATCTGGCTAAGGAAGCCGGTCATCCCGGCTCGGGCAACTACGGCATGATGGACGCCATCGCGATGCTGCAGTGGGTGAAGCGCAACATCGCGGCGTTCGGCGGCGATCCTGGCAAGGTGACGATCGCCGGCGAATCGGCCGGCGCCATCATGGTGGGCGCGCTCGTCGGCTCGCCGCAGGCCAAGGGGCTCTTCGTTCGCGCCATCGCCGAGAGCGGCGGCTGGATGGGGCTGCAGATGAATCGGATGCAGCAGTCGTCGGTGGCCGAAGCCAACGGCGTGAAGGCGATGCAGACCCTGGGCGTCAAGACGATCGCGGAGCTGCGCGCCAAGCCGCTCAACGAGCTCGCCATCCAGGGCCAGTCGGGCCTCGTGATCGACGGCTACATGATTCCGGAAGACACGTCGCTCACCTTCCAGGCCGGCAAGCAGAACGCCGTCGACGTCCTGACGGGCTCGAACGCGGACGAAGCCAACTTCGGAATCTGCCCCGGCGCCGGACTCGCCGGCCGCGGCGCCGCGACCCCGCTCACGGCGGCCGCAATGCGATCCACGGCGGAGCGCCGCTTCGGCACCGAGGCGGCCGACGCCTACTTGAAGCTGTACAACGTGGCCGGCGACGCCGACGCGCCGAAGGCCGCGCACCTGGCGTGCGCCGAAGAGGTCAACTGGAACATGCGGCAGTGGTCGGTGGCGCAGGCGGCCAAGGGCAAGAAGGCCTACACCTACTTCTTCTCGCACGTACAGAACGTGAACGGCCAGCCGTCGCCGCAGGGCGCGACGCACACCGCCGAGATCTCGTTCGCGTGGAACAACCCGAAGGGTCAGGCAAACCAGACGTGGACCGAGAGCGACACCAAGCTGGCGGACCAGATGTCGTCGTACTGGGTCAACTTCATCATGAAGGGCGACCCGAACGGCGGCGGCCTGCCGCAGTGGCCGCAGTACAAGAACCTCACCGCCGGCAAGGTGATGGTGTTCGGCGACAGCCCGCAGGTGGAGACGGCCACGCCGGCCACCAAGCTGCAGTTCTACACGGCGGCCTACCAGCGCATGCTGCGCAGCGGCACGAACTAGCCCACTCCTTGCATGGAACCTTCCCAGGAGGGTTCCATGCAACTCCAACTCGTCACTCTTGTCTCTGCCGCCGCGCTTCTCGTGAGCGGCTGCGCGCGTTCGGACGATCCCACGCCTGGGCCGGCTACCGACGCGAGCATCACGGCCGCGGTTAAAACCGAGCTGCTGATCGACTCGTTTACACCCGCCCTGCACATCCATGTGGCCACCAAGGATCGCGTCGTGACGCTGACCGGCAAGGTCAAGAGCCGCGAGGACAAAGTGGAAGCAGTGCGCGTCGCGCGCGCCGTCGGCGGCGTGAGTGCCGTCCAGGACGAGCTCGACATCCACCAGAACTTCTAACTGTAGAGGGCGGTCTTTAGACCGCCCTGCTCAGTGCGCGCAACTTGCAACGCCTCCTCTTCGAAGGAGGGCTTCATGAGATTCAGGATGCTCATCGGTGCCTGCGCGATCGCGCTGGCATCGGTCGGATGCGCTCAGTCGGATGCGGGGATCACCACGGCCGTCAAAGGCAAGCTCGTCGCCGACGACCTGGTGAAAGCGCGGCAGATCAACGTCGACACGAAAGACAAGGTCGTGACGCTGACCGGTGAAGTGCGGACGCAGGCCGAGGAGTCTCGCGCGCTGCAGATCGCCCGCGACACGAAGGGCGTCGTGAACGTCGTCGATCAGATCTCGGTGGTGCCGGAGCAGGCGACGGGGTTCAGCCCGCTGCCCGCGCCCGCGGCTCCATAGCTGAATGGCCCGCTTCGACGGGACGCGCTATCATCTGGCCGTTGAAGCGGGCACTCTGTCTCGGCGTCGCCGTTGCCGCGCTGTCGACCGCGGCCGTCGGCCAGGTGCGGCCGGAAATCCCCGCCACCGCGCCCGCGAACCGCGGCGCCGACCAGGCGCGCAAGACGCTCGACACCTACTGCGTGGGCTGCCACAACGCGCGGGCGAAAGCCGGCGGCCTGGCGCTCGACACCCTTCCCGTTGACGCCGTCCACGAACACCCCGACGTCTGGGAAGCGGCCGTCCGCAAGCTGCGCGGCCGCTTGATGCCCCCGCCCGGCAACAAGCAGCCGGAGCAGCGCGAGATCGACACCTTCGTCACCTGGATGGAAGCGCAGCTCGATGCGGCGGCATCGCGCGCACCGGTGGCCGGTCATGTGCCGGTGCAGCGCATGACGCGCACCGAATACGCCACGGCCGTCAACGACCTCCTCGGCCTCGAGCTCGAGGCGACCGACGTGCTCCCCGCCGAGATCGAGGTCAACGGCTTCGAGAACGTCGCCACGGCGCTCACGGTGTCGCCCGCGTTCCTCGATCAGTACGTGGCCGCGGCACGCAAGGCCGCGCGACTGGCCGTGGGCGAGTCGGTGCCCAAGGTGTCGAGCGCCCATCACGTGAAGCCGAAGGGCGACGACCAGGCCGCGCACGTCGACGGGCTGCCGCTCGGCACCCGCGGCGGCATGAAATTCCGCCACACCTTCCCCGCCGACGGCGAGTACCGCTTCACGTTCCCGGACCTCGGCGTAGACCTCTACACGCGGGTGGTCGAAACCAAGCACACGCTCGTGCTGCTCATCGATGGGCGCGAAGTGTTCCGCGAGTCGCTCGGCGGCCCCGAGGACATGAAGACGGTGGATCGCGGCGGCGCGCCGGGCCGCGCCAAGGTGATGGAGCGCTTCACCAACGTGCCGGTGCAGGTGAAGGCCGGCACCTACGACGTGGCCGTGGCGTTCATCGAGCGCGCGCGCATCGAGTCCGACGAGTTCGTCGGCTTCCTGCCGGGCGACGAGTTCAGCCGCGGCGACCGCATTCCGCGCCTGGTGGACGGCGTCACGGTGCGCGGTCCGTTCAGCGCCACCGGCGTGTCGGAGACGTTGAGCCGGCAGAAGGTGTTCGTGTGCCATCCAAAAGGGGTGGCGGACGAGCGCGCGTGCGCCCGTCGCATCGCCGACAATCTGGCGCGCCGCGCGTTCCGGCGTCCGGTGACCGCCGAGGAAGCGGAGTCGCTGCTGCCCTACTTCGACGAGGGGCGGAAGCTGCCGGGCGGGTTCGACACCGGCGTCGAGCACCTGATCGCGGCGGTGCTCGTGAGCCCCGAGTTCCTGTATCGCGGCGCAGGCGCAGGCGGACCTGAAGGTCCGCCTCTACGAAAACTGACCGATCTCCAGCTCGCGTCGCGGCTGTCGTTCTTCCTGTGGAGTCAGGGTCCGGACGACGCGCTGCTCAAGGTGGCCACGGCGGGCCGGCTGAGCGATCCGGTGGTACTGCGCGCGCAGGCGCTGCGCATGCTGAAAGACCCGCGCGCCGTTAGCCTGGTGCGCAACTTCGCGCTCAAGTCGTTCGACCTCGACACGCTGTCGGAATCGCAGCCCGACCCGAACCTCTTCCCCACCTTCACCGAGCTGCTCAAGCAGGACATGGCCACCGAGGCCGAATCGTTCCTGTCGAGCGTACTGCTCGAGGACCGCAACGTGGGCGACCTGCTCACGGCCGACTACACCTTCCTCAACGAGCGGCTGGCCCGGCACTACGGGATCAAGACGGTGTTCGGCCCGCAGTTCCGCCGGGTGACGCTGGACGATCCGCAGCGGTTCGGTCTGCTCGGCAAGGGAGCCATGCTGCTCCACACCTCGTACGGCAACCGCACGTCGCCGGTGCTGCGCGGCGCCTGGGTGATGGGCAAGCTGATGGGCACGCCGCCCACGCCGCCGCCGCCCGACGTGGACACGGACCTGTCGCAGCCGAAGGGCGAGGCGCCGAAGACGCTGCGCGCGCGGCTCGAGAGCCACCGCTCGAAACCGGGCTGCCGCCAGTGCCACGGCGTCATCGACCCGATCGGCCTGGCGATGGAGAACTACGACGCCATCGGCCGCTGGCGGACGATCGACTCGGAGGCCAACGCCCCCATCGACGCCAGCACCGTGCTGCCCGACGGCCGGCCGGTGGACGGCCCGGCCCAGCTCCGGCAGGCGCTCTTCAACGGCCGGGACCTCTTCGTCCGCGCCTTCACCGAGAAGCTGACGATGTATGCCCTGGGCCGGGAGCTGAAGGCGTACGATATGCCCCAGATTCGCGCGGTGGTGCGCAGGGCGGCCACGCAGGACTCCCGGCTCTCGGCTCTTGTATCCGGCATCGTCACGAGCGATGCTTTCCGCCAGCAGGCGAGGGACTGATCATGTTTCTGACGAAGCGGCATCTCTCCCGGCGGACAGTGCTCAAGGGTGCCGGCGTCACGCTGGCGCTGCCGTTCCTCGACGCCATGGTGCCCGCTGCCACGGCGCTGGCGCAGACCGCCGCGAAAGCCAAGCTGCGAACCGGGTTCTTCTACATTCCTCACGGCGCCATCCTCGGCAACACGTCGTTCGGCCCCGAGATGGACAAGTGGACGCCCAGCGGATCCGGCGCGGCCTTCAAGCTCAGTCCCATCCTCAAGTCGCTCGAGAAGCACAAGCAGTACGTGACCTCGTTCGGCAACCTGCAGAACGCGGCGATGATCGGCGGCGTCCACAGCCTGGCGCCGGCCACGTGGCTGAGCGGGATGAAGCCCGAGCGCGGGTCGAAGGCCAGCATGTCCACCACGCTGGACCAGGTGATCGCGCAGCACATCGGGCAGGACACCACGCTCCCGTCGCTCGAACTGGCGTCGGAGACGACGCAGCAGGCGGCCGCGTGCAGCAGCTCGGCGTGCTACTACAACACCACGCTCTCCTTCCGCGACGCGCACTCGCCGCTGCCGGTGGAGTACAACCCGCGCAAGGTGTTCGCGGCGCTGTTCGGGGAAGGCGACACGCCCGAGGAACGCGCGGCGATCTCGAGCCAGACCAAGAGCCTCCTCGACCGCATCAGCGGGCGCACGCGCGCGCTGCAGCGCGACCTCGGCGCCAGCGATCGCGTCGTGTTCGACAACTATCTGGAGACGGTGCGCGAGATCGAGCGGCGCGTGCAGCTGGCTTCGGCGCGGGACCTCTCCGCGATCGAGGTGCCGGAAGCGCCGATCGGCGAGCTGGACGCGTTTGAGAAGCAGGTCGACCTGCTGTTTGACCTGATCGCGCTCGCCTACCGCGCCGACCTGACGCGCGTGGCCACCTACATCATGGTGGCCGAGGGCACCAACCGCACCTACAACCACATCGGCGTGTCGGACTCGTTCCACCCGGTGTCGCATCACGCCAACGACATGGGCCGGCTCGAGAAGCTGGTGAAGATCCAGACGTGGCACGTCGAGCGGTTCGCCAACTTCGTCGGCAAGCTCGCCGCCGTGCCCGACGGCGACGGTACGCTGCTGGACCACTCGATGTTCCTCTACGGATCGAACATGTCCAACAGCGACAAGCACAACGGCCACCCGCTGCCGACGATCCTCGTGGGCGGCGGCAACGGCACGCACAAGGGCGGCCAGCACGTCGAGCCGTCGTCGCCGACACCGCTCGCCAACCTGCACATGACGATCCTCGAGAAGGTCGGCGCGCCGCAGAAGACGTTCGGCGACAGCACCGGCACGATCGCGGGAGTGTAGGGCCACGTAGAGGCGGACCTTCAGGGTCCGCCTGCCCCGGCTCTGCTTCAACCTCATCGCCGCCCGGCGTAAACGATTTGCGCGGCTCGTCGCGCCGTCGCCCCCGGCGCGCGGAATTTGTTCGAGAAACGTTCGCGCGCACGCCGGTACGCCGGTTGCTCCCTCGGTGGATACCCCCGAGTGGAGTCAACCGTTGCAACACAATCTCGAAGACAACCGCGCGCTCTCGCGTCGCGAATTCACCCGCGAATCGGTGCTGGCGTTGCTCGCCGGCGTCGCAATTACCATCACCGCATGCGGTGATGACAAACCCACCGGGCCAAGCGGCGGGTCAGGGACGGACGTCAACGGCGTCGTGAGCGCCAACCATGGGCACCGCGCCACGGTCACAGGCGTCCAGATCACAGCCGCCAACGCGGTCAGCCTCGACATCAGAGGAGACGCGGACCACACGCACACCGTCGCGCTGACGGGCGCTCAAATCGCGCAGATCGGCAACCGGCAACAGGTCGCGGTGACCTCGACCACCGACGTCGGTCATCAGCACACGGTGACGTTCAATTAGAAGACGGGCCACCTGAAGGTGGCCCCTACGACGGCGGCGGGGCTGAAGCCCCGCCCTACTTTCCGCGCGAGCGAATCATCCGCTGATAGGAGTTCTCGCCCTCGAGGCAGAACTCGTCCACGAGTTCGGTGTCGGGCTCGAAGTCCTGCGCCAGCGTCACCGTAAAGGGTTTGGTGTAGTTCTTCGGATCGTCCACCGTCAGCTCGATCTCGAGCGAGCCGAAGTTCGGGCGGCGGATCCGCTCGGTCATCTTGGCGACGTCGCTCATCGGGCTG
>Ga0068869_100001440_pt1 | contig 14109 bp, 7 predicted proteins | sample KBSMisM52_FD_64676 | JGI IMG/M metagenome (GOLD analysis project Ga0068869, IMG submission 64676) | Miscanthus rhizosphere microbial communities from Kellogg Biological Station, Michigan, USA - KBS Miscanthus M5-2 | ecosystem: Host-associated > Plants > Roots > Rhizosphere > Soil ... | reverse complement strand
CGCCCACGCCCGTCCCGCATGCCCGCGGTGGCGGGCAGCGCCGGATCGGGCAGCGGCGCGTCCGGCACCGGGGCCGCCATCGACGGCAGGGCCAGCCGGACCGTGGCCTCCGGGTCCAGCTGCACCGTCGCCTCGGGGTCGAACCCGGGCTGGTGCCTGCTGGTCACGCCTCACACTGTCACACGGAGCGGATCCGGCGGCTCCGTCGGGCGCATCGCTGGACCAGCGTCATGGCGGTGCCGCGGCGCCGTCCAATACGTAGGCCACGCGCCTCAAAAGTTGCCAAGGCGCACCTGTGCGGCCGCGGCGATCGTCTATGTTGTCGGAGCAGTCCGGTGGGGCCGGACCACTCTTGGGGGATTCATCAGTGCTCACTAAGCGCGTCATCGCTGCCTTGGCGGCTGCGGCGACGGCGGTCAGCATGGCCACCGTGGCCACGCTCGCCGTCGGCGCCCAATCCGCCGGTGCCGTCAGCACCAAGCAGACCAGCCTGGTCGGGACGGTGCCGCTGGCCGGCACGCCGAACATCGGCGACGGCTCGGTCCAGGCCTTCACCCAGGTCGGCGGCAAGGTCTTCGTCGGCGGCAACTTCACCTCGGCGACGCCGGCCGGCTCGACCACCGCGGTGACCAGGACCTACCTGCTGGCCGTCGACGCCACCACCGGCGCGCTGGACACCGGGTTCGCGCCCACCCTCGACGGCCAGGTCAACGCGCTGCTGCCCGGGCCCACCCCGAACACCGTGTACGTCGGCGGCGCGTTCAACAACGTCAACGGCACGAAGTTCAAGAGCATCGCGCTGCTGGACACCAACACCGGCGCGCTGGTCCCTGGCTTCAAGTTCCCGCCGATGAACGGCGTGGTCAACGACATCGCGTTGTCCGGCGGCCGGCTGTTCCTCGGCGGCACGTTCACCACGCTCGGCCCGAACTCCCGGCCCGGCCTCGGCTCGCTGAACCCGACCACCGGCGCCGTCGACTCGTACATGACGATCGCGGTGGCCGGGCACCACAACTACCCGCACTTCGACGCGTCCGGGAACCCGATCGGGGCGCAGGCGCCGGTGGGCGTGACCAAGCTGGACATCACGCCGGACGGCAGCCGCATGGTCATCATCGGCAACTTCCTCACCGCCTCCGGGCTCGACCGCGACCAGGTCGCGCTGATCAACCTCGGTGCGACCAGCGCCACCGTCGACCCGAACTGGCAGACCGCGCGCTACACCCCCGACTGCGGGTGGCGCGCGTACGACAGCTACATCCGCGACGTCGACTTCTCCCCGGACGGCACGTACTTCGTGATCGTCGCGACCGGCGGCCCGTCCGCCGGCACGCTCTGCGACACCGCGGCCCGGTGGGAGACCGGCGCCACCGGCACCGGGCTCCAGCCGACCTGGGTCGACTTCACCGGCGGCGACACGCTGCTGTCCGTCGCGGTCACCGGCGCGGTCGTCTACGTCGGCGGCCACGAGCGCTGGCTGAACAACAGCCTCGGCTCGGACCGGGCCCAGGCCGGCGCCGTGCCGCGGCCCGGCATGGCGGCCCTCGATCCCGCCAACGGCGTGCCGTTCTCCTGGAACCCGGGGCGCAACCCGCGCGGCGCCGGCGCGTACGCGGTCTATGCGACGCCCACCGGGCTGTGGGTCGGCAGCGACACCGACTGGATCGGCAACTTCACCTACAAGCGCGGGAAGATGGCGTTCTTCCCGCTGGCCGGCGGCGGCACGATCCCGGCCAACTTCACCGGCCGGCTGCCGAACAACGTGATCATCGGCTCGCCGACCGGCGCGACGACGACCGCGATCTCCCGCCCGTACGACGGGACCACGGCCGGGGCGAACACGACGCTGCCGAGCAGCGGGCTGGACTGGAGCACCGTGCGCGGCGCGGTCATGGTCGACGGCAAGGTGTTCTACGGCCTCGCCACCGACAGCAACCTCTACTGGCGGACCTTCGACGGCACGACGTTCGGCCCGGCGAACCTGATCAACCCGTACCAGGACCCGGCATGGTCCACAGTGGACACCGGCTCCGGCCAGACGTACCAGGGCGTGAAGTCCAACTTCTACGCCGAGATCCCGAACGTCACCTCGATGTTCTTCTCCGGCGGCCGGATCTACTACACGACCTCCACCTCGACCTCGCTGTTCTACCGGTACTTCACGCCGGAGAGCGGGATCGTCGGCGCGGACAAGTTCACCGTCGCCGGCACGACGAACTGGAGCGACACCGGCGGCGCGTTCCTCGACGGCACCAACCTCTACCTGACCTCCCGCAGCACCGGGAACCTGCGCCGGATCAGCTGGGTCAACGGCGTGCCCGGCGCGACCTCGACCACGGTCAGCGGCCCGGGCGTCGACGGGAAGGACTGGCGCGGCAAGGCGGTGTTCCTGTCCACGGTGTCCGGCAACGTGCCGCCGACCGCGGCCTTCACCGCCAGCTGCGGTGGGCTGAGCTGCACCGTGGACGCCGGCGCGTCGACCGACTCCGACGGCAGCATCGCCTCGTACGCGTGGGACTTCGGCGACGGGACGAACGGCTCCGGCGCCACCGCGTCGCACACGTACGCGGCGGGCGGGACCTACACGATCACGCTGACCGTGACCGACAACCGGGGCGGCACGGCGACGACCACCCGGCCGGTGACGGTCTCGGTGCCGACCACGGCGATCGCCTTCCGCGGCGCGGCCAACTCCAACGCCAACGGCACGACGTCGACGGTGACGGTGCCGGCAGCGGTGCAGGCCGGTGACGGGCTGGTGCTGACCGCCACGGTCAACGCCGACACCGTGACGGTCAGCGACCCGGCCGGCTGGACCAGGGTCAACCGGACCTCGACCACCGGCATCCAGACCGTCGTCTGGTCGAAGGTCGCGACCGCGGCCGACGCCTCCGGTGCCGTCTCGGTGACCCTGGGCGGGACCGTGAAGACCAGCCTCACCGTCGCGGCATGGTCCGGGACGAGCGCGACCACGCCGGTTGCCTCGGTCACCGGCGCCGTGGACACCACCTCCAAGACGGCGCACACCACGCCGACCGCGACCGTGGCGACGCCGGGCAGCTGGGTCCTCTCCTACTGGGCGGACAAGTCGTCCTCCACGACAGCGTGGACGGCGCCGGCCGGGCAGAGCGTCCGCAACGTGTCGATCGGCGCGTCCAGCGGCCGGATCACCTCGCTGCTGACCGACGGTGGCGGGGTGGCGCCGCCCGGTGCGGCCGGCGGGCTGACCGCGACCACCGACCTGGCCGGCACCAAGGCGACCATGCTCACCGTGGTGCTCAACCCGGCCTCCTGACCCGCACGCGGACGAGGGCCCTCGACGGCCCTCGTCCGTACCGGCTCAGGCGCGCCAGCTCGGCGGCGCGCCCAGCCAGGTCTCCAGCTCGGCGTCCGAGTCGGCCAGCTGGTCCTCGAGCGCGGCCCGGACCGAGTCCGGCATCGGCGCGCGCGGCCGGGCGTTGTGCTTCTCGAACGCGATCCCGCGCGCGGCACCGATGCCGAGGAAGTCGACCACCTCGGCGAAGACCGGCTCCGGGTCGGTGAAGAACCGCTGGCTGTCCACCACGTGCAGCCGGTCGCGCCCGAACAGGCCCTCCAGCCGGCGCAGCTGGTCGGCGTACCGGCCGCGGCTCACGTAGGCGTGGTGCTGGTGCGAGTAGGACTGGTAGGCCGGGTCGGCGACCAGCTTCGCCTCCTCGCCGGCCAGCCGGACCGGCTCCAGCTCCAGCGCCCGCTCGAACGGCTCGGTCTCGAAGCCGCGGGCGGTCTCGTGGGTGTGCGCGGAGTAGGCCCGCTCGACCGGGTCACGCAGCAGCACCAGCAGCCTGACGCCCGGCAGGTCGGTGGCGATCCGCTGCCCGGCCAGCGGGTGGAACATGTAGTACGGGCTGGACTCGCCGGTGATCGGCAGCCGGCCGGGCGCGGGTGCCGCCCGCCGGGCGGTGACCTGCAGCGGGAAGTGCCCCCGATACCAGGCCGGCCCGTGCCCGTAGCCGGTGTCGAAGTAGTGCGCGCCCTTGTGCAGCACCGCCGGCAGCACCATCGGGTGCTGGGACAGCGTCTTGTACATCGACGTCGTTCCGCACCGCTGCGCGCCGACGATGAGGAACGACGGCGTCATGCGGGCCGGGGCGGTCAGCCGGCCGGTCGCCCGGGCCGTGGCCCGCGCCAGCTCCCGCAGCCGCGGCTGCTCCTTCACGGCCGCCTTGAGCGTGCCAACCCCCACCACGTATGGACTCCCTACTCTCAACGGGCAGTGACCGGGGCGGCCGCGCGGGCCGCGGCCAGCACCCCCTCGGTCATGGTGCGCCAGGCGTCCCACCGGGCCTGCCCGTCGCCCACGTACCGGGTCAGGATCTCGACGAGGTAGAGGACGGCGACGGCCGGCGCCGACCCGGCCGGCACGCCCAGCGGGGCGAGCAGCTCAGGCGCCCGCCGGACCGAGTCGGCGGCCGCGGCGCCGGCCGCGTCGACCCGGCCGAGCGCCCGCGGCTGCAGGTCGTAGTGCAGCGCGTCGAAGCCGACCGGCACCCCGGCGGCGAACCGCTCCCAGTCCCAGGCCAGCACCGTGTCCGCGACGACCGCCGTGTTCCACGGGGTCCAGTCGCCGTGCCAGGACCCGATCCGCAGCGCGGTGCCAGCTGGCCGGAGCGCGTCGAGCGCGGCGGCGAGGCCGTCCCTGGCCGGTCCGGCCGGCAGTGCCGCCACCCGCTCCCGCAGCCCGGCCAGGTACGGCCCGTCCAGCGGCTGGGTGGTGATCCCGCCGACCGCGGCGACCTCGGCGGTGGCGGCGGCGAGCCTGGCCGGGGCCGGCCGCCGCGGCTGGCGTACCGGCAGCGGTGACTGGACCAGGATCTCCAGCCCGCGCCAGGGCCCGGCCGACAGCACCCGCGGCGGCGTCAGCCGGGTCAGGCCGGCCCGGGCGAGCGTGCGCAGGGTCTCGGTCTCGGCCGCCACCAGCCGGCCGGCGAGCGCGGTGGTGGCGACCTTGGCGAAGCCCACCGTGCCGCCGCCGGGGTCGAGCAGTTGCAGCACCGGCTTGCGGTTCGCCCGGGCCGGGCCGAGGTGGAGGCTCACCAGCACCGGCCGGCCGAGCTCGCGGGCCAGGTGGTCCTCGATCGTGTCCACGCCGGTGACCTCGAGCCGGTCGCGCAGCAGCGGGTCGCCGGCGCCGGCGGTCAGCGCCGCCGCGGCCAGCCGGACCGCCGCGCGGCGCGCGGCCGAGGACTGCTCGCCGTAGCCGCGGACCGCACCGCCGGCCGCCCGCCGGGTCCGCCGCGGCACCAGCAGCCGCGGCCGGGCCAGGCTGGGCAGGATCAGGTACGACCGCCGGGCGCCGGGCTGCCGGTCCCGGCCGAGCGTCACGGTCGCGGGCGCCGGCCACAGCAGCGGCGCGAGCTCCCGCAGCCAGTCGGCCCGCTCGTCCGCCGCGCCGGTCACGCCGGCTGCGGCTGCTTCTGCCGCCACAGCACGCCGACCGCGATCATCTGCAGCGCCAGCGGCCAGCCGACCGCCGAGTACACGAACATGAACCAGAGCGACATGATGATCGTCATCTGCGCGCCGATGCCGATGGCCGTGCGTTGACCTCGGTAGAACCAGAGCACGCTGAGGAAGAAGCCCAGGTAGAGCGCCATCCCGACGAAGCCCTGGGCGAAGATCGTCAACCAGAAGTGCCCGGTCGACCCGATGTCCGCGTTGCCGCAGCGGGCACAGCCGGAGGTCGTGCCGACCGCGATGGACTGGTAGCTGCCGCGCACCTCGCGGGTGGTGCCCCAGCCGATCACCGGCGACTCGGTCGCGCCCTTGAACGCGGCCTCGGCCAGGTTGGTCCGGATGTCGTTGCTGTGCCCGTGGTTGATCCGCTCCTGCACCACGGTCGCCAGCGGCGACGCGACGACCACGACCGCCAGCGTGCTCACCGCCGCGGCCAGCCCGATCACGGTGACCAGCTTGCCGCTCATCGCCAGCCGTACCGCGAGCAGCAGCAGGCCGAGCCCGAGGCCGACCCACAACCCGCGGTTCAGCGAGTTGACGATCGGGACCAGCGCGATGCACAGCACGATCACCGCGACGACCCGGCCCCGGCCGCGGGCCCGTACGGCCCACACCGTGAACCACACGATGAGCAGGCCGATGACGTTGCCCCAGGTGTTCGTGTACTCGAACGGCGCCTTCGGCCGTGCCGCGGTGAAGCCGAGCACGTCCTGGTTCTGCGCGGCGGCCGGGTGCACCAGCACCCGGACGTAGGAGTTCTCGGCGAGGTGGTGCGGGAGCAGCCACTCGAACGGCGAGGTGAAGTTGAACCCGGGCGCCGCCAGCCCGAGCAGGCCGCCGGCCACCGCGACGATGAAGAACGTGGCCAGGCAGCCGACGATGCGCCGGTCGGTCAGCCCGCGGCCGCGCATGTTCATGACGTAGAGCAGCAGCACGGTGGCGGCGACGTAGTTGAGGAACCGCAGCGAGTACGCGATGAGCTGCGTCGCCGCCCCGTGCGGCAGCGTGTCCGGCGCGGTCCTGCCCAGCATGAGCCCGCTGACCAGGACGGCGGCCAGGAAGCAGAGCCAGAACGCGAACCCGCGCGGCACCCGCAGCGGCCTGGCCCGGCGCAGCTGCAGCAGCATGGGCAGGCTGAAGCCGATGATCGCGAAGCTGCCGAGCCCGAGCGCCCACCAGATCGGGAAGAACGCGACCAGCGCCGTGAACGGCCAGTGCGTCGGCAGCCGGATCCCGCGCGAGCGCAGCGCACGGCTCAGCCAGGGGCCGCTGCGGTGCACCGTGCGGGCACTGGTGTGCCCGGGGCCGCTGTCCGAGGGCCGCATCGGCGGCCGGTCGAGGGTGCTGGTCACCGCCTCACCCCGTGGCCAGCTTCGAGCCCGGCGGCAGCAGCACGACCCAGGTCGGGCCGGGGGCGAACCGCAGCGGAACGCCGGCGGCGTCGACGTACCCGGTCACGGACGTCGCCGACCGCTTGTACCAGGAGCACGGCGTGACCGTGCCGCCGGAGACCGCGGTGCAGATGCCTCGACCGAGCACCCGCGCACTCTGCGCGAACCGGTCCGGGTCGCGCAACAAGACCTGCTTGTAGTCGACGTTCTGCAGGATCAGGTTGGCCACCGCCACGCCCGGTGTGCCCGACCGCAGCCAGCTGTGGCCGGCCGCCGAGTAGGTCCAGGTCTCGGCCGGCGCGCCGGGCGGGGTGATCGTGATCGTCCGGGCCTTTCCGACGTGGCTGGTCGTGAACGCCTCGCCGGTGCCGGCCAGCGGCAGCACGGGCGGCGGCGGCTTCGCCCCGGCCGGTGCGGCGGCCAGCACGCCCGCGGTCGAGGTCATCAGCCCGGCCGTCCCCGACCGGTACGCCGAGGCGGCGGCCGACGAGGTGACCTGGCTGATCGCGGCCTTCTCCAGCAGCCCCTCGGTCCCGCTGGCGCCGCCGGTGTTCGCGTACAGCGGGCGCAGGCTGGGCAGCAGCGCCGGGTCGGCCGGGCGGACCCCGCCGACCGGCCCGATCTCCGGCGCGTCCCTGGACTGGAAGATCGCCAGCACCTTGAGCAGGGTGGACCGCTCGTACTCCTGGTAGACGAGGTCGGCGTCGTTCAGGCCGACGCCGCCCTCGAGCGGGAGCCGGACCGCGATGGCCGGCCGGGCGGCGACCGCCGCGCTGGCCGGCAGGCCGGTCAGCGGCGCGACCGGTCCGGACGCCGCCGCGGGAGTCGTCGCGGCCGCGGCCGGGCTGCTCGCCGCCGGAGCGGCGGCGCCGGGCTGCAGGCTGGCCGCCTTGCCGCCACCGCAGCCGGCCGCGAGCAGTGCGGCACCGAGGGGCAGTGCCAGCCACCGCGGCGACTTCGCTCGGGACACCGGCTCAGTCCACCGCCGGCCGGGTGATCCGGCGGGTCGGTTCGTCGGTCGCCGCCTCGACGGCGGGGTCGTTCTCGGCCGCGGTGCCGCTGGCGGGCTGGCCGCTGCCGTTCGCCCTCGACGAGGCGCCGTTGGTCCGGCCGTTGACCGGGCCGCGACCGGCCGCGGCGGCGAGGTCGTCGGCGCTCTGCCCGTACCGGTCCTCGACCGGGGTGGCGGACCGGTCGGCCTGGTAGCGCCGCTCGTCCGTGCCGTAGCCGTCGTACCGGTCGGAGCCGTAGCGGTCCTGGCCGTAGCCGGCCGAGGTGGAGCCGTACCGGTCGGCCGAGGTGGCGCCGTACCGGTCCGGGGCGAAGCCGCGGCTCTCCGCCGCAGCGGTGCCGGCGGCGGTCGCGGTCGCGCGCTCGGCGGACGGGGCCGGAGCGGACCGCTTCTCCCGGCGCACCGGCACCCGCGGCATCGCGACCATCCCGATCGAGCGGGTGCCGACCAGGTCGATCAGCCGGGCGGCGCGCAGCACCTGGTCGTGCGTGGTCGTGCCGAGCTCGACGACCAGCACGGTGACGTGGGCCAGCCGGGCCAGCGTCTGGGCCTGCGAGCCGGAGGACATCGGCGGCGCGTCGATGACGACGAACCGGGCCGAGTGCCGGAACTGCCGGATCGCCTGCTCGGTGAGGAAGACCTGGGTGGCCTCGCTGGTCAGCTCGGCCTCGACGCCGGGCGGAATGACCCGCAGCCCGTGCCCGGTCGCCGGCCGCTGCTCCAGGCTGGCCACGTTGAGCCCGCCGTGCAGCAGCTCGGACAGTCCCGGCGCCTCCGGGTCGAGGTCGAGGATCTGCCGGCCGCTCGATGCCGGGTCGGCGCAGATCAGCACGGTGTCCAGGTTCATCCGGGCGAGGGACACGGCGAGGTTGGCGGCCACGATGCTGCCGGCCGGCCCGTCCGAGGCGCCGGCGACCAGGATGATCTGCTCCCGGTCGGACACCAGCGAGACCAGCACGTTGCGCAGCTCGCTGAACGCGTTGCCCTGCCGGCTGTGCGTGCTCTGCACGACGCTGAAGTCGGTGCGCGGGCCGGTCGGCACCTCGACCAGCACCGGCACGTCGAACTCGCGCTCGAGATCGACCGAGCGCCGGACCCGCTTGTCCGCCCGCTCGATCGCGAACGCCAGCAGCAGGCCGAACAGCAGGCCGAGCAGCAGGCCGCTGGCGATCGCGAGGATGCCGAGCGGGCCGGAGGTCGAGTCCGGCAACTGCGCGTCGTTGATGATGCTGCCCGGCGTCACCGGCGTGGTCTGCAATGGGACGAGCTGCTGGTTGGCCTGGTCGATCTGGGTGTTGATGTTGTTGAGCTTCGCCTGCGCCGCGGACCGGTCGGGGGAGTCCTGCGGCAGCGCGGCGATCTGCCCGGCGACCTGCTTCTGCTGGGCCGCGAGGGTGGCCAGCGTCGCCTGCAGCGCCTTGACTCGGGCATTGACCTCGGCCTTGGCCGTGTCGCCCCGGGCCGCGAGGTAGGCCTCGGCGAACGCGTGCGCCCCCTGCTGCGCACCCGCGGGGTTGTCAGCGGTGAACGCGATGTTGAGAACCGAGGTGTTGGCCGGAACCGTCACCTTTACCGACTCACCGAGGTCCTGGGGTGACAGCGAGGTCCGCAGCAGCGCCTGGGCCTTCGTCTCGACCACTGAGGAACGGACCAGCTGCGCCTCGGTGTCCAGGTTGACCGACCCGCTGGTGCGACCGTTGGCCACCTCGGTGTCGGTGCCGACCGGCTGGACGAGGACGCTGGCCGTGGACGTGTACTGCTGCCCGCGGGTCGCGGTGAACGCGTAGCCCGCGCTGAGACCGACGAGCAGCCCGAGCGCGATCGCCCACCAGCGCCGCTTCGCGAGACGCAGGTAGTCGCCCAGCTGGAGCGTGCTGTCGCCGGACTGGCTCGACACCAATGTTCCCCCTCTTGGCCCGCGGCGCGGACCAGGTTTTGCGAGCTCAGGCGTGCGGTCCGCCGGCGACGCGCACCGGCGGCCGAGTCGGCCCTCACGTTAGCCCGTACGGCGGTCGACCCACGGGTGAACGCGGAGAAACGTGATCGGACCCCTCGGCAGGGAGACAGCGTAGGCTCCCTTTCCTTACGGGCCTCGGCCGGCCCGGTGCCGGATCTGGGGGAACGAGTGCGCGTCTGCTACCACGTCCAGTCCCACACCCTGCCCGCCCAGCTCGTCCGGTTGGTCCGGACCCTGCGTGCCTCGAGCCCCACGAGCCTGATCGTGGTCAGCCACGCCGAGGACGGCCCGGAGCTCGACCTCGGTGAGCTGGCCGCCGACCCGGCCGTGATCGTGCGCCGGGTGCCCGGTGGCTACGGCGACTTCTCGCACCTCGACCGCTGGCTGGAGGTCGTCGACCTGCTCGCCGACCGAGGCGAGGACTACGACTGGCTGTGCAACCTCTCCGGCCAGGACTACCCGCTGGTCCCGCTCGCCCAGGCCGAGCGCGAGCTGGCCGATGGCGGCGCGGACGCCTACCTGCAACTCTTCCCGGCCTTCGACGGGCCGAAGTGGCCGCGCAGCAAGGCCGTCACCCGATACTGCTTCGGTTACGTCCGGCTGCCGATGTCGGCCCGGGCGCAGCGGCTGCTGCGGCCGCTGGCCGCGGTCAATCGAGTGCAGCCGCTGGTCCGGTTCGCCCCGGCGTACCGGGCGATCGGCGTGCGCCGGCGCCGGCTGCCGTTTCCCGAGCAGGACTGGTACGGCGGGTCGTTCTTCTGCTCGCTGTCCCGGCCGTGCGCAACGTACCTGCGCGACTGGGTCCGCGACCACCCGGCCGAGGTGCGGTATCTGCGCCGGGTGCTGGCGCCGGAGGAGGTCTTCTTCCAGACCGTGCTGCGCTCCTCCGGCCAGTTCACCCTGGCCGACGACAGCAAGCGCTACTTCGACTTCCGCGGCAGCACCGGCAACCACCCGAAGACGCTGCGGGTCGCCGACGTGCCCCGGATGACCTCACGCGGTGCACACTTCGCCCGCAAGCTGGACGAGCGGGTGGACGCCGGGCTGCTCGACGTGCTCGACGAGCGGGTCCTCGGGGTGAAGCACTCGTCCGCGGGGTGATGCACTCTCCGTGATGAGCTGCTGACTCGAATAGTCGAATCATGCGAGATCCTGACAACTGACCAGTCACAGCCCATATCGGCGTCATGGCACGTACCGTCCCTCCGTCTGCATCGGGGGGACGGCAGGGTCCCCACCGTCTTTCCCGTGGGGGGATCGTGACGAGACGTCGGGTGGCCGCTGTCCTGGTGGCGGTGGTGGGGACCCTGCTGGCCGGGTCGCCGGCCTGGGCCGTGAACGCGCAGCAGGACAAGGTGGTCTCCGCGGTGCCGTCCGCCGACACGCCGAACGCGGTCGGCGGGGCGGTGTTCTCGATGGCGCAGGTCGGCACCACCATCGTGATGGGCGGCGCGTTCACCTCCATCCAGTCACCGGACCGGGCGACCACGTACGACTTGCCCTACGTCGCGGCGTTCGACCAGGCGACCGGCCAGGTGAACACCGCGTTCGCGCCCGGTCTCGACGGCCAGGTCAACGCGGTGCTGCCCGGGCCGACGCCCGGCACCGTCTACGTGGGTGGCGCCTTCAACAACATCGGCGGCGTGAAGGCCAAGGGCCTGGTGCTGCTCGACGTGAGCACCGGCAGCCGGGTCGCCGGGTTCGCCACGCTGCCGATGAACGGGGTCGTCAACACCGTCGCCCGGACCGGCGACCGGCTGTTCGTCGGCGGCACGTTCACCCAGATCGGCGGCCAGACCCGGGGTGGGATCGTGTCGATGGGGGCCACCACCGGCGTCGTGGACTCGTTCATGACCAGCACGGTGACGGTCAACCACAACTGGACCGCGACCAACGGCGGGGCCAAGGCGCCGGTCGGCGTGTCCAAGATCGACATCACCCCGGACGGCAGCAGGCTGGTCGCGATCGGCAACTTCACGTTCGTCGACGGCCAGCTGCGCGACCAGGTCGCCATGTGGAACCTCGGCGCCACGGCCGAGCTGCGCGCCGACTGGCAGACGCACCGGTACGAGCCGGCCTGTTTCTCCTGGGCGTACGACTCCTACATCCGCGACGTCGACTTCTCCCCGGACGGGTCGTACTTCGTGATCGCCGCGACCGGTGGCGGCAACGGCACGCTCTGCGACACCGCGGCCCGGTTCGAGACGAGCGCGAGCGGCACCGACATCCAGCCGACCTGGGTCGACTACGCCGGCGGCGACACCGTGCTGTCGATCGCGATCACCGGCACCGTGGTCTACGCCGGCGGGCACATGCGGTGGATGAACAACCCCAACGCGTCGGACTTCGCCGGCGGCGGCGCGGTGCCGCGGCCCGGCCTGGTCGCCCTCGACCCGGCCAACGGCATGCCGCTGAGCTGGAACCCGGGCCGCAACCCGCGCGGCGCCGGGGCGTACTCGCTGCTGGCTACCGCGCAGGGCCTGTACGTCGGCAGCGACACCGACTTCATCGGCAACCGGAGGTACTTCCGCGGCAAGATCGCGTTCTTCCCGCTGGCGTCCGGGGCCGCACCCGCGTCGACCGCGGTGCAGGCGCTGCCGGGCGGCGCGTACCTGGGCGGATCCCGGAACGGCGCGAGCAACGTGCTCTACCGGGTGAACGCCGGCGGCGGCGCGATCCAGTCGACCGACGCCGGTCCGGACTGGGCCGACGGCTCCGGCTCGGCCGACGTCAGCGGCGGCAACAATGCCGGTTGGAGCCCGGTGCCGAACGTCGACGCCACCGTGCCGGCGAGCACCCCGCGCTCGATCTTCGACAGCGAGCGGTGGGGCGCGCAGAGCTGGACCTTCCCGATCCCGTCCGGGGCGACGGTGAAGGTCAGGCTCTACTTCGCGAACCGGTACCCGGGCACGTCCCAGGTCGGCCAGCGGGTGTTCAACGTCGCGATCAACGGGACCACGGTGCTGCCGGCCTACGACATCGTCGCCGACGTCGGCGACCAGACCGGGACGATGAAGGAGTTCCCGAACCTCACCGCGGCCGCCGACGGCGCCGTGCACGTGGACTTCACCAACCAGGTCGAGAACCCGCTGATCGACGGCATCGAGATCGTCCGCACCGACGTCCCTGAGCCGCCGCCCGGCGCGGCCGGCGGCCTGGTCGAGCGCAACTTCGACGGCAGCACCGCCGGCGCGCCGAACACGGTCAGCTCGCCGCTGGACTTCACCGCCGTGCGCGGCGCGACCCTGGTCGGCGACCAGCTCTACTACGGCAAGACCGACGGGCTGTTCTACCGGCGGACCTTCGACGGCTCGACGTTCGGCGCCGAGCAGCTGGTCGATCCGTACAACGACCCGGCCTGGTCGGACGTGGACACCGGCTCGGGGCAGACGTTCCGCGGCGCGCGGCCGTCGTTCTACACCGAGATCGTCAACATCACCGCGATGTTCACCGACGGCAGCGGGCAGCTCTACTACACGCTGCTCGGCGACCGGAACCTCTACGAGCGCGCGTTCAGCGCGGACAGCGGGATCGTCCACGCCGACCGGATCGCCACCGGCACGCAGCTGCCGGACATCACCGGCGCCTTCTACTCCGGCGGCAACCTCTACTACGCGACCCGGGCGGACGGGAACCTGTCCGAGGTCCCGTTCTCCGCCGGCACCGTGTCCGGCTCGCCGGCCGTGGTCAGCGGCCCGTCGGTGGACGGCGTGGACTGGCGCGCCCGGGCGCTGTTCCTCGGCCCGCGGATCGCGGCCAACGACCCGCCGACCGCGGTGGCGTCGGTGACCTGCTCGGCGCTGACCTGCGACGCCAGCGCGGCCGGGTCCGGCGACCCCGACGGCAGCATCGCCTCGTACTCCTGGGCCTGGGGCGACGGGGAGACCTCGACCGGGGCGAGCGCGTCGCACACCTACGCGGCGGCCGGCTCGTACACCGTCGCGCTGACCGTGACCGACAACGACGGGGCGTCGGCGTCGGCGACGAAGCCGGTCACGGTGACCGCACCGCCGCCGGTGACGAACCCGATCTCGTTCCGGGCGACCGCGGGCAACCAGGCGAACGCGACCTCGGCCAAGGTGACCGTGCCGGCCTCGGTGCAGGCCGGCGACCAGATGGTGCTGCTGATGACGACCAACAGCAGCACGGTGACCTACGGGGACCCGGCCGGCTGGACGCTGGTCGACGCGGGCTCGACCACCGGCGTGAGCACCAGGATCTACTCGAAGACCGCGACCGGGACCGACGCCGGC
>Ga0068869_100001436_pt1 | contig 14127 bp, 8 predicted proteins | sample KBSMisM52_FD_64676 | JGI IMG/M metagenome (GOLD analysis project Ga0068869, IMG submission 64676) | Miscanthus rhizosphere microbial communities from Kellogg Biological Station, Michigan, USA - KBS Miscanthus M5-2 | ecosystem: Host-associated > Plants > Roots > Rhizosphere > Soil ... | reverse complement strand
TTTTTGCCGGCGGGCGATAGCAGCGTCATATTTGGCGCCTTCATCGCGCGCGAAGGTTCGTCGCCGGCTCAAATGCGTGAGCTGCAGGATCGCGTCGACCAAACTCTCCACCAGGATCCCAACGTGATCACCGATTTCACCATGACCGGTGCGACCGGATTTCTGGCTGCGAATCAGGGCATCACGTTTACTTTCATCCGCCCACCCGATCAGCGCAAGCCGATCCAGGAAGTGACCGCGGAGATGATGGGTAAACTGAATACGATTCCGGGAGTGTTCACCTTCCTGCGTCCCTTTCCGGTTTTGGAAATCAGTACCGGGGTAACCAGTCAGCAACAGGGCCAGTATGCATACGCCGTCTCAGGCGCGAACCCTGAGCAGGTGTATGAGGTCAGCGAGAAGCTGATGGGCAAGCTCATGGCGTACCCGGGTTTCCTTACCGTTTCGTCAGACTATTATCACAACACTCCCAACATCAATATCGATCTGCGACGCGATCAGGCTAAAACGTACGGCGTGTCTGAGGCAAAAATTTTGACGATGCTGCGCAACGCCTATTCGCAAAACTATCTCTACCTGATCAAGAAGCCGGAGGATCAATATCAGGTCATACTGGAAATGGCAGACGAGGCGCGCGAAAATCCCGACGACCTGAAGAAACTCTACATTAGATCTGACGACGGACAGCGACTGGTGCCGCTGGGCGAGTTAGTTACCTGGAGGACGACGCTTGGGCCGCAGACAGTGAACCACTTGAATCAGTTTACGAGTGTCACGATCTTCTTCAACCTTAAACCCGGTGTAGCGCTCGGCGCCGCGACGAACTTCATCAACAAAACGGCGGCGGAAGTTGTGCCGTCTGGTGTGCGTGGGGAACTGGTTGGCGAGGCGCAAACCTTCTCGAACACCGTGACCAGCCTGACGCTGCTGATGGCGCTGGCAGTCTTCGTGATGTACGTGATCCTGGCCATACTGTATGAAAGCTACGTGCATCCCCTGACCGTTCTATCAACGCTGCCAACGGCGCTGGTCGGTGGCTTGTTGACGCTACTGCTGTTTGGCCAGGAGGCCTCGCTTTACGCTTTCGTCGGCATGTTCATGTTGATGGGCATTGTTAAGAAGAACGGCATCATGATTGTCGACTTCGCCCGCCAACGAGTTGACGCCGGCGAGTCAGCGGAGCAGGCGATTCACGACGCGAGCATGGATCGCTTTCGGCCAATCCTGATGACTACGCTCGCCGCTGTCTTTGGCGCGATGCCGATCGCGCTTGGTTTCGGCGCCGACGGCTCCTCACGTCGGCCGCTCGGCCTGGTAGTTGTCGGCGGCCTGGTTATTTCGCAGTTTATTACGCTCTACATCACCCCCGTGATTTATCTTTACCTGGAACGATTTCAGGAAGACGTCCTCGATCGCACTTCGTTTTTCGGCTCGCGTAAAGCGCGCAAAGCCGTCCCCAGCGACACGCTCGTTGGCGAATAGCCTCAAGTGATTTGCTGGGACGCGGGCGGCTCGCTCGCAAACGCGCCAAAGACGCGCAGTCTTTTAGAATGGTATCAATTCACTTTCGCGCTTCGCGCTCAATTGCGGGCGGGACGGCCGCGGTCCCAGCAAATCACTTCTGAGTTTCCAAGGTCATATCGAACTCGCCCTGTCTAGACGACGAGGCGTAGAATGACTGGCGCCGCGTCGAAAATAATCACATCTACACGCAAAAGGGGAATCTGAATGGACGATTCAAATCAGACCGAGGCCGAACCTGAGCAAAGCGAAATGTCTGTAGCGAAGACACAAGAGTTGCCACGAGGGCTGGCGGACATGATCGCACCGGAAAATGAAGCAGCTTTTCTGGCGGGACAGGAAAAGGTCCTTGAGTTGATTGACGCCAACGCGCCGCTCGGCGAAATCCTCACGAAACTGGTTTTACTGATGGAGGCCCAATCGCCAGAGATGCTTTGCTCTGTGTTGCTACTCAGCGACGATGGTGATCACATACGACACGGAGCCGCGCCCAGTCTACCGGAGCAATACGTGAAGGCCATCGACGGCGCTCCTATCGGGCCCAAAAAAGGTTCGTGCGGGACGGCCATGTGGCGCGGCAAGCCGGTGATTGTCACAGACATCCCGGCAGATCCGCTCTGGGAGGATTACCGCGATCTGGCTTCAGCGAGCGGCTTTGGCGCCTGCTGGTCGACGCCGATTCTGTCGGGGAAAGGAAAAGTCCTGGGCTCGTTTGCCATGTACTACCGGCAGCCGCGCGCGCCCACCGGTGTCGAGGCGCGACTCACGGAAGTTGCGACGCGACTTGCGGGAAAGGCAATTGAGCAACGGGCGGCATCGCGCAGGTGAACCCGGGGCTGCTGCACAAACGCGGAATGAGATATCCCATGTTACGCAGATTCACTGTCACGCTTGCCAGTTTGTTAATTGCGAGTTGTCCGGTACTCGTTGCCGCTAACACAACCATCAATAAGCCGCAGGTCATCAAGCTGGAGCGCTTCCGCAAGGCTCTCTGGAAGGTGCATGTCACCATCAAGGGGAAGCCTGGTGATTTCCTACTCGACACGGGCGGAGGCGTCACTTTGTTGACCGAGGAATACTCAAAAGGCATCGCGTGCAAGTTCTGGGGCCGCAACACGGGCTATAACATGTTTGGCAAACGAAGCGAAGGCCCACACTGCGACAACGTTCAGATCGAGGCAGGCACAGTCGCACTTACCCCAGTTAACGTTGGGCATATAGATTTCGGTGAACAATTTGCGGGAGACAAAGTGCCGGACGGCCTGCTGTCCCTTGATGCCTTTGATGGCAAGGCGATAACGCTCGACCAGGAAGCGGGCACGCTGACCATTGAAACGCCGAGAAGTCTGGCGCTGAGAACGAAGGCGATGAAGGAGCTGCCACTTCGTGTTTCCCGCGAATGCTCCGCCAGATGTCTCAGCGTCTTCCTGGGAGTTAAAACAGCGGAAGGGATGACCTGGCTGATCCTCGATTCCGGAGCCGGCGGAGTTTCGCTAATCGCCAGAGATTACGCCAGAGTGTTTGGTCTTGATCCAAACGCCAAAGAGCAGCGGCTAAAGTATCAGATCGCACCGGACGTGACTGTCGATAGTCCGGTGCTAGTGACCGACATGATCATGGACGGCAATCTTGGCCAGCCCTTTATGAGCCAGTACGTTATGACGCTCGACCTGGCCCATAGTCGTTTGTGGGTCGCCAAAAACCGCTAGCTATTCAGGCCACGCAACTCTCACAAATCAAATCGCCCGCGGCCCGCCGACTCCAATCCGCCTTTGCACAAGTCGTTCGACGTTCAGCGGTACGCCTTCAGCTTTGGCCTTGCGAATGAACTCAGCATCGATGTTGAAGATGCGCAGCTTCACACTGTCTTCAACCGAAAGGTCTTTTAAGCCTTCGTTGCGAACCTCAGCGAGGAATTCCGGTGTCACCTTAAAAATCCTCATCTTGACCAGACTCTCAAATGGTTCCTTGCCGAAACCCATTTGAGCTGCCTGGCGAACGAAGTCCGCGTCGATTTTGAAAATCCGCGCTTTGACGAGATCTTCCATGTCCATGTTTGGGTATCCCGTAGCTTTCATTTCGCGCATGAACGCGGAGTCGATCTTGAAAATCGTCGCCTTGAAAAGGTCATCCACGGTAAGCTTGCCAAACCCGGCCGACAGCAGGTCATCGGCCAGCGCCGTCGTAACGTTTAATGCCGCTGCGGTGAAAACTCTGTCTTCCGAAAGACCGTAATGCTTTCTCGCTGACTCAGCTTCGAAATCGAAACCTTTGCTCTTCATTGCAGCGATGAAACCCGGATTTCGGGTGAAGCGGAAAGTGCCTGAGCCTTTTCCATTTTGAAAACTGCCTTCACAACTAATCGTGCCGGCTTCGCGCGCGAGAGTGAACGCGACCGGCCCACCCTTCATTACCTGTTCGCGAGTTAGTCCTAATTCGGCAAACTCGTATGTCTGCCCAAACTGATGCCGGTTGCCTCTTTCACCTGATCGGTCGGTCTCCGAGGTCTGCCCGAAGGTTAGATTGATTCCGGAACCCTGTTTTTCGACCGAGGCCGTCCACTCGCCCGTTGATACTGGCGCGTTTTGGGCGGTGGCGACTGAGCTGCGAAGGGAAGTCATGAAGGCCAAACTGACCCCAATTACCAGGCTGCAAGCCAGGTGCATCCATGTTTTCATTGACATAGAATTGATCTCCTCTATTTAATTTCGCCGCGTGGTTAGTACTGATCAACCTTCAAACGCTGGGCGGAAGTTTTGGTTGCAGAAAGTTTTTTGTTAGCCGTAGCAACCCGGTAAGCAGGCGGATGGCTAAGCCAAGCCTGGGAAACTGGCAGCAATTTCCGAGAGCCTGCCTCGCATATGGCAGTTCATCTTGAGCCGCTTGATTTCCAACCCGCGAACGGCTTCACGGTTGCACAGTTTGGTCCGCCATCTTTTCCGGTGCCCGCAACGCGCGCTTCAAGCGCCGCTGACGAAGACTTCGCGGTCTGCGCGATCAATTCCCAAGTGATCCCTCTGAGCGGAATTTTCAGGCGCCGGCTCCATGGTGTGTTTGCTTGTCCGGCGCAAGTGCCGATATCGAGATAGACGAAGCGCTCGTGGGTGGGACCGTGAACAAACGGGCCGAGGAAATTCGGCAGGCCATCCTTTCCCTCGCGCACTCGCACGTCGAACTCAAACTGCAAGTCGGCAGACTTTGATTCTACAGTCTGCACAGTTTCGTAATTGCTGCCGCCGCCTTTTTGTAAACCGAAATAGACACCCGCCGGCGGGCTCTCAACCACAATTCGCAGTGAGATTTCACGTTCCATTTCTTGTTGGCCAGATTAACATGGAGAGCCGCTAGAATTCTTGCATTGTGGGACGGCGAATACAGAACCCCGACTGGTCAGGGTTCTGTATTTGTCGACCCACTACAAAACTCTAAGCTTGTTGTGCGTTTTCGAGGCAGGCTTTGAGTTTCGCAGCCAGCTCGCTGACGTGAGGTTCTTTGATCATGTCGAGGTGGCTTCCCGGAATTTCATGTACGTCCATGCCGCCGCCGGCCAACACGCGCCAACCGGTTACTAAATCAAATGAGGCGCGCACGTCTCTACTGGCCCAAAACAGCGTGACCTTACCGTCATATAAATGCGGAACGTAGCTGTGGGCCGCGAGCCAGTTAAACTCCTGGACATCACGCAGGGCACGCGGCAGGGCGCGACCGAGATTCTTGTAGCAACGGTAAATCGCTCGCCATGCCAGACTCTTGAACCTGATCGGGGCGTACTGCGCTTTCTCAAGAACGTACTGAGATTTTTCCCTGAAAGAGAAACCCCGAAGATTGGAAGCGTGAGCTCGTAATCTTCTAATCGTACGTCCTGCCGTGCCACTTAACGCGCCGGCATTTTGTTTCATTTTGCTGTAGCCAACCGGATAGGAATCGAGCAGTGCTAACAGGCTGACTTTCTGGCCAGCGGCCTTTAGCTGAGAGGCCATCTCGAAAGCGATCATCCCTCCCAGCGAACGACCGCCGATAAGATAAGGACCCTCTGGCTGAAACTCGCGTATCTCCTTGATGTAGTGAGCGGCCATCTCTGTAATGCGCGTATGAGGTTGTTGCCGGCCATCCAGACCACGAGATTGCAGTCCATAAAACGGCTGATCCGGACCTAAGTGTCGCGCCAGGTCGTAGTACTCAAGCACATTCCCACCCACCGCATGCACACAGAAGAAGGCTTGTCTTGAGCCGAGCGGTTGAATCGGCACCAGCGAAGACCACGCCGCCGACCGGTCCTCTCGCTCCAGGAGAGCGGCGACCTGTGCGACTGTGGGCGCCTGAAACAAAGTCGCGAGTGGGAGTCGTTTGCCAAACTTCTTTTCGATAACTGCAAACAAGCGCACCGCGAGTAACGAGTGTCCGCCCAACTCGAAGAAATTGTCATGAACGCCGACTTGGTCAACTGCCAGCATCTCCTGCCAGATATTTACCAGTGCCTGCTCGATCGCTGAACGCGCTGCGGTAAATTCGCTGCGACGTTGTTGCCCGACTTGATCAGGAATGGGTAAAGCACGCCGATCGAGTTTGCGGTTCGGCGTCAAGGGCAATGCCTCCAGGGCTACGAAGGCAGTGGGCACCATATAAGCAGGAACTTTTTCGCTCAGGTACCGGCGCAACTCGCCGGTTGTCGCCGAGTGCTCAGCTGGCACGACATACGCAACCAGGTAAGTTTCGCCCGAGGCATTTTGTTGGGGTACTACGGCCGTCTCGCGTACATCGGGATGCTCGGTCAGAACTGCCTCAATTTCGCCGGGCTCGATACGAAAGCCACGAATCTTGACCTGACGATCAACCCGACCCAGGTGCTCAACGTTGCCGTCGGGCAAATAACGACCCAGATCCCCGGTGCGGTAAAGTCGATCACTGCTCGCGTTCGTAAACGGATTAGCAATAAAGCGTTCGCGCGTTAACGTCTCATCGCCGAGGTATCCTCTGGCCAGATGCGGACTGCGAAAATGAATTTCACCGGCCTCGCCGATTCCGCACAACTGATGCGCCGCGTTTAGTACCAGCAGCTGCACCTCGCTGATCCCTCTACCCAATGGCAGTACTTCTTTTTCTGCTGTCTTCCCTCGTTCAAGCCCTGAAAAGACCTCATCCTCGCTCTGGACAACGAAATGCCCAACGGCCCTTTGCGTTTCAGTGGCGCCATACAAGTTTACGCAGGTTATTTTGGGGGCGATCTTCTTTAGCCGAGACACATCCCTTTTGGTCAAGACATCGCCGACGAGAAATGAATAACGAAGAGAGTCGATCTGATCATCAGCCGTTGTCGTGTCCGTTTCGCTAAGCAGCTGGCTCATCGCCGGAGTTAAGTTCGCAACAGTGATCCTCTGCCGTCTCATCCATGTTCTTAGTTTTTGCGGCGCTTCCAGATCCGAGGGGTCGGGAATGCAGATGCTGCCGCCAAGCTGCAGCGGTGTGAAGATGTCGCGATGAAGCGGATCGTGCGCCAGGCCGGAAAGCATGCAAAAACGATCCGATGCGTTCAGTCCAAATTTCTCAGCAGCCCAACAAGTGAATAGCGTGAGAGGTCCGTGTCGACCCATGACTCCCTTGGGATTGCCGGTTGAACCGGACGTGAATGCGATATAAGCGAGGTCGTCCGAATTTGTATCGACCTGAGGGTTCTCAGTTGAATAGCCTGCCAGGGCGCTCTGGTCCCCATAGTCGCTGGCCGGCAACTTCAAACGACAACAACACTCCAGTGTTTCAACAAACTGATCCAATGCCTCGGGTAGTTTTCCTGCCTTGTCGATCTGAAGAAAGGCGCGCGGCGCCGCAATCTCAAGGCAGTTGATTAATCTCGAGGCTGGATACGTAGGATCGAGAATGACAAACGCAGCACCGGCCTTGAGTACTCCGAGTATGGCCAAAACCAGAGGCGCGCTTCGGTGACCATAGATTGCGACGCTATCGCCCGTCTCAATGCCACCCGCGCGCAGGTAGTTGGCTAGCTGGTTGCTCCGCGAGTCTAATTCCTGATAAGTCCAACTTTCGTCAGGGTCGATGATTGCGAGCTGGTGCGGACGTCGTCGAGCTTGATCGGAAAACAGTTTCTGAATCGACTCTCTCGCATCGGCGTTAAACGGTTCGGTCGGATCTGGCAAGAGCGTTTGGGCGCGGGGCGTTACCAGCGAAAGACGTTTGATTTCTTCCGTGGGGCGCTCAACAATTTGCTCTAACAAGTGCTTGAATTGCTCGAGCATCTCCGCGATCCGTTCGCGCGCAAAAAGGTCGGTGTTGTAAACCAACCCCAACTTGATCTCTTTGTCTCCAACACCCGCATATAGAGTTAAGTCAAATTTAGACAAATTCTCTTCAGACTGCAGCCAGGCATCAACGAAGCTAATCGCTTCACCGCCGGGCAGTTCGATCTGATCCGAGAAGCTGAAGAGATTGAAGTAAACCTGGAAGATTGAAGAGCGACTCATGTCACGCTCAGGTTTCAATGCTTCAATGAGTTTTTCGAACGGAACGTCCTGATTCGCATAAGCATCGAGCGCGGTTTTTCGCACTCGCGAGAGCAGCTCAATAAAGTTTGGATCGCCCGACAAATCAGTGCGCAGTGCCAGGTTGTTTAGAAAGAATCCGATAAGTTTTTCAGTAGCAGCCACCGGCCGGTTGGCAATCGGCGAGCCAACAATAATGTCTTCCTGGCCGGAGTAGTGATGAAGCAGGACCTTGAAGGCCGCTAGCAGCGTCATGAAAAGGGTCGCGCCTTCGCGTTGACTGAGTGCCATCACGTCCTGGGTCAACTCCGCGGGCAACGCAAGTGTCACGCGGTCGCCCGGATGCGTCAGCACCGCCGGCCTTTGCCGATCAACCGGCAATTCGAGCACCGGCAGTTCGCCACCTAATTGAGTCTTCCAGTAAGAGAGTTGCCGTTGGAGCAGGTCGCCCTGGAGCCATTCGCGTTGCCAGGCTGCATAGTCCGCATACTGGATCGAAACCTCTGGAAGGGGACTTGCCTCGCTACGGGAAAAGGCGTCGTAGATTGCGGAGAGCTCTTGAAAGAACAGGACTAACGACCAGCCATCGCTTACGATGTGGTGCATCACCACCAGGAAGACGTGCTGTTGCGGGTCTGTCTTGACCAACGTCGCACGAATCAGTGGGCCGTCAGTTAGATTGAAGGGCGCTTCGCATTCCTCATTGAGCAGAGAGCTAGATCGTGCCTCGCGTTTGTCTCGCGGCAGCGAAGTAAGGTCCTGGATCTGCAGAGCAATCTTAAGTTGAGAGCAAACGGTAGGCTCGGCTCGGCCCGCAACAGTAGGGAAAGTAGTGCGCAACGCTTCGTGGCGGCGAACTATTTCGTTGATACTGCGCTCGATTACAACGGGATCGATGCGGCCGCGGAGGCACACGGCAAGGGGAACGTTGTAGACCGCTGATCCGGGATTCAATTGGTCAAGAAACCACAGCCGCTCCTGCGCGAACGAGAGTTGGGGAACGCTGCCTGATGCAAGGGGAACGATGGTGCGTGGTGAAGTCGACTGTTGCTTAACGCCTCCGCGGAGATATTTTTCCAGCAGCTGTCGCTTCGCCTCGGAGATATTCGGCAAAGTTACGTCGGTCGTAATCGCTGAAGCGTGTTCTTGCAAAATCTCTTGATTGGCCTCCCACCTTGCTGAAACGAGATTGCTCTTCACTGGGACGGCGGGGCGTCCCACCCGCCCGCCTAGGGCAGTCGCAGTAAGGGAGTTGTCGTTAACTTACGTCGGAGCGGGCGGGTCGCCCGCGGTCCCAGCAAATCACTTGCGTGTTCACTAACTTGCTCCATGAAATGGGCAGCCGCTCGCACTCGCCACCGGCGTGACTATTACTGGACTTTCAAAGCTTGATTGGACCCCATCAAACGTTACCTGCAATGAAGTCAGTCCTCGCAAACCAAGGTTATCGCGCCAAACGATCGGGCCGGGAGTAATTTTCATGTTCGCTGTCCGTCGCACCAGGGCCTCGAATACAAGTTGACCTTCAATGCGGGCCAGTGGTGCACCGAAACAAAAGTGACTGGCCCAGCCAAAGGCCAGATGACGATTATCCGTGCGTCCAAGATCGAGCTTATCGGGATCGGGAAAGCGTTCCGGATCGCGATTGCCGGCGCCCATCACCGCGATGACTGCCTGACCTTTACGAATCAGATGGCCGCCGAGCTCCGTATCCTCACGACAAATGCGGGCGGTATGCTGGCTGGGACTCTCGTAACGCAGCAACTCCTCAACCGCCGAAGGAACCAGGGTTAGATCGTTTCGTAGTCGTTCGAGTTGATCCGGATTGCGCAGCAGCGTCAAAACTCCGTTGCCGATTAGGTTGGTCGTAGTTTCCTGTCCGCCGACCATCGTCACAATACAATTGGCGACGATTTCTTCTTCAGTCAGGCGATCGCCATCAACTTCTGCCGTCAACAAAGCGTTAATGAGGCCTTCGCGAGGGTTAGTTCTCATCTGCTGAACCGCGTCGCGAAAATATGAGGTCATCTCTTCTACGCATTTCAAGGTGCGCGAAGAACGGTCCGGGTTATGTTGAAAATTTCCGAGCACTTCCGCGAAATCTGCCGACCAGTCCTTGAGTTGATTCGCATCCGAGGTTGGCAAGCCCATCATTTCGGCGGTAACAATCGCCGGGAGTGGCGCGGCAAGATCGGCAATCACGTCCATGTGGCCGGCTTGCAGCAGCGGCTCGAGCAGGTCGTTGAGAATTTCTTTAATGTGCGAGCGAAGTGCTTCAACTCGCGCTGGCGTGAACGCCGTTGATGCCAGACCGCGCAAGCGTGTGTGATCGGGCGCATCCATGAACAGCATTTGTTTCACCATCACTTGCGCCAGTGGGCCAAGCTCAGCGAGTCCCATGGCCGCGAACTGTTCGGGAGTCGGAGTGCGATTCGCTGAGAAGTGATGTAACACGGTTATGACGTCCGCATAACGAGTAACGACCCACGCATGCAGATACGGATCCCAATGGACGGGCGCTTCAGTGCGTAAACGTTTGTACAACGGATAGGGATTTGCCAGGACGTCGGGATCGAGGAGCTGGAAGAGACTCAGAGTTTGGTTGGTGTTCGTTCTCATGGTTGTTAACTAAAGAAATTTGAGATTTGTCATTTGGTCATTTGAAGAGCCAGGTCTTGTTTTCACCGCATCTGGCGGTTTCCATTTAAACTGTCTGGCAAAAACTGAGTAGATCAGAAACCAATGACAAATGACAGATAGCAAATGACAAATGGAAAATGGTTTTGGTCCGCTAGCGTAAGCATTATTGCGTTAACAAACGAGCGACTTCTTCCTCACTCAGGGCGTCAACCTGCGCCATAATCAGCTGTTCGATCTCGGTTGATAGTTGTTCGATAGTTGGCGATTCGAAGAGTGTGCGCAGGGCCAGTTCGACTCCAAAGGTCCCGCGAATCTGGGAAATCAACTGCGTGCCGAGTAACGAATGTCCGCCCAGCATGAAGAAGTTGTCGTGTACGCTTACCTGTTCCAAATTCAATAAGGAAGAAAGCATCGCTGCCAGGCGTTGTTCTAATGGGGTGCGGGGTCCGATGAATTCTTCATCTCGCAGCGTGTTTTCGCTGTTAGGAGCGGGGAGGGCAGCCCGATCTACTTTGCCGTTTTGTGTCAGCGGAAAGCGGTCCAGGCGCACAAAAACTGCCGGCACCATGTATTGCGGCAATTCTTTTTCAAGAAAGCTGCGCAGGTCTGAAGGCGACGGTTGTGATTCAGGGCGAAACACTATGTAGGCGACCAGATGCTTCTCGCTGCAAACTTCTCCATGCGCAATTACCCGACTTGCCTCAACAGTCGGATGACGATCAAGCACCGCCACGATTTCGTTTGGCTCAATGCGATGCCCGAGGATCTTAACTTGTTCATCGATTCGTCCCAGATAAGCAATCTCGCCATTGGCCAAGTAGCGGGCCAGATCGCCGGTGCGATACAAACGCGCCTGCGGATCATGGCTGAACGGATTGCGCACAAACTTGTCTGCGGTTAACTCGGGCCGATTCAGATAGCCTCGAGCAACGCCGGCGCCTCCGATATAAATCTCGCCGGCAGCATGTACCGGAACTTGCTGCATGTTCTCGTCAAGAATGTATACGTCTGTGTTTGTGATTGGCCGGCCGATGGTTGGTAACTTGTTGGAGTAAGCTTCGCGCGGAACGGATCCGGAGGTAGCAACCACGGTGCATTCGGTTGGTCCGTAGTTGTTAACTACATTGAAAGGCAGCTCATCAGTCGGAAACTGCCGTAGAGTTTCGGCGCCGACTAACAAATTGCGAAGCGCGGTATCCACCGGCCACTCGAGCGTCATAACGCGCTCAGCGAGAGCAGTCGGCAGAAAGCTCACGCTGATTCGTTCAGCGACTAACCAATCGCGAAGTAGTTCCGGTGAGAGACGCGTGGCCTCACCAGGTAAATGCAGACTGGCTCCGGCTGTAAGGTAGGGCCAGGTTTCCCACACCGCAGCATCGAAGCCTACGCCGGCCAGGAGACTCGCTCGGTCGTCGTTCGTAATTTCAAATGCCTGCTGGTGCCAACCCACAAGATTCATCAAGCTCGCGTGCGTGATCTCGACGCCTTTGGGCCTGCCAGTCGAACCGGAAGTGTAGATAACATAAGCCAGTTGTTCAGCTGTGACTTCGATGTCTGGCGAAGTGGTTGGTTGGCGCGAGATTGCCGGCGCCGTGCGATCAAGGTCAGCAAGGTTGTCTATTGCGATGATCTTCCACGGTCCGTCGGGGAGTTGGCTGGCCATTGCCGAGCTTGTGATCAGGATCCGTGGCTGCGCATCGTTCAACATGAAAGCGAGACGTTCCAACGGATAGGCTGGATCGAGTGGAAGATAGGCAGCACCGGCTTTAAGGACCGCCAAGGCCGAAACAACGCCGGCGAAAGAGCGATCTAGACAAAGTCCGACAAGACTGTCTAAACCCGCCTCTAGTGAAATTAGATAGTGAGCTAATTGGTTCGCCAGCTTATTGACCTCTGCATAGCTCAAACTTTTAGCGCCAGTTGAGAGCGCGAGCGCATTCGGCGTCTCTTCGGCACGCAGGCTCACTAGCTGCGGAACGCAACTTAGCTCGGGCTGCGTTCGCCATTTTGTTCTTCGTAAAGCGAGCCGGTTAGCCTCGACGCTCGCTGGCGGTCGCGGGCTTGTCGAACGAGACGGCGTAATTGAAGTCAGCGGGTAAGCAAGTCTGCTGGACATAATATTCAAATCAACTAACAAGTAGGCTCTGGTGGATTGGATCCCTGTCTCACAACCTATAAACCCCTAATGCGATAGTCTTTCCCCATGGATCCTCATGTTTTCTGGAATTCACTCTCACGCCGGGGTTGGTTTCCGCAAAACTTGGCAAATCATTGAAAACAACCGCTGATTCGGACTTTAAAGGCTCAGAAGGAATAATTCCGAATCTTTATGCACTCAGTGTTGGTTTACCACTCAATCAGCTCTCCAATTGAACCGATGGAGGCAGACGCCGATGTTTCGCCCGAGCGGTTTGAACGTCAACTGCAATGGCTCGCGCGTTGGCGACAAGTTGTACGGCTCGAAGAGACCTTGCGCGCGCCAGCCCGTCGAAACCTGGTTGCTATCACCTTCGACGATGGCTACCGCGACAATCTGACCGTAGCGCTGCCATTGCTTGAAAAATTTCAGATACCAATGACGCTCTTTGTTGCGGCCGGCCTCGTCGGACGCGAGGGATATCTTTCCAGGGCAGAGTTACACGAAATCTCGCAACATCCGTTGGTCACGATTGGTGCACACGGTTTTTGGCATCGCCACTTCAATAGGTTGACTCCGGCTGACGCTCGTTTTGAGTTAGTAGAGGCGCGCCGGCTACTCGGCGAGCTAACCGGAAAGCCGGTTAACTTACTGGCCTGGCCCTACGGGGAATGTAACGAAGAGCTGGAGCGATTAAGTGAGGAATCTGGTTATCGTGCTTCCTGGTCGGTATGGAAGGGAACAAACGGCACACACTCGCGCTGGCGCGTGCCACTCGGACGCCGCGATGACCTTGCACGTTTTGTAATCAAGTCTTCCGGTTTCTATGCCCTGACAAAAGCAAAGTGGCACCGGATGCGCGACGAGGTTCAATTTGTACCCGGGGAGCACAACGCTCTGCCTACGGCAAACTAGAGTTTTGTCAGACAAAACAATGAAGATCCTTTTCTACAACCACACCGGACAGGTAAGCGGCGCTGAACGCGTGTTGTTGATGATCATATCTCAGCTGGGTCGCGACCGTTTTGACTCGCTGATGGTCTGCCCTGAGCAAGGTCCGCTACAGGAGATGGCGCGGGAGTTGGGTGTTGACCTGGAAAGTGTGGCTGGTCTCGACGCGAGGTTTACCTGGCGCATAGATAGCCTCGTACGCTACTGCAAATCTTTTCTTGCAGTCATTCGTCAGCTCAGGAGTCGCGTTCTCGAAATCAAGCCAGATCTGCTTCACGCGAACAGCATTCGCTCCGGTCTGGTCGCGACTGCAGCCACGGTTGGACTGGGCACACGGATCGTCTGGCACTTGCACGACCTGTTGCCGCGCCACCCACTAAGCAC